>Ga0265293_10000184_pt1 | contig 155858 bp, 125 predicted proteins | sample Munlanlewell138R_FD_192505 | JGI IMG/M metagenome (GOLD analysis project Ga0265293, IMG submission 192505) | Leachate microbial communities from a municipal landfill in Southern Ontario, Canada - Leachate well 138R | ecosystem: Engineered > Solid waste > Landfill > Unclassified | place...
GGTGCGGCATGGTGAAGGCGGCCAGGGCGCCGAGCAGGATCAGGGGCGGGAAGCCGCTGCTGTCGCGCTGCGGAGCCTCGATCGCGGCCAGCAGGTCCGGCGCGCGCAGCACCAGCGCACCGATGGCCAGCATGGCGGCCAGCTTGAACAGCGATTCGAAGGCCAGCGCCAGGACCAGGCCGCGGTTGTGGGCTGCCGCCGGCGCTCGCCGGGTGCCGAACAGCATGGCGAATGCGGCCATGGCCAGGGCGACATAGAGCGTGCCGTCCTGCCAGGGCGGCAGCGCGAGTTCCGTGCCGCGCCCGACCAGGGCGTGGCTCATGGCGACGGCCTTCAGCTGCAGCGCGATGTAGGGCACGATGCCGATCACGGTGAGGCCGGTGACCAGGGCGGCCAGGCCCGAATGCCGGCCAAGCCGCGCGGCGACCAGGTCGGCCAGCGATCCGGCATTGTGTTCGCGCGCAATTTCGACCAGCCGCACCAGCACGTGGATGGCCACCACGTACAGCGCGATCACGCCGATGAAGGTTGGCGGCAGCCACCAGCCCGAGCGTTCCGCCTGCGTCACCGTGCCGTAGAAGGTCCACGAGGTGCAGTGCACGCCCAGGGACAGTGCATAGACGATGCCCCAGTGCCGCGCCAGCGCGTTCGGTCGCCGTTCGCCGTACAAGGCCACGGCGAACAGCACCGCCAGCCACACGAGGCCGGACAGGGTGACGAGCAGTTCGGGCAGGTTCATGGCGTCAAGTATGCCGTGGCGGCACCCGCCGGGCAGTCGCGCGAGTGGCCTGGGTCGCGGCCCGGAAACGACCCCGCCTCAGATGAGGAACAGGGTGGCCAGGCCGAGGAAGATGAAGAAGCCGCCGCTGTCGGTGAGGGCGGTGATCATGACGCTCGAACCCATGGCCGGATCCCGGCCGAGCTTGAGCAGGGTCATCGGGATCAGCACGCCCATCAGGGCGGCGAGCATCAGGTTCAGCGCCATGGCCGCGGTCATCACCACGCCGAGGTTCAGGTTTTCGTAGAGCAGGCCGGCGACGATGCCGATGACCCCGCCCCAGATCAGACCGTTGGCCAGCGCCACGCCCAGTTCCTTGCGCAGCAGCCGCTTGGCGCCGGCCAGGCTCAGGTGGCCGAGCGCCAGTGCGCGCACGATCATGGTGATCGTCTGGTTGCCGGAATTGCCGCCGATGCCGGCGACGATGGGCATCAGGGTGGCAAGGGCGACCAGCTGGTGGATGGAATCCTCGAAGATGCCGATGACGCGCGAAGCGATGAAGGCGGTGACCAGGTTGATCGCCAGCCAGGCCCAGCGGTTCTTGAGCGAGCTCCATACCGAGGCGAAGATGTCCTCGTCCTCGCGCAGGCCGAAGCGCTCGCGGACCTCCTGATCGCTTTCCTCGCGGATCACGTCGACCATCGCGTCGATCGTCAGGCGGCCGATCAGGCGCCCCTCGGAGTCCACCACCGGCGCGGTGACCAGGTCATAGCGCTCGAACGCCTGCGCCACCTCGGCCACGTCGTCCTCGGGACGGAAGGTGTTGGCATCGGCGGCCATCACCTCGCTGACGCGCCGGGCGGGGTCGTTGACCAGCAGCCAGCGTAGCGGCAGCACACCGGTCAGCACGGTGTCCTCGTTGACCACGAACAGCTTGTCGGTCTGCTCGGGCAGCTCCTTCAGCCGCCGCAGATAGCGCAGCACGGTTTCCAGCGTGACGTCCTCGCGCAGGGTCACCATGTCGAAATCCATGATCGCGCCGACCTGGTCGTCCTCCCAGCTCATCGCCGACTGCACGCGTCCGCGCTGCTCGGCATTGAGCCGGTGCATCAGCTCCTCGAGGACGTCCTCGGGCAGATCCTCGGCCAGCTCGGCCAGTTCGTCGGCATCGAGCCCCTCCGCCGCGGCCAGCAGTTCCGGGCGGTCCATGTCGGCGAGCAGCGACTCGCGCACCGGATCGGAGACTTCGAGCAGGATGTCGCCATCGTGGTCGGAGCGCACCAGGTTCCAGACCACCAGGCGCTGTTCGGGCGGCAGCGCTTCGAGGATGTAGGCGATGTCGGCCGGGTGCAGGTCCGCGATCTCGCGCTGTACCGCCGCCAGCCGCTCGCGCTCGGCCGCGGCCGCCTGCTCGGCCGTCCACACGCCGTCCTCCGGCGACCAGCGGTGTTCCAGCAGCTCGCCGATACGCGCAAGCTGGCTTTGCAGGTTGCCCGGCAGGATGCGGGCAGCAGCTTCGTTCATGGGGACGGCGGATGGTGCGGCGCGGGCGCGCGGGGGGTGAAGGCGAAAACCCGGTATTGTCGCCTCAAACGGGCGTGGCGGGAATCACCGTGCGCAGGCGCTGCTCGCGCGCCTGTGCCTTGCGCCCGCCCGTGCATGTGCAGTCAGGGTGCGGGCGACTGGCTGCGTGCCTGCGCGCCCTGTTCGAGGGTCCAGTCCACCAGCTGCGGCAGCACTTCGTTGAGGGCCACCTGCAAGGCGGCAAATGCGCTGGCACTGTCGCGGCCCTGCAGCGGTGCGACGGCCTGGAAACTGCGCGCGGCCAGCACGCGGTTGCTGGTGAAATCCAGCAGGCGTGCGCGGAATGACACCAGCGCGTGCGGCGGGCTGTCGGCAAAGTCGGCCTGCAGCGCACGCAGTTCCAGCGACAATGCATAGTCGCCGCGCAGGTTGGTGGCGCTGCCGCCCACGCCGAGGATGCGGCCGGATTCCTCGAAGGCCTGCACGATCAGGTCGCGCAGCATGGCGGGTGCAGGATCGCGCCAGCGCGCGTCGGGGAACACCTCGATCACGCCCGGGGCCGGCACGGCCAGCAGGCGCGCGGTGCTCAGCGCGTCGCTGGCGATGGGCGTCTCCACCACCAGTTGCCAGTCCACCTTCGGGCCGGCGCGGGTGGCGTCGGCCGCCGTGTAGGCCGGCGCGTAGAGCGTGAAGGCCTGCGGCTTGCCGCCGAGCATGGATGAGCAGCCCCCGCCGGCCAGCACCGGCAGGGCGACGATGAGCAGGACGAGGCGACGCGTGAGGGCATTCATCGGGGCTGGAACTCCTTGGGCTGTTCGCGGCCCAGCAGCAGGCTGTTGGAGTCGCCGAGACGGTCACTGAGCTGCTTGAGCGAGCGCAGGGTTTCGCGCAGTTCGGCCACCGTCGGGCCGATCTGGCGCAGTCCCTGATTGCTGAAGCTGGAAATGGCGGCGCGGTTTTCGTCGATCAGCCCGTTGGCGGAGTTGGCCAGGCGCTCGACCGAATCCAGGGCCTGTTCGGTCGATTTCAGCACCGCGCGTGCATCATCGCGCATCAGCGCATTGGTCGACGTGGCCATCTCGTCGATCGTGGCCAGGGTTCCCTTCAGCTGGTCGGTCGCCTGCGCAAGCTGCTTGAGTGCGTGGCTCATTTCGTTGCGCTGGCCGGCCAGTGTGCCGGTCAGCTGTTCGACGTTTTCCAGCGTGGCCGACACACGCGAGACGTTCTGCTCGGAAAGCAGATCGTTCATGCGCAGCAGTATCTCGTTGACGCTGGTGACCACGTCCGAGCCGGAGTCGAGCAGCTTGGACAGCGCCGATTCGACCGAGGGGATGATCGGCACCGGGTTCGCCTCGGTCGGCACCAGCGGCGGACTGCCTGGCTTGCCGCCGGAAAGCTGGATGAAGGCGAGGCCGGTCACGCCCTGCAGGCCGAGCTTGGCGCGCGTGTCGGTATTGACCGGGGTCTTGGCATCCAGGCGTACACGGGCGATGACCTTGCGCGGGTCATCCGGTGCCAGGCGCAGGCCGGTGACCTCGCCGACCTTGATGCCGTTGTACTGCACGGTGCCGCCGACCGAGAGCCCGGTCACCGCTTCGTTGAATACGATGTCGTAGGTGTTGAAGGCCCGCTCGGTGCCCGCCTTGGACATCCACAGCACGAAACCCAGCGCGACCAGCAGCGCGCCGATCGCGAAGGCGCCGATGAGGACATGATGTGCACGCGTTTCCATGGGTCAGCAGCCGGGAATGGGGGATGGGGAATGGGCAGGCGCGCGTCGGGCGCCCTGCGCGTGCGCCGGCGCCGCCACGCCGGTGCCGGGCCGCGAGGGTGTGGGCAGCGTGTCAGGCACGCTCGCGCTCATGTTGCCTCCGTGCGCCTGGCGGCCGCCATCGCCGCGCGCCCGCGCGGGCCCTGGAAGTACGCCTGCACCCAGGAATCCTCGTAGCGCTCCACCCGGGGCAGCGTATCGGCGACCAGCACGCGCTTTTGCGAGAGCACGGCGACACGGTCGCAGATCGTGTACAGCGTGTCGAGGTCATGGGTGATCAGGAACACGGTCAGGCCAAGCGCCTCGCGCAGGGTCAGCAGCAACTGGTCGAAGGCGGCGGCGCCGATCGGATCGAGGCCGGCGGTGGGCTCATCGAGAAACAGGATGTCCGGATCGATCGCGATGGCGCGCGCCAGCGCCGCGCGCTTGACCATGCCACCGGAAAGCTCGGAGGGAAACTTTGCGCCGGCGTCCGTCGGCAGGCCGCCCAGGGTGATCTTCAGCGCGGCCAGGCGCTGCATCATCGGCGCTGGCAGCCGGTGGTGTTCACGCATCGGCACCATCACGTTCTCGGCCACGGTCAACGACGAGAACAGCGCGCCATTCTGGAACAGCACGCCGCAACGGCTCTCGATCTCGGCGCGGCGGGCCTCGCCGATGCGTAGCATGTCTTCGCCGAGCATCCGCACCTGGCCGCCGGAAGGGCGCCGCAGGCCGATGATCGAGCGCAGCAGCACCGATTTGCCGCTGCCCGAGCCGCCGACCACGCCGAGAATCTCGCCGCGATACACATCCAGATCCAGGTGCTCGTGCACCACCTGGGCGCCGAACTGGTTCTTGAGGTCGCGCACCTCGATGACCGTTTCGCGCGCCGTCACAGGCCGATCTCCATGTAGAAGATCGCCGCCAGGGCGTCCACCAGGATGGTGACGAAGATGGCCTGCACCACACTGGACGTGGTGTGCGTACCGACCGATTCGGCACTGCCGGTCACCTTGAAGCCTTCCAGGCAGCCGATCGCGCCGATCAGGAAGGCGAACAGCGGCGCCTTGCTCATGCCCACCCAGAAATGCTGGGTGGCGCCGAGTGCCTGGAAGCGGGTGATGAACATGGTGGCCGAGACATCCAGGCTGAGCACGCACACCATCGCGCCGCCGACGATGCCGGCCAGCATGGCGAGCACGGTCAGGATCGGCAGGGCGATCAGCAGGGCGAGCACGCGCGGCAGCACCAGCACCACCACCGGATCCAGGCCAAGGGTGCGGATGGCGTCGATTTCCTCGCGCGCCTTCATCGAGCCGATCTGCGCGGTGAAGGCGCTGCCCGAGCGTCCGGCCACCATGATGGCAGTCAGCAGCACGGCGAACTCGCGCAGGAAGGAATAGCTGACCAGTTCGACCGTGTAGATGCTGGCACCGAAATCCTTCAGGACGGTGGCCCCGAGGAAGGCCACCACGGCACCGACCAGGAAGTTGAGCAGCACTACGATGGGCACCGCGTCCAGCCCGGTCTGTTCGACATGGAACACGAACGAGGTGATCCGCCAGCGCCAGGGCTGGAACAGGGTCCGCGCGATGGTCGCCAGGATCAGGCCGATGAAGCCGAGCAGTTGCCACGCATCGCGGCCGATCTGATCCACCGCGGCACCGGTGCGCGCGAGCAGGGCGAGCACCCCGACATCGGGGCGCGCGGCGGGCGTGCGTTCGCTCTCGGTGGTCGCGTGGCTGACCGCCTTGAACAGGGCAAGCTGGGCCGGGTCGAGACCGTCGATGGCGTCGCTGCCGGCCAGGTCGAACAGGATCTGCGCGCCGGCGGTGTCCAGCCGCTCGATGCCTGCGGCATCGACCCGGTCCGTCGCGCTGTGCGCCGCGCGCAGCGCTGCGGCCCGCTGGGCCAGGCCGCGCACGTTGGGCAGGGTCCAGTCGCCGGTCGCAACCAGGGTGCCGGCTGCATCGTCACGCCGAAGGGTGGCAGCGCTGGCGGACGCGGGGTTTGTGGACATGGTGCAAGGCTAGCAGGGGAAGCGGTGCCTGGCACATCCGGCGCACACGAAAATCGTCGTGGCGCGCGGCACGTGAACGCCGCCCGGGCGCTGCGGATCCTGTCCGTGGTCGGGGCCGCGCGAGGCGGCCGGCAGGGCGCACAAACCTGTACCCGTGGCCAGGCTTTCACGGCATCATTGTGCGATGCCGCAGAGCCAGCCCCTCGCCCCCATCAGCGTGCGCATCGGCTTCGTCGTCGAACTGGCGCGTCGCCTGCACGAATATGGCACCGCCGCGCCGCGCCTGGAGGACGTGGTCAACCGCGTCAGCGAACGCCTGGCGCTGGGTTGCAACGTGCTGTCCACCCCGACCTCGATCGTGATGTCGTTCACCGACCCCGCGCGCGAAGACGAACTGGCCGACCTCACCCAGGTCGTGCGCGTGCCGCCTGGCGAGGTCAACCTCAAGCGCCTGTGCCAGGTGGACGAGATCGGTGACCAGGTGGTCAGCGGCGCGCTGGACCTTGCCGCCGGGCGCCGGCGGCTGCGCGAATTTGGCAAGCGTGGGCGCAGCGGCGCCTGGCATGCGCTGATGGTGGCGAGCTACGGCGTATCGGCCGGCTGCATCGCCGCCATCTTCCATACCGGTCTGGCCGGCGTGCTTGCCTCTGCCCTGATCGGCCTGGTCATCGGTCTCATCAACTACGCCGCCATCGGGCGGCCCAACATCGCCGCCGCTTCGGAAGCGCTGTCGGCCCTGGTCGCCACGTTCGGCGCGACTGCGCTGGCGGTGCACCTGACGCCGCTCTCGGTACGCTCGGTGGTCATCGCCAGCCTGATCGTGCTGATGCCGGGCATGAGCCTGACCACCGCGGTGCGCGAGCTGTCCAGCCAGCACCTGGTTTCCGGCACGGCGCGCATGATGGGTGCACTGGCCACCTTGCTGAAGCTGGCCTTCGGCACGGTGCTGGCAACCCAGCTGTGCAACCTGGTGGGCTGGGTACCGAGTGCCGGTCCGGCCGACACCTTGCCGGCCTGGGTGGAGTGGATCGCGGTGCCGGCCGGCGCCTGCGCGTTCGCGGTACTGTTCGGCAGCCCCTTGCGCTATCTCGGCGTGGTGGTGGCTTCAGTGACGGGCGGTTTCCTGTGCGCCCAGCTCGGCGGCATGTACGTGTCGCCTGCCTTCGGCGTCTTCGTCGGCGGCCTGGTCATCGGCGCGGGCGCGAATGTGTTTGCGCGCGTCACGGACCGGCCGGGCGCACTGGTGCGCGAGCCGGGCATCGTGCTGCTGGTGCCGGGCAGTGTGGGCTTTCGTTCGCTGAGCTTCGTGTTCGAGCGCGACGTGATCCTGGGGCTGGATACCGCCATCACCCTGGTGACCTTGCTGGTCGCGATCGTCGCCGGGCTGCTGTTCGGCGACCTGCTGGTGCCGCCGCGGCGCAAGCTGTAGGCGGCCGGGGCGAAGCCGGTCTTGCGCCCTGGCCGGGGCATCCGCCGCCGGCCAGGATTTGAGTACCTTCCCGTCTGCGTTCAGCGCAGCAGCGAGCGCAGCATCCAGGCGGTCTTCTCGTGCTCCTGCATGCGCTGGGTGGCCAGATCGGCGGTGGGCTGGTCGTCGGCCTCGTCCGCCGCGCGGAACACCTCGCGTGCCGTGCGTGCGGCGGTTTCGTGGCCGTCCACCAGCTGCTGCACCATCGCCTTCCAGTCCGGCACACCGGTTTCCTCGGCGATCGAGGTGAGCTTGCCGAACTGGGTGTAGGAACCGGGTGCGTACACGTCCAGCGCGCGCATGCGCTCGGCCAGGATGTCCGCGGCGGTCCACATTTCCTGGTACTGCGTCTCGAACATGAGGTGCAGCGTGTTGAACATCGGGCCGGTCACGTTCCAGTGGAAGGCATGGGTCTTGAGATACAGCGAATAGGTATCCGCCAGCAGCTTCGCCAGGTGCGCAGCGATGCTCTCGCGATCTTGCTTGCTGATGCCGATGTCGATGGCCATGGCACACTCCTCATGTGGGATGGGAGAGGCTAGCCTTTCGCGGTCGCAAGGGGAAATCGTTCTTGTGCATCGCGGCGATTGGCCGCACCTATGGCCAGTCCTGGAATTGTCGATGGTTTTCAATGTCTGAACCGCCCCTCCTGCGGCCGCGCCGCGAGCAGGTCATGGTCCGCGACTTTCCCCGCCTGGACGGGCGCTGGCGGCGGCTGGCGGCCATGCAGAAGGCGCCAGCGGCCGACCGCGAGCGGCTCGCCGAAGCCATTGCCGCCTCGGCCGCGCGGCGTGCCGCGCGCGCATCGCGGATCCCGGCGATCACGCTGGATGCGTCCCTGCCCATCGCCGCGCGCGCCGATGAGATCGTCGCGCACGTCCGCAAGCACCAGGTGCTGGTGCTGGCCGGCGAAACCGGCTCGGGCAAGACCACGCAGCTGCCCAAGCTCTGCCTGGCCGCCGGGCGCGGCGCCGGGGGCATGATCGGTTGCACCCAGCCGCGGCGGCTGGCCGCACGCAGCGTCTCGCGGCGCGTGGCGGCGGAACTCGGCAGCGCGCTGGGCGACCTGGTCGGCTTCCAGGTGCGCTTCAACGACCAGGTGTCCGAGGCCTCGCTGATCAAGTTCATGACCGACGGCATCCTGCTGGCCGAAACCCAGTCCGATCGCGGGCTGGAGGCCTATGACACGATCATCCTCGACGAGGCGCACGAGCGCAGCCTCAACATCGATTTCCTGCTCGGCTATCTCAAGCGCCTGCTGGCACGGCGGCGCGACCTCAAGCTGATCGTCACCTCGGCGACCATCGATACGGCGCGCTTTGCCGCGCACTTCGGTGGCGCACCGGTCATCGAGGTGGAGGGACGCGCCTTTCCGGTCGAGGTGCGCTGGCGCGCCGACAGCCGCGATGACGATGCGCGTGCCGAGCCGCGCGGGCGAGCAGGCGCCGGCCAACGCCGCAAGGCCGACGCGGATCCGATTTCCCTGGCCGAGCAGATCGTCGCCACCGCCGACGAGATCACCGCGGAGGACCCGCGCGGCGACGTGCTGGTGTTCCTGCCCGGCGAGCGCGAGATCCGCGACGCGCATCTCGCCCTGTCGCGGCGCCGCTACGCGCACACCGAGGTGATGGCCCTGTATGCGCGCCTCTCGGCGGCCGAACAGGATCGCGTATTCCATCCCGGTCCGGCGCGGCGCATCGTGCTGGCGACCAATGTGGCCGAGACCTCGCTGACCGTGCCGCGCATCCGCTACGTCATCGACAGCGGCACGGCACGGGTGAAACGCTACAACCCGCGCAACCAGCTCGAGCGCCTGCACGTGGAACCCATTTCGCAGGCCGCCGCCGACCAGCGCAAGGGCCGCTGCGGGCGCGTGGGGCCGGGCATCTGCTACCGGCTGTACAGCGAAGACGACTACGCCATGCGGCCGCCCCACAGCGACCCGGAACTGCTGCGTTCCTCGCTGGCCGGCGTCATCCTGCGCATGCTCGCCCTGAAACTTGGTGATCCGGCGGGCTTCCCGTTTCTCGACGCGCCCTCCGAGCGCGCGGTCACCGACGGCTTCCGGCGCCTGGTGGAACTGGGCGCAATCGACGGCCAGCGGCGCCTGACCCCGATCGGCCAGGCCATCGCGCGGCTGCCGATCGACGTCGCGCTCGGCCGCATGCTGGTCGAGGCGGTGGCGCGCGGCGTGCGCCGCGAACTGCTGGTGCTGGTGTCCTTCCTCAGCATCCAGGATCCGCGCGAGCGCCCGGCCGATGCGCGCGCCGAAGCCGATGCCGCGCACGCAACGTTCAACGATGCGAAATCCGATTTCCTCGGCATCCTCAGGTTGTGGGAAGCCTATGGCGCGGCGCATGGCGAGTTCACGCAGTCCAGGTTGCGCGACTGGTGCCGGGCGCATTTCCTGTCCTTCCTGCGCATGCGCGAATGGCGCGAACTGCACCGCCAGCTGCTGCTGGGGCCGGCGCTGCCGGGTCCCGCCGCCCCTGCCGCGCCAGCGCCGGCGAAGGCCGTGGCTGCCGAGGCCCGCGGCGAGATTCCAGACAACTACGAAGCGATCCACCGTTGCCTGCTGTCGGGCTGGCCGACCCAGGTCGGGCGGCGCGACGAGCGCGGCCAGTTCCGCGGCACGCGTGAACGCAGGTTCAGCGTGTTTCCCGGATCCGCGCTGGCCAAGGCGCCGCCGCAGTGGCTGCTGGCCGGGCAGATCCTCGATCTGGCCAGGGTGTACGGCATGCTCTGCGCGCGCGTGGAGCCGGCCTGGATAGAGCAGCAGGCCGCGCACCTGGTGCGGCGCGCCTGGCATGATCCGCACTGGTCGCGCAAGCGCGGCGCGGTGATCGCCTTCGAGCAGGTGACCCTGTTCGGCCTCACCCTGGTCGAGCGCCGCCAGGTCGATTTCGGTGCGCAGGATCCGGCGCGCGCGCATGCCATCTTCCTGCACGAAGCGTTGGCGCGTTGCGAGCTGGATGCGCGCTCCGGCTTCGTGCGCGCCAATGCGCGCGTGCTGGCCGAAGCGCAGGAAATCGAAGCCAAGCGCCGTCGCAGCGGCCTGCTGCAGGACGAGGCGACCCTGGCGGCGTTCTTCGCCGGCAAGCTGCCGGGCGACATCTCGACCACGGTGGCGCTCGACGCCTGGTACCGGCGGGCGTCGGCGGCGGAACAGGCGGCCCTGCACTGGTCGCTCGGCGATGTGCTGGGCCAGGCGCCCGGCATCGGCGCCGCCGATTTCCCGACCCGCCTCGAGGTTGGCGCGCGCAAGTTGCGACTTGCCTATCGTTTCCTGCCCGGCGATGCAGCCGATGGCGTGACCCTGCACGTGCCGCTGGCCCTGCTCAACACCGTGCCGGCCGCGCGCTGCAGCTGGCTGGTGCCGGGGCTGCTGGCGGAAAAGGTCGGCGAGGCGATCCGCGGCCTGCCCAAGGCGCTCAGGCGCAACTTCGTGCCCGCGCCGGACTTTGCGCAGGCCTTTGTCCAGGCCGAGGCGCCGCGCGATGCGCCGTTGTGGGAGGTGCTGGCGCAGTATCTTGCGCGCGTCACCGGGGTGGCCGTCACGGCGGCGGATTTCGCCGCCGTCGAGCTGCCGGCGTACCTGGCGATGAACTTCCGCGTCCATGACGAGCAGGGCAGGACCCTGGTCGAGAGCCGCGACCTGGCCGCGATCCAGGGCGAGTGGACCGAGGCGGCGCGCATCGCCTTCACCAGCCACGCCGATGTCGATCTCGCGCGCGAGGACGTCGGCGAATTCGACTTCGGCGACCTTCCCGAGCGCGTGGTTTCCAGCGGCGGCCTGAGTGCCTTCCCCGCGCTGGTCGATCTGGGTGACAGCGTGGCGCTGCGCGTGTTCGAAAATGCCGCCGAGGCGACGGACGAGCATCGTCGGGGTGTCGAGCGCCTGTTGCGCCGCGCGCTGGCCGGCAAGATCAGGCAGGCGCGCAAGCAGCTGCCGGTCGATCGCGCCACCGTCTTGCGCAGCGCGACCCTGGAAGGGCTGTTCGTCGTGCCTGCCGATGCGGGCCGCGGTGAGGGACTGCGCGCCGAGGTGGTGGAGTCGGCGCTGCGCGATTGCCTGGCGGCGGCGGACCTGGAGGTGCGCACGCGCGCGGATTTCGAGCACCTGCGCGATGCGCTGGGGCGCGCCCTGTTCCCGGCCGCCATCGAGCGCCTGGGCCTGGCCGAGGCGATCCTCGCCGCGCAGGCCGAGCTGCGTCCGCTGCTCGAACCGCCGCTGATGGGTTTCGCCACGGCCAACTACGCGGACCTGCGCGACCAGCTCGAGGCGCTGCTTGCACCCGGCTTCCTGAGCGACCTGCCCAAGACACGGCTGCAGCAGTTCCCGCGCTACCTCAAGGCCATGCAACTGCGCGCCGAGCGCCTGCGCCAGGATCCGGCGCGCGACCAGGCACGCATGCTGGGGTTGCAGGGCTACTGGCGCGACTACCTGAAACTGCGCGCCACGCGCGGTGGCGAGGATGCTTGCCTGGCCGAGCTGCGCTGGGCGATCGAGGAGCTGCGCGTATCCAGCTTTGCCCAGGAGCTCGGCACGCCCGAGCCGGTTTCGCCCAAGCGCGTCGCGCGCCTGGTCCAGGCCCTGCGCGCGTCCTGAGCCAGGCGGACCGGCGCCGCGCCGAGCCCTCAGCGCAGCGGCGCACCCAGCGCGCCGGCCATGCCCGCCACGGCCTGGATCTGCACGCCTTCGCGGCTGTCATAGTCTTCGCCGCTGTAGCCCCACCAGTCCCAGCAGCCCTTGGGGTTGAGCGGAACCATGCTGGCGCGCGCCTGCGGGTACAGCACGACCACGCCGTAGGCATCCGCCCAGCGGTTGTAGCCGGCGTCGCTGACGAAGGCCTTGCCCACGCTGTCGGCATTCTGCTGGCAGCCATGGAAGGCGATGTGCAGGGCGCAGACCTGGCCTGCGGCGCAGGCCTTGGGAATGTAGGCATAGCCCTCGGCGGCGAGGAAGGCATCCTTGCCGTCGGGCCGGAACGCATCCTGGTCGAAGGTGCGCAGCTCGCCGCTCGCCGCCTTCGCGGCATGTGGCGGCTTGCCGTACAGGTCGGCAAGGATCTCGCCGGCGGCGTCGAAGCCGCACTTGCCGACATAGGGCGCCGTGGCGGTGGTGCACGATGCGCCGCTATCGAGCGTGGGAAAGGTGTGCGTGAAGTCGCGCCCCAGGTCTTCCTCGATGCTGGGCTTGTGTCCCGCCTTCGCGCCGAGCGCGCGATACAGCGCGGCGGTCGCCACGGAAAGCGATGCGGCCACGGTCTGATCCGCACTGCCATGCAGCACCAGCACGCGGTCGCCGGCCAGGCCCGAAAGGGGCGCGATCCTGCCGGCTGCGGCGGCCTCGGTGGCGTAGCTGGCCAGCGCCTGCACGTCCGGGCCCTTGCCCGAAGCGGGCATCATGCAGCTCGCGAGCGCGGTCTGCAGGGAGCCCTGTGCGCAGTGATAGGGGCCGCCGGCGATCAGTGCCGCGCCGGCGATGCGGTCGGAATGGGCGAGGTGCAGCTGGTGCGCCATGTAGGCGCCGGAGGACAGGCCCGAGACGGTGGTGCGCGCGGGATCGAGCTTGAGCGCCGGCAGGGCGGCTTCGGCGGCATGGGCGGTAACAGCCAGGGACAGGGCCAGGCCAAGGGCCAGGGCGGCGTGCAGTGGAAAGTTGCGAGTCATGGGGAATCCCCTGGGCGGCATGCGTGAGTGAGGGGCGGGCCGGGAACGCCTGCATTGCAGTCGCGTCCGAGCGTACACCCGCCCCGTTGCGGACTCCCAGCTTAGGGGAGGAGAATGGCTGCGTGTGCCTGGATGCCCTCCCCGCAGCGGGGAGGGCATGGCCGCGGAAGGCGTTCGCGTGCGGTTCGCGCGCGCCAGACGAACCCCGCCATGGCCTGGCGCCCAGGCTCAGAACGAGTAGCGCGCCGACAGGTAATAGTTGCGCGGCCAGCCGAAGTAGGCGGTCTGGATGTTGCCCACGCTGGAGAACTCCTGGCCGTCGGTCTTGTATACCTTGTCGGTGAGGTTGCGCACCCCGGCACGCACCTGCCACTTCGCGTCGGACGAATCCCACACGCCGAACAGGCCGACCAGGGTGTAGGCGGGCTGCATCAGGCCGGGGCGGTTGTCCACGCTGAGCCAGGTGTCGTCGCGGTAGCTCACGTCACCGCCCACGGTCAGCGCGGCCCCACTGTTGAAGCCGATGGTCTGTGCCAGTGCCACGCGCGCACTCCATTCCGGCGAGAACGGCACGTGGTCGTGGAGATCGGCGAGCAGCGGATTGAGCTGCACGCGCGGATCGATGAACTCCTTGTAGCGCGCCTTCATGTAGCCGAGCTGCCCGGACAGGCGCGTGCCCTGGCCGAACAGCGCGGCGCCCTCGAACTCGAAGCCGTCGATCTCGAGCTTGGCCGCGTTCAGCACCGGGAAGGCGAAGGTCGGCGTCTCCGATTCGGGATTCTGCACCTCGGACACGCGCGCCTGGAAATCGCGGTAGTCGCTGTGGAAGACCGCGAAGTTGCCCTGCAGGCGGCCATCGGCCGAGCGCGTCTTGAAGCCGGCCTCGTAGGTCCAGACGTACTCCGGATCGAACTTGGCGCTGGCCACTTCCGGTGCGCTGTTGGCGCGGCCATTGAAGCCGCCCGACTTGAAGCCGCGGTTGGCCGAGATGTACACCATCGACTGGTCGGTGATCTGGTTCTGCAACGCGATGGAGGGCGTCAGCGCGGTCCAGCCCTGCTTGCCGTCGAAGGCGACCGTTTCGTTGAGCGCCCCGAATGGCGCGCCCCAGAAGGTGCTGGTGGTGCGGTCGTAATCCTTGGTTTCGCGCGTCCAGCGCAGGCCGCCGGAAAGGCTCCAGCCGGGCGAGAATTCCCAGTTCGCGTGGGCGAACGCCGCGTAGCTCTCGGTCGTCAGGTCATCATCGATGGTGCGCAGGAAGTCGATCGGGTTGCCGGCGAGCGCGAACAGATCGTCGGCGTAGGCTTCCTGGTGCGAGGGCACCATTTCGCGCAGCCAGTAGATGCCATACACGGCCTGCAGGTTGCTGCCGTTGTCGTACTGGAACTGGAACTCCTGGCTGGCCTGCTTCTGCCTGAAGCCGACGAACACGTCACCCAGCTGGAATTGCGAAGCGTCGATATCGATGTAGGAATCGCTGTCCAGCCAGCGGTAGGCGCTGATGCTCTTGAACGTCCACGCGTCGGACATGTTCCAGTTCGCGTGCAGCGCCACGCCCTTGTGCGTGAGTTCCTGGCCGCGATCGGGCGGGAACGAGGTCTGCGAATGGAAATCGTAGGTGCCGGTCGGCGCCGGCAGCAGCACCACCGGCCCCAGCACCAGGTCGGTCTGGATCAGCGGCGCGGTGGGCTCGCCCAGGGTGAGGGCGGTGTTCTGGTGCGTGTAATCCAGCGCCAGGGTGGCATTGAAGGTCTCGTTCGGCTTGAACTGGAGCTTGGCACGCAGCGCCTTGGTGTCGTCATCGTTGAATTCCTGCCCGGTGACCGGATCGGAAACGTAGCCGTCGGTGCGGACCACGGCGCCGGCGACGCTCGCCGACCACATGTCGCCGAGGCCGCCGGAAAGATAGAAGCGGCCTTCGGCGCGGCCGTGGTCGCCCACTGTCGCCTCGACCGAGCCGGTCGGCACCTGGCTCGGTTCCCTGGTCACGATCTTGATCGCGCCGCCGGTGGTGTTCTTGCCGTACAGCGTGCCCTGCGGTCCGCGCAGCACTTCGACGTGGTTGACGTCGAACAGGCTGATCAGCGCGCCCTGGATGCGCGAGTAGTAGACGTCGTCCACGTACATGCCGACGCCCGGGTCGAAGGTCTGCAGTGCATCCGGCTGGCCGATGCCGCGGATGAACACGTTGACGGCCGAGGACGAGCCGCGACCCTGCACGATGTTGAGGTTGGGCACCGAACCCTGCAGGCCGCCGATGTTCTCCGCGCCCATGTCGGCAAGGTCCTCCTCGCTGAAGGCGCTGACCGCGATCGGCACCTTCTCGATGTTCTCCTCGCGTCGACGCGCGGTGACCTCGATCGCTTCGAGCTTGCGCACCTCGCCCTGCTCGGCGGGATGGCTGCTGCGATCCGGAGCGCCTTCGTCCTGGGCCGCCTGGTCGGCCGCTTGGGCGGGCAGGGTCCAGGCGCAGAATGCGCCGGCGATGGCAAGACTCAACAGTGTGCGTTGCATGATTCCCCTCCACGGCATGATCGCCAGTCTGCGGGCAGGCTAGTGGCTGCGCGCGCACAGGGCACTTGTACCTTCGTACAGTGGGCAAGCGCGGCCCCGGCGGGTTTCATGCGGACTGCGCCGCGCTTGGCGCGAGCGCCTGGAGGAACCCCGGCTTGGCTTTCCTGATCGTCCTCGCGGCGCTGTGCTTCCTGATGCTGGTCGCCTATCGCGGCTACAGCGTCATCCTGTTCGCGCCGGTGGCGGCGCTGGGTGCCGTGCTGCTGACCGATCCGGCACTGGTCGCGCCGATGTTCACCGGCCTGTTCATGGACCGGATGGTCGGATTCCTGAAGCTCTACTTCCCGGTCTTCATGCTCGGCGCGGTGTTCGGCAAGCTGATCGAGATCTCCGGCTTCTCGCGCGCCATCGTGGCGGCGACCATCAACCTGGTCGGGCGCAGCCGGGCGATCCTGTCCATCGTGCTGGTGTGCGCGCTGCTGACCTATGGCGGCGTATCGCTGTTCGTGGTGGTGTTCGCGGTGTATCCGTTCGCCGCCGAGCTGTTCCGCCAGAGCGACATTCCCAAGCGCCTGATTCCCGGCACCATCGCGCTTGGCGCCTTCACCTTCACCATGGATGCGCTGCCCGGCACGCCGCAGATCCAGAACGTCATCCCGACCACCTTCTTCCAGACCACCACCTGGGCGGCGCCCTGGCTCGGCATCCTTGGAGGGGTGTTCATCCTGGCCGTGGGCCTTGCCTACCTGGACTGGCGCCGGCGCGTCGCCGCGCGTGCCGGTGAAGGTTACGGCAGCGGCCACGAGAACGAGCCGGCCCCGTTCAGCGGTGAGCATCTCGCGCCGGCCTGGCTGGCGATCCTGCCGCTGGTCGTGGTTGGCGTGGCCAATTTCGTACTGACGCGCATGATTCCGCAGTGGTACGGCGCGACCTACAGTTTCGATCCCAGCGTGGTCGGCCAGGCCGCACCGGTGGTGCAGGACGTGGCCAAGCTGACCGCCATCTGGGCGGTCGAGGGAGCGCTGCTGCTCGGCATCGCCTGCGTGCTGGTGAGCGCATGGCGGCCGGTGCTGAAGACCTTTGCCGAAGGCAGCCGCAGCGCAGTCGGCGGCGCCCTGCTGGCCTCGATGAACACCGCTTCGGAGTACGGCTTCGGCGCCGTCATCGCCGCGCTGCCGGGCTTCCTGGTGGTGGCCGATGCACTGAGCGCGATTCCCGATCCACTGATCAACGAGGCGGTTTCGGTGACCGCGCTGGCCGGCATCACCGGTTCGGCCTCGGGCGGCATGAGCATCGCGCTCGCGGCCATGGCCGACACCTTCATGCAGAACGCGCAGGCCGCTGGCATCCCGCTGGAAGTCCTGCACCGCGTGGCCGCCATGGCCTCCGGCGGCATGGATACGCTGCCGCACAATGGCGCCGTCATCACCCTGCTTGCCGTTACCGGCCTCACCCACCGCCAGTCCTACAAGGACATCTTCGCCATTACCCTGATCAAGACCGCGGCGGTGTTCGTGGTGATCGGGCTGTTCTATGCCACCCGGCTGGTGTGAGCCGGGCTACACAGCTGGCGTGGCGTCGAGTTCGCGCAGCAAGTCGCCAGGCGCGTCGATCGGCGGCAGGCAGGTGGTGCCGCGGCAGAGCCAGGCGCGGCCGCCCGGTGCCGCGTGCTGGGCGACGAGCAGGTCCGGCAGCGGCGCCGCTGCGGCCGGGATGAAGTAGCTCTCCGTGCCTGCCTGCCTGGCCCGCGCGAGGGCCGGTGCCCAGCGCGGCGCATCGGCCGCATCCGCGCGCACGACGATGCGTGTGGGCGGCGCCAGGTAGTCGCCGAGTGCCAGCAGCAGGCTGGCGCAGCCTTCCGGATGTTCGCCGAGCATCGGCCAGGCCGCGCGCAGGCAGCGCTCGGCCGCGTCGAGGAAATGCGAATCACCAGTCAGATGACCCAGGCGCAGCAGGGCGCGGGCGGCAATCCCGTTGCCCGAAGGCAGGGCGTCGTCCAGCCACGGCCGGGGGCGTTGCGGCAGGCGTTCGGCGTCGTGGGCGGTGAAGAAGAAGCCGCCCGATTCATGGTCTTCGAAGCGTTCGAGCAATTGCGCGGCCAGCGCCAGCGCCCAGGTCAGGTCGCGGGTCTTCCAGCGCAGGCGCAACATCGCCAGCAGGGCGTCGAGGAGGAAGGCGTGGTCGTCGAGGAAGGCCGGCTGCTTCGCCGTGCCGCGGGCATGGCTGGCCAGCAGGCGCCCGTCGCGCCAGACATGTGCATGCAGGAAATCGAGCGCGCGCTCGGCCGGCTCGACCAGCCGCTCGAGTCCAGGCACGGCCAGCGCCGCGCGCGCCAGGCCGGCGATGGCCAGCGCGTTCCAGGCGGTCAGGATCTTGTCGTCCAGTGCCGGGGGCACGCGGCGCGCGCGGGCGTCAAGCAGCTTGGCGCGCGCCGCTTCCCAGCGCTGGTGCGCCGTGGCTGGCGCGATGCCCAGGCTCGCCGCGACTTCGTCGCAACTGGCAACCGGGCGCAGGTGCCATGCCTTGCCCTCGAAATTGGGTGGTCGATCCAGGCCGAAGCGGCGCTCGAGGATGGCGTACTCGCGCGCATCGAGCAGGTCGCGCACTTCCTCGCGCTGCCAAAGGTAGAAGCGCCCTTCCGCGCCTTCCGAGTCGGCATCGAGCGAGCTGGCGAAGCCGCCGCCGGGCAGCTCCATCTCGCGTTCCAGCCAGGCAGCCGTGGCCTGCGCGCCGACCACCAGCTCGCGGTTGCCGAAGCGCGCGCCGGCCTGCGCCAGCAGCGGCAGCAGCAGGGCATTGTCGTAAAGCATCTTCTCGAAGTGCGGGATGTTCCATTCCGCATCCACCGAATAGCGGAAGAAGCCGCCCCCCAGGTGATCGGCCAGGCCGCGTCCGGCGATGCAACGCAGGCTGTGGCGGGCCAGCGTGATCGGTGCGTCGCTGGTGGTGTTGCCGGGCCGATCGCAGGCCAGCAGCAGTTCCAGTTCGCTGGCGTGCGGGAACTTCGGCGCACCGCGATGACCGCCGTTGGCGGGGTCGTGGCTGGCGGCGATGCGCTGCAGCGCCACCTGCAGCGGCCCGGAGTCCAGCACGTGCGCCGGTGCCGCGCCCGGACCCCGGTCGGCAAGGAAGGCAGCCAGCGCGGTGTTCTGCCTGCGCAGTTCGTCCGGGTGCGTGTCGTACCACTCCCGCACTCCGCGCAGCACCTCGCCGAACGCGGGCAGGCCGTGGCGCGGGGACGGCGGAAAGTAGGTGCCGGCATAGAACGGCACCAGGTCGTCGGGGGCGAGGAAAACCGTCAGTGGCCAGCCGCCGCCGCGCCCGGCCAGCGCCTGGTAGGCATGCTGGTAGACGCGGTCGATGTCGGGACGCTCCTCGCGGTCGACCTTGATGTTGATGTACAGGCTGTTCATCAACGCCGCGATGGTTGCGTCTGCGAAACTCTCGTGGGCCATCACGTGGCACCAGTGGCAGGCGGCATAGCCGATCGAGAGCAGGATCGGCCGGCCCTCGCTGCGTGCCGCCGCGAGCGCCTGCGCGCACCAGGGCCACCAGTCGACCGGATTGTCCGCGTGCTGGCGCAGGTAGGGGCTGGTTTCGGCGGCAAGGCGATTGGGCATGGCGGCAGTGTAGCCGTCCCGCGTGAATGCCGACCCAGCCGCGGCGATCCCGTATCATCGGCGCCTTGCCCGTTTGCGGCCGGCGCCGTTGCCGCCACGCGCAGGCGCGGTTCCGGCCACCAGGACGCAAGGCGAATGCCCTACTTCGTCGACATCAACCCGATCGCCTTTTCACTCGGCCCGCTGCAGGTGCACTGGTACGGCATCATGTACCTGATCGGTTTCGGTGCGGCCTGGTGGCTGGGCCAGCGCAGGCGCGCCGCCGGGCGCCTGCCGGTGAGCGCCGAGCAGTTCTCCGATCTTGCCTTCTACGGCATGCTGGGCGTGATCCTGGGCGGGCGCATCGGCTACATGCTGTTCTACGACAGCGCCGAGCTGCTCCGTCACCCGCTCAGCCTGATCCGCGTCTGGGAAGGCGGCATGTCGTTCCACGGGGGGCTCCTCGGCGTGCTGGTCGCCGGCTGGTGGTGGTCGCGCAGGAATGCCATCCACTTCTTCGATACCATCGATTTCGTCGCCCCGCTGGTGCCGATCGGTCTCGGTCTCGGGCGCCTGGGGAATTTCATTGGCGGCGAGCTCTGGGGCCGGCACACGGACCTGCCCTGGGGCATGATCTTCCCGCGCGCGCTGGACTATCTGGGCAAGACGCGCGATGAGCTGCGCCAGATGTATCTGGCCGGCCAGCTCGACGGCCAGGCCCGCCACCCCTCGCAGTTGTACGAGTTTCTGCTCGAAGGCGTGGTGCTGTTCGCGGTGCTGTGGATCTACTCGCGCAAGCCGCGACCGCGCTATGCGGTGTCCGGCCTGTTCGCGCTGCTCTACGGCGTGTTCCGTTTCGTGGTCGAATTCGTGCGCGAGCCGGATGCGCAGCTGGGCTTTCTGGCCTTCGACTGGCTGACCATGGGCCAGCTGCTGTCGGTGCCGCTCATACTGGTGGGGACGTTCCTGCTGTGGCTCTCGCGCAGGCAATCCGCGCCTGGGGCCACAGCATGAAGCAGTACCTGGATCTGCTGCGCCACGTCCTCGAGCACGGCACCGTGAAGGCCGATCGCACCGGCACGGGTACGCGCAGCGTGTTCGGCTGGCAGATGCGCTTTCCACTGGCTGCCGGCTTCCCGCTGGTCACCACCAAGAAGTTGCACCTGAAGTCGATCATCCACGAGCTGATCTGGTTCCTCGCCGGCGATACCAACATCGCCTATCTCAGGCGGCACGGGGTCAGCATCTGGGACGAATGGGCCGACGCCAACGGCGATCTCGGCCCGGTGTACGGCAAGCAGTGGCGAAGCTGGGCGGCGCCGGACGGGCGCAGCATCGACCAGATGGCCTGGGTGGTGGAGGAAATCCGGCGCAACCCCGACTCGCGGCGCCTGATCGTCAGTGCCTGGAACGTGGCCGAGCTGGCGCAGATGGCGCTGCAGCCCTGCCACACCATGTTCCAGTTCTACGTCGCCGACGGACGCCTGTCCTGCCAGCTCTACCAGCGCTCGGCGGACATCTTCCTCGGCGTGCCGTTCAATATCGCCAGCTATGCGCTGCTCACCCACATGGTGGCCCAGGTGACCGACCTGGCGCCCGGTGACTTCGTGCATACCCTGGGCGATGCGCACCTGTATTCCAACCATGTCGCCCAGGCGCGCGAACAGTTGGCGCGCGAACCGCGGCCGTTGCCGCGGCTGGTGCTGGACCCGGCGGTTCGATCGCTGTTCGATTTCCGCTACGCGGACATCCGCATCGAGGGTTACGATCCACACCCCGCGATCCGGGCGCCGGTGGCGGTATGAGCGCAATCAGCCTGATCGCGGCGCTGGACCGCCGGCTGGCGATCGGCCGCGACGGCGCGATGCCCTGGCACCTGCCCGACGACCTGCGCCGCTTCAAGGCGCTCACGCTCGGCAAGCCGGTGCTGATGGGGCGCAAGACGGCGCTGGCCATTGGCCGCGCCCTGCCGGGTCGCGAGAACCTGGTGCTCACGCGCGGTGACGTGGCGCCGTGGCCGGGGCAGGTGGTGGTGCACTCGCTGGATGCCGCCCTGGCCCGCGCCGGGGCGGACGAACTGGCGGTCATCGGCGGTGGCGAGGTGTATCGGCTGGCACTGCCGCAGGCCACGCGCCTGCATCTGACCTGGGTCGATACGCTGGTGGCCGATGCCGATACCTGGTTTCCCCGGCTGGACATGACCCGATGGGTGGAAACCGCGCGCACGCATCATCCCGCCGACGCGCGGCACGCGTTTGCCATGGATTTCGTCGATTACGCGCGTCGCGAGTCGCCGGCGAGTGGCGCCTGAAGCGGATCGCCACGCCGGCGCGGTTCGCGCCGGGGTCGTCCACCCGGCACGCGCGCCCAGCCTCAATCCCGATGCTTCGGGTGGGCGGGCGGGTGACTGGACTTCACGGTGACGAACTGGCGTTCCTCGCCGTCCAGGCGCATGGCAGTCAGGACGCCGCCCCACACGCAGCCGGTGTCGATGGCATGGATGCCCAGGCCAATGAAGCGGTCCAGCGCGGACCAGTGTCCGCAGACCACGCGCAGGTCGCGCTCCACGCGACCGGGGACGGAAAACCAGGGGTAGAGTCCGGGCCGCTGCGTGCCCGGCGGACCCTTGTCGGCGAAGCCGATGCGGCCGCGCACGTCGCAATAGCGCATGCGCGTGAACACGTTGATGGCGGCGCGCCAGCGTTCGATGCCGCGCAGCTTGGGCGTCCACAGGTCCGGCTTGTTGCCGAACAGCTGCCGCAACAGGCGGTGATGGCTGGTGCTGCGCAGCTTGTCCTCGACTTCGTGCGCAATGCGTTCGGCGTCGGTCGTGCTCCAGCGCGGGAACAGACCCGCGTGCACCAGCAGGAAGCCGAGCTGGCGATCGACATGCACGAGCTCGCGGCTGCGCAGCCAGTCGAGGAGTTCGTCGCGATCGGGCGCGAACAGGATCTGGCGCAGTTCCAGGTTGACCCGTTCCTGCTCCTCGCGCCGGCGTTCGGCCACCGCGAGCAGGGACAGGTCGTGGTTGCCGAGCACCACGATGGCGCGCTCGCCGAATGCCTTGACCCGGCGCAGCACCGCCAGGGACTGGCCGCCGCGGTTCACCAGGTCGCCGCAGAACCACAGCGTGTCGCGGGCCGGGTTGAACTGGATGGCGTCGATCAACCCGGCCAGTTCGTCGTCGCAGCCCTGCACGTCGCCGATGGCCCAGGTGGCCATGTCAGCGCGCCATTCCCGGAGCGCGGCGGGCGTCCGGGCAGGACGGCTCGGGTGGCACTGCGTTCATCGGCAGCATCAATGCAGGGTGCGCGGGATGCTGAGCAGGAAAACCGGGACATCTGCCGCAAAACAGGTGCCATCGTCGGCCATCATCTGGTAACTGCCGCGCATCGTGCCCAGCGCTGTTTCCAGCACCGCGCCCGAGGTGTAGCGATAGTTCTCGCCCGGGCGCATCCACGGCTGTTCGCCGATCACGCCTTCGCCGATCACCTCGCTGACCTTGCCGTTGTCGTCGGTGATGATCCAGTGGCGCGAAAGCAGGCGCGCGCCCACCGTGCCACGATTGGCGATGGTGATGGTGTATGCAAAGGCGTAGCGGTTGTCGGTCGGTTCGGACTGGTCGCTGAGGAAATGCGTATCCACCGAAATCGCGATGTCATAGGGCTTCTTGTCCATGGCGTGATTCTCGGGGACGCGGGGCGTGGCGGCAAGCTGCGCCGGCGGTCGGGGGCGTGAATGGCCGCGAAACCCGGCATCGGCGACGACGCAACTTCCGCGGCCTGCTGCAATCCCAACCCGTGCCGTTGCATTGGGTGAGCGCAATGCCGGGCGTCAACCGGCTGGGAACCGAGAACCATGAGAAAACTTCCGATCATCATCGCCGCAACCCTGCTCTCCACGGCCACCGGACTGGCGGCTGCCGCGAATGTCGAGGGTTCGCGTGACATCCAGACCTATCAGAAGGCGGCCGAGGGCGCAGTGAGCAGCATGCCGGCGACCCCGCTGGTGGATTGGCAGGCCCTCGATGCGCACACCCTGGCGGTGTGGACTGCCAACAACAAGCCCTGGCTGGTCGATGTCAGTCCGGCTTGCCAGGGCCTGATGGAAGCCAGCGCGATCCGCTTCACCTCGCGCGACAACCGGGTCACCGCGGGCACGGATGAGCTCAAGCTGGGTGATTCCTCATGCAAGGTCGAATCCATCCGGCCGGTGGATTACAAGCAGGTCGCCCAGCTCCACCATCATCACATGAAGGCGAGCAGGCACATGGCCTCGATCACGAAACCGGTCAAGTAGGAGGAGCGCGTCGCCGCCGCATGCCGGCCCTGCCGGCGCGGCGGCGACGGCTTGCCGGCGTGCCCATGGCGCGGTCGGCGCGCCTCATTCCGGGGTGTAGCCGGGTGGCTTGACCGAGCCTTCGCCGAAGAAATAATTCTCCATTTCCGTGGCGATGAAGCTGCGTGTGGCGGCGTCCAGCGGGTTCAATCGATGCTCGTTGATCAGCATGGTCTGGTGGGCCAGCCATTGCTGCCAGGCTTGCCTGGATACGCTTGCATAGATGCGCTTGCCGAGCTCGCCCGGCCAGGGTGCATAGGCCAGTCCTTCGGCTTCGTGGCCGAGCTTGACGCAAAAGACGGTACGGCTCATCGGGGGTTCCTCCAGCGATTCGAGCAGCCGGCGCACCGGCGCGGGCAAGGCAGCGGCGGTCCAGTCCGCAGGCGTGCACCAGCGCCGCACGGGGTGCTCGGCGATGTGCTCCAGCGGGCGTACGTCGTCGCAGCGGATTGGCGCAACCTGCAGGCGGAAGTGGGTGAAGGCGTGGGTGAACCCGGGCAGGCGCGTTGTCGGTCCGGGCGTGACGCCGCAATGATCGCGCAGGTAGGCCGCCAGTGCCGTGTCGTCGGATAGGCGCTGCGGCGTTTCGGGCAGGCTCCACAGTCGCGCCCACACGCCGACCGGCGGGCGGCGCTCGAGGAGCACGCGTCCGGCGGTATCGCGCAGCATCAGCAGGGTGGTCGCGCGCAGCGGTACGCTGCGCCGTGGCCTGGGCGTCGGCAGGGTGGCGACGCGGTCCTTGCGCAAGGCCTGACAACCGGCGGCCAGCGGACAGCTCGCGCAACGCGGGTGCGCGCGCGTGCACACGGTCGCGCCCAGGTCCATGATCGCCTGGGTGTAGTCGGCCACGCGCGTGGTCGGGGTGTGGCTTTCGGCCAGGTGCCACAGCTGGCGCTCGATGGCGGCCGTGCCTGGCCAGCCCTCCACACCGTGCCAGCGGGCCAGCACGCGGCGCACGTTGCCATCCAGAATGGCCTGGCGCTGGCCATGGGCAAGGGCCAGGATGGCCGCGGCGGTGGAGCGGCCGATGCCCGGCAGGCTGGCCAGCGCCGCGGCATCGCGCGGCAGCGCTCCGGCGTGCCGGGCCATGCACAGGCGGGCTGCGCAATGCAGGTTCCGCGCCCGGCTGTAGTAGCCAAGCCCGGACCACAGCGCCAGCACCTGGTCCTCGCGGGCCGCGGCCAGGCTGGCGAGGGTGGGCAGGGCGGCCATGAAGCGCTCGAAATAGGGCACGACGGTGCGCACCTGGGTCTGCTGCAGCATCACCTCGCTGACCCACACGCGATAGGCGCTGCGCGGGTGCTGCCAGGGCAGGTTCCGGCGGCCGTGATGGTCATGCCAGGCGAGCAGGGCGCTCGCGAATCCATCCCGTTGCGTCGCGCCGGAAGCCGCTTCAGTGCTTGCCGGCGGGCGCATCATGATCATCCCCGATGTGCAGCTCGACACCCTCCATGCGCAGTTCGCCGATGCGCAGTTCCGCCGCGCTGGCGGTGCCGGCCAGCGGTGGCAGCAGGACGGCGCTGCCGGGCTGCGCCTGCAGGCGCTGCAGCCAGGCGATGGCATCGCCGCGGCTGGCCAGGGTGAAATCGACGCCGCGCGCGATCGGCGTGCCATCGCGCAGCACCGTGCCGTCCTCGATGTGCAGGTGGAAGCGCAGGTCGGGGGCGCTGCCTCGCGGCCCGGACTGCGTCGCCAGCCAGGCATCGAGCGTGTCCAGGTCGAGCACCGGCCGACGCAGCTCCAGGCGCCTGATCTCGAACTGCTCGCTCCACAGAATTCGCCACGGCAGCACCACCTCCAACGCATCGGCGCGGACCAGGGGCGCGGACGCACCGGGCTGGCGCAATACCGGTTCGGGCAGGGTGGCGTGCAGTTCCGGCACGAAGCCGTAGCGGGCGCCGGCGCCGAGGGTGAGTTCGGCAGCGAGATTCTTGCGCACCTGGGCGGCGAGGAAGGCGCCGATGCGCTCCGGGCGGGTGAAATGGCGCAACGTCGCGGCGGCGGCCAGCGCAAGCAGGGCCACCACCAGCAGCAGCCACCAGCGCCAGCGCCGCGTCCGCCTTGCAGGCGCTTCAGGCATGGCCGGCCGGCGCCGTCGGCAGCAGGCCATCGACGAAGGCGGCGGCATCGAACTCGCGCAGGTCGCCGGCGGTTTCGCCGAGGCCGACAAAGCGGATCGGCAGGCCGAATTCGCGGGCCAGCGCGAACACCACGCCGCCCTTGGCGGTGCCGTCGAGCTTGGTGACGACCAGGCCGGTGACGCCGACCGCCTCGCGGAACTGGCGCACCTGGTGAATGGCGTTCTGACCGGTGGTGCCGTCGATCACCAGCAGCACTTCATGAGGTGCTTGCGGATCGAGCTTGCCGAGCACGCGCCGGATCTTGGCCAGCTCGTCCATCAGGCCCGTCTGCGTATGCAGGCGTCCTGCGGTGTCGGCGATCATCACATCGATGCCGCGCGCGCGTGCCGTCTGCAACGCGTCGAAGATCACGCTGGCCGCGTCGGCGCCGGAGCCTTGCGCGATCACCGGCACGGCATGGCGCGCGCCCCAGCTCTGCAACTGTTCGACCGCTGCGGCGCGGAAGGTGTCGCCGGCGGCCAGCAGCACGCCGCGACCTTCGTTGCGCAGGCGCCAGGCCAGCTTGCCGATGGTGGTGGTCTTGCCCACGCCGTTGACGCCGACCATCAGGATGACGAAGGGCGTGTGACCGGCCGTGACGAGCGGCTGCTGCACGGGTTCCAGGCGCGCCACCAGCTCGGCACGCAGCGCGGCGAGCAGGGCGCCGGCGTCGGCGAACTCGCGCCGCGCCACCCGCTTGCGCAGCTTCTCGATCAGTTCGGTGGCGCCCGTGACGCCCATGTCGGCGGTGATCAGGCAGGTTTCCAGCTCGTCCAGGAAGGCATCGTCGAGCACCGGATTGCGCGTGAACAGGCTCGCCAGTCCGCGGGCGAAGCCATTCCCGGAGAGGCGCTCGCGCCAGGAACGGCGGGCGGGCACGGATTCGTGATCCGGCAAGGCGTCGGCAGGCGGGCCGGGCGGCGCATGCGGCGCGGCCGGCGGTGTCGTCATGGCCGGCCGGGTCGCCGGGCGCGCAAGGGGCGGCGGCGTCGCCGCGTCGCCGCGCTGCTCGTCGTGCACGGGCGCTTCCTGCGTGGCCGGCGCCGGTTCGGTAGCCGGCTTCTTCTTCAAGAACTTCAGCATTGCGTAACGGATGGGCGAGAATGCGGGCGATGATGCTACCACCCGCCCCGCCCGGATAAGGCGTTGCATGTCCAAGACCCGTTCCAGCGCCGGTGGCGGCAAGCTGCGCGTGATCGCCGGGCGCCTGCGCGGCTCGCGCATCGGCGTGCCCGACCGGCCGGGCCTGCGCCCGACGCCCGACCGGATCCGCGAGACCCTGTTCAACTGGCTGGCGCCCTACCTCGATGGCGCGCGCTGCCTGGATCTGTATGCCGGCAGCGGCCTGCTCGGCATCGAGGCGCTCTCGCGCGGCGCCGCCGAGTGCGTCTTCGTCGAGCGCGACCGCGCCCTGGCCAGCCTGCTCCAGGAGAACCTGGCGCGCCTGCGGGTGAACGGTGCGCGCGTGGTGACCGGTGCAGCGCTGGACTACCTGGCGGCGCGACCGGCCACGCGCTTCGACATCGCCTTCGTCGACCCGCCGTTCGAGGCCGGCGCCTGGGCGGCCGCGCTGGCGTCGCTGGAGGACGCTGGCTGGCTGGCCCCGGGCGCGCTCATCCATGTCGAGGCGCCGGACGACGCGGCCTTCGCGGTGCCCGCGGCCTGGCAGCTGCATCGTGAAGGCCGGGCGGGTGCGGTGCGCCACCTGCTGTATCGCGCCGCGGCTGATCCGTTAAGCTAGGGCTTCCGGGGGCAATGGAAACACGGTCTGGCATGGCGACCTCGCAAGCGCGCGCCCGCATCGCGGTCTATCCGGGCACCTTCGATCCGATCACCAATGGCCACATCGACCTGGTGTGCCGGGCCGCGCCGCTGTTCGATCGCCTGATCGTCGCCATCGCCGACAGTTCCACCAAGCATCCCGCCCTGACGCTGGACGAGCGCATCGCGCTCGCGCGCACCGCCCTGGCAGGCGTGACCGGTGTCGAGGTGCGCGGGTTCTCCACCCTGCTCGCCGATTTCGTGGAGGAACTCGGCGCCGGCGTGATCCTGCGCGGCTTGCGCGCGGTGTCGGACTTCGAGTACGAGTTCCAGCTCGCCAGCATGAACCGGCACCTGATACCGGCGGCGGAAACCCTGTTCCTGACGCCTGCCGAGCAATACAGTTTCATTTCGTCATCGCTGGTGCGCGAGATCGCGCGCCTGGGCGGTGATGTATCCGGGTTCGTCCACCCCGCCGTGATGCAGGCGCTGCGGACGCATTATGAAAAGTCCACCAGCACGAGGTAATGTCCCATGCGCAAGTTTCTGCCCGTTCTCGCCTGTACCGCCGCCTTCGCGCTCGCCGCCTGCAGCCAGGGCGAAGCGCCCGAGCAGCAGGCGGCCCCCGCGGAAACGCCGGTGGTGATCGCCAAGCCCACGCTCAGCCAGCCGGTACGCCCGGAGAAGCCGGAAATCCTGGTCAAGGCGCAGGAAGAGGCGGCCAACGCGCCGCCGCTCGCCGAAGGCGAGACGCGCCAGCTCGATCCGGCGGTGGCCGAGGCCAAGTCCGCCTATGACGCGGCGATGGCCAGCTACGAGGAGCAAAGCCACGCCTTCACCGCGCAGTGGAAGCAGTACCTGGTCAGCGTGGTCACCGCCAACATGGACGGCGTCAAGACCACCCGGCCGTACATGTATTTCATTCCCGGCGGCAACGATCCCGGTGCCGCGCAGGATCGCGCCAACCAGCTCGACAATGTCAAGAACGTGGTCGCGCGCGGCGTGCTGCCGGGCAACATGATGGCCTTTGGCGGTCCCGATTCGAAGATCACCGCGGACATCATGGTCGAGGCCTTCACCGACGCACAGCCGGGGTCCTTCAAGGACGTGCGCGTGCTCTATATCGGCGATGCGGCGGATGAGCAGCGGGTCAAGGATGCGGTCGCCCCCTCCGGCGCGGACCTGCGTTTCGTCGAGATGAAGTGAGACCGGATCGGGAGACGCAAATGCTGATCGGGCGCGGGAGCGAGCGGCGCGCAAGGCTGACCGGAAGGGTGTCCGACGCCGTCATCGCGGCGCCGGCCGCCAGGCAGGCGACCCGACATGCTGCCGGGTCAGCGCCGGATGCGTGGCGCGCGCGCGTGAGCCACCCGGGCCGGATCCTTGGCCTGCTTTTCGCGGTCTGTGCCTGCGTCGGCGCGGCGGCGGCGCAGGCGGATGAGGCCACGGCACAGCGCCCGCGCACCGCCATCGCCAGCGCCCACGCGCTGGCGACGGCTGCCGGTTTCGAAGTGATCGATGCCGGCGGCAATGCCTTCGATGCCGCGGTCGCCGTCGCGGCCGCACTGTCGGTGGTTGAGCCGCAAAGCTCGGGCATCGGCGGCGGCGGCTTCTTCCTGCTGCACCGCGCATCCGACGGCCGGAGCGTGATGCTGGATGCGCGCGAAACCGCGCCGGCGGCGGTCGATCCGAAGGACTATCTCGGGCCCGACGGCAAGCCCAGTCGCGACCACGCCATCAACGGCCCGTTGTCGGCGGCGATTCCCGGCGAGCCGGCCGCGCTGGCCTGGCTGGCCGAGCACTACGGCCAGTTGCCGCTGGCCAGGTCGCTGGCCCCGGCCATCCGCCTCGCCCGCGACGGCTTCCAGCCGGATGCCCGCATGCTCGCGCGCATCGGCGCACGGCGCGAGGTCATCGCGCGCTATCCCGCTTCCGCCGCGCTGTACCTGGTGGACGGCGAGGTGCCCAGGGCCGGCTGGACCTTCAAGTCGGCCGATCTTGCGCGGGTGTTCGAGCTGCTCGCCCGGCACGGCCACGACGGTTTCTACCGCGGCGAGCTTGCCAACACCCTGGTCGATGGCGTGCGCAAGGCGGGCGGTCGCTGGTCGCTGGAGGACCTGGCGGCGTATGCGGTGAAGGAGCGCGCGCCCATCGCCTTCGACTACCGCGGCTACCACATCGTCACCGCGTCGCCGCCTTCCTCGGGCGGCATCGCGCTGGCCGAGATGCTGAACATCCTTTCCGGCTACCGGCTCGACCAGCTCGACCGCGTGCACCGCGTGCACCTGATCGTCGAGGCCATGCGCCGCGCCTACCGTGATCGCGCCGAATACCTGGGCGATCCGGACTACGTCCGCATGCCGGTGGCCGAACTCACCAGTCCGCTCTATGCCGCCGGCCTGCGCGCCTCGATCCACCCCGACAAGGCGACGCCGAGCGCGCTTCTGCCGCCCTACATGGCACCCTTGGAAAGCACCCACACCACGCACTTTTCCATCATCGACTCGGCCGGCAACATGGTGTCGGCGACGCAGACGGTGAACCTGCCCTTCGGCAGCGGCTTCGTGGTGCCGGGCACCGGTTTCGTGCTGAACGACGAGATGGACGATTTCGCCCTGGTCGCCGGCAAGCCCAACGCCTATGGCCTGGTCGGCGGTGAAGCGAATGCGCCCAGGCCCGGCCACCGGCCGCTGTCCTCGATGACGCCGACCCTGGTCATCGGCAAGGAACGCACCGGCGTCATCGGCACCCCGGGCGGCAGCCGCATCATCACGATGGTGCTCGAAGGGGTGCTCGCCTTCATCGACGGCGACACCCCCGAACAGATCGTCGCCAGGCCACGCTTCCATCACCAGTTCCTGCCGGACGTGATCTCCGCCGAGCCGGGAGCGTTCACGCCCGCCGAAGTGAAGGCGCTGGAGGCGATGGGCCATGTGGTTTCCGAATCCGAACGCCGCTGGGGCTTCATGAACGCGGTGAGCTGGAACCGCAAGACCGGCCAGATGCACGCGGCTTCCGATCCGCGCGGCACTTCCGGCAGCGGCCGCGTGAAATAGCCATCCCCCCTTCCGAACCCGACCCCCGACGCCCAATGAAACTCTGGTCCATTCTCGGCAACTCCCAGCGCCTCGATGGCGGTGCCATGTTCGGCAACGTGCCGCGGGCGATGTGGGAAAGGTGGGTCGAGCCGGATGCCGAGAACCGCATCCCGCTCGCCTGCCGTGCCCTGCTCGCCGAGGACCTGGACGGCAAGACGGTGCTCTTCGAAGCGGGCATCGGTGCCTTCTTCGAGCCGAAGCTGCGCGAGCGCTACGGCGTGCTCGAAGCGCATCACGTCCTGCTCGAATCCCTGGCCGCGGCGGGCTTCAGCCATGAGGACATCGACGCGGTGGTGCTCTCGCACCTGCATTTCGACCATGTCGGCGGCCTGCTGGCGCCGTGGCGGGAAGGCGCGGCGCCCGAGCTGCTGTTCCCGAACGCGACCTTCCTGGTCGGCGAGCAAGGCTGGCAACGCGCCGTGAATCCGCATCCGCGCGACCGGGCGTCGTTCATTCCGGAACTGCCCTCCCTGCTGGAGGCCTCGGGACGCCTGGAGCGGGTGCAGGGTACGCGCTCGCCCACGCTCGGCATGCGCGTGCGGTTTGGCTATTCCAATGGCCACACGCCCGGCCTGATGCTGGCCGAGATCGCCACCGCCGACGGCGGCGGCATCGTGTTCTGCGCCGATCTCATCCCCGGCCGGCCCTGGGTCCACCTGCCGGTGACCATGGGTTACGATCGTTACCCGGAACTGCTGATCGACGAGAAGCGCGCCTTTCTCGAAGACAAGCTGGCGCGCAACGTGCGCCTGTATTTCACCCATGATGCGGGCTGTGCGCTGGCCAGCGTGACCCGCGATGCGCGTGGCCGCTTCGGCACGACCGACGAACGCGCCGAACTCAAGGGAGAAGCCGCCTGATGGCACGCCGCACGCGAAGTGGCTGGGGACTGGCGCTGATCGCGCTGGTCGTGATCGTCGGCGCCGGCTGGCTGGCCTGGCAGCAGTGGGGCATCCGGCTGCCCGGCAAGCAGGCGCCAGCCGAGGACGCGCTGGTGACCTTGAGCGGCACGCTGCACGCCGCCGCACCGGCACGCGACACCCAGTTGGGCCTGGAAGCCGATGCGCTGTCGCTGGATCGCAAGGTCGAGATGCGCCAATGGCAGGAAACCTGTGCCGCCGGCTCCTGCAGCTACGCCCTGGTGTGGTCGGACGTGCCGATCGACTCCAGCCGCTTCCGCGAACCCGAGGGGCATGCCAATCCGCGTCTGCCCTTCGCCAGCCAGAGATTCATCGCGCGCGACATCCGGCTCGATGGGCATCGCGTCGATCCGGTGCTCGCCGTTGCCGGCGCGGCGAGCGTGCCGTGGCCGGTCGATGCGCGTCAGCTGCGGCCGAATCTCGTTGCGACCTTCCGCATCCGCGATGGCGTGCTGTTTGCCGCGGTCGACCCGGAGCACCCGGCCGCGGGTGACCTGCGCGTCAGCTACAGCATCGTGCCGGCCGGCCAGCGCAGCCTGAGCGGCGTGCTGGAAGGCGACGAACTGCGCCCGGCGCCGCGCTGAACGTCCACACCGAGGAACAACCCATGCATGTCACTGCGATCTACGCTGCGCTGGCAACCCTGCTGGTGCTGGTCCTGGCGGCTCGCGTCTCGCTCGGGCGCTACGGTGCCAAGGTCAGTCTGGGTGATGGCGGCGACCGCGAACTGACGCGTCGAATCCGCGTGCACGCCAATGCGCTGGAGAACCTGCCGCTGGCGCTCATCCTGCTCCTTCTGCTTGACCTGGCCCAGTTTCCGGTCGCCTGGTTGCATACTTGCGGCATCGTCCTGATCGTTGCCCGCGTTCTGCACGCAGTCGGCCTTTCGCGTGCGGACGGCCCCAGTTTCGGCCGCAGTGTGGGCACCGCGCTGACCTGGGGCGTGATGCTGGTGATGGCGATACTGCTGCTGGCCGGAGTGGTGATGCGCAGTGCCGTATGAGAGCGCGAACCGAGGGCCATTTGGCGTAGCCACGCGACCGGAGCCCGCCGGCTCGTTAGGGCATCACCGCGGGCCTCTGGCCTGAAACGCCGCCCGCGCAGCCTTACGGTTCTCTCAGCGCTGGCCCTTTCTCAGGAATTCACCCGCCGTTTCCAGCATGTACAGGCCGGCAAAGATCTTCGGGTCGATGGAAAAGCCGGCGGCCAGCTGATCCAGCAGCCAGCGCGTGGCCTGGGCGCGCGGCACCTCGTGCAGCGTGATTTCCTCGCTCTCGTCGCCCCCGCCCGGGCCGACCCGTTGCAGGCCGGAAGCCAGCACGAAGGCCATGATCTCGTTGCTCATGCCGGCCGAGGTCGGCCCTTCCATCAGGAACTGCATGTGTGCGGCGCGGTAGCCGGTTTCCTCGATGAGCTCGCGGTGCGCGGCAGTGATGGCGCTCTCGCCGGCGCTGGCGGCCAGGTCGCCGACCAGCCCGGCCGGCATCTCGATCGCCTTGCAGCCGATCGCCGGGCGGTACTGCTCGACGAACAGCAGGCGGTCCTGCGGCGTCAGGGCGATGACCATCACCCCGCCGCCGGGGTTGGTGCGTTCGGCATACTCCCAGCGGCCGCTGCGCTTCAGCCGCAGCCACTTGCCATTGCAAAGCGTTTCCGATTCAGTCATTTTGAGCGGCTTTCCCAGAACTTTTTCGCGTACGGCGGGTCTTGGCAGCTTCGCCGTGCCAGTGAGGCAAACCAGATGAAGATAATGCAAATCGCCTGCGCCTTCGCGCTCGGTGCCTGCGTCGCGATGACAGCCGCGGCCCAACAAGGCGGCCGCGCCGGCGCTCCCGACCTCGCCCACCTCAGCCAGCAGCAGATTGCCGCGACCGAGCTGCCCTCCGCGCTCTACCGGCTGTCGGCGATGTACGAGAAGGCCGGCGACCTGCAACGCCTGGCCTGGACGCTGGAGCGCCTGAGCCAGTTGCAGCCCAATGTCGGCCAGGTCCGCCTGGCGCTGGCGCGCACCTACGGGCTCCAGGGCGAAAAGAGCAAGGCCTACGACACGCTGCTGGCGATGCAGAAGCAGGGCTACGGCTATGACCTGGCCGACGACCCGGACTTCGCCAAGGTCGCCGACACCAAGGTCTGGGACTACATCCTCGAAGGCCTCGAGGTGAACATGAAGCCCTTCGGTGAGGGCCAGGTCGCCTTTACCCTGCCGGGCGGCGATCACCTGTTCGACGCGCTGGCCTTCGACCCGGCGCGCAAGCAGCTGCTGGCAGGCAGCGTTCGCGACGGCACCATCCAACTGGTGGGCAAGGATGGCAAGCTGGCTCCGTTCATCAGGCCCGATGCCGAGAACGGCCTGTGGAGCGTGTACGCGCTGGCCGTCGATCCGGCCGAGGATGCGCTCTACGTCGCCAGCAATGCCTCGGTGTACTTCAAGGGCTTCGACAAGCAGGACTTCGGCAAGGCCGGCGTCTTCCGCTTCAAGCTCTCGAGCGGCAAGTTCGTAGGCAAGTACCTGCTCGAGCCGACCGGCCAGCCACGTACCCTGTCCAGCCTCGCGGTCGGCAAGGGCCGTGTGTTTGCTGCCGACGGTATCGAGAACGTCATCTATCGTCTGGATGGCGGCAGCCTCAAGCCGATGGTGCGCAACGCGCATCTCACCAGCGTGCGCGGCATGACCCTGAGCGGCGACGGCAAGATCCTCTATTTCGCCGATTACTCCATGGGCGTGCTGGGCGTCGATCTTGCCGCCGGCAAGGGTTTCGACCTGCAATACGATCCCGCCAAGCTGGTGCTGGGCGGTATCGACGGCCTGTACTGGTATGACGGCACCCTCGTCGCCATCCAGAACGGCATGTCGCCGGAACGCGTGATGCGGATTTCGCTGAGCGCCGATGGCCGCCGCGTCACCAAGGCCATGCCGCTCGATGTCGCCCGACCGGAGTTCGAACTGCCGACCTACGGTGCGATCGATGGCAACCGCCTCTATTTCATCGCCAACAGCCAGCGCAACGAATACGGCACCTACGGCACGCCCAAGGATGGCGCGAAGCTGGAGCCGGTCAAGATCTTCCGCAGCGACCTGCGCTTCGCCTGGGATGAGAAGGGCATCGAGATGTCACCGGTTGCCGCGCCGCAGCGCAAGCCCGCAAGCGGATCCAGACCGGGATCGGGCCAGTTTTCCAACGTGCAGGGCGCCGCGCAGTCCGCCAAGGAGGACTGAGCGCCGACCGGGTTCCGACAGGCAAGGGCGCTGGGCCCCGGCCTGCGCCGGCCTGGACGGGCGCGGGAAATCGCGTTGCTGCTCCGCGCAGCGACTCAGTTGCCTGCCAGTGCGCGCAGGCGGGCGCGGGTCAGCGGGCCGAAGCGCCAGCGCTCGCACAAGGCATCCAGATGTGCGGGCTCGCGCGCCTGGCGACGGTAGTGATCCGCCGCGGTCGGCACCGGCGCATCCAGCGCGATGCCGGTGAGGCTGCGCGACAGGCGCGCCTGGGCGGCGTGTTCGCGCAGCTTGCGTGAGACGGACGCCGCGCCGCGCAGGCGCAGGAAGGCGACTTCCTCGCTGCGTTCGAGTACCGCTTCCAGCGTGCCGTAAAGCTGCAACAGGATGGCGGCGGTCTTGGCGCCGACGCCCGGCACGCCGGGGATGTTGTCGCTGGTGTCGCCGGTAAGGGCGAGGAAATCGGCGACCTGGTGCGGGCGCACGCCCAGGCGCGCCTTGATGCCGGCACTGTTCCAGCGCTGGTTGCGCGGGGGGTCCCACAGCTCGTCGTTCGCGCCGATGAGCTGGCCGAAATCCTTGTCCGCCGACACGATCACGCAGCGAAAGCCGCGCTCGCGCAGGGCCGTCAGCACGCTGCCGATGAGGTCGTCGGCTTCGTAGCGGGTATCACCCAGCGTGGCCAGGCCCAAGGCGTCCGCCACTTCGCGGCAGCCGCCGAACTGGCGCTTGAGGTCGGCCGGCGCCGGCGGGCGGTTGGCCTTGTACTCGGGGTAGAGCGCATTGCGGAAGCAGCTCGCCAGCGCCTCGTCGAAGGCAACCGCGAGATGCGTCGGTCGCGCACTCTCCAGCAGGTCGAGCAGGAAGCGGGTGAAGCCATGCACCGCGTGCGCGGGTTCGCCGTCGGCATCTCGGACATCGGGCGGTTGGCCGAACCAGGCGCGACACACGTACAGGCTGCCGTCGACCAGGTGCACGACCGACGCCTGCATCGCATCGTCCGCGGGGTTCATGTCCATTCGCTGACCAGGTCGGCCAGGGCCGGGCGCGGTCGTTCCGGCGCAGGTTGCGACACGCTGCCGATGTGCACGAAGGCGATCACGCGCTCACCTGGCGCGAGGCCGAGCAGCGTGGCGGCCTGTGCATCGTAGGCCGGCCAGCCGGTCAGCCACTGCGCGCCAAAACCCAGCGCCTGTGCGCCGAGCAGCAGGTTGTAGGCGACGCAGCCGGCCGACAGGAGCTGTTCCTGTGCCGGAATCTTCGGGTGCGCCGCGTCGATGCGCGCGATGACGGCGATCACCAGCGGCGCGCGGGTGAAGCGGCCGCGATCCTTGTCCAGCATGCTTTCCGGCAGGTCGGCATCCCGGCCGGCGCGCAGGTGCGCGAGCGCCTCGCCCAGGCGCGCACGCGCCGCGCCGCGCAGCAGCAGCAGGCGATAAGGCACCAGGCGGCCGTGGTCGGGGACGCGGATCGCCGTTTCCAGCAGTTGCTCCAGTTGGGTCGCGTCCGGCCCAGGTTCGGCCAGCAGGCGCGAAGGTACCGAGCGGCGCTGCCGCAGCTGTTCGAGTGACATCAAGTACGGCTCCTCTTAGGGGATGCCGGGTTGCCTGGCGGCTCCGGCTCGCCAGCATCCTACCAAGTGAGCTAGCATCGGGGCTTTCGTGGGGCGGGGTCCTTGCATGGCGACGACGATAGCCGCAGTGCGTGAATCGGTGGCCGGCGAACGCCGCGTGGCGTTGACGCCGGAAGTGGCGAAGAAGCTCAAGGCGCGCGGCGCGAGCGTGGTGCTGGAAGCCGATGCCGGTGCCAGCGCGTATTTCGCCGACGGTGCCTATGCCGCCTGCGAGGTGCTGGACAGCGCCAGGGCCGCGCTCGCGCGCGCCGACGTACTGCTCAAGGTGCAGCCGCCGTCGCTGGAGGAAATCGCCGCGCTGAAGGAAGGCGCGGTGGTCATCGGCCACCTGCAGCCGCACCTGGCGCCCGAGCGCATCCGCGCACTGCGCGACCGGCGCATCACGGCGTTTGCGATGGAGCTCCTGCCGCGCACCACGCGTGCCCAGGCGATGGACGTGCTGTCCTCCCAGGCGGCCGTTTCCGGTTACAAGGCGGTGCTGATCGCCGCCGATGCCGCGCCCAAGTTCTTCCCCATGCTGACCACCGCCGCCGGCACGATCCGGCCGAGCAAGGTGCTGATCGTCGGCGCGGGCGTCGCGGGCCTCCAGGCCATCGCCACCGCGCGGCGCCTCGGCGCGCAGGTGGAGGGCTTCGACGTGCGCCCCGAGACGAAGGAGCAGATCGAATCGCTGGGCGCGAAGTTCCTCGACCTTGGCGTCTCGGCCGCGGGCGCCGGCGGCTACGCGCGCGAGCTCACCGCTGAAGAACGCGAGCAGCAGCAGAAGGCGCTGGCCGAACAGCTCAAGGGTTTCGACGTGGTCGTCACCACCGCCGCCGTTCCCGGCCGCCAGGCGCCGCGCATCATCTCCGCCGCCATGGTCGCCGGCATGAAACCCGGCGCGGTCATCGTCGACATCGCCGCGGAAACCGGCGGCAACGTGGAATCCACCAAAGCGGGCCGCACCGTGATCAGCCACAACGGCGTCAGCCTCATCGGCCCGGTGAACCTCCCGGCCAGCGCACCGGTGCACGCCAGTGAAATGTACGCCCGCAACCTCTACAACTTCCTCGAGCTGTCGCTGAAGGACGGCGCGCTCGAATTCGATTGGGATGACGAACTGATCGCGAAGACTTGCCTCACCCACGCCGGCGAGATCCGCCACGAACCAACTCGCGTGCTAGCCATATGAGCACGCGGCACGCAACCACGGCGACCGCGACATGAGCGGCCCCACACCAGCCACAGAAGATGGCCTGCGCGCGGCCGAAGATCCACGTTTTGTTCGCGCGCTGTGGGGGTGCCTCAGCGGATATCCCGCCCCGGACACGACGATTCACCCCATGGACCAGATGTTCCTTCATTCGCTTGCGGAACATCGGGACATCGGCGCGGCGCTCAGCCAATACTTCAACATCGCACTGGTCGAACTCTCGTCCAAGCTGAGATGGAGGCCTGCGTTGGTTGAAGGCGGAAAGTAGACTCGTATTTTCTCAGTGAAGGCGTCTAGGGCGATTTGTTTGGATTTAAGTTCACTGTCATGTGTTGAGGTGACGAAATGATCGACGGATTCCTTGCGCTTTACATCTTCATGCTGGCGGCTTTCACGGGTAAGGAAATCATCGGCCGCGTGCCGGTTATCCTGCATACGCCCTTGATGAGCGGTTCCAACTTCGTGCATGGCATCGTGCTGGTGGGGGCGATGATCGCGCTGGCGCACGCGGAATCGCCACTGGCGATCGGCATCGGCTTTGTCGGCGTGATCCTTGGCGCCGGCAATGCGGCGGGTGGCTATGTGGTCACCGAGCGCATGCTGGAGATGTTCAAGTCGAGCAAGGATGGGAAGAAGTGATGTGGGAGCGGCTTCAGCCGCGATGCTTCCCGCATTGCCTGCCGTGGTAGGGCGGATCAAGGCGCGAAGCGCCGGATCCGCCGCTGGGGCGGCTTGATCCGGTCTACGGGATTTTGCCGGGCGGCTTCCGAAATCAAGATGGATTCCGGCCTGCGCCGGAATGACGACAGCAAGACCTGCGGGGCCTGCAGGCCACATGCAAGGAAATCCGATGGAAATGCACACCGCGCTCGAATACCTCGCCAAGGCCAGTTATCTGTTGGCGGCGATCCTGTTCATCCTCGGCATCAAGCGCATGGCCTCGCCGGTGACGGCGCGGCGCGGCATCGTGCAGGCGGGCTGGGGCATGGTGATCGCGACGCTCGCCACCTTCGCCATCACGCGCGGCCACAACATCGGCTGGATCGTCGGCGGCATCGCCATCGGCGTGATCCCGACCTGGCTGTGGGGCAGGAAGGTTGCCATGACCGACATGCCGCAGATGGTGGCGCTGTTCAATGGCATGGGCGGTGGTTCGGCGGCGGCCATCGGCGCCGGGGAACTCCTGAAGTTCGGCCAGGCGGGAGAAGTCGCGCCGCCGGTGACAATCCTGGTGATGGCGGTGGTCGGCGCGCTGATCGGTTCGGTGTCGATGACCGGTTCGCTGATCGCCTGGGCCAAGCTTGACGGGCGCATGGACCGGCGCTTCATCTTCGCGGGTCAGAAGCTGATCAACCTGCTGGTGTTCGCGGCGGCGATCCTCGCCGGCCTCGCGCTCATCTTCTGGGACCTGCATCCGGCCACGGTGATCGTGTTCTTCGTGCTCGCGCTCGCCTTCGGCGTGCTGATGACGCTGCCCATCGGCGGCGCCGACATGCCGGTGGTGATCTCGCTCTACAACGCGCTGACCGGGCTTGCCGTCGCCTTCGAAGGCTACGCCATGGGCATCGAGGCACTGATCGTCGCCGGCATGGTGGTCGGCGCGGCCGGCACCTTCCTGACCCAGCTCATGGCCAAGGCCATGAACCGGCCGATCTCCAATGTCTTGTTCTCCAACTTCGGCGGCGGCGGTGCCGGCGAGACCATCGAAGGCGCGCAAAAGCCCATCGACGCGGCGGACGCGGCCTCGCTCCTGTACATGGCCGAGAAGGTCATCATCGTGCCGGGTTACGGCATGGCGGTGGCGCAGGCGCAGCACAAGATCTGGGAGCTTTCGCAGGCGCTGATGAAGACCGGCAAGGAAGTGAAGTTCGCCATCCATCCGGTGGCCGGGCGCATGCCGGGGCACATGAACGTGCTGCTCGCCGAAGCGGGCGTGCCCTACGACCTGATCGCCGACATGGACGACATCAATCCGGAGTTCAAGACCTGCGATGTCGCCATCGTCATCGGCGCCAACGACGTGGTGAACCCGGCGGCCAAGACCGACAAGTCCTCGCCCATCTTCGGCATGCCGATCCTCGACGTGGTCGATGCGCGGCAGGTGATCGTCATCAAGCGCGGCAAGGGCACGGGCTTCGCCGGCATCGAGAACGCCCTGTTCTACCAGGACAACACGCGCATGCTCTATGCCGATGGCAAGGAAGCCGCCAACAGCCTGATCACCGAGCTCAAGATGATCGAGGGCGGTGGGCATTAGAGGGATTCGGCGTCGTTCGCGTTCCCACCCCCGCGCAGGTCCGGGCCCGGCAGCGTTGCTGCGGTGCGGCGCGTGACGCCTCGGCCCGCTGCCGTTCGCCGGCGCGAGATCGGGAGCGGCGCATGCGATCAGGCATTGCGCCAGCCGTTGCCGCGCAACCTCACACTCCTTTGCCCCGGCGCAGGTCGGACGGCTCCGCGATACGAAGCATCGATGGCAGGTGTTCCAAGCCGACGTTAAGGAAAGTCCGCGCATGATAGGAAACGTGATCCGGTACGCAGATCGTGTGCGAACGGTCGCGATCGCGCACTTCCAAGCAGAGCGGAGGCAGCATGTCGGCAGCGAGTTCCGATGCATTCGTGTTCTTTGGCGCCAGCGGAGATCTCGCCTACAAGAAGGTGTTTCCGGCGCTGCAGGCGATGATCCAGCGCGACGGCATAGACATGCCGATCATCGGCGTGGCGCGCTCGGGTTGGACTCTGGAGCAGTTTCGCGAACACGCGCATGAAAGCCTGAAGGCCCATGGCGGCGTCGACGAGCAGGCGTTCGCGAAGCTGTCCAGCCTGCTGGCCTACGTCGATGGCGACTACAACGACGATTCCACCTATGTCCGTCTGAAGAAGGCGCTGGGCAACGCCAAGCATCCGCTGCACTACCTGGCCATCCCGCCGAGCATGTTCGGCCGCGTGGTCAAGGGGCTGGATGCGGCGCAATGCGCCAAGGGTGCCCGCGTCGTGGTGGAAAAGCCCTTCGGCCGCGATCTTGCCTCGGCGCAGGCACTCAACCGCACGCTGCACCAGGTGTTTCCCGAAAGCTCGATCTTCCGCATCGACCACTACCTCGGCAAGGAGGCGGTGCAGAACATCCTGTATTTCCGTTTCGCCAACAGCTTCCTCGAGCCGGTGTGGAGCCGCAACTGCGTGGACAACGTGCAGATCACCATGGCCGAATCCTTCGGCGTGCAGGGGCGTGGCAAGTTCTACGAGGAAGTGGGCGCGATCCGCGACGTGGTGCAGAACCACCTGCTGCAGGTGATGACCCTGCTGGCCATGGACGCGCCCCCCGACTCCAGCGCCGAGGCCTTGCGGGCGGAGAAGCTGCGCCTGCTGCGCGCGGTGCGCCCGCTCGATCCGGCCGAGGTGGTGCTCGGCCAGTTCGCCGGCTATCGCGCCGAGAAGGGCGTGTCGCCGCAGTCGGACGTTGAAACCTTCGCCGCGCTCCGCCTGCACATCGAGAACTGGCGCTGGGCCGGCGTCCCCTTCTACATCCGCGCCGGCAAGAAGCTGCCGGTAACGACCACCGAGGTGGTCATCGACTTCAAGCGCCCGCCGGCGGTGACCTTCGACCGCGCCCTCAGCACCGGCGCCAACTACCTGCGCTTCCGCATCAGCCCGGAGGAGACCATTGCCATCGGCGCGCGCGTCAAGAAGCCAGGCCCGGAGATGCGCGGCCAGCCGGTGGAACTGATCGTCCGCAACAGCGCGCCGGGCGACGAGCAGCGTCCCTACGAGCGCCTGCTGGGCGCCGCGCTGACGGGCGACAACTCATTGTTCACCGACGATGCCACCGTGGAGGCCGCGTGGGCCGTGGTCGATCCCGTGCTCGATCACGACGGCGAACTGGTGCGCGAGTACGATCCCGGCACCTGGGGTCCCGACGCCGCTGCGCGCGTGGTGGTCGGCGGCGAGCACTGGCACGATCCGCGGAAGGAGGCGGTCGCGCCATGTTGACGGATACGGCATCCCGCCCCGACCTGGTGATCCTGCTCGACGTCGACAATACCTTGCTCGACAACGACCGCTTCCGCGCCGACCTGGATGATTGGCTCACGCGTTGCCTCGGCGCCGACCAGTGCCGGCGTTACGCAGATATCTACGATGAACGCCGCGACCGCCTGGGCTATGCCGATTACCTCGGAACCATCCAGGGCATGCGCAAGGGGCTGGAACACCACCCGGCACTGCCGGAGCTGTCGCGCTTCGTGCTCGACTATCCCTTCGCCGACCTGTTCTACCCCGGCACCCCCAGGCTGCTGGCCGAGCTCGGTGCGCCCTGCGTATTGGTCTCCGATGGCGACATCGTGTTCCAGCCGCACAAGATCCGCCGGTCGGGCCTCTGGGACGCCGTCGATGGGCGCGTGATGGTCTGCCTGCACAAGCAGGACGCGGTGGACGACATCCGGCAGCGTCACCCGGCACGGCATTACGTGATGGTCGATGACAAGGTGAAACTCCTGGCCGACATGAAACGCGCCATGGGCGAGCGCCTCAGCACCGTGTTCGTGCGCCAGGGTCACTACGCCGCCGCGGCCGACCCTCACATCCAGCCCCCGCCGGACCACACCATCGAGCATATCGCCGAGCTTGCCGGCCTCGATCTTCCCCACACTGTTGCGGCCGCCTGAGCGCGCCGCGAGGAGTCCACATGAAACCCACGAAGCGACTGCACGAACTCGGCCAGAGCCTCTGGCTCGACAACATCACCCGCGACATGCTCGATGACGGCACGCTCGAGCGCTACATCGAGGACTACTCGATCACCGGGCTCACCTCCAACCCGTCGATCTTCGACAAGGCGATCAGCGCGGGCCACGCATACGACAAGGGCATGCGCGAGAAATTTGCCCAGGGCAAGCATGGCGAGAAGCTCTTCATCGAGCTCGCGCTGGAGGACCTGCGCCGCGCGGCGGATCTCTTCCGCCCCGTCCACGAAGCGACGAAGGGCGTCGATGGCTGGGTGTCGATGGAGGTCTCGCCGCTCCTCGCCAACGACACCGATGGCAGCATCAAGGCGGCCGCGGCCATCCACCAGCAGGCGGATCGTCCGAATCTCTTCGTGAAGATTCCCGGCACGCCCGAAGGGCTGCCCGCCATCGAGCAGTCGATCCACAACGGCGTGCCGATCAATGTCACGCTGCTGTTCTCCGCGGACCAGTGCATGGCGGCGACCGAGGCCTGCCTGCGCGGGCTCGAGCGTCGCCAGGTCGAGGGCAAGAGCCTCGACATCGCCTCGGTGGTATCGGTCTTCATCAGCCGCTGGGACACCGCGGTAGCCGGTCGCGCCCCCGAGGGCCTGCGCGATCGGCTCGGCATTGCCGTCGCCCAGCGCACCTGGCGCGAGTGGTGCACCCTCACCGGCTCCGAGCGCTGGAAGCGGCTCCAGGCGGCTGGCGCGTTGATGCCGCGGCTCCTGTGGGCCAGCACCAGCACCAAGGACCCGGATGCACCCGACACGCTGTACGTCGAGGCGCTGGCCGCGCCCGGCACGATCGACACCATTCCCGACAAGACCCTCAAGGCCTTCGCCGACCACGGTGACATCCTGGAAACGATGGATCCGCAGGGCGCCGATTCGGAGGCGGTGCTGAAGGCATTCGAGGATGCCGGCATCGACATCGCCGCGCTGGCGCTGAAGCTTCAGCGCGACGGCGCAGCAGCTTTCGTCAAGTCCTGGAACGATCTCCTCGGCCGTATCGAGGAGAAGGGCAAGGCGCTGGCCGCCTGAGGACACCGACATGACCACTGCCATCGAGCCGCTGACCACCCTGCCTGAGTGGCAGGCGCTGGAGAACCACGCCACCGCGCTCCGCGCGCGCCACCTGCGCGACCTGTTCGCCGCGGATCCCACGCGCGGTGAGCGGCTGGTCGCCGAGGGCGCGGGCCTGTACTTCGACTATTCCAAGCAGCGGGTGGACGAGGAGACCCTGCGCCTGCTCCTCGACCTTGCGCGCGCCCGCGGCGTGGCAGACCGGCGCGACGCCATGTTCCGCGGCGAGCACATCAACAGCACAGAGGATCGCGCGGTGCTGCACGTGGCGCTGCGCGCGCCGCGCGGTACGCGGATCATGGACGATGGCAAGGATGTGGTGCCGGAGGTCCATGAGGTGCTCGACCGCATGGCGGCCTTCGCCGAGGGGGTGCGGAGCGGCGCATGGAAGGGGCACGGCGGCAAGCCGATCCGGAACGTCATCAGCATCGGCATCGGCGGCTCGGATCTCGGCCCCGTGATGGCCTACGAAGCGCTCAAGGCCTACAGCCGCCGCGACATGGTGTTCCGCTTCGTCTCCAACGTCGATGGCACCGATTTCACAGAGGCGACCCGTGACCTGGATGCCGGCGAAACCCTCTTCATCATCTGCTCCAAGACCTTCACCACGCTGGAAACGCTCACCAACGCGCACGCGGCACGCAGCTGGTGTCTGGAGCAGCTGGGCAAGGGTGCGGAGGAGTCCGGAGCCATCGCCAAGCACTTCGTCGCGGTGTCGACGAACGAAGAGGGCGTGCGCAAGTTCGGCATCGACACGGAGCGCATGTTCGGCTTCTGGGACTGGGTCGGCGGGCGCTATTCGATGGATTCGGCGATCGGCCTTTCCACGATGCTCGCGATCGGCCCGGACCACTTCCGGGAAATGCTGGCGGGCTTCCACGCCATGGACGAGCACTTCCGCACCACGCCCTTCGAGCGGAGCCTGCCCACGCTGATGGGCCTGATTGCCATCTGGAACAACAACTTCCTCGGCGCGGCGACGGTCGCCGTGCTGCCCTATGCCGAGTACATGAAGCGCTTTCCCGCCTATCTTCAGCAGCTCACCATGGAGAGCAACGGCAAGCACGTCACGCTCCAGGGAGCGCAGGTCGATTTCGAGACCGGCCCGATCTTCTGGGGCGAACCCGGCACCAACGGCCAGCATTCCTTCTACCAGCTGATCCACCAGGGCACGCGCCTGGTGCCCTGCGATTTCATCGGCTTCTGCCAGGCGCTCAACCCGCTCGGCGACCAGCACGACCTCCTGATGGCGAACTTCTTCGCCCAGACCGAGGCGCTGGCCTTCGGCAAGACGCGGCAAGAGGTGCTGGCCGAAGGCACGCCCGAGGCGCTGGCACCGCACCGGGTCTGCGAAGGCAACCGGCCGACCACCACCATCCTCGCCGAGCGCCTGGACCCCCGCACGCTGGGCACGCTGGTGGCGCTCTACGAGCACAGCGTGTTCGTGCAGGGTGCGATCTGGAACATCGATTCCTTCGACCAGTGGGGCGTTGAACTCGGCAAGCAGCTTGCGACGCGGACGGCGAAGGAGCTGGCGAGCGACGAAGAGCCCAGGCTCGCGCACGACAGCTCGACCAATGCCCTGATCCGCCGCTACCGCGCGCGAAGGAACCCCTCCCCATGAGCGAACACATCGATCCCCGGGCCGGCCAGCCGGCGCAGCCTTCCGACCTGGTGGATGTCGGCAAGCTGGTCGACGCCTACTACCAGACGCGGCCGGATCCCTCGGTGCCCGCGCAACGTGTCGCCTTCGGCACCTCCGGGCATCGTGGCTCGTCCTTCGACGGCAGCTTCAACGAAAACCACATCCTCGCCATCAGCCAGGCCGTGGCGGAGTACCGGCGCACGCAGGGCATCGATGGGCCGCTGTTCATCGGCATCGACACACACGCGCTGTCGCCACTGGCCTTCGAATCCGCGCTGGAGGTGCTGGCCGCCAACGACGTGGAGCTGCGGATCGCCAGGGGCGGCGAGTTCACGCCGACCCCGGCCATCTCGCACGCCATCCTGGTGTACAACCGGGGTCGCTCGGACGGATTGGCCGACGGCATCGTCGTGACGCCTTCGCACAATCCGCCCGACAATGGCGGCTTCAAATACAACCCGCCCAACGGCGGCCCGGCAGAAACCGAGGTCACCGGCTGGATCCAGCGGCGCGCGAACGAACTCCTCGAGGGCAAGCTCAAGGAAGTGCGGCGCGTTTCCATGGGCAAGGCGCAGCATCGCGACAGCACCCGCGAGCACGATTTCCTCGGTGCATATGTCGCCGATCTGGGCAGTATCATCCGCTTCGATCCGATTCGCGGCTCAGGATTGCGCCTGGGTGTGGATCCACTGGGCGGTGCAGGCGTGCACTACTGGCCGCGCGTCGCGGAACACTACGACATCGAACTCGATATCGTGAACCGCGAAGTCGATCCGCAGTTCGGCTTCATGACGCTGGATTGGGACGGCAAGATCCGCATGGATCCGTCCTCGCCGTATGCCATGCAGCGCCTGATCGGCCTCAAGGACCGCTACGACGTCGCCTTTGCCTGCGACACCGACCACGACCGCCACGGGATCGTGGCGCCGAACGTGGGTCTGGTGCCACCCAACCATTACCTGAGCGTCGCGATCGACTACCTCTATCGCAATCGCCCGGACTGGGCCGCCAGCGCCGCCGTAGGCAAGACCGTGGTGACCACGGCGATGATCGATCGCATTGCCGCGCGCCTCGGACGGCCACTGATCGAAGTGCCGGTGGGCTTCAAGTGGTTCGCCGAAGGTTTGTTCGATGGATCACTCGGTTTCGGCTGCGAGGAAAGCGCCGGCGCATCCTTCCTGCGCCAGGACGGATCGGTCTGGACGACCGACAAGGACGGTATTGTCGCCGCACTGCTGGCCGCCGAAATGGCCGCGCGCAGCGAAGGCGCCGGCGCCGGCATCCTGTATTCCTACCTCTGCAACGATTTTGGTGAAATCTTCGCCGATCGCCTGCAGGCGCCGGCGACCCCGGAGCAGAAGCAGCGCCTGGCCAGGCTTTCCCCGGATGCGGTCGATGTGACCACCATTGCCGGTGACAAGGTCACCCGCGTGCTCGACAAGGCGCCAGGCAACGACGCGCCGATCGGCGGCATCAAGGTCACCACCGATGGGGGCTGGTTCGCGGCGCGCCCCTCGGGCACCGAGGACATCTACAAGATCTACGCCGAGAGCTTCCGCGACGAGGCGCACCTCAAGGCCCTGCTCGCCGAGGCGCAGGACATCGTCGACCGGACCATCGCCCCCACGGCCCCGTCGGCGCCCCAGCATGGTGGTGGCGGAGAGGATTCCTGACATGCGCCAACCTACCGCCGATCTTCTGGCCCGCATGGACGCGTGGTGGCGCGCGGCCAACTACCTGTCGGTCGGGCAGATCTACCTCAAGGCCAACCCGCTGCTGGACGAGCCGCTCAGCCTCGCGCACATCAAGCCGCGCCTGCTCGGCCACTGGGGCACCACGCCCGGTCTCAACTTCCTCTACGTGCATCTCAATCGCCTGATCAGCGCGCATGACCTGGACATGATCTACATCACCGGGCCTGGCCACGGCGGCCCGGCGCTCTATGCCAGCACCTGGCTGGAAGGCTCCTACAGCGAGCTGTGGCCGGAGGTGACGCAGGACCGCGCCGGCATGGAGCGCCTGTTCCGGCAGTTCTCCTGGCCCTACGGCATGCCCAGCCATGCCGCGCCGCAGACACCGGGCTCGATCAACGAGGGCGGTGAACTCGGCTACTCGCTGCTGCATGCCTACGGCGCCGTCTTCGACAATCCGGATCTGATTGCCGCCTGCGTGATCGGCGATGGCGAGGCGGAAACCGGCGCGTTGGCGGCGAGCTGGCATTCCAACAAGTTCCTCGATCCGGTAAGCGATGGCGCAGTGCTGCCGATCCTGCATCTCAACGGCTGGAAGATCGCCAACCCGACGCTCCTCGCGCGCATTCCGCGCTCCGAGCTGATCGAGCTGATGCGTGGCTACGGTTACGAGCCCTATTTCGTCGCCGGCGATGAACCCATGCAGGTGCACCGGGAGCTCGCCGCCACGCTGGATGCCATGCTCGCGGCGATCCGCTCGATCCAGGCGGCGGCGCGCAAGCCCGGAGCGGGCAAGCCACCCGAGCGCCCGCGCTGGCCGATGCTGGTGTTCCAGACCCCCAAGGGCTGGACCGGGCCGGAGGTGGTCGATGGCAAGCAGGTGGAAGGCACGTGGCGCTCGCACCAGGTTCCCCTGTCCGAGCTCTTCTCCCGGCCCGATCACCTGGTGCAACTGGAAGCCTGGCTCAGGAGCTACCGCCCGCACGAGCTGTTCGACGCGGACGGCCGACCAAAGCCCGAGATCACCGCCCTCGCCCCCGCCGGCGCGCGGCGCATGGGCGCCAATCCGCATGCCAACGGCGGCCTGCTGCTGCAGGCGCTGGAACTCCCCGGTTTCCGTGACTGCGCGGTCGCCATCGATGCACCGGGCAGCGTCAAGGCCGAATCCACGCGCGTGCTCGGGACCTGGCTCGCGCGCGTCATGCGCGCCAACCTCGAGCGGCGCAACTTCCGCCTGTTCGGCCCCGACGAGACGGCCTCCAACCGCCTGGATGCCGTGTACGAGGTGACCGGAAAAGCCTGGATGGCCGCGACCGAACCCGTGGACGAAGACCTCGATGCCGACGGGCGCGTGATGGAGGTCCTCAGCGAGCAGCTCTGCCAGGGCTGGCTGGAAGGCTACCTGCTCACCGGCCGGCATGGCCTGTTCTCCTGCTACGAGGCCTTCATCCACATCGTCGATTCGATGTTCAACCAGCACGCCAAGTGGCTCAAGGTGTGCCGGGAGATTCCGTGGCGCGCGCCGATCGCCTCGCTCAACTATCTCCTGACCTCCCACGTCTGGCGCCAGGACCACAACGGCTTCTCGCACCAGGACCCGGGCTTCATCGACCTCGTCGCCAACAAGAAGTCGGACATCGTGCGCATCTACCTCGCGCCCGATGCGAATTGCCTGCTATCGGTGGCCGACCACTGCCTGCGCAGCCGCGACTACGTCAACCTCGTCATTGCCGGCAAGCAGCCGACCTGGCAGTGGCTGGACATCGGCGCCGCGGTGCGGCATTGCACGGTCGGCGCCGGCACCTGGGAGTGGGCCGGCAACGACGGCGGCGCCGCGCCCGACGTGGTGATGGCCTGCTGCGGCGACGTGCCGACCCTGGAAACCCTCGCCGCCGTGACCGTGCTGCGCGAATGGGCGCCGCAACTGCGCATCCGCGTCGTCAATGTCGTCGATCTCATGGCCCTGCAGACCCACGACGAGCACCCGCATGGACTGCTTGATGACACTTTCGATGCCATGTTCACCACCGACCGGCCGGTGATCTTCGCCTTCCATGGCTATCCCGGCCTCATCCACCGCCTCACCTACCGCCGCCGCAACCACGACAACTTCCACGTCCACGGCTACCGCGAGGAAGGCACCACCACCACGCCCTTCGACATGGTGGTGCTGAACGGCATCGACCGCTACACGCTGGCGCTTGCCGCGATCCGTCGCACCGCGCGCGCCGAAGCCGAGGTCGAGGCGGCCATGCAGCGCCACGCGTCCGTCATTGCCCGCCACCGCGAGTGGGTCACCGCACACGGCGAGGACCTGCCCGAGGTGCGCGACTGGCGCTGGAGCCCCCGGCCGTCGAACGGACCGCGGACGCACTGAATCGAGGAGTTCCCATGTCACACGATCTTGACCAGCAATGCATCAACTCCCTGCGCTTCCTCTCCGTGGACATGGTGCAGAAGGCCGACAGCGGCCACCCCGGCCTGCCGCTTGGCGCCGCGCCCATGGCCTACGTGTTGTGGACGCGCTTCATGAAGTACAACCCGGCCGACCCGGGCTGGGCCGACCGCGACCGCTTCGTGCTCTCGGCCGGCCATGGCTCGGCGCTGCTCTACAGCCTGCTGTACATGAGCGGCTACCAGCTCACCCTCGAAGACATCAAGCAGTTCCGCCAGTGGGGCAGCAAGACGCCGGGCCACCCCGAACGCGACCACGCGCCGGGCGTGGAAGTCACCACCGGCCCGCTGGGCCAGGGCTTCGGCAACGCCGTCGGCATGGCGATCGCCGAGGCGCAGCTGGCCGCTCGCTACAACCGTGATGGGCACACGGTGGTCGACCACCACACCTATGTGCTGGCAAGCGACGGCGACCTGATGGAGGGCGTCGCTGCCGAGGCGGCATCGCTGGCCGGGCACCTCGAGCTCGGCAAGCTGATCGTGCTGTATGACGACAACTACGTGACCCTGGCCGCCGGCACGCCAATCACCTTCACCGAGGACCGCGCGGCGCGTTTTCGCGCCTATGGCTGGCACACGGTGGAGGTGCCCGATGGCAACGACTGCGCGGCCATCCACGCGGCCATCGAGGAGGCGCGCAAGGAAACCCACCGACCCTCGCTGGTGCTGGTGCGCACCCACATCGGCTATGGCTCACCCGAGCAGGACAGTTACAAGGCGCATGGCTCGCCGCTCGGCGTCGAGAATGTCAGGAAAACCAGGGACAACCTGGGTTGGTCCGCGCATCGTCCGTTCGAGGTGCCGGGCGAAGCACTCAAGCACATGCGCGAAGCTCTGGATCGCGGCGGCCAGGCCGAGCGCAGATGGAACGAGGCCCTGGCCGCGTATGCGCAGGCGTTTCCCGCCGAGGCCGCGGAGCTCGAGCGCAGCCTGCGCGGCGAACTGCCTGACGGCTGGGATGCCGACATCCCGACCTTCCCGGCCGACGCCAAGGGCATGGCCACGCGCGTCGCCGGTGGCAAGGTGATGAACGCCATCGCGCCCAGGCTCCCGTCGCTCTCCGGTGGTTCGGCGGATCTGGATCCCTCGACCAAGACCGCGCTCAAGGGCCTGGGCGACTTCAACGTGCCACCGGTGCCCGGCGAGGACGAACAGGGCTCGGACGGCGGCGGCTGGAGCCGCGCCGGCCGCAACCTGCATTTCGGCGTGCGCGAACACGCCATGGCGGCGATCTGCAACGGCATGGCCGCGCACGGCGCCTTCATCCCGTTCGGCGCCACCTTCCTGATCTTTTCCGACTACCTGCGCCCGGCGCTGCGCCTGGCGGCGCTCAGCCATCTGCACGTCATCCACGTCTTCACCCACGACAGCATCGCGCTGGGCGAGGACGGGCCGACCCACCAGCCGGTCGAGCAACTGGCCAGCCTGCGCGCGATCCCGAATCTCACCCTGATCCGCCCGGCCGACGCCAACGAAACCGCCGTCGCCTGGCGCGTCGCCATCGAGACGAAGCGCAAGCCGGTCTGTTTCGCACTCAGCCGCCAGGACGTGCCGACGCTGGATCGCGGCAAGCTCGCCGCGGCCGATGGCCTGCGCAAGGGTGCCTACATCCTGCGCGACGCCGAGGGCGGCAAGCCGGCGCTGGTCCTGATCGGCACCGGCGCCGAGGTCGGCCTGGTGCTCGAAGCTGCCACGCGCCTCGCCGGGGAGGGCATCGCGGTGCGCTGCGTGTCGATGCCGAGCTGGGATCTCTTCGACGCCCAGGACGCGGCCTACCGCCATTCAGTCCTGCCGCCGGACGTCCCCGGGCTCGCCGTCGAGGCCGGCAGCCCGCAGGGCTGGCACAAGTATGTCGGCGACCATGGCGACGTGATCGGCGTCGAGACCTTCGGCGCCTCGGCGCCCGGTGCGACCGTCCTCGAGAAATACGGCTTCACCGTCGAGAACGTGGTGGCGCGCGCCCATGCGCTGCTCGATTCCAACCGGCACGGAAAGTGACATGAGCGAAAGATTCAAGGTTGGCGACCACGTCCGCTGGAACTCCGAGGCGGGCCACGTCTCCGGCAGGATCATCAAGGTCCACACCAGCGACTTCGACTACAAGGGCCACACCCACCGCGCCAGCAAGGACGATCCGCAGTACGAGATCAAGAGCGACAAGACCGACCACGTCGCCGCGCACAAGGGCTCGGCGCTGCACAGGATCGACTAGCCCGCGCTGGCGCGGCGACGGCTGCGCTCCGGGGCACCCTCGAAGCCGAGGGTGCCCCGGATGCCGTTCACTCGTGAACGCCCCCGTGTGATTGCCGCTTGCGGCCGAGGCGCAAGGCATTGGCGACCACCGACACCGAGCTCAGGCTCATCGCCAGCGCGGCGATCATCGGGCTCAGCAGCAGGCCGGTCAGGGGGTAGAGCACGCCGGCCGCAATCGGCACGCCCATGGCGTTGTAGACGAACGCGAACCCCAGGTTCTGCTTCATGTTGGCCACGGTTTCGGTGGAGAGCGAGCGCGCCCGCATGATGCCGCGCAGGTCGCCCTTGACCAGCGTGACCTGCGCGCTGGACATGGCCACGTCGGTGCCTGTGCCCATCGCGATGCCGACATCGGCGCCGGCCAGCGCGGGCGCATCGTTGATACCGTCGCCGGCCATCGCCACGCGGTGCCCCTCGGCCTGCAGCTTTTGCACCAGCTCGATCTTGTCCTGCGGGCGGACCTCGCCGTGCACCTCGTCGATACCCAACTGGACGGCCACCGCCTCGGCCGTGGTGACGCCATCGCCGGTGGCCATCACGATCTTCAGGCCGGCCTTGTGCAGCGCCTCGATGGCATCGGCGGTGGTCGCCTTGATCGGGTCGGACACCGCAAGCAGGCCGGCCAGCACCCCGTCGACGGCCAGGTACATGACGCTGGCCCCGTCCCGGCGCAGTTCCTCGGCCGGCGTGGCAAGCACGGCGGCGTCCACCCCGACCTCGTGCATCAAGGCGGTGTTGCCGATCGCCAGCGTCGCGCCGCCGACCTTGCCGCGCACGCCGATGCCGGTGGATGACTCGAACTCCTCCGGCGTTTCCAGCGCCAGCTCGCGGCGCCGCGCCTCGGCGACGATGGCATCGGCCAGCGGGTGTTCGCTGCCCTGGTCGAGGCTGGCCGCCAGGCGCAGGACTTCCTCTTCGGTAAAGCCTTCGGCCGCCAGGGTCGTGTGGTATGCCGGACGTCCCTCGGTCAGGGTGCCGGTCTTGTCCACGATCAGGACATCGATCTTGCGCAGGTTCTCGATCGCTTCGGCGTCGCGGAACAAGACGCCTTCCCCGGCGGCGCGGCCGGTTGCCACCATGATCGACATGGGCGTGGCCAGGCCCAGCGCGCAGGGACAGGCGATGATCAGCACGGAAATGGAGTTCAGCACGGCGAAGGTCCACGACGGGTCCGGACCGAACAGCCCCCACACGAAGAAGGTCGCCACGGCAATCACCAGCACCGCCAGCACGAACCAGAAGGAAACCTTGTCGGCCATGCGCTGCATCGGTGCGCGCGAGCGCTGTGCCTGCGCGACCAGTTGCACGATCTGCGAGAGCACGGTGGCCGCGCCGACCTTTTCCGCGCGGATCACCAGGCTGCCGCTACCGTTGAGCGTCGCGCCGATCACGCCGGAACCGACAGTCTTCTCGACGGGAATCGGTTCCCCGGTCAGCATCGATTCGTCGACGTTGGAACGCCCCTCGATGACCTCGCCATCCACCGGCACCTTCTCGCCCGGGCGCACCCGCAGGCGATCGCCCACATGCACGTGGCTGAGCTCGACATCCTCCTCGCTGCCATCCTCGCGCAGGCGGCGCGCGGTCTTGGGCGCGAGTCCCAGCAGGGCCTTGAGGGCGGTGGATGTCTTTGATCGGGCGCGCAGCTCAAGCATCTGGCCGAGCAGGGTCAGCGAGACGATCATCGCGGCGGCCTCGAAATAGACCCCCACGCGGCCATGCTGATGGAAGGATTCCGGGAACAGGCCCGGTGCGATGGTGGCGACGGTGCTGTAGCCGAACGCCGCGCCGACGCCGATGCCGATCAGCGTCCACATGTTGGGACTGCGGTTGCGGATCGACTGCACGCAGCGGACGAAGAACGGCCAGGCGGCCCACAACACCACCGGGATGGTCAATACCAGCTCGATCCAGGTGCGGGCCTCCACCGGCAACCAGGCAAGGTAGTGGCCAAACATGGCCAGTACGAACACCACCAAAGTCGCCGGCAAGGTCCACCAGAAGCGCCGGCTGAAGTCGACCAGCTCCGGGTTTTCCTCATCGTCGAGCCCGGGCATTTCCGGTTCCAGCCCCATCCCGCAGATCGGGCAGGTGCCGGGGCCTTCCTGGCGGATTTCCGGGTGCATGGGGCAGGTATAGATCGTTCCTGCCGGTGCCTGCGCGTGCTCGTCCTCGGCTTGTGGGTTCAGGTAGCGCTCGGGATCGGCAACGAAGCGCTCCTTGCAGCGTGCCGAGCAGAAGTGGTGGGTCACCCCTTCATGCTCGGCGTGGTGCACGCTGCGTGCCGGGTCGACCTGCATGCCGCAAACCGGATCGAGCACCGCGGTGCCGTTCGCCCCCTCGGCGTGGTTGTCGCCATGGGTGGATTTCGCGTCGTGCTGATGGGTATTCATGCTTCCTCCGGTAACAGCGACAGTGGCTGGACGTCGAGCAACCTGTCAATCCCCGTGGCGGGCGAATTCGGATGGCGTGCCGTCGCGACCGACCAGTTCGACGACGTAAGGCTGCGTGCGCCCATCGGGCATTTCCATGCCCGGTGAACCGGCCGGCATGCCCGGCACGACCAGACCCCTGGCGTCGGGCTTTTCGGCCAGCAGGCGCTTGATGTCCGCCGCCGGCACGTGGCCCTCGACGAAATAGCCACCCACTTCGGCGGTATGGCATGAGCCCTTGCCAAATGGAACGCCGACGCGGCCCTTCACCGGATCGAGATCATCGACATCGCGCGCCTCGACACTGAAGCCCGCGGCGCGCATGTGCTCGATCCACCCGTTGCAACATCCACAACTGGCGTTCTTGTGCACCAGCATGACCGGAAGCGGTGCGGCCTGGTCCAGCGTGCCCGGCGTTGCGGCAGCCACCGTGGCGGACGGCGGGTTCGGTGGTGCGTCGGCGGCGCGGGTGCATGCGCCGAGGGCCGTGAAGGAAGCAACGACGATTGCTGCGAACAGGATGTTTCTTGCATTCATGATTGAGATTCTCGTTGGGGTTCTCATGGGGATTTCTTCGCTCGTGACGACCAATGGATATGGACGATGCGCCAGTCCGGCGCGTGCCGGGTCAGCACCATGGTTTCGGCGCTCAGCAGCGTGATGGGTTTACCGTCCTTGCGGGTATGGATTTCACTTTCGCTGGCCACCCAGGCCATGGCGCCATTCACCTGCGCGGTACGCCGTGTCAGGCTGACGTGCGCCGTGCCGAGGAACCGCGCATCGTCCCTGGCGTGGTGGTCAAGATATTCCGCGCGGCTGTGTTCGGCCCCGCCGGTCTCGAGAATGATCACGGCCGGATCGAGCAGTGCCGCCACCTGTTGCATGTTCCCCGACGACAGCGCCGTGCCGAACGCATTCACCACGTCCACCGCCGGCTGGGCTGCGGGCGGCACGACCGATGCCGTGGTATCGCCGGTGGACGCGACGTGATGTTGCGCCTTCGTTGATCGTTGCTCGGCGGGCTGGCCGATGGCGGGACTGGCCAATGCCAGCGAAAGTACGCCGGTCAGGGCCGCTGTCGACAATTGCATGGGGGTTATCCTCATTCGGTGCATGATGGTGTCCTTGTTCGTCGCGACTTGCGCGATGTCGCGCAAGTGCCCGCGTGCTTGATCTGGGCGCGAACCATCCCTGTGTCGCAGCGGCAGGGTGATTTCCGGCATCTTGCTAGAACCACGTGCGCAGGCCCACGACGATGCGTGTAGCGCTGCCGTCCTCGCCCGCGGCGCGCCGCAAGTTGGCGGTGCCGCCAAACGCGCGCTCGCGCACGATGCCGATGTACGGCGCGAACTGGCGGGTGAACTCGTAACGCAGGCGCAGGCCCGCTTCGAGCGTGCTTAGACCCGTGCCGATGCTGCGCGGCGCATCCTCGCGACCATACAGGTTGGCTTCGAGCAGCGGCTGCAGGATCAGGCGATTGGTCAGCAGGGTCGTGTACTCGATCTCCACGCGTGCGGCGGTCCGCCCCCTTTCCCCGACATACGCGGTGGCGGCGACCTCGAACTTGTAGGGTGCCAGTCCCTGTACCCCGAACGCGGCCCAGGATCGCGCCGGGCCGCGGCCGAAGTCCTGGCGCAGGCCGGCCAAGAGGTCCCACCAAGGTGCGATCGAGTGCCCGTACAGCACTTCAAGGTCGGCGTTTTCGGTGACGCCGTCGACGCGCTCGCCCTCCGAGCGCAACCACAGCCGATCGAGGTCGGTGCCAATCCAGGCTTTGCCTTCCCAGCCGAAACCGGTGCCAGGCTTGGCGTCCCATGCCTCCAGGCGATTGAATTGCGCGAAGTGATGGATCGCGTTGTCGGCCATGGCGTGGGCGCTCACCGGCGGGAATGCCGCGGCGCGGTCGGCCGCCGTGATGGGCGGAATCGGCTCGCGCGGCTGCTCCGGCGCTGCGGTGTGCTCGTGCGACATGCCCGAATGGTCCGCATGCGAATGGTTCGGCTGCGCGTGGTCCGTCGTCGCGTGATCCATCGTTGAGTGGTCCACCGTCGTGTGATCCATCGTCGCGTGGTCCGTCGTCGTGTGGTCCATCGTCGCGTGGTCCATCGCCGCGTGGTCCTGCGCCCGCGCCAGCGGACCTTGGGCCAGCAGCAGGCCAAGGGCAAATGCCGCGAGCAGGTTGGCCGGTGCGCGCCTCATGCGTCGACCCTCACTTCGCGCATCATTCCCGCTTCCATGTGATAGAGCAGGTGGCAGTGGTAGGCCCAGCGGCCCAGCGCATCGGCGCGCACGCGATAGCTGCGTTTGGTGCCCGGCGGGATGTCGACGGTGTGCTTGCGCAGGTGGAAGTCGCCGTGCTCGTCTTCCAGGTCGCTCCACAGGCCGTGCAGGTGGATCGGGTGGCCCATCATCGTGTCGTTGACCAGCACGATGCGCATGCGCTCGCCGTAGTTGAGCCGCAGGGGCGTGGCATCCGAAAACTTGATGCCGTCGAAGGACCAGGCGAACTTTTCCATGTGCCCGGTCAGGTGCAGCTCGACCTCGCGGCCGGGCTCGCGCCCGTCCGGATCCTCGAACAGGCTCTTCATCGCGGCATAGGTCAGCACCGTGCGGCCGTTGTCGCGCAGACCCATGCCCGGGTCGGCCAGTTTCGGGCTGAGCGACATCGCCTGCATGTCCACCAGCGGATTGCCGGTTTCGCTGGCCGGGTGCTGCTGCATGCCGTGCGCGCCGTGGCCGCTGGCAGCGTCCGTCCCCGGCATGGCGTGGCCATCATGACCCATGTTGCCGTGGTCCATGCCGCCGTGGCCCATGTCGTCCATGGTCAGCAGCGGACGCGGGTCCAGCGGCGGAACCGGTGGTTGCAGCCCCTCGCGCACGGCGAGCGTGCCGCGCGCGTAGCCGGTGCGGCCCATGTCCTGGGCGAAGATTGCAAACGCGTCGGCACCGGCCGGCTCGACCAGCACGTCGAACGTCTCCGCCACCGCAATGCGGAACTCGTCGACGCTGACCGGGTGGATGTATTGCCCGTCGGCGGCGACCACGGTCATCTTCAGGCCCGGGATGCGCACGTCGAAATAGGTCATCGCCGAGCCATTGATGAAGCGCAGCAACACCTTTTCGCCGGGTTTGAACAAGCCCGTCCAGTTGCCGTCCGGCGCGGTGCCGTTCATCAGGAAGGTGTAGGTGTGGCCGTTGATGTCGGAAATGTCGGACGGCGTCATGCGCATCTCGCCCCACATCCTGCGGTCGTGCAGGGTGGCCGCGAGGCCGTCCTCGCGCACGTCGCGCACGAAGTCGCCGACGGTGCGCAGGTAGTAGTTGTCGTAGCTTGAATCCTTTTTCATGCGCCGGAACAGGTCGGCAGGATCGAGGTCGGTCCAGTCCGACAGCAGCACCACGTGCTCGCGATCGTAGTGATAGGGCGGCGGATCGCGCGGCTCGACGATGATCGGGCCGTACAGGCCGGCCTGCTCCTGGAACATCGAATGGCTGTGGTACCAGTAGGTGCCCGACTGGCGCAGCTGGAACCGGTAGGTCCAGGTTTCGCCCGGCGCGATGCCGTCGAAGCTGAGGCCCGGCACACCGTCCATGTTGGCCGGCAGCAGGATGCCGTGCCAATGGATCGAGGTACTCGCTGTGGGCAGGCGGTTGGCGACGCGCAAGGTCACCGTGTCGCCCTCGCGCCAGCGCAGCAGCGGCGCCGGCAGTGCGCCGTTCACCGTGATGGCCGGGCGGGCGCGGCCGGTGACGTTCACCATCGACTGGCCGATGGAGAGGTCGAAGTCGGTGCCGGTCAAGCCGTGCATGGCACGGGGACGGCCGCTGGCGGCAAGCCCCGGCAGGCGCCACAGGCCGAGGGCGGAGGCGAGTCCGCCGGCCGCCAGGCCGGTGACGAAGCGACGTCGGGAAAGCGCGTCCGGACGGGAGCCGGGACGGTCGATTGGCATGGGAAAGCTCCGCAATTCGAGAGAGTCGGCGCCGGCCATCGCTGGCCGAACGCAGTGCCGGCAAGACCACGCCGCCCCTTGGCGGGGCGAGGGCGTCAGTCAGCCGGAGGCGGCACCGCGAAACGGTGCGCGAAACTCAAACGATGGGAGGTCGATGCCGGGTAGGCAGCGCGGGTGCCGGGGCTTCGGCCGCGGCGGAAGGGAGATGCGTGGCCTGCAGGTCGATCTCGAAGCCAGGCATTGCGGTCGCGAGCGCGGCCGGTACGGCACCCGCAGCGCAGGCGAGGGCGCACGTCAGTTTGCTGCAGTGCGTGTTGTCGCCGCAGCAATCCGCCGGTGTGCCGTCATGCTCCGTCGGCAACGAGATTGCGCCCGTACCTGCCGCGGAGGCGGCCTCCATGCAATTCGCATGGGCGGTCGCAGCGCCGCTCGGCGCGGCCGGCGCCTGCTGCATGGGCATCCCGGCGCCGGCCACCGCGAACCCGGCTCCATTGAGCACGAGGGCGAGGCAAAGCAGGGCGCGCAGCAGCAGACCAGGGACGGACATGTGCAGAAGTTTACCATGCACGGGCGGCGGCCAGAGCGTCTTGCTATGGTGTCCCAGGCGGCACATCGTCAATCATGCCGCACGCGCCGCCCGCTGATCGACACCGCGCTGGTCACGGGAATTGCGCATTCATGCCATCGTGGACCCTGGAGTCCGCCCAACGGGAGAAGTCATGAACGTCCTTCGCGCCCTCCTGATTCTCGTCGTCCTGGTGCTGGTCGGCACCGCGATCTTCATCTGGTCGGGTGTCTACAACATTGCGGCCGATGACCACCACACGCCGGTCGTGGCCAAGGCGCTGGAGGTGCTGCGGGAGCGTTCCGTGGCAAGGCACGCGCAGGGCATCGCGGTTCCGGATCTCGATTCGCCGGCGATGATCGCCGAGGGCGCCGAACACTATGCGGCCATGTGCACCGGCTGCCATCTCGCGCCCGGCGTGGATCGTTCGGAAATCCGCCCGGGCCTGTACCCGCGCCCGCCCAACCTGCGCGAACACGGCGTGGATGATCCTGCGCAGGCGTTCTGGGTGATCAAGCACGGCATCAAGATGAGCGGCATGCCGGCATGGGGCACGACCCACGATGACGCCGCGATCTGGAACATCGTCGCGTTCGTGCGCCGCTTGCCGAACATGCCGGTCGACGAATACCAGCGGCTGGTCGGTTCGACGATGAGTGGAGACGGCCATGCGCACGACCACGACAGCGCCACACCACCCGTCCACGACGAAGGCGAGGCCGGACATCACGACGCCGAAGGGGACGCCGGGCACGACCATGCGGGCGAGGCCGATCACCGTCACGACGAGGATGCCAAGCCCGATCACGACGGGCCCGACGCCCCCACGGGCGATCGCCCCTCCGCCGAACCCGAACCATCGGCTGCGACGGATGGATGAAATGCCAGGCCCTACGCCCGCGCAGCCTGTCTGCTGGCGCGGCCAGGTGACGAAATGGGAGCTCCCTTACCACCCAGGGTTTCTCCGGCACCCGGGAAAGTTTGCAACCTTCCGGAGAAGGCGGTGTCCCAGTGCGCAAGCCTGGGCACCATGATCGACGCGAGATCGGCGCAATGAAGGTCCAGGTGGCCGATATCGAAAACCGCGACGCCAACCGGTAACATCACCCGCATGCACTCCAGTCGCCCGACGGCTCACCCCGCGTGAAGCCGACCCGCCGCCAGCGAACACGCATCTGCGTGCTGCTTGTCGTCAGCCTGCTGTTCCAGCAACTGACATTGGCGGCCTTCGCCTGCATGCCCATGCCGGCGGCGCACGATCACGCTATGGCGAGCCACGCGACGATGGGCGAAGCCTGCGCGGAGGCCGGCATGGGCCAGGCGCCCCATGCGGCGCCCTTGTGCGAGAAGTGCTGCTCGCCCGACCGGATGCTGGCCGCCGCGCAGGTCGCCCTGCAGGTGCCCGCGCTCGGTTTGCCGCCTGTCGCGTTCGCCCTGCTGGCGCCGCCACCGGCGGGCAGTCCAACGCCTGCCACGGATGTCGCGATCGCACGCTCGGACCAACCGCCGCGCCTGCGATATTGCCGTCTGCTGATCTAGAACTCCGCACCGCACCCGTCAACGCTGGTCCGCCGCAAGGCGGCGCAGCTCGCGTGTCCCCGTGTGTCCGGAGTTCCCATGTACGTTTTCCTGCTTTCCGCGCCGATCATCGACCGGCGTGTGCGACCTGTCCACCGAAGGGCGGCTGCGCTTGCGGTCGCCCTTGCCTGCCTGCTGACCGGCGTCTCCGCGCTGGCCGCGGGCGGCTCGGGCCTGAGCTTCGACGAAGCCGTCCATGGCGCCGCCGAACGTGCACCGCTGGTGATCGCGCGGCACGCGGCGGGCGTCGCCGCCGTCGAGGAAGTGGCGCGTGCCGATGCGCTGCCCGATCCGCGGCTCGGTTTCGGCATCCAGAGCCTTCCCGTCGGAGGTCCCCATGCCTGGTCGCTGACCGAGGACGGCATGACCATGCGCCAGGTCGGCATCACCCAGGATCTGCCCTCGCGCGCCAAGCGCCAGGCGCGCCGCGAATCGGCCGAGGCGCGGGTGGCCGAGGCCGAGGCCGAAAGCATCGCAACGGTGCTGGATGTGCAGCGCGCCGCCGCCAGGGCGTGGATTGATCTGTGGGCCGCCAGCCGCGAACGCGAGCTGCTCGAGGCGTTGCGCGAAGAATCCGCACTTTCGCTCGCTGCCACGCGGGCGCGGCTGTCCGGCGGCGGCGGCTCGGCGAGCGATGTGCTCGCCGTGCGCGCAAGCGACCTTGAACTCGCCAACCGGCTCGACGCGGCCGCGGCGCGCATCGAACAGGCACGCGCCAGGCTCGCACGCTGGCTCGGCGAGAGCATTCCGCCCCGCGTTGCCGAGCCACCGGATTTCGCCACGCCGCCGGCAGAGGAGGCAGTGCTGGTCGAGCGCCTCGACCAGCAGGGGCCCTTGCTGGCCTGGGCTGCGCGCGAAGCCGCTGCCGAAGCCGCCGTGGAACTGGCGCGGGCCGAGAAGAACCCGGACTGGAGCATCGGCGGGGGTTTCGCCAAGCGCGGGGCGGGTGACTCCAACGTGATCTGGATGGAAGTCAGCGTCGCGCTGCCGCTCTTCCCGGGCAACCGGCAGGATCGCGGCATCAGTGCCCGGGCGGCGGATCTCGAGGCGCTGCGCGCGCGCCGCGACGACGCCCGGCGCCAGCAGGTCGAAGCGATCCGCAGCGGTTTCGCCACGTGGGCCGGCTACGGCCGCCAGGTTGCGCGCTATCGCGACGCGCTGTTGCCGCTGGCGGGCGACCGCACGCGCACGGCGCTGGCCGCCTACTCCGGCGGCGCCTCGCTGCAGGGCTGGCTCGACGCACGCCGCGACGCGATCGACACGCGCATCGACTATGCCGCGGCGCTGGCCGCCTGGGGCGAGGCCTGGGCCGGACTGGCTTTCCTGCTGCCCGATCCCGCACTGCGTCCCTCGCCCGCCCCGCTTGCCATGGAGCTGTCCCGATGATCCGCCTGAACAGTATTGCCGTCCGCATCGCGGCCGGCGTGGTCGCCGCGGCGCTCATCGCCGCCTTCGCCTACTGGCTCGGCTCGCGCCAGGCCGGCCCCGGCACTGGCCCCGGCAACGCCGAGGGCAAGCCGGAGATCCTCTACTGGTACGACCCGATGGTGCCCGATACGCATTTCGACAAGCCGGGCAAGTCGCCGTTCATGGACATGCAACTGGTACCCAAATACGCCGCCGGCGCCGGCGCGGACGATGCGGACATCGTCCGCGTGCCGGCGGCGACCCTGCAGAACGTGGGCGTGCGCACCGCGCGCGTCGAGCCGGGGCACCTGTCTGCGGAGATCACCGTTCCCGGCAGCATCGCCTGGGACCTGCGCCTTGCACACACCGTCAGCGCGCGCACCGATGGCGTGATCGCGCGGCTGCTGGTGCGCGCGCCCTATGAACCGGTGCAGGCGGGGCAGCCGCTGGCCGAGGTGCTGGCACCGGAATGGAGCGCGGCGGCGCAGGAATATCTTGCCCTCGGCCGCGCCGAATCGGCCGACGCCCGCGCCTTGCGCGCGGCGGCGCGCAACCGCCTGCTCGTGCTGGGCATGGACGAGGCGCAGATCCGCAGCCTCGGCAGCGGCAACCCGCGCCTGCTCCTGCGCGCGCCGGTCGATGGCGTGGTCGGCACGCTGGACGTGCGCGAGGGCCAGCGTGTCCAGGCCGGCATGCCGCTGCTGACGATCACCGGCCTGGACAGCGTCTGGCTGGAGGCGGCAATCCCGCAGGCACAGGCCGAGGGAATCGGGCCGGGCACGCCGGCGAAGGTCAGCGTCAGCGCGCTTCCCGGCGAGACATTCGAAGGCCATGTCGAAGCGCTGTTGCCGGACATCGATGCCGCGACGCGCACCCAGCGGGCGCGCGTGGTGCTCGACAATCCGGCGCACCGCCTGGCGCCGGGCATGTATGCGGAGGTGACGTTTTCCGGAGCCGCCGGCCCGGCACATCCGCTGCTGCCGGACGAAGCGCTGATCACCACCGGCGCCGACGCGCGCGTGATCGTCGCCGAAGGCGAGGGGCGGTTCCGGCCGGTGCGCGTGACGACCGGCCGCTCCGCGGGCGGCAGGACGGAAATCCTGCACGGCCTGCACGGCGGCGAACGCGTGGTCGTCTCGGGCCAGTTCATGATCGATTCGGAGGCAAGCCTCAGCGGCGCGCTGGAGCGCCTGTCGCCGCCCACCGATGCGGCGCATGCGGAGTCCCACGATCAGCACATGCACATGCCTGCCGATACGCCGGCCGAGGGCAAGGGCCACTCGAACGCGGATGCCCCGGCCACGCACGCCGATCACGTCCACGAGCCGGCGCCGCCGGCGCACGACGGTGCCCATCCCCCACCGGCGCATGCTCCCGAGGAGACGTCCGGCCACGATCATCCGCAGGGATCCGGGCCATGATCGCGCGCCTCATCCACTGGTCGATCGGCAACCGCTTCCTGGTCCTGCTCGGCGCCGTGCTGCTGGCGATCGGCGGCGTCCTCTCGCTGGCACGCACGCCGCTGGATGCCTTGCCGGATCTGTCCGACACCCAGGTGATCCTGCGCACCAGCTGGCCGGGGCAGTCGCCGCAGATCGTCGAGGACCAGGTCACCTATCCGCTGGCGACCACGATGATGTCGGTGCCCGGCGCGACCACGGTGCGCGCCTTCTCGTTCTTCGGCGATTCGTTCGTGTACGTGCTGTTCGAGGACGGCACCGATCCGTACTGGGCGCGCTCGCGGGTGCTCGAATATCTCAGCCAGGTGCGCGACAGGCTGCCCGAGGGGGTGAGTCCCGCGCTGGGTCCGGACGCCACCGGCGTCGGCTGGATCTACGAGTATGCGCTGGTCGACCGCAGCGGCCGTCACGACCTTGGCGAACTGCGTGCGCTGCAGGACTGGTTCCTGCGCTACCGGCTGAAGACCGTGCCCGATGTCGCCGAAGTCGCCAGTATCGGCGGCATGGTGCGCGCCTGGCAGGTGATCGTCGATCCGCAGGCGCTGGCCGCGCGCGGCCTGACCGTGCAGCAGGTGGAGGCCGCGATCCGCGATGCCAACGGTGCCAGCGGCGGCTCCGTCATCGAGCAGGGCGAGGCGGAACTGATGGTGCGCAGCGTCGGCTACCTCACCTCGCTGGAAGACTTCGAGTCGGTGCCGGTCAGGACTGGCGCCGATGGCGTGCCGGTCCTGCTGCGCGACGTGGCCGAGATCCGACGCGGCCCGACGCTGCGGCGCGGCATCGCCGAACTCGATGGCGAGGGCGAGGTGGCCGGCGGCGTGATCGTCCTGCGCTCGGGCAAGAATGCGCTGACCGCGATCGATGCGGTCAAGGCGCGCCTTGCCGAGCTGGAAAAAAGCCTGCCCGAAGGGGTGGAGATCGTTTCCACCTACGACCGCTCGCAACTGATCAGGGCGGCGGTCAGCAACCTGTCGTACAAGTTGCTGGAGGAGTTCCTGGTCGTCGCGCTGGTGTGCCTGCTGTTCCTGTGGCACCTGCGCTCCTCGCTGGTTGCCGTGATCACCTTGCCGCTGGGCGTGCTGGCTGCCTTCATCGTCATGCACTGGCAAGGCGTCAGCGCCAACCTGATGTCGCTGGGCGGCATCGCGATTGCCATCGGCGCGATGGTCGACGCGTCGATCGTCATGATCGAGAACACCCACAAGCACATCGAAGCCTGGCACCTGGCGCGGCGCGAGCGCGGCGAGCCCGAGATCGGCGAGCCCGATGCCAATGAACGCTGGCGCCTGGTTGCCGAGTCCGTGGTCGAAGTCGGCCCGGCCTTGTTCGTCGCGCTGCTGGTCATCACGCTCTCGTTCCTTCCGGTGTTTGCGCTGGGCGCGCAGGAAGGCCGCCTGTTCAAGCCGCTGGCATTCACCAAGACCTATGCGATGGCCGCCGCGGCCGGCCTGTCGGTCACCCTCGTGCCGGTACTGATGGGCTATCTGGTGCGCGGGCGCATCCGGCCCGAACACGCCAATCCGCTCAATCGCGCCCTCACCGCCGCCTACCGGCCGCTGATCGACTGGGTGCTGCGCGCGCCGCTGACGGTGCTGGTGATTGCCGGGCTGGTACTGGCCTCGGCATGGTTGCCGTGGAGCCGGCTCGGCAGCGAGTTCATGCCGCCGCTCGACGAGGGCACGCTGCTGTACATGCCCACCGCCCTGCCGGGCCTGTCCGCCGGCAAGGCCGCGCAACTGCTGCAGCAGACCGACCGCATGCTGAAGACCGTGCCCGAGGTCGAGCACGTGTTCGGCAAGGCCGGGCGCGCCGACTCGGCCACCGATCCCGCGCCGCTGACCATGTTCGAAACCACCATCACCTTCAAGCCGAAAAAGGACTGGCGAGCGGGCATGACGATGGCGGGCATCCAGCGCGAGCTCGACGCCGCGGTCAAGGTGCCCGGGCTTACCAACCTGTTCGTGTATCCGATCCGCAACCGCATCGACATGCTGGCCACCGGCATCAAGAGCCCGATCGGCATCAAGGTGCTGGGGCCGGACACGCGCGAGCTGGAACGCCTGGCAGCAAGGATCGAGGCGGTGGCGAAGGAAGTGCCGGGGGTGACCTCGGTGATTTCCGATCGCGCCGCCGGGGGCCGCTACGTGGACATCCGCATCCGGCGCGCGGAGGCGGCGCGTTACGGCCTGAGCCAGGCGATGCTGCAAGGGATGATCGCGACGGTGGTCGGTGGCGCGCCGATCGGGCAGACCGTCGAAGGCCTGGAGCGTTACCCGATCGTGCTGCGCTATCCGCGCGCGCAGCGCGATTCACTGGCCGCACTGCGCGCGATGTCCGTCGTCGCCGCCGATGGCAGCCAGGTGACCCTCGGGCAGGTTGCCGAGATCGGCACCAGCGCTGGCCCGCCGATGCTGAAGAGCGAGAACGGCCAGCTCGCCACCTATGTGTATGTCGATACATCGAGCTCGGATCTTGGCGCGCAGGTTGCCGCGCTCCAGCAGGCGGTGGCCGCGCAGGTCGCATTGCCGGCCGGCTACACGCTCGCCTGGTCGGGGCAGTTCGAATACCTGCAACACGCGATGCAACGCTTGCGCCTCGTCGTTCCGGCCACGATCGGCATCGTGTTCGTGCTGATCTATCTCGTGTTTCGCCGCTTCGACGATGCCGCGATCATCATGCTCAGCCTGCCGCTGGCGCTGGTCGGCGGCCTGTGGCTGATCTGGCTGCTGGGCCACGCGGTTTCGGTGGCGACCCTGATCGGGTTCATCGCACTTGCCGGCGTCGCCGCCGAGTTCGGCGTGATCATGCTGCTGTACCTGCACCAGGCGTGGGACCGCCAGCTTGCGCTGAATCCGCAGGCCAGCGAAGCGGAACTCGACCTCGCGGTGCGCGAGGGATCGCTGCTGCGCGTGCGTCCCAAGGCAATGACCGTCGCGGTGATCATGGCCGGCCTGCTGCCGATCATGCTCGGCGGTGGCGCCGGCTCGGAAGTGATGCAGCGCATCGCCGCACCCATGGTCGGCGGCATGCTGACCGCCCCGCTGCTGTCGATGCTGGTGCTGCCTGCGGCATTCCGCCTGTTGCGCCAACGCGACCTGAGGCGCGCCCGCCGGCAGGGGGCTCGAATGTGAAAATGGGCTGAAAGACCGGCCGGCGGCGGAATCGGCTGCCGGCCGGATTTAGCCCTCGTACACCGCTTCGGGCACAGGCTATGCGCGTCGCGTCCGACAAGGCCACACCGGGAGTACATCCATGCGCATTTCCCTCAAGTCACCGACCTCGATTCTTGCTTCCCTGGCGCTTGCGCTGGCCATCAGCGGCCTCGCCGTGGCCCAGGACAACCCGCCCCCGGATCGCATGGGGAAAATGGGCGCCATGCACTCGGACATGCAAGGCATGCAGGGCATGCGCGGCAACGTGATGGGCATGCACAAGATGCCCGCGACCGTGACGTCGGCCGATGCCAAGACCGGCATCGTCCATGTGACCAGCGCAGGCATGGAATTGACGCTGCATTTCCCGCCACCGACCATGGCCGAACTCAAGGCCGGTGACAAGATCACGCTGCACCTGGGCTACACCAAACCGTAAGGCAGCGCCAGCGTGTCCTGTCGAGGATGTCGGCCGCGCGATCCATTCGATCGCGCGGCCGCCGGGATCGCGGACACGAGCCCCGGATCGAAGGTGTTTGCCACTGACTGCGGCTGTCGACTCAAGCAGTCGGCGGCGGGCGATAGCCGATGTCCACGCGTGCCCGCTTCCAATCCTTCACTGCCCGCGGCGCGAAATGCAGGGTCTGCAGCACGGGATCCCAGTCGAATGGGCGTCCGCTGAGTGGATTGTGCAGTGGTTCGCCGAGCTTGCGGACAAAATCCGGCATGTCCTTGACGTCGATTCGGGCCAGTCGCGCCGCGTACTTTATCCGCACCATACGCCGCAGCGCTTCCCGATCGTGCTCGCGTTCGCCCCAGTCGAATGCCGGCATGGCGACGGCCGCCAGCGTGCGGCCGGCGTAGTTGTAGGACAATTGCGACAGGACGATACCGACACCATCGAAGCGCGGCCAGGTAGCCTCGATGACCTTGCGCGCCGCGAGCTTTACGTTCTCCAGGTCCAGCGGCGGGGCTTCGAGAATACGCTGCATCTCCTTGTGCTGCACAGCGTAGATGTTGAGGGTGGCCTGACGTGCGAATGCAAGGTTGATGAGCAGCATCTTGACACAGCCGCCTTCGACCGCACCGGAAATGCATCGGCCCAGAACATGTGCCGGACCTGGCAGCCCGAGCAGCAGCTTGCGGTCGAACTGCCGGTATTCCTCGGCCATCTCCAGGTTCCAGTCCACGGGTTTCGAGGGCGGTTGGAGGATGCGGTCGATGGTGTCCGCATGGGTCGAGATCTCTTCCACGCCAGCCCGGTCCAGCCACGCGGCAAGGATCCAGTAGGCATTCTCGATCATGCGTCCCGACCTGAGGATCGTCACCACATCCTGCGGTTCACTGCGCACCCGACGCCAGAATGCGACGTGCTGCGCAAGGCGCTCAAGCTCGAATCCGTGATCCGCCTGTGCCGCGCCGGGAGTTGTGTTGGCAAGACCCAAGGCAACCAGGTTGACGTAAAGGACGCCGACAGATGTATCCACATACGGGACATCGGCATCCGGTGGATAGCGGACCTGCCAGCCGGGAAGGCTCAGCAGCTTCCCGTAGCGTTGCAGGCGCAGCGCGTTGGCATCGCGCAAACGGCGCAGCATCGCGCCATGCGTGCGGGCCCACGCGAGGCAATCAGGTTCGCGCGACGGACAGTAGTCATCGCTTCCGTCCCTTGACGCGTCGGGCCTGACCAGCGGGAGCCGATCTTCGAAAAGCGCCCGCTCGGCCTCGTCGGCGGCTGTCGCCGGGCGTTGGGCGATGCGCGCATTCAGCGCGTCGACGCGACGTCTGGCGAGTGCCAGCGGTTCCTCGTCGGGTGCGGCCCCAAGACCGGCGAATGCCATCCACGCGTTGTCTGCATCGGCGACCTGTGGTCTGGAATACGACGCGTAACTTTGCGCCAGTACGGTCGGCGCCCGGTCGATTCGATTCCAGAGCACCAGGACGATCACCGGCAGCGATACGATGCCAACGATCCACGCCAATGCGCGCATGAACCGCCGCCACCACGGGCGCGATTGGCGTCGAGGGCTGCCGTTGGCAGCACGGGTACGCGAGGCGGCCCGGGTGGTCATCGGGGGAGGGTGAAGCGGAACGCAGAGATCTGCGGCACGATCGATTCCACCAAGGCGTTTCCCCTATCTCGCGCCGCCACCGCGACCTGTCGGTCCATCAATGCCGATTGGCGACGAGACTGACCGGCGCCAGCGTTGCCGACGCCAGCGCACTCCTGCGGATGCCATATCCGAACCAGCGTCAGCCTTGCACCTTCCGGATCATGTGATTGATGACATGGGTGTGCTCGCGTTGTGGACTGAACATGATGATCTCCGCGTCTTCATCGACCTTCACGTTGTGCCCTGGCGGCCAGTAGAATAGATCGTTCGCCTTGACGGTCTCGTGAACGCCGTCGGCGTCGGTGGTGGTCAGTTGGCCGCGCAAGATGAAGCCCCAGTGGGGGCACTGACAAAGATCGCCTTCCAGCCCCTCGAACAGCGGTGTGGTATCGACACCTGCCGACAAGCTGAAGTATTCGCCGCTCATCTTGCCCAATCCCGTGGCGTCGCCGAAATCCGTTCGCTGCCGGATCACCGCTCCCGGAAGCTCCATCTTGATGTCCACGTTGTCCTTGGCAATTCGCATCGTCATTCCTCCCATGTGTCGATGGATGCATCGCGGATTGGTGGCATGTCCATCGCTGCATCCATACGACAGACGCCACGCGACATCAAGGGCCCGGTTTGGGGTATCAGGCGCCGAATCTTGAACCGCCCCGGGTGAGCGGTCAAACGCGGGCAAACCGTGCCATCCGGCCGGACTCCGGCAGAATGCAGCCGGCGAAGCCTCACGACTGAGCCCGCGCGGCGTTGCCGTGAGGCTCCCGGTCGGCTGTCAACCTGGGACGAGGTTGTGCAGTCCTTCGCCACGCGACTGCCAACCCCTCCCGAGCGCGACATCGATACCCTGTTGCCCATCGGATGATCCGCCAAGCGCGCTTGGCAGGGTGCGGTGGGTGGTCGCTTACAGTTCAACCACCATCGCCCGATCCTGCGCCACCACCACTGGCACTCTCGCCAGACCGCCCGAATTGCCAGTCAGCCGCCGCCGCGATTGCACCAGCTGCCAGTAGGTCAGAAGGCGCACGGATATCCCCGGCGGGCGGGCTGGGCATGTGCTTCCAGCAACGCTCGCCGCAGGGCGCAGTCCGGGTGCACGCCACCCTTGCCAAACGCGCCTGCGCCCCGACCTTGGGAACCATGATTCCCCTCTCCATCCTCGACCTCGCGCCCATCACCGAAGGCGGCTCGGTCGCCGAGTCCTTTGCCAACATGGTGGACCTTGCCCGCCATGCGGACGGCTGGGGGTTCAAGCGCTTCTGGATGGCCGAGCACCACGGCATGCCGGGGATCGCGAGCGCGGCGACGGCGGTGCTGATCGGGCATGTGGCGGGGAAGACCACACGCATCCGCGTCGGCGCTGGCGGCATCATGCTGCCCAATCATTCGCCGCTGGTGATCGCCGAGCAGTTCGGCACGCTTGAGGCGCTTTATCCGGGTCGCATCGATCTGGGCCTGGGGCGGGCGCCCGGATCGGACCATGCGACGGCGCGCGCGCTGCGGCGCAACCTGGCCAGTGATGCCAACGAGTTTCCGCAGGACGTGATGGAACTCATCGCCTACTTCGATGGCGACGGTCCGGTGCCGGCGGTGCCGGGCGGCGGGCAACAGGTGCCGGTCTGGATCCTCGGCTCCAGCCTGTTCGGGGCGCAGCTCGCGGCCATGTTGGGGCTGCCCTATGCCTTCGCCTCGCATTTCGCGCCGGCGCAGATGCTGGACGCGATCGCCGTGTACCGGCGCAGCTTCCGCGCGTCGCGCTTCCTCGATGCACCCTACCTGATGCTGGGCTACAACGTGTTCGCCGCCGATTCGGAGGCCGAGGCGCGCTTCCTGGCCACCTCCTGGCAGCAGGCTTTCGTCAGGCTTCGCACCGGCCATCCCGGCCAGCTGCCGCCTCCGGTCGAGGGCTATGCGGAAGCGCTGCCGGCAGCCGCGCAGGCGATGCTTGAACAGGTGCTCTCCTGCACCGCGATCGGCGATGCCGGGCAGGTGGCCGGCCAGATCCATGCCTTCATCGGGCAGACGGGGGCCGATGAGCTCATCATCACCAGCAACATGTTCGACCACGGAGCGCGGCTGCGCTCGCACGGGATCGTGGCGGGGCTGATCGACGCCGCGTGACGGGGGCGGTTTGGTGGCCGCCTGCCGCGCTTGGACTTGCGTCAGGTTGCGCCGAGCAGGCGCACCTTGCCCGAGGCAAGGTCGTACTCGGCGCCGACCACGCGCGTGCGTCCGGCTTCGACGGCCGCCCCGATCAGCGGCTGGGCCGCGGCGACGCGCGCCACGTTGTGTTCCACGTTGGCGCTGATGGCGCGTTCAAGCAGGTGATCCCCGCCTGCCTTGACCACCGGCTCGATGCCGCGCCGCAGCGCATCGGTGATGTCCCAGATGTGACCGGGCAGGGGCGCCGGCTTCTGGATTTCCTGGATGGTGGCCCTGACCGCGCCGCAGCTGGAATGGCCGAGCACCATGACCAGCGGCGTGCCAAGCACGGCCACGCCGTACTCGAGGCTGGCCAGCACGTCCTGGTTGAGATAGTTGCCCGCCACGCGCACCACGAAGAGGTCACCCGGCGCCTGGTCGAACAGCAGCTCGGGTGCGACGCGCGAATCGGCGCAGCTGAGGATGGAGGCAATCGGGAACTGGGCGAGGGCAAGTGCGGCGCGCCGGGCGGAAAAGTCCTTCTGCACCGGCTTGCCGCCCGCGTAGCGGGCATTGCCGGCGAGCAGCCGGTCGAGCGCCGCCTGCGGCGTGATGGCATTCTGCGGGCCGGCGTCGGCCAGCGCCCGGACGGCCGGGGCAAGCAGGGACAGGGCGAGCAGGCCGCTACCGGTGCGGGTCAGGAAACGGCGACGCGAAAGCGTAGGGCTGGTTTGCACGGTGACTCCCTCCAGTACCGTGGGATGGAATGCGGGCGATGGATCGCCTGGATCCCCCTGCGTCTGCGCCCGATGCTCCGACTGTTCGAGCCGCCGATCGCGCAGGCCGCCCAGCGTGACGGTAGCACGATCGGGCGACCCGTCGGCAACCGCCCCGGCGTGCCGCTACGACGCGTCCAGCAGGCTCGCCTGCAGCAGCACGTCAACACCGCTCGGTGGGCGGATGGCGGCGGCCGGAATGCGCTCTCCCTGCCGCCATTGACGCACCGCTTGCCGTTTGGCGGTGCCTTCGACGAGGAACAGGACCTCGCGGGTGCGGGACAGCCGCCGTGCGCTGAGCGACACGCGTTGCGGCGGCGGCTTGGGCGCATCGAGCACGGCCAGCACGTCGGCGGCATCGTCCGTCGTGCCCCAGTCGTGGCCGGGGAACAGGCTGGCCGTATGGCCGTCCTCGCCCAGCCCGAGCAGGACGAGGTCGAAGCTGCCGACGCCGGCCAGTTGTTCGATGTAAAGGCCGGCCGCCCGTGTGGCGCCCAACTCGGCGGGGATCACGTGCACCTGTGGCGCCGGAATCGGCACGTCGGCCAGCCAGGCATCCGCGGCCATGCGGCTGTTGCGGCCGGGGTCGTCGTGCGGCAGGCAGCGCTCGTCGCCGAACCAGACCTGCCAGCGCGACCAGTCCGCATCGGCGTCGCGCAGCGCGACATAGGTGTCGCGCGGCGTGCGACCACCGGACAGCACCAGGTGGAAATGACCGCGTGCGGCGATGGCATCTTCCGCACTGGCGAGGATGTGGTGTACTGCAACGCGGGGCAGGCGTTCGGCATCGGCAAGCGGGTGCCAGCGCGTCGCTGGCGCAGCGGACTCGGCGGACATGTTCATTCCTTCCTGATCGGGTGGCCGCCGAACTCGTTGCGCATCGCGGCAAGCAGCTTGTCGGCGAAGGAATCGCCGTCGCGCGAACGCAGGCGCGCGATCAGCGAAGCGGTGATCACCGGTGCGGGGACATCGAGGTCGATCGCCTCGGCGACCGTCCAGCGACCTTCGCCCGAATCGGCGACCCAGGGCGCGATACCGTCCATGTCGGGATTCTTGCCAAGCGCATCGGTGGTGAGCTCGAGCAGCCAGGAGCGCACCACGCTGCCGTATCGCCAGATCGCGCCGACCTGGTGCAGGTCGAGCTTGAAGTCCTCCTTGTGGCGCAGGATGGAGAAGCCTTCGGCATAGGCCTGCATCAGTCCGTATTCGATGCCGTTGTGTACCATCTTGGTGAAGTGGCCCGCACCCACCGGGCCGACATGCCCCCAACCCTTGTCCTTGCCTGGCGCGAGGGTCTCGAAGATGGGGCGCAGCCGCTCGACCGCCGCCTTTTCGCCGCCGATCATCATGCTGTAGCCTTCATCGAGCCCCCACACGCCGCCGCTGGTGCCGCAGTCGATGTAGTGGATGCCCTTCGCCGCCGCTGCCTGGGCGCGCGCCAGGGTGTCCTTGTAGTTGGAGTTGCCGCCGTCCACGATGCTGTCGCCCTTGTCGAGCCGGTCCAGCAGCGCGTCTACCGTGTCGCTGGTGATCTTGCCGCTCGGCACCATCATCCAGATCGTGCGCGGCACCTCGAGCTGCGCGACCAGCGCATCCAGACTGTCGGCGGCTGTTGCGCCAAAGTCCTTCACGTGCTTGCGGGCATCCGCATTCGGGTCGAATCCGCTCACGTGGTGGCCAGCTTTCACCAGGCGCCGCGCCATGTTGGCGCCCATGCGCCCAAGGCCGATCATGCCAAGTTCCATGTTCGTTCTCCTTTGCTGTCGCGAAGGCGTCGCGGCGCCGGGCCTCAGGTGGTCCGGGCGCCGTCCGTGCCGAGCCAGCCGCCGCTGAAACCGGCCCTGGTGAGGCCGCGGGCGATGTGCGGGCAGCCACGCATGAGCTGCCAGGGCATGCCGCCCAGGTGGTTCTCGATCATCAACACGATGGGTCCGAGGTTCAACCCGTAGTGCCAGGGCGATACCCAGCCTGCGGGCGAATCCGGCGTGCCATCGAAGGTCGCGTTGAACGTGGCCTTGAATCCATAGCGGTGCTGGTCGTGCAGATGCAGGGTATTGACGAAGTGATGAATCGTCGGCAACACGATCTCCGGCGCGAAGGGCAGCGAGGCGACCACCGCCCACGGTGCCAGCGTGCCGTCGTCCAGTCCCCATGGCGCGCCACGGCCTTCGTAGTCGTAGAAGCGCCGCTCGATGCCTTCGATACGGCGCACCGCCGGCCCCGGTCCGTCGCTGGCGGTGATGCCCCAGCAGTGGCCGCAGTAGCCCTTGAAGCCCTGCGGGTTGTCGATGGCATAGCGCTGCTGGGCCAGGCTCGCGCGGCGGCTGTTCTCGAAGTAGTCGATGCCCTTGCTGCGCATGAAGGCATCCTGCAAGCCGCGAAAATCGATCCACGCATGGGATAACTGGTGCGTGAACAGGGGTCCGCAGTAGAGGTAATCGACGCCATAGGCGTGCTTCCACTCATAGCTGGCGGCCCAGGCGGCGTAGGCTTCCGGCGGCAGCGGATGCTGCGTTGCGCCGAGCGCCAGCACGTAGAGCAGCAGGGCCTCGTCGAAGCCTTCCCAGCAGTAGGGGATGAAGCCGCTTTCCGGGTGCCAGCCGTGCCGCAGCGTGCCGCGTTCGCTCTGCAGCCAGGGCCACTCGGCGCGCGCGTACAGCGCCTCCGCCAGTTCGCGGATCTCCCGTTGCGCGGGGCTGTCATCGGCAAAATAGCGTGCGGCAGACAGCATGCCGGCGAACAGGAAGGCGCTGTCCACCGTGGACAGCTCGCACTGCCAGGCACGCCGCCCGCTGTCGAAATCGAGAAAGTGGTAGTAGAAGCCGCGGTGGCCGGTGGCGTCGGCCTGTTCGCCCTGCGGGCTGTCGCGGAAGAAGCGCAAGGCAGCAAGCGTGCGGGCGATTGCCGCATCCGCACCCAACCAGCCCCGCTCGACGGCTACCGGGTAGATCGCCAGCGCCAGCCCGGTCGCAGCAATGCTGGCCGGCCAGCCCGGCGCGGTCTTGTCGCGCACCAGGCCGTTGCGCGGATTGATTTCGTTGTCGAAGTAGGCGAACGCGCGCCGCTGCACGTGGCGCAGGCGGTGCTCATCGCGGATTGCAGTACTCGACATGCGTCATGGCTCCTCGCCAGCCGACCCGGCAACCATACCGCAGCCCCGGCAACGCCGGCAGAATCAGCGCCGGCGCGGCAGCAGGATGCCGCCGGCGGCGGCCACGGCGGCGGCCAGGACCAGCAGCAGGTTCCAGCCGCGCAGGTGGGCCAGCGCGATATCCACCGCCATGCCCACGCCCATCTGGCGCAGGGTCTGGCCCATCGGCAGATCGAACAGGCTCGACATCTGGGCCACCGCCTGCAGGCTGAACGAGTAGAGCGCGGCCAGCGCCACGCAGAGGAAGGCCACCAACGCCGCCGCGCCGCGCCCGGCCTGGCCGTTGGCGCGCAGGATGCCGACCGACACCAGGGCAATCACGAAGCCGAAGGCGGCCAGGGACTGGTGCGCATGGATGGCGAACAGGCACCACACTGCGCCGCCGGCCAGGGCGGCCATCAGCGTGGTGGCGATTCCGGCCGCGCGGCCGCGCGGCGTGGCGCCGGAGTCTGCTGGCATCGGTGGTTCTTCGGCGGACGCGCCGGGGCGCCGGGCCGTTGATCATAGCGCGCAGGCGAGCGATGTTCGGACTGCGCCGCGACCCCGACGGGTGTGGGCGGCGACCAGGCCCCGGTTCGGCAAGCGCCTGGCGGAGGCGGATCGGAGGGCCTGAATCATCCTCGACCTCGCCCGGCAGCCGGCAGGGTCGCAGTGCCGGTGCAAGGCAGCAGCGGGCGCGGACGGGCGATCTGACATGGATCAGGCACGGCGCGCGCACAACGCGGCATAATGGCGGGTGCGCTTGTGCCTGCATGCCGTGATCTGCCATGAGTTTCAGCCGTGCTTCCGAACCCGTCCGCTTCGAGCGTGACTGCGCCGCCGTGATGGTGCCGCAGGGCACGCCGGTGACGCTGCCGGCCGGGCAGGTCGGCTACGTCACGCAGGCGCTGGGCGGCAGCTTCACGGTGTATGTGGATGGCAACCTGTTCCGCATCGACGGTGACGATGCCGATGCGATCGGCAAGGAAAAGCCGGCGCCGATCGAACTGGCCGAAGATGCCGGCGATGCCGACGTGGAAAAGCTGATCTGGCAGCAACTGCGCACCTGCTTCGATCCGGAGATCCCGATCAATATCGTCGATCTGGGGCTGATCTACGATTGCGTGCTCGAACACCTGCCCGACGGCCAGCGCCGGGTCGAGATCCGCCTGACGCTGACGGCGCCGGGCTGCGGCATGGGTGACATCCTGGTGGCCGATGTGCGCGAAAAGCTGGAGATGATCCCGACCATCGCCGAGACCGACGTGGAGCTGGTCTTCGACCCGCCCTGGAACCAGTCGATGATGTCCGAGGCGGCGCGCCTGGAAACCGGCATGATGTATTGAGGTCGCGCGGTGTACGGTCGCGCGGTTTCGTTCTAGGATGCGCGCGGGAGTGCCTGCCATGAAGCGTCGCCTTTACCTGATCGCCCTCGTGCTGTTCTTCGCCAGCCTCGCCTACGACAGCATCGTGTGGGGCGCACTGCCGGGCTTGCCGGACATCGGCGACGGCATTGTCGCTTCGGCGCGCCGCGAGGCGCCGCTGGCCAGCGCCTACATCGCCCTGGGCAGCCCGCTGGACGCGGCCGTTCCTGCCCTGCAGGCGTTCGGCGAGCGCCACCTGAGGGCCGCCCTGGAGCAGGGTTTCGCGCAGATCGGCGATGACGCCACGGCGGCCATGGACGTGATCTTCCATACCACCTGGAATTCGGCCCACCGCTGGCTGAAGACGGCGTATTGGGCGCCGCCGGTCTTCCTGCTGCTCAGCCTCGTGCTGTGGACGCGTCGTCCGCGCCAGGTGCGGGCGTTCGGCCGGCGCTGACCCTTCGTCCGCTCTGCGCACGATTCAGCTTGCAGTCGGGGCGGGTCGGCCCCACGCAGTCTGCGGCTGAACCGGGGCCTGCAAAATCCGTCGTTTTTATCCGGCGCATGTCAGGCCTGGTCGCTTTTTGGCAGAATCTGACAGCAAAGTGTGACCGCCATCACGGTTTGAAGCTGAACGTCGATGCTAGTTTCGGCCCTTGCCGCGGGACCAGCGTGGCAAGGGGACCCACGTATCCGGACTGGGGCAGGATCCGGATCGTTGCAATCAGGCGTCGCGGGCAGTTGGCGGCGTGGATGCAACCCCGGGGCAAGGGAGGGCTGTAACCGCGGCCGCCGGCAGCGGCATCTGCCACCATCAACCGGGGTGATCCATGATTGGGCAGCAGAATCTGCGGCGGACCGCACTTGCGGTCGCCGTCCTTGCTTTGTGTGGCCTGGCGTCGGTGCAGGCCGCCGATGTCGTCAGCAAGTCCGAGTTGAACAGCTTTGCGGAGCGCGCGAATTTCAGCGCCGCATCCGAGAACGTGCTCTACAACCACTACATCGTCAGCTACGCCGAAGGCAGCGCCGAACGCCAGCTTGCCTCGGCACGTGGTGCCGATTTCGCCCGCGTCGCACGGGAAACCGGCATGCGCGTGCAACCGGTGCGGACCCTGGCGACTGGTGCGGAACTGGTGGAAGTGAGCGGTGACAAGCAGCGCTTCGCCTCCTATGCGGAATCGGCGCGCCAGGTGATGGTGTCCTTCGCCCGCAATACCGCGGTGGACTACGTCGAACCGGATCGCATCATGCGCGCCCTGATGACGCCGAATGACAGCTATTTCGGCAACCAGTGGGATCTCACCGATCCGACCGGCGGCGTGGGCATGACCTCGGCCTGGGAACTGGCCACCGGCAGCGGCGTGAAGGTGGCGGTGCTGGATACCGGCATCGCCGTGCACAGCGATCTTGCCGGCCAGACAGTCGGTGGTTACGACTTCATCAGCAACGCCAGCACGGCGCGTGACGGCAATGGCCGCGATTCCAACCCGAACGACGAGGGCGACTGGTACGCGGCCAACGAATGCGGCGCCGGCTACCCGAAGGCCGATTCGAGCTGGCATGGCACGCACGTCGCCGGCACCATCGCCGCGGCCACGAACAACGCCAAGGGCGTGGCCAGCATGGCCTACGGCGCCAAGGTCGTGCCGGTGCGCGTGCTCGGCAAGTGCGGCGGTTCGGTGTCCGATATCGTCGATGCCATCGTGTGGGCCTCGGGCGGTTCGGTCAGCGGCGTGCCAGCCAATGCCAATCCGGCCAAGGTGCTCAACCTCAGCCTGGGTGGTGGTGGCGCCTGCGGCTCGTTCCAGGCGGCCATCAACACCGCGCGCGCGAACGGCGCGGTGTTCGTGGTCGCTGCCGGCAACGAGAACCAGAACGTGTCCAATTCCTCACCCGCCAACTGCAGCGGCGTGATCTCGGTTGCCGCGACCACCAAGGCCGGTTCGCGCGCCTCCTACTCGAACTACGGTTCGACGATCGTCGTGTCGGCACCCGGTGGTGACGGCAGTGGGGGTGCCGGCGACATCCTGTCCACGCTCAATTCGGGCAAGACGACCCAGTCGACCGAGAACTACGCCTATTACGCCGGCACCTCGATGGCGACGCCCCACGTCGCTGCGCTCGCGGCGTTGATCTTCGAACTCAAGCCTTCGGCCACGCCCGACCAGGTGAAGAACTGGATCACGCAGAATGCGCGCCCGCTGCCGGGTTCGTGTTCGGGCGGTTGCGGCGCCGGCATCATCGATGCGCCAGCCACGCTGCAGGCGGTCAGTGGCGGCAGCGGTCCGCCGCCGGGGCCTGGCGTGCTGCAGAACGGCGTCACGGTCACCGGCCTGGCGGCGACGTCGGGCAACTCGATCAGCTACACCATGAGCGTGCCGGCGGGCGCCAGCAACCTCAAGTTCCAGATGTCCGGTGGTACTGGCGATGGTGACATGTACGTGCGCTTCGGCTCGGCGCCGGGGACGACGTCCGGCACCTACGACTGCCGTCCCTACCTCTCGGGCAACAACGAGAGCTGCTCGTTCGCCAGTCCGCAGGCCGGTACCTGGTATGTGACCATCCGCGCCTATTCCAGCTTCAGCGGCGTCAGCCTGCTCGGCAGCTACGATACCGGCGGTGGTGGCGGTGGTGGCAACGTGCTGCAGAAGGGCGTGCCGGCCACCGGCCTTGCCGCACCCGCTGGCGGTTCGCTCACCTACACCATGCAGGTGCCCTCCGGTGCCAGCAACCTCGGCTTCCAGATGTCCGGTGGTACTGGTGATGGCGACATGTACGTGCGCTTCGGCTCGGCGCCGGGTACGACGTCCGGCACCTACGACTGCCGCCCCTACCTCTCGGGCAACAACGAGAGCTGCAACTTCGCTGCGCCGCAGGCAGGCACCTGGTATGTGACCATCCGCGCCTACTCTGCGTTCAGCGGCGTCAGCCTGGTCGGTGATTACAGCACCGGTGGTGGTGGTAGCGGCGACATGCTGCAGAACGGTGTGCCGGTGCCCGGCCTGGCTGCGACCAGGAACAACTGGACGCAGACCTACAAGCTGGTGGTGCCTTCGGGAGCGAAGAACCTCTCGATCGCAATTGCCGGCGGCAGCGGGGATGCGGATCTCTACGTGCGCATCGGGGCCGATCCGACCACCGGGACCTTCACCTGCCGGCCCTATCGCGCCGGCAACAACGAGAGCTGCACCTGGGCCACTCCGACCCCGGGCACCTATCACGTGAAGGTGCGGGCGTACCAGACCTTCTCGGGGGTCACGCTGACGCCCAGCTTCACGCCCTGAGTGAACCTGGCGCCAGGGACGGCGCTGCCATCCGCCTGACGCGCGGCGTGCCGGGCACGCCGCGCGTCATTGTGTCTGGATGGCCTCGAAGCGGTTCGCCTCGCGGTTCTTGCGCACGTTTGCAGGGTTCCAGATGTGCCCGTTCATGGCGATGTAGACGCCATCCGGAAGGCTTTGCACGGCGCCGACCGCGCAGCCGATATTGAAGACCGCGTCCGAGCCCTTGAACACTGCCGGGTTCAGCGCGCCGGTCAGCACGATCACCTTGCCGGGGATGTCGGCCAGGCTGCGCGCGGTATCCACCATGGTGTCGGTGCCATGCGTCACCAGCACATGGCGATGTTCCTGCGCCGCAATGGCCGCGTGGATCTTCGCCCGGTCCTGCGCGTCCATGTGCAGGCTGTCCTTGCGCATGAGCGGGATCACCTCGAAACCGAAGGTGACGCCCAGCGCGGTAAGGATGTCGCCGATCTGCGGTTCGCCGATCTGGTAGGTGGACTTGTCATCGAAGTAGATCTTGTCGATGGTGCCGCCGGTAGTGACGATGACGAGGTGTTGCATGGACGTTCCCGTGTGCGCGCGGCGGCGCCGCGTCAGGCGTCGGGATTGTCGATCAGCAGCGCCACCGCGTCCATGCCCGGTCCCCCCAGGCGCGTGAGGCCGCGGCGCGCGAACAGCGCCAGCGCGGCAGCGGGACGTGCGTCGCCCGAGGCGCGCTCGGCCCAGGCGGCGTGGCGCGCCAGCAGGGCCGCGGCGAACACGCGCGCCAGGGTGAAGGCGAAGCCGCGCGCGCCGGCTTCCAGCATGTCGCGCTCGCCGGCGTGGCGCGTCAGCCAGGTCGCCGCCTCGGCCAGTGCCGCGCGGATGCCGTGGCGATCTTCACCCGCCTCGTCGAGCAGCGCGTCGACCGCCTGCTGCAGCGGATCGAGCCCGATCGAGCCGAGCGCGCGCAGGGTATCCAGGGCGAGCACGTTGGTGGTGCCTTCCCAGATCGGGTACACCTGTGCGTCGCGCAGCAGCAGCGGCATGCCGGTGTTCTCGATGTAGCCGGCGCCGCCGTAGGCCTCGCAGGCCTCCGAGGCGATCCGCACCGCGAGCTTGCCGGTCCACAGCTTGGCCAGCGGGGTCAGCACGCGCAGCAGGTCGCGGCTGCCGGCATCGCCATGTTCGACCCGTCCGAGCAGCTCGACCACGTGGAAGGTGAGATGGAAGGCCGCCTCGAATTCGGCGGCCAGCGCGGCCAGCGTGGCGCGGTGCAGCGGCTGGCCGATCAGTGGCCGCCCGAACACCTCGCGCCGGGCCGCGTGATCCAGTGCGAGGGCCAGGCAGCGGCGCATGCTGGCCACTGCACCCACGGCGTTCCAGGTGCGCGTGATGTTGAGTACCGGGGCGATGAGCCGCACCCCATGGGCCGCCTCGCCGATGACCTGTGCACGGGTGCCTTCCAGGTGGATCTCCGCGGTGGGCAGCTCGCATGTGCCGAGCTTGTCCTTCAGGCGATCCACGCGGATGCCGTTCCAGGCACCGTCCGGCGTGCGTGTCTCCAGGTAGAACAGGGCCAGCCCGTCGGTGCCGGCCGGGGCACCTTCGGGGCGCGCCAGCGCCAGCGCCATGTCGCCGACCACGGCCGAACTGAACCATTTGCGGCCGTACAGACGCCATTCGCCTTGCGCATCACGCCGCGCCAGCGTGCCGGTGCGACCCACGTCCGAGCCGCCGGCGGTTTCCGTCATCCACTGCCCGGACAGCCACAGCCGGGCCGCATCCCGGGCGAGCAGGCGGGGCAGGGCGCGTTCCATCAGGGCGGTTTCGCCGGCGGCCTTGAGCGCCGTCGCCGCGCCATCGCTCATCGCCAGCGGGCAGGTGTAGAACTCGCTGGCCACGTGCCACAGGTACACGCGCAGAAACTGGTCGCAGCGCGCGTGGGCGCCGTGGCTGGATGCGTGGCCGGCGGCGACAAAGCCATAGCGTGCCGTGAGCGCCGCGCCAGCCTGCCAGGTGGGGGTGAGTTCGATGCGATCCACCCGTTCGCCCCAGGCGCCCCATTGCGTGAGTACGGGCACCTGCGGCGCGTGCTCCCGGGCGGCCTGCCAGGCCTGCGCGGCGAGCGCGCCGAGGGCGTCGAGATCGGGCTCGATGGCGGCGCGGGTCGTCGCCGGCAGCGCGCGCCCCAGCCAGGAGCGCAGCACGCGGTCATGCCGGAACTGGTTGTCGAGCGTGGGTGCGGTCTGGATGAAGTCCATGGCGGAGCGAACCCGGTGGCCTTGGGCTCACCATACGGCGCGGCGCCGTGCCCGGCAAGCTGCGGCGCCCAGTCGTGCGGGTGGCGGGTGTCCCCGCGCCGTCCCGGTCGCCGCCTGCAGAGGCGACGATGAACCTGCCTGCCGCCGGGCCGATCCTCGCCCGCCGTGCGGGTGTGGTGGAACGTCCCGAGCCGTGGACGGGACATTGCTGGGACCGCAATAATGCGCGGGATCGTTCACCAGGAGAAACAAGCCATGCTTTCGTCCCCGGTGCTCGACGACCTCAATGATCTCAAGTTCTTTGCCGCGGTGGTGGAGCACGGCGGCTTTTCGGCCGCCGGCCGCGCCCTTGGCGTGCCCAAGTCGCGCCTGAGCAAGCGGATCGCCCGGCTGGAAGAGCGCCTGGGTGTACGCCTGCTGCAGCGGACCACGCGGCGCTTTTCGGTCACGCCAATCGGCGAACGCTTCCATGCCCATTGCCGCGCCGTGCTGGAGGAAGCCCGCGCCGCCCAGGACGTGGTGGACGCGCTGCGCGCCGAACCGCGCGGCAGCGTGCGCGTGAGCTGCCCGATCGCGCTGGCGCAGACCCTGCTTGCGCAGGTGTTGCCGGACTTCGCGCTGGCCTATCCAAAGGTGCAGGTGCGCGTGCTTGCCAGCAACCGCCGCGTGGACGTCATCAACGAGGGTTTCGACCTGGCCATCCGCGTGCGCACGCGCCTGGATAGCGATCAGGATCTGGTGCTGCGCAGCTTTGGCCAGTCACGCGTGCGGCTGGTGGCCAGCCCGGCCTTTCTCGATGCCCAGGGTCGGCCGGCGGGGCCTGCCGACCTGGCGGCCATGCCCTACCTGTCGACGCAGGAGCAGGAAGGCGCCCAGATCGTCCAGTTGATCGACCGCCAGGGCGGGCACACCGAGGTGACGATGCAGGCGCGCATCATCTGCGGCGAGTTCGCCGTACTGAAGGAAGCCGCCATTCGCGGCGTGGGCGTCGCCGCCTTGCCGGATCTGGTCTGCGCGTCGGCGGTCGAGCGCGGTGAGCTGGAAGTGGTGCTGCCGGAATGGAGCATGCCGCTCGGCACCATGCACTTCGTGTACCCGAGCCGGCGCGGGCAGCTCGCCGGTGTGCGCGCCTTCATCGACTTCCTTGCCGAGCGCCTGCCAGGCGCCGTGCAATCGGAAGCGGCACGCTAGGTATCGCGGCAGCGGTGCCGCCCTGCCCGGATCGCACGGGCGGGCACCATCGTCGCCGTCCCGGCGCACCCGGGTGCCACCCGCGCGCCTGATGCGGGCAGAGCCGGTCAGCGCGCGACCGTCGCCGGGCGTCGGGAAGCCAGGCCGAGGCTGGCGATCAGCAGGGCGCAGAGCACCGCTTCGACCAGCGCCGGCACGCGCGCGGCCGGGGTCACCCAGGCCGCGACGAGGCCGTGGCAGAAATAGAACAGCGCCAGCATGCCCGCCCACAGCAGCATGCGTCGCGTACCGCTGCGCAGCGCCAGCAGCGGCAGCAGCAGCGGTGGCAGCATCAGCGCCAGCGCCAGCCCCGGCCGCGTCGGCGGTGCCAGCCACAGGTACCAGGCCGGCTGCAGCAGCACCAGCGCCAGCCAGCTGGCCAGGCCGAGGGTGTGCGCGCTCACGAGCGGACCGCCGCCACGACATCGGTCGGGCGCAGGCTGCGGCAGCGGTGGTGGATCGGGTGGCGCAGTGGCATGGAATGCTGGATGGCACGACCGGGTAGGCAAAGCATAGCGGCAGCGCGCGGCCGACCGGTAGCCGCCGCCCGCGCAGCGGGTCGGGAGCCGTGCAACGCGGCAGGCATGTATGCTCTGCTCCCCGGAATGCCAGGGTGCAAAAGCAGACCCGTACCATGCCCAGCGGCCTGAAGAAGTTCATCCGCCCGCCGGCCGAGCGCGAACGCATGCTGGCGTTCCTGCAGTTCACCTGGCAACGTTTTCTTGAGGACCGCTGCCTGCAGACCGCCGGTGCGCTGGCCTACACCTCGCTGTTTGCCCTGGTGCCGTTGACCGCCGCCGTACTTGGCGTTCTGGCGGCGTTCCCGGTGTTTGCCGACTGGCGCGGGGAACTCACCTCGTGGGTATTCGAGAACTTCGTGCCGGCGGCCGGCAGCACGGTGCAGGGTTACATCACCGAGTTTGCCGACAGCGCCCGCAAGGCCACCGCGGTGGGTGTGCTGGTGCTGCTGTTCAGCGCCGTGTCGCTGATGATCAGCGTCGAGGATGCCTTCAATCGCATCTGGCGCGTGCGGGTGGCGCGCCGGGCAGTGTCGCGCTTCGTCATCTACTGGACCGCGCTGACCCTGGGACCCCTGCTGCTGGTGGCGGCGCTGGCGCTCAGTTCGTATGCCTTCGCGCTGCCCTTCATCGATGCCGCCGAGGCGCAGTTTTCGATCAAGGCCCGGGTGCTGGCGGTGCTGCCGTTCCTGATCACCTGGGCGACCCTGGCTGCGGCCTTCGTGGTCATTCCCAACCGCAGCGTGCGCATTGCCCATGCCGTGTTCGGTGCGCTCATCGCGGCCGTGCTGTTCGAGGCGGCCAAGCGCGGCTTCGCACTGTACGCGCTGAACCTTGCCAGCTACCAGCGCGTCTACGGTGCGCTGGCGCTGATCCCGATCTTCATCCTGTGGATGTATCTGTCCTGGGTCATCGTGCTGCTCGGGGCGTCCATCACGGCCTCGGCCAGTGCCTTCGACTACCGGCCGCGCAGCTTGCGCCTGCCGCACGGGCACGAGTTCGCCGGCCTGCTGCGCGTGCTTGCCGAACTGGCCGCCGCGCAGCGCCTGGGTCAGGGTTGCACGGGTGAGGAGCTGCGCACGCGGTTGCCGTTCCTGACCGACGATCTCCTGCAACGCTATCTTGGTGATCTGCAGCGGGCCGGAGTGATCCAGCGCGGCGAGCTGGGGGAATGGCTGGTGGTGCGCGATCTTGCCCAGGTGCGCCTGCGCGAGCTCTATGCCGAGGGCCGCTACCGCCTGGCGCTGGAGGCCCCGCCGCCGGTGCTCGAGTTGCGCGCCGACGTGGCGCAGCGCCTGCACCGCGCGGGCGGCGCGGTGGCGCGGGGCCTGGACATCAGTCTCGCCGAGCTTTTCGCCGCCGATGTACCATTGCAGGCCGATCCGAATGACGCCGCCCCGGAGCGCGCATGAAGCCATTCCGCCCGTTCCGTTTCACCCTGCTGCTGCTCGCAGCACTGCTGGCCTGTCCCGCCATGGCCAGTGAGGCTCCCGCGCGGCCGCAGCTCAAGGTCGAGACGCTCGATGGCGCTACCTTCGAGCTTGCCGCCCAACGCGGCAAGTGGGTGATCGTCAACTTCTGGGCCACCTGGTGCTCGCCCTGCATCAAGGAGATGCCGGATATTTCCGCGTATGTCGCGGCGCATGCCAACGTGAGCGCGATCGGCCTCGCCTACGAGGACACCGACAAGGCCGAAATCATTGCCTTCGCCAAGGCGCATCCGGTGAGCTATCCCCTGGCACAGGTGGATATGTTCGAGCCGCCGGCCGGCTTCGAAGCGCCGCGCGGTCTGCCGACGACCTGGTTGATCGCGCCCGACGGCCGGGTCGCAAGCCGCTTCATGGGCCCGATCACCGCGCGTGACCTGGACCGGGCCATCGCCGCGGGTGTGCCGGAAAAGTAGGAGGTGATGGGTATGGCGAGCGCGCGATTCCTGGTATCAGGTCACGTCCAGGGCGTGTTCTTCCGCGCCTCCACGCGTGAGCGCGCCCTGGCGCTCGGTCTCACCGGCCATGCAAGCAACCTGCCTGATGGTCGCGTCGAAGTGGTGGCCAGCGGCACGCCCGATGCGTTGGCACTGCTCGAGGCCTGGTTGCAGGAAGGCCCGCCGGCCGCGCGCGTCGAGCACGTCGAGCGGCAGGCCATCGACGATCCGCAGACCGAAGGGTTCGGCGCCCACTGACCGGCGCGCCGTACCTGCTCAGGCGCCGATGACGCCGAGCTTGCGGCCCACCTTGATGAAGGCATCGACCGCCTGGTCGATCTGCGCGGTCGTGTGCGCCGCGCTCATCTGCGTGCGGATGCGCGCCTCGCCTTCGGGAACCACCGGGAAGAAGAAGCCGATCACGTAGATGCCCTCGTCGAGCAGCTCGCGGGCAAACTCCTGGGCCAGCTTGGCATCGTGCAGCATCACCGGGACGATCGGGTGGTTGCCGGCCTTCAGTTCGAAACCGGCCGCGGCCATGCGTTCGCGGAAGCGGTCGGCATTGGCCTGCAGCCGCTCGCGTAGCGCCTGGCCGTGATCCATCATTTCGAACACCTTGATCGACGCGGCGACCAGCGGCGGGGGCAGGGCATTGGAGAACAGGTAGGGTCGCGAGCGCTGGCGCAGCAGGTCGATGATCGCCTGGCGACCTGTGGTGAATCCTCCCGAGCCGCCCCCCAGCGCCTTGCCGAGCGTCGAGGTGAAGATGTCGACCTCGTCCATCACGCCCAGCAGTTCCGCCGAGCCGCGTCCGGTCGCACCGACGAAGCCGGTGGCGTGCGAGTCGTCCACCATCAGCAGCGCGTTGTACTTCTTCTTCAGCGCCACGATCTTGTCGAGCTTGGCCAGATAGCCGTCCATCGAGAACACGCCATCGGTGGCGATCAGGCGCGTGCGCTTGTCCTGGGTCTCGGTAAGGTGCTGCTCCAGCGCGGCCATGTCACTGTTCGGGTAGCGCCGCCGCTCGGCCTTGCACAGGCGGATGCCATCGATGATCGAGGCGTGGTTGAGCGCGTCGGAGATCACCGCGTCCTCATCGGAGAGGATCGTCTCGAACAGGCCGGTATTGGCATCGAAGCAGCTGGTGTAGAGGATCGCGTCGTCGGTGCCGAAGAATCGGGCGATGGTGCGTTCCAGTTCCGTGTGCAGGTCCTGGGTGCCGCAGATGAAGCGCACCGAGGCCATGCCGAAACCATGCGTGTCCAGCGCCGCCTTGGCCGCGGCGATGATGTCCGGATGATCGGCCAGGCCCAGATAGTTGTTGGCGCAGAAGTTCAGCACCTCGCCGGCCTCGCGCGTGCTGATCGCCGCCGACTGCGGGGTGGTGATGATGCGTTCGGTCTTGTACAGCCCCTGCTCGCGGATGGATGCAAGCTCGGCCTCGAGGCGGGTGCGGGCGGGGTAGGTCATGACGGGAACTCCGGAAGCGAAGCGTGCATTGTCGCCGATCCGCACATCACCTCAAAGCAAGGCGACGGTGGCGCGGGCGGCGCCTTGCCCGTCGGACCTTGCGTGGCGGACGGTACTGGCTGGGCGTGCCCGCCTGCGTGGATGCGGCGCTGGGCCCCGGCGTGCGCCGGGGCGATGAGCCGCAGGTTCCATGTCGGCCCGGGCGATGAACGGGCGCTTCGCGTCCGGCGGCGCGACGAGGACGAGGCGGCGCCCCGCGTCCGCCGGAGTGACGGAGTGGGGCTGCGCTTCACGGCCGCGCCCGGCCGGTTCGGCGCGCCCGCGTGCCGGTGCCGTTCAGCCGTTGCAGAAGTCCTCGGGGTGCAGGTCCGCCTCGTTCGGGCAGCCGTCGAAGGGGGGCGCGATGGGCGTCAGCGGCGTGTCCCAGGGCGCAACGCGCTGCACGCAGGTCGAGGGTGGGCGGATCACGCGCATGTCCGGCCCCTGTGCGGTCCTGAATTCGGCCGGCAGGGTGAAATTGAAACCGATGCAGCCGCCCTTGGGGCAATCCGGCAGAGTCTGGGTCCAGGAACATGCCGCGTTGTCGGCGCCAGCGTTGCCGACGCATTGATCCCCCTGCAGGTGGCAGAAGGATTGCGGTTTGCACTTGTCCTTGAGTGCCTGGGCATAGGCCCTGCGCATTTCGGCAAGGCCGAAATCGGCAGTCGCGATCTTGAGCTCCACGATGCCGGTGGAGGGATTGTTCGCGTACCACCCGGCGCGCTTCTCGGCGATCGGCCCGGCATCGGTGAAGGCCGGCGGATCGGTGCCGAGCAGGGAGCGCTCCAGGCGGATGCTCGCCGGGTCGAAGCCGGTGTCCTTGCCGACGTAGAAGCGGTAGGTCAGTTCGGTTTCCTCATCGGCGAACAGCAGATACACGTGATAGTTCCCTCCGGCCTTGAACACGTTGACCGCGCAATCGGTCCTGTTGCCTTTGCGTGGATTGCAATTGGCGGCGAACTGGACGTTTCTCGGCACCGACGTATCGAAGTAGTAGGTACCGCCATCCACCGTGAGGGAGCTGCGCTGGCCGGTGTCCTGGCCCATCATGCGGATGCTGCGATCGGACCCGCGATCGGCGACGGGCATCCGGTCCTGACGCCACAGCGGGACGCCGTAGCAGCCCTCGTTGGTGCAGGAGCTGTTCCAGTCGCCGCTGTTGATGTTCACGTCCCGCCCGTCCACGTAGTTCGCCTTGAGTGCGCATGCGCGGGTGCGCGCGCAGTCCGGATAGATCGCCGTCGTCACGTAGTGGTAGGGGCTGGTTCGCGATGATTCGGCCGACTTGCATTCGGTCGAGTCGATCGGGCCGGCGAAGAATGCGTCATTGTTGACCACGGTGGTGTCGATGAAGCCGGTCAGGGTGCCGTCGTTGTCGTTCAGCACGGTCTGCCGGTCGATGCTGGTGAAGCCCTTGAAGGTATCGGCATTCCAGATGCAGTAGTTGTCGGCGAGCTTGTCATAGTCGGTTTCGAGCGTGCCTTCCTTGAAAAACGGCGTGAGCACGAAGTGGCGGGTCTCCACGTTCTCGAAATAGAGATTCTGCGAGTGGAACGCGGGTGGGTAGTAGAAGCCGTTGGGCTGTTTCCAGCCGATCGCCGCATTCGGCATGAAGCAGGAATTGCTGGCCTTGTCCTTCTGCAGCGCGATGGTGCTGCCCGCGGTCCAGCGACTCTCCAGGCCGGATGGCGTCCGGCAGTGGCCGACCTTGTTCGCCATGTCCACGCTCGGCGTGCAGTCGTCGATCCTGCGGTGGTGGATATCGAGGTAGGTGTTGGATGCCTGGAACGCGGGTCCGTCGTAAACGCTGAACAGGCGCTGGTACATGCCGAAGTTGTCGAGCTGGAAGGTGAGGCCTTCCTCGCTGGACACGCAGCGATCGACCGGGCGGTGGCCGTTGCTCATCGTTTCGCAGGCCAGTGCCTCCGGGTTGAAGGGGCCGCCGTCCGATGCAAAGGGATTGTCTGGCTGGGTCACGCCGACGAAGGCGCTCTTGCGCACCAGCGCCCAGTGGCCGGGTACCACGTCCGATTCCGTATAGCCGCCCCCGGTGACCATGGTCAGGCCGGCCTGCTGGATGTCGGTAAGCGCGCTGTCGGTAACCAGGAACCATTGCGGGCGCAGCCAGATGGCAGCGAAGTTGAAAGGCGCCCAGTTGAACGAAGTGGTGTAACCCGAGAGAACCGTCACCATGCAATCGTCGAGCGCGCCCGCACCGCAGCGCACCGGCATGACACTGCAGTCCTCCGCAGTGCAGCGCGTGGCAAAGCGCCCGCCACCCGGGTCCACGTTGGGGTAGTAGCTGGCGTCCGGCTGATTGCGGGCCAGTGGATTGGGAATCGGCTCCATCTTGGGCATGGCCGGGTCGCCGCCCATTTGTACGCCGTGGCAGGCAGCGGTACCGCCCACGGTCTGGAACGAGGTCATCGCGGTGGAGCAGAAATTGCCGTCGAAGGACTTCAGCGGAGTCATGCCGGCGCGGGCCATCGAGCTTTGCATCGAAGCGTAGGAAGTCCACTTCATGGCCGCCGACATGCCACTGTTGGTGCCTGGCACCAGCCAGTAGCACACCCCGCAGGTGCCGGCGCCGACGGCCATGTTGTCCTTGAAATCGTTCCAGCCGTTCATGATCCAGAACACGGTCGGGTGGTCGTAGTCCGACTTGTAGGGGATCTGATCGGCGTCGGTGGCGTAGCTGTTCGGTGCGGCGAGGATGCCCGGTACCTTGCGCGGATTCTGCGGGTTGTCCACGGCCGCGCGGGCGAATACCCCAAGGTTGCCGATCAGCGCGTTGTCGGTCTCGGTGCCGTCTTCCAGGTAGAAGCCGTGGCCGATCGACTTCAGGCCCACGTTGCGCTCCAGGTGCACGTTCTGCGTGCCGTGCAGCACGACCCAGCGGGTCATGGACTCGTTGATGGTGGAATCACGCAGGAAGGTGTCCGCGGGCGCGCGGCGCACGTGGTGGAAGTGCACCGGATAGCGGCCGATGACGCCGCCCTGGCCGAGCTGGCGGAACTCCACGCCTTGCATCTGCACCTTCTCGATACCCTGGCGGATCACCACCTGGCCGCCGTAGTAGTAATGCGTGGATTCGGGCGGAAAGGCATCGTCCTGCGTGTCGCCGGCGGAAACGATGCGGATCGAACGGTTCAATATGCCAACCGCCGCGCGCGTTTCCACGGCTTCCTCGTTGCTTGTGCGGGTCGGGCCGATGTCGATCGGGGTCTGGCCGAGCGAATGGCGCTTGCCGTTGTGCGCGAAGGCGACACTGCCGGCGAGCGGAAGGCGGGTGGCACAGTTGACGTCATCGGCCAACGTCAGGATTTCCGAGTGCCCAGGCAGGTAATCGGTGGTGGTCAGGACGATTTCGTCGCCACGCGAGAAGGACAACGGCCGATCGACCTCGATGGAAGTGGCGCCCCTGGTGACCGATGCGGCAAGCCGCGCCCAACTGCTGTGGCTGCTGGACGGGTAGGTCGCGCCGCATTCACCACCTTCCGCGTAACTGGCGCCCTTGCGCCCGTACAGTTCGAGCGTGGCACCGTAGGACACGCCCAGGACCTTGTTGCCGAAATAGCCCTGGCGACCCTGGGCATCCGTGCCGCCGGCGTACTCCAGGGGGTGATAGGCGTAGAAGTAGTCGGCCGCGACCCTTGGGTCGTCGGCGTGTGGGTAGACGCTGGCCAGGCCGGCGGCCGCAATGCTGCGCGCATCATTGGCAGGGCGCCAATGACCCTCCGCAGTCAGGTTGGCGTTCCACACCGCATCGGGAATGCCGCAGTGGCCGGCGGCATCGCTCACGCAGGTGACACCGGTGACGTTGGCGCTGGCCTGACCCTGGATCAGGTCCTTGCCCCACAGGTGGATGGTGAGCAATCCGCCATTGCTGCCAATGGGGGCCTGCGGCGTGCCGGCGCGCAGGGTGCCGCCGTTCTCGACCAGGATGTTGGCGGCCCAGAAGTCGATCACGGCGTCGGAGAACTGCAGCACGCCGCCATCGATCACATGCACGTCGGCAAACTTGTAGGTGCCCTGGTTGACGCACATGGGCTTGTCGACGAGAAGATCCTGGCTGCCCAGGGTGGGCGCAAGCACCTCGCCGGTACAGGTCGAGGGAAGCTGGCCCAGGGTGGCAAGGGGCGCGGCGAGCAGCGCGGCGAAGACGGCGAGACGGAAACTGGAATTGTTCATGGCGGCGACCTAGAAGGAAATGTCGAGGCCGGCATTGATGCCGTGCGCGAGGTAAGCGGATGTCCGGAAGCCAAATGCCGGCTGCGTGCCGGCAACCGGATTGGGCATCGGCACTTCGCTGTAGGACGTGCTTTGGCTGGTGTCGATCACGCGGCTGATCTGGTCCCCGGGGCGCACCACGCGCGAGGCGTACAGGCCCGAGTAGCCCAGACGCGCAGCCACGTGCGGATTGAAGCGGTAGCCGATTTCCAGCCGTGCCTGCGACACCAGGGCGAATTGATTGCGCTGGAAACGCCCCATGTTGCTCGGCAGCGCGAAATAGCCCCCGGGGAACTGCTGGACGGTCCAGAAATCGGTGTAGTCGTCGGTCTGCAGCCAGCCGTCGATCGACACGTTCTGACGCATGCTGCCGGCGCCAACCTTCAATTCGCCGGTGCCGAAGAAGCCGTCGTTGCCAAGCTGCGCGCGCAGGCCTGCCTCGATGCCGTAGAAATGGTTGTCGGTGGTGAACGCGTCATGCGTCTGCCACACGTCCGGTCCCCAGGCCGGCAGTAGCGGGCTGGAAGTGTCGAGGGTGAAGGATTCGGCCAGATAGAGGTAGGAAAGCCCGGCCAGGGCCTCCAGCCGCAGCGGACCGTTCATGGGTATGGTCCAGCGTGCATCCAGTGCGCCACCGCGCAGGCGCTCGGTGCTGGTGAGGATGGCCGATCCGCTGTAGAGATACGGAACGGAGAAGTCCGTCACCGTTTCCCGGCCGCTCAAGGGGTCGATGTAGGGAATGTAGAGGTGGCGCGAGCCCGTTCGCGCATCCGAGGCCATGCTGGCGCCGAAGCTGCCGCGCTCCAGCCCGAAGGCGGAAAACTCGATTGCGGTGGACGCCGACAGGGCATGCGCAATGCCGAGGCGCGCGCCCGTGCGTGTGCCGAACGCGGCCTCGGCCGGCCCGAGCAGGACTTCGGTGCCAGGCTCGCTGATGACGCCGGTGGAAACGAACGGCACGCCGAGTGGGCTGGCGCGGCTTTCCCAGGACAGGCCATCGATCGCTACGGTCCAGGCGGAAGCGGTGTTCGCCCTCGATTGCGCCATGGCCGGCGCCGGCATGGCGCAGCTGGCGAGCAATGCCAGCAGCATTCCTGTTCGATGCATGTGCGTTTCCCCCTGAGTCGATGGACCCATGGGGGCAGGGAGGGCGCCGCGTCTCCAACGGCGTTGCGAGATCGGGCGCGTCGATCACGCAGTGTCATCGGATCATCGATCCCGCATTGGCCGCTTGCGCAGGCTGTCGGGGACAGTCGTTGCGACGAACCAATGCCTGCGCATCCGCATGGATGCCAATGCGAACCATTCTTGCGCTGGCAAGGCATCGGTTGCAAGCGCGCCGCCGCGCTGGCTGGCGCCGAGGCGCGTTGGCGCGGCGTTGCCGGTTGCCGATCCGGCGTCAACTGTGCCGATGGTCCCAGGTCGTGGCACGATGGCGGCGCATGGCCCGGGCAGGTGCCTGGATTGGCGCCGAGCGGCAGCCCGGGCTGCAGGCCCAATTTCTCAGGATGCGCGCATGATCTGGTTCCTGCTTGCCCTGGCCGCCGCCCTGTTCGGCCTCTACAACGTCTTCATCAAGCTCGCTGCCGATCACGTCGAAGCCGTTCTCGGCGCGGTGATCCTGCAGTTCGTGGCGGCGCTGTTCGGTCTCGGCCTGTTGACGTGGATGCGCTTTGCCGAAGGGGGCACCATGCAGGCGAGCCCGCGCGGGATCGTGCTGGCGGTACTGGCCGGCGTGGCAATCGGCATGGTCGAAGTCCTGACCTTCGTCGTGTATGGGCGCGGGATCAGCGTCGCGGTCGGCAATCCGCTCATCGTCGGCGGTTCGCTGCTGGTCACGACGGGCATCGGCGTGGCCCTGCTGCGCGAAGCGCTCACGCCACTGCAGATCCTCGCCATCGTCCTGGTGGCGGCCGGGCTCGGCCTGCTCGCCTGGGAGGCGGCGCGCGCCTGAACTCGCGCCAGGCTCGGGAATACGGCCCTTGCGCAGGGCGCCCCGGAGCCGTTCGTCTGGCTCCGCGGCCGCGAATGCGCCGATCATTCCTTCGAGGACCCTCCTTCGAGGGCCATGCTGGCGAACAGGTTCCTGCTCTGGTTGCCGCGCAGGCAGGAAGGCATCATGGACTGCCGCAAGCGTGGCCACGGTTCCACGGTGACCGGCACGCCGGCGTCACCCCTGCGCGTCCCATGGATGGAGATCATGGACGACTCGCTGGAGTCGTTCCGCAAGGAGCACATGCGCGTCCCGCAGAAGCTGCGGCAGATGGCCTGAACACGGCCGGGCCAGGGGCCCGGCAGGTTCGTGGGAAGCAGTGCGGACCGGTGGCCCGCAGCGCTTTCCTCATGCGTCGTCGGCGCCCATGATGCGCTGCGAATAGCGGGCATCGCGCCCGAGCAGGGTCAGCAGCGACACCACCATCGCCAGGCCGCGGCGGGCATCCTCGTTGCGGTTGAACTGCCGCAGCGTCTGCCACAGGGTGGGCGGCTCGCCCTGGCCGGCCTCGGCCGTGGCATGGCGGAACGCGTTGTTGAGGTTGAAGGCGGCGGCTGCCAGGTTCTCGTAGTCACGCGCCAGCTTCTGCACCATGGCGTTGTCGGCCATGTCGACGACGTCGGACAGCGCCGATGCCAGGTCGACCAGGTTGTTGAAACGCTGCCCCTGGATCAGCGGCGCGAGCTTGTCGAGCAGTGCGTCGAGGCTTTCCAGGGTGGCCGGATGGTTGAGCTGCGGATTCTCGCAGACCACCCTGGCCGCGTTGCTGGTGGTCGATTCGTTGCTCACTTGGTTCTTCACTTCGTTGGTCATGTGTCCTCCTAGACCATTCCGCGGGCGACGCCCCAGTACACGCCGCGGTTGAATGCGTTGCGCATCAACCCGCCGATCTTGGTGGCCGGCGTCGGCATCACGTCCGAGTCGTAGTCGTACCAGAGCGGCATGCCCGCCTCGAGTCCCATCTGCGCGATCGCCTGCACCTTGCCGTCGTAGGCGGCGACCAGCGCGCCGATGCGCATCAGGCCGGCGATGTTGTCGCAGATCACCGGCGACTGGTTGTGGCAGCTGCCGCCGGCCTTGCTGATCGGCAGGTCCACCGTGTCACCCATCACGAACACGTTGCTGAAGCCCTCCAGCTGCAGCGATTCGCGGTCGGTGGGCAGCCAGCCTTCATTGTTGGGTGCCTGGGAGATGCCGGAGTTGAGCACTGCGTCCACGGCACGGATCGGCGGCGTCTGCATCAGCACGTCGAACTCGACTTCCTCGCCTTCCTCGGAGTAGGCGACCTTCTTTTCCGGATCCACCCGCTTGAGCGTGAATCCGCGCTGGTGCTTGATGTCCTTGGAGTCGAAGACCGCGGGCAGCGCCTCGCCCACCGGACGCTGCAGGAACAGGCAGTTCCGGAGCAGCTGCGACACGGTCGGGTAGGTGTAGACGATCTCGATCTGCTCGCGCACCCCGCGCTGGCGCAGGTAGTCGTCCAGCATGAGGGTGGTTTCCATCGGCGCGATGCCGCACTGGTGGGGTACGTTGGGCGTGGTCGGGAAGGTCACGCCGATGAAGATGCGGCCCTTCTCGATGGTGCTGAGCTTGCGGAACAGCGCCAGCGCCGGGTCGTGCTGGTAGAAATGGTCGCCGCCTTCCTTGAGCCCCGGGATCCGTTCGGGCGCGGGAATGCAGCCGGTGGACACCACGAGGTAGTCGAAGCGGTGGTCCTTGCCCGAAGCCAGTCGCAGGCGACTGTCCTTGAAGTCGAAGCCGTCGACCTGGTCGAGCAGCAGGTTGACCTCCGGTGCGAGCAGGGTGTGCAGCGGACGGCGCAGCTCGTTCTTGTACATCTTGCCGAACGCGACATACATGAAGGCCGGCTTGTAGTAGTGCCAGGGGTCGTTGGAAATGAGGCTGACCCGCGCCTTGCCGGCGCGGATCTCCGGGTACAGCTTGGTGACGAGGTTGTTGGCGGTCATCGTGCCGCCGATGCCGCCACCAACGACGATGACGTCCTGAATGGCCATGATCGATCTACTCCTGATCGGTAGGTGGGCCGGTTGCTCCGGCGGATCCGGGTTCGCGCTGGCGCGCCCGGTCGAAAAGTGATTCCAGCGCCTCGAAGGGCAACAGCGCGGAACCGTGGCGGGAGGAAATGGCGCTCGCAGCGGCGAAGACGTCCAGTTCCGGCCAGCTGCTGCGCGTGCGCTCTCCGGCCAGGATCTCCCTGAGCTCGGCGCCGATCTCGCGAATCTCCCTCTCGCCGAGCCCCGGCGCGCGGCGCGCGAGGATCGCGGTGGTTGCCTGCCCGAGCGAACAGGCGCGGACCCGGTAGCCGAGTTCCTCGATGCGCCCGTCGCGGATGAGCGCGTCGAGCGTCAGCCGACTGCCGCACGGCGAGCTCTGCAGGCTCACCGAATCGGCGGGAGGCACCGGCAGGCGGTGGTCACGACGTACCGATCTGCCGTATTCCTGGAGCACGCGGTGGAGCTCGGAAATATCCAGAGTGGCTGTAGAATCAATGATTTCGCTCAAAGTCTGACCACTATACGCTACCCGCTCCCCGGCGACCGGGCCGGCCGCGCCCCCTGGCGGCAACCATTCATCCAGTGCTCGCCGCGCTGCCGTTGCGGGGCCGCCTGTATCATTTCCCGCCGGCGGATCGGGGAGGAGACCGCATGCGGCTGCTGAAGCTTCTTTTCGTGCTGTCGGCCATTGCGGCCACCGCCTTGCTCCTGCGCGCGCCCGAGCCGGGAGCGGATCGGGCGCGCCCCGCAGATACGGCGGCGCCACAGGCACAGGACCTTCCCGCGTTCCTGCCGCGCGAGGCCCGCGACACGCTCGCACTGATCGCGCGCGGCGGGCCCTTCCCGTACCGGCAGGACGGCACGGTGTTCCAGAATCGCGAGCGCCTGCTGCCGCCCGCGCCGCGCGGCACCTATCGCGAATACACGGTGCCAACGCCCGGCGCGCGCACCCGGGGGGCGCGGCGCATCATCACCGCCGGCGCGCCGCCGTCGGCGTATTGGTACACCGACGACCATTACCGGAGCTTCCGGCGTTTCGAGGTGCAGCCATGAACCGCGACCTGCCCTCGAGCCTGCTCGTGGACACCCTTTCCGGCGTCCATTTCGTCGCTGCCGCGGTGGTGGAACGGGTCCTCGCACCGGCTGCGGCGCTGCAGCTCCATGTCGCCCGCATCGACCTGGCGCAGTGCCAGGGCAAGCAGGACCTGCTGGGCCGCATCGCCAGCGCGCTCGACGTTCCCGAACCGTTCGGCCGCAACTGGGATGCCCTCGCCGATGCACTGGGCGACCTGTCCTGGCTCCCGGGCGAGGGTGTAGTACTGGTGTTCGATCACGCCGCGGACCTGGACGCCGATGCCGAAACCTTCCCGACCCTGCTCGAGATCCTGACCGGCATCGCCTCCTGCGCTGCCAACCGGCGCTGGCCCTGGCACGCGCTGATCGTCCTGGGCGAATGACCCGGCAAGGTTCCGGCGCGGGCCGACGACCGGCACCGCCTGCGTCCGACGGGCGGGCAGGCCGGGCCGATGCATGCCTTTTGTCAGGGGTCGCGGCGCGCGCAATTTGCTAGGCTCACCGGTTCCTCCCGGACCATAGGGTAATTCCGATGAAGCATCCCCTCGCGCTGGCCCTGGCCACGGCGCTCACCACCCTGGCCCTCGGCGCCTGCAGTGCACCATCAACGGACGATGCCGGTGCGACGCAGGCCGCAGCGAGTGCGGCTGCCGACAGCCCAGCAACTGCGCCGACCGCGCCCGCCGAGGACGCCGCCAACCCGCTGTTCACGATCAGTCCACTGCCGTTCCAGTATCCGCAGTTCGACAAGATCGAGGACGAGCATTTCGGCCCGGCTTTCGATCGCGGCATGGCCGAGCAGCTGAAGGAAATCGATGCGATCGCCAACAGCACCCAGGCACCGACCTTCGACAACACCATCGTCGCGATGGAGAAGAGTGGCCAGATCCTGGGGCGTGCCACGACCGTGTTCTTCAGCCTCGTCGGTGCCGACACGAATGACGCGCGCAAGGCGATCCAGGTGGACTACTCGCCGAAGTTTGCCACCCATCGCGATGCCATCTACCTGAACCCCAAGCTGTTCGAGCGGATCCAGGCACTCTATGACCAGCGCGCGGACCTGGGCCTGGATGCCGAACAGCAGCGCCTGGTCGAACGCTATTACGATGATTTCGTGCGTGCCGGCGCCAAGCTCTCGCCGGAGCAGCAGGCGCGCATGAAGGAGATCAATGGCGAGCTGGCCAAGCTCGCCACCAGCTTCAGCCAGAACGTGCTGGCCGAGGTCAATGATTCGGCCGTGGTGGTCGACACCAGGGAAGAGCTGGACGGCCTGCCGGAGAACGCCATTGCCGCCGCCGCGGAAGCGGCCAAGGCGCGTGGCCTGGAGGGCAAGTACGTCATCGCCCTGCAGAACACCACCGGCCAGCCGGCCGAGGCTTTCCTGAGCAATCGGGCGCTGCGCCAGCAGTTGCACGAGGCATCCGTCGCACGCGGCAGTCGCGGCAACCAGTACGACAACACCGGCATCGTCGCGCAGATCATGAAGCTGCGCGTGGAGCGCGCGAAGATGCTGGGCTATCCGAACTATGCCGCCTACAGCCTGGCCAACCAGACCGCCAAGACCACCGAGGCGGTCAACAAGATGCTCGGTGAGCTGGCGCCGGCGGCGCTTGCCAATGCCAAGCGCGAGGCGGCGGATCTGCAGGCCGTGATCGACCGCGAGCAGAAGGCCAGGGGTGAGGCGTCCTTCAAGCTCGAGCCCTGGGACTGGGCCTACTACGCGGAGAAGGTGCGCAAGGACAAGTACGCCTTCGACGAGTCCGAGATCAAGCCCTATCTGGAGGCAAAGAACGTGCTGGAGAACGGCGTGTTCTACGCCGCCGACAAGCTCTATGGCCTGAGCTTCAAGCAGCGCACCGACCTGCCGGTCTACCAGCCCGACGTGCTGGTCTACGACGTGTTCGACAAGGACGGCACGCAACTCGCCATCTTCATCGAGGACATGTACGCGCGGCCGTCCAAGCGCGGCGGTGCGTGGATGAACGCCTACGTGCAGCAGAACAAGCTGCTCGGCACCAAGCCGGTGGTCGCCAACCACCTCAACATCCCCAAGCCGCCGCAAGGCCAGCCGACGCTGATGACCTGGGATGAAACCACCACCATGTTCCATGAGTTCGGCCATGCGCTGCATGGCATGTTCTCGAACGTGAACTATCCGTATTTCGCCGGCACCAGCGTGCCGCGCGATTTCGTCGAGTTCCCCTCGCAGGTCAACGAGATGTGGGCCGACTGGCCGGAAGTGCTGGCCAACTACGCGAAGCACTACCAGACCGGCGAGCCGATGCCCAAGGAGCTGCTCGACAAGGTGATGGCGGCGGCGCAGTTCAACGAGGGCTTCCGCACCACCGAATACCTTGGCGCGGCCATGCTCGACCAGAACTGGCACCAGATCGGCAGCGTGGATGCGGTCCCGGCGGCCGATGGCGTGATGGCGTTCGAGGCCGAGGCCCTGAAGAAGGATGGCATCGCCTATCCGCCGGTGCCGCCGCGCTACCGCACGCCCTATTTCAGCCACATCATGAGCGGCTATGCGGCCGGCTACTACTCCTACATCTGGTCGGAGGTGCTGGACGCCAACACCGTGGACTGGATCAAGGAGCACGGTGGACTGACGCGCGCCAATGGCGACCGCTTCCGCGAGACGCTGCTGTCCCGCGGTGGCAGCAAGGATGCCTCCGAACTGTTCCGTGATTTCACCGGACATGATCCGGAAATCGGGCCGCTGCTGAAGCGCCGCGGCCTGGACGTGAAGTAGGGCTGACCCCCGGCGTCACGGCGCGGCTTCGGCCGCGCCAGCCTGGCCGCAACCCGGTCCTGGAGCAGGGCGGTTGCGGCCACTCGGGCATGGATACACCTGCAGACCGGGCCCGGCGTTTCGCCGCCCCGGATACCGCAACCCGGTGGCAGCCTGCGCCGCCCGAAGCCCGGCGGCGTGCCGATGGATGGCCGAAAGTCCCGGTCCGCACGGCGTGCCTGGCGGGTCGCCGGACTCCCGCTTGCGGCCCCGCTTGCGTGCGGCCGACCGGCACGCGGGGCGCGAGGCCCGATCCTACGCGCGCGGCGGATTGGCGCCCGTCGCCCTGGCCCAGGAATCGCGCAAGCTCACCACGCGGTTGAACACCGGGTGTTCCGCGCTGTGGTCGTGGCGGTCCGCGACGAAGTAGCCAAGACGTTCGAACTGCAGTTGCTGCTCCGGGCACGTGGTTGACACGGCCGGCTCCAGCCAGGCGCGCACGGTGCGTCGCGAGTCCGGATTGAGATGGTCGGCGTAGCTCTTGCCGTCGCTGGTGTCGTCCGGGTCCGGGACGCTGAACAGGCGGTCGTACAGGCGCACTTCCGCCGCCAGCGCGTGGCGCGCGCTGACCCAGTGGATGGTGCCCTTCACCTTGCGGTCCGCGCCGGGCATGCCGGAACGGGTGTCCGGATCCAGCGTGCCGTGCAGCGCGTGCACGGCGCCGTCGGCATCCTTGAGGACTTCCACGCAGCGCACGATGCCGATGCCGCGCAGGCGCACCTCGCCGCCGGGCACCAGGCGGTGGAAGCCGCGCGGCGGCACCTCGGCAAAATCATCGCGTTCGATCCACAGCTCGCGCGCGAAGGGCACCTCGCGCGTGCCGAGGTCGGGATTCTTCGGGTGGTTGGGGAAGGCCAGGGTTTCCTCGTGCGCGGCGTCCAGGTTGGTCAGCACCAGTTTCAGCGGATCGAGCACCGCCATGCGCCGCGGCGCCTGGGCGTCCAGTTCCTCGCGCACGCAGCCTTCGAGTACCCCATAGGCGATCACCGAGTTCTGCTTGCTCACGCCGGCGCGTTCCCAGAACGTGCGGATGGCGGCCGGTGGATAGCCGCGCCGGCGTACGCCGGCCAGGGTCGGCATGCGTGGATCGTCCCAGCCGTCCACCAGGCCGTCGGCGACCAGGGCCATGAGCTTGCGCTTGCTCATCACCGTGTAATCGAGATTGCCGCGTGCGAACTCGATCTGCTGCGGGCGGCTCGGCTGCAGCCACAGGCCGTTGCGGCGCAGCGGCTCGGTCAGGCTCGGGTCGCCCGGCAGGTCGAGCTGGTCGAGGAACCAGTCATACAGCGGGCGGTGATCCTCGAACTCCAGCGTGCAGAAGGAATGCGTGATGCCTTCGACCGCATCGGAGACCGGATGGGCGTAGTCGTACATCGGATAGATGCACCAGGCATCGCCGGTGTTCTGGTGGGTCATGCGGCGGATGCGGTAGATGGCCGGGTCGCGCATGTTCATGTTGCCGGCAGCCATGTCGATCTTCGCGCGCAGGGTGCGCGAGCCATCGGCGAATTCGCCTGCCCGCATGCGCCGGAACAGGTCCAGGTTTTCCTCCGGGCTGCGCCCGCGCCAGGGCGAATTGCGCCCGGGTTCGGTCAGCGTGCCGCGATAGGCCCGCACTTCATCGGCGCTGAGGTCGCAGACGAAGGCCTTGCCCTCGCGCACCATCTTTTCCGCACCGAGGTAGAGCACCTCGAAATAGTCCGATGAGTGGCGCAGTGCGTTCCACTCGAAGCCGAGCCAGCGCACGTCCTCCTTGATCGCGCGCACGTACTCGGCATCTTCCCGGGCCGGATTGGTGTCGTCGAAACGCAACGCGGTCGTGCCGCCGAACTCCTCGGCGATGCCGAAGTCCAGGCAGATCGCCTTGGCGTGGCCGAGGTGGAGATAGCCATTGGGCTCCGGCGGGAAGCGGGTGGCGACGCGGCCGCCGTGCTTGCCGGCGGCGCGGTCGGCAAGCACGATCTGGCGGATGAAATGGTTGGGGGCGGGCGCGGCGGGGACGTCGGTCATGCGTTCAGGCCGCCGGGGCGGCACCAGGCTGGGCAAAGCGGGCAGTGTAGGGTTTTTCGTGCGTCCGGGCACCCTGCGGGCGCCCGCGCACACGCGCTGCGCTGCCGACCTGCCTGGCGGCGCCGGCGCGCGCTTGCGCATTGTCCGGCGCCGGCGCATGGTGTAGGACAAGGGCCCGAGGCCGGACATCCAAGGGATCAACATGAAGATCATCTATCGCGCGGAGAACATCATCGATGCCAACCTGGTCAAGGGTGCACTGGAGGCGGAAGGCATCCTCGCCTTCGTGAGCGGTGCCCACCTGATCGGCGCTGCGGGTGAGCTGCCGGTCTGCAACCTGGTTTCCGTCATGGTTTCGGACAGCGATATCGAGCGCGCCAGCCACATCGCGCGCGAAATCGACGCGGCCCTGCGACAGGCGCCGGACGAGGGCGAGGACCTCTTCGGAGCCTCGGTGCTGGCGTGAGCGTGGATCGGTCGCGGCGCGCCGCGACTAGGCCGGGAGCGCCGGGGCGAACCTGACCAGCAGCAGTTCGCCGCCACCCTCCAGCAGCAGGCGGCCCGATCCGGGCAGCGGATCTTCCAGCAGCAACGAGTCGCCAGCCTGCAGCTCCAGGCGCTGACCGCCACGGCTCGCGCTCGCCTGCCCGGCAAGCACGTGGATCAGCCAGTGCACGCCGCGATCCGGCGGCACGATCATCGTGCCCACCAGCGGGCGTGCCAGGACGTCGGCGTGCAGGTCGGCGCTGCGGGTCATCACGTTGAAGTCGCGCGTGGGGCCATCGATGAGGCGGCACTGGACGGGCAGGGCGCCATCGAAGTGCGCCCGTGCAAAGCGGCGCGTGAGTGGCATGGGCTCCGCCTCGCCGATGGTCAGCTCGATGCCGTTGCCGCCGAGCAGCAGCAGATCGCGCGTGACGCCGGGAAACAGCGAGAACGGCCCGTCCGTTTCGATTTCGGCAATGCTGACGCGCCAAAGGAATTCGCCGGCCTCGCCGTCGCCTGCGGCGCTGCGCGCGATCTCGGTGGTCCAGCCGCCGTCGTTCTTCCAGCGCTGGCGCCGGCATGCGTTGGCGGGGATCAGGCGCATGGCGCGTGCCCCGCGGCGCGTTGGCAGGCAGGGGCCAGCGCGCTCATCCCAACAGGTGCGCCAGGGCGCGGGTCGAGGCGCGCAGGCTGTCCTCCCAGCTCAGGCCCACGATGGCCTCGCCGGTGACGGCGTCGCGGAATGCTTCCTCCTGACCCGGCGCGAGCAGGTGGCGGTAATCGACCGTGATCTCGCTGCCGGCGGCCAGGTCGCGGGCGGCGAACACGAAGCCCAGGTGCCACAGCGCGGTCGGTTCGAAGGCGTGGTTGATGTAGCACTCGTCCGGCCATTCCGGCGTCACCGTGTAGCGATCCTCGAACCAGCGTGCAGTGGCCGCGAGCAGCTGCGTTGCGTCTGGCAGGGCCAGTATTTCCGGCAGGGTATGGACGCGCGGGATCGCATCCGGCGCGGTGACGATGCGCGCGCGCGGCAGCGCCTCGTCGAGGAACAGGCCCAGTCCCGCGCCGGGGATGCCGGAAGGGCCGATGTGGTAACGGGGCAGGATCATGCGCAGGCCGTGGACGGACGGGGCGCGATTCTAGCAGCGCAGTGCCCACGGGCGCCCCGGCCGGCCGCCGATGCGGCGCGCGCTAGAAGGGCCGCAGCGTCGGCCTGGGGTCGTCGCGCCTGGGCGGTTGGGACGGACCGAGGATGACGATGGCGTCGCGGTTGGCGTCCAGGGTCTTGTTGCCGATGCCCTTGACCTTCAGCAGGTCCTCGACCTGCGTGAACGGGCCGTTGCTGTCACGATAGGCGACGATCGCCTCCGCCTTGACCAGGCCGATCCCGGCAAGGGATGCGGCCAGGGTTCGCGCATCGGCGGTATTGATGTCCACCTGGGCGAACGCCTGGGCAGGCAGGCTGAAGGCCAGCATCAGCAAGAGCGCGGGCAGGCGACGGATGCAGGCGGCAAGGGCGAGTTTCATGGCGTCATTCTGGCCTTGCCGGCTGCTTCGAGGCAGCGGCGATTGGCGCGTCGCAGCTTAGGAAATCGCCTCGATCGTGTGTAAGAGACTTCCTACACGCGGCAGGCCGCGCCGGCCAGGTCTGCGTCGGCGCGCTAGAATGAGCGATCCTCAGTTACAGGCAGGACGACCCATGGATTCCAAGGCGCTCAGCAGCTTCGTCGGCAACTTGTGGGACAGCGAGATCGTTCCCCAGCTCGTCGAATACATCAAGATCCCGAACAAGTCGCCGATGTTCGACGCCGACTGGGAAAAGCACGGCTACATGGACCAGGCCGTGGCGTTGATGGAAGCCTGGGCCAGGACGCAGCCGATCAAGGGCATGCAGCTGGAGGTGGTGCGTCTGCCCGGTCGCACGCCGCTCATCTTCATCGAGATTCCCGCCACCGGCGCGGGCGATGACGCGGTGCTGCTGTACGGGCACCTCGACAAGCAGCCCGAGATGACCGGTTGGGCGGAACACCTGGGTCCGTGGAAGCCGGTAATCGAGGGCGATCGCCTGTACGGCCGCGGTGGCGCGGACGATGGCTATGCCATCTTCGGTTCGCTGGCCGCGATCGCCGCGTTGCAGGCGCAGGGCATCGCCCATTCACGCTGCGTGGTGATGATCGAGGCCTGCGAGGAGTCGGGCAGCTACGACTTGCCGTACTACGTCGATCATCTGGCCGAGCGCATCGGCCAGCCCTCGCTGATCGTGTGCCTGGACTCGGGTTGCGGCAATTATGACCAGCTCTGGCTGACGACATCCCTGCGCGGCATGACCGGCGGCAACCTGGTGGTCAACGTGCTCGACGAGGGGGTGCACTCCGGCGATGCCTCGGGCATCGTCGCCTCGAGCTTCCGCATCCTGCGCAGCCTGCTCTCGCGCCTCGAGGACGAGGTCAGCGGGCGCATCCTGCCGCAGGAATTGCACGTGGAGATTCCGGCCGAACGCGTCGCGCAGGCACGCCGCACCGCCGAGGTGCTCGGCGACGATGTGTTCGCCAATTTCCCGTGGGTCGAGGGCATGCGGCCGATCGACGCGGACCTGGCCGAACTGGTGCTCAACCGCACCTGGCGTCCGGCGCTGGCGGTCACCGGCGTCGGCGGCATGCCCGCGCTCGACTCGGCCGGCAACGTGCTGCGCCCGTGCACGGCGGTCAAGCTCAGCCTGCGCCTGCCGCCGACGCTGGATGCGGTCAAGGGCGGCGAGTTCGTCAAGCAGTTGCTGGAGAAGGATCCGCCGTATGGCGCCAAGGTGCGCTTCGATCTCGAAAAGGCCGGCAGCGGCTGGGAAGCGCCGGCGCTGGCGCCGTGGCTGGAGCAGTCGGTGGATGGCGCCTCACGCGAGTTCTTCGGTGCGCCGGTCGCCTACAACGGCGAGGGCGGGTCGATTCCGTTCATGGGCATGCTGGGCGAGAAGTTCCCCGGCGCGCAGTTCCTCATCACCGGCGTGCTCGGGCCCCATTCCAATGCGCACGGGCCCAACGAGTTCCTGCACATCCCGACCGGCAAGAACGTGTCGCTGTGCGTGGCCAGGGTGGTTGCCGACCACCACGTCGCCAGCGGCAAGGGCCTGACGCGCCGCGCCTGAGGGCCGCCGGCGGGCGCGGCGGCGCCCCGCGCGCCGGGCGCGATCACGGGTTCGCCGAATGGACAAACGCGCAGTCGCCGGACAGCGGCTGCGCGCACGCCGGCCGATGATCGGATATGGCTGCCGCGCATGCCGCGCGGGCCCGCACATCGCCGCGCTGGCACAACCCTGCCTCGCGACGGTGGGGCGTGGCGGACGCGATATGATGCATGGCTTTCACGCCCCGGTGTTTTCATGCCACGACGCATCGCCGCGCGCCGCTCGCCGATCCATGGCAACGGTGTCTTCGCCCTGGTCGACATCCCGGCCGGCACCGAGCTGATCCATTACGGTGGCCGCCTGCTGACCCACGCCCAGGCCGACCGGCTGTACGCAAACAGCAGCGACAGCGGCCACACCTTCCTGTTCACCCTGAATGACCGCTACGTCATCGATGCCAACCAGGATGGCAACAGCGCCCGCTGGATCAATCACAGCTGCGCGCCCAATTGCCGCGCGTTGCTGGAAGAATCGGCGCACGGCGACCCGCGCAAGGATCGTATCGTCATCGAGACCCTGCGCGACCTGCAGGCCGGCGAGGAACTGACCTACGATTACGGCATCGTGCTGGAGGAGCGCCTGACGCCGCGCCTCAAGGCCATCTGGGCCTGTCGCTGCGGGGCGGAGAACTGCACCGGCACCCTGCTCAAACCCAAACGCCCGCGCCGCACCGGTGGCGGGAAACCCGTGCCCGCCCGCAAGGCGCGCGTGGCCTGATCCGCGACCCCTTTGGGGGCAAACCACCGGCCCGTCGCCGGGCCCTGCAAGGAGGTTCCATGAGCCGATTCATCCTTCCCGCGCTGCTCGCGCTGGCCCTGCCCGGACTGGCCCTGGCCGACGAGGGCATGTGGACGCCGGACAACCTGCCCATGGCGCAGGTGCAGGCGCGCTTCGACTTCACGCCCGATGCGACCTGGGCCAGGCACGTGCAGCGGGCCGCGCTGCGTCTCGCCGGCGGCTGTTCGGGTTCCTTCGTCTCGCCGGATGGGCTGGTGCTCACCAACCACCACTGCATCAATTCCTGCATCCAGCAGCTTTCCAGCGCCGAGCACGACTACATCAAGCAGGGCTTCCTGGCGCGCGAGCGCAAGGATGAGCTGCGTTGCCCGGAGATCGAGCTGAACCGCCTCGACCAGATCACCGATGTCAGCGCGCGTGTGCGTGCGGCAACGGCAGGCAAGGACGGCGAGGAGTACAGCCGCGCCGAGAAGGCGGTGAAGTCCGCCATCGAGAAGGAATGTGTCGGCAAGCAGGGCGCGACGACGCGCTGCGACGTGGTCGATCTCTACCACGGTGGGGTGCGCGCGCTGTACCGCTACCACCGCTATCAGGACGTACGCCTGGCCTTCGCGCCGGAACTCGAGGCGGCCTTCTTCGGCGGTGATCCCGACAACTTCAATTTCCCGCGCTACGCCTTCGACATGGGTTTGCTGCGCGCCTATGAGGACGGCAAGCCGGCCCGCGTGAAGGACTGGTTGGCGTTTTCGAAGGCCGGCGCCGCGGCCGGCGAGATGACCGTCATCGTCGGCAACCCCGGCGGCACCGATCGCCAGCTCACCATCGCCCAGCTCGAGTCGGCGCGCGACCTGGACCTCATTCCGCGCCTGTTCCAGTTGGCCGAGCTGCGCGGCCTGCTGGAGCGCTATCGCGCCGAAAGCCCGGAAAACTGGCGCGTCGCGCAGAACGACCTGTTTGGCGTGGAGAACTCCTACAAGGCCCTGCGCGGGCGTCTGCTCGCCCTGCAGGATCCGCAGGTGTTCGCGCTCAAGCGCGCGCAGGAACAGGAACTGCGCGACTTCGTGGCCGCCGATCCACAGCGGCAGGCGAAGTACGGCGCGGCCTGGGACGCGATCGCCGGCGCCCTGCAGACCTATGCCACGATCGAAACGCGCTTCAAGCTGCTCGAAGGTCGCAACGTCTTCATGAGCGACTACTTCGGGTTCGCGCGCACCCTGGTGCGCGGCGCGGCCGAGCGCGCCAGGCCGAACGCGGAGCGCTTGCGCGAATATGGCGATTCGCGGCTGCCGGCACTGACCCAGCGGCTGTTCTCCACGGCGCCGGTGTATCCGGCCTACGAGCAGGTCAAGTTCGCCTTTGCCCTGACCAAGCTGCGCGAGGCGCTGGGCAGCGGCGATCCACTGGTGCGCCAGGTGTTGGGGGCGGAATCGCCGGAGCAGGTGGCCGCGCGCATGGTCGAAGGCACGCGCCTGGGTGATCCGGCGGTGCGCAAGGCGTTGTGGGAAGGTGGCGCGGATGCACTTGCGAAGTCCGAGGATCCCTTCATCGTGCTCGCCCGCAAGGTCGATCCCGAAGCGCGTGCGCTGCGTCAGCGTTACGAGAATCAGGTGTCTTCACTGGAGGACAAGAACGCCGAACTGATCGCCGCCGTGCGTTTCGAGAAGTACGGTACCAGCGTGTACCCGGATGCGACCTTCACCCAGCGCTTCTCCTTCGGCAAGGTCGAAGGCTGGGATGAAAAGGGTGTGGCGGTGGCGCCGTTTACCACCGTGGGCGGGGCCTTCGACTATGCCACCGGCAGCTATCCCTACGCATTGCCGGCATCCTGGCTGGCCGCGCGCGGTTCGCTCGATCCGGGCACGCCAATGAATTTCACCAGTTCCAACGACATCATCGGCGGCAATTCCGGCAGTCCGGTGATCAATGCCAGGGCCGAAGTCGTCGGCCTGGTATTCGATGGCAACATCCACTCGCTCGGTGGCAACTACTGGTATGACGCGCGCCTCAACCGCGCCGTGTCGGTGCACAGCAGCGCCATCCTGGAAGCCCTGGAGAAGGTGTACCACGCCGAGCGCCTGACGCAGGAGATCGACGCGGCACGCAAGCGCTGAGTCCGCGCCCAGGCCGGTTGTCGCGCCGCTACGCCGGCGGCGCGGCGCCCGCGACTGCGCCTGCGGCCTGCGCGCGCTCGGCGATGAGCCCGCGCAGGAACTGCTCGAACATTTCCGGTGGCTGTGCGCCGGGCACCATCTTCTGCTGGTCGAAGAGGATGGATGGCACCGAGTGGATGCCGCGCGTGGTGTAGAACTCCTCGCGCGTACGCACCTCGGCGGCGTACTCGTCGCTGCCGAGGATCTGCGCGGCACGCGCCCCATCGAGACCGCATCCTGCCGCAACTTCCTGCAGCACGGCCGGGTCGCTGACATCCCTGCCCTCCGTGAAGTAGGCGCTGAACAGGGCTTCGGCCAGCGCCGTCTGGCGGCCTTCCAGCCCGGCCCAGTGCAGCAGCCGGTGCGCATCGAAGGTGTTGTGGATGCGGCTGCCCGGGCCGACGTTGTAGGCAAAGCCAAGCTCGGCACCGCGCTGGCGGATGGTGGCACGCATGGCCTCGATCTCGCTGGCCCCGCGCCCGTACTTCAGCATCAGGTTCTGGGTGGCGTCGGCACCTTCGGGCGGCAACTGCGGGTTGAGCTCGAAGGGCTGGAAATGCCATTCCGCCTCCACCTCGCCGGACAGGCGCGACAGCGCGCGCTGGAGAGACTTCAGGCCGATCGCGCACCAGGGGCAGGCGACGTCGGAGATGAAATCGATGCGGACACGCAGAACGTCGGCTGACATGGGGACTCCTTGGATAATTGCGCCATCGGGCGATTGCGGCATGGGACAGCGGATATGCGGACGCCCCGGCGTGCGATCAATCCACCGCGGCCGTCGCCGCCGGCGGCGGTGTGACGCCCGCGGGTTCATCGGGATTGGCGCGGCGCATCTGGCGATCCACCACGGCGGCGGTCACGACGTCGCTGCCGACGTTCACCGTGGTACGCATCATGTCCAGCACGCGATCCACGCCGATGATGATGCCGATGCCTTCCGGCGGCACGCCGAAGGTCGCCAGCAGCCCGGCGATCAGCGGCAGCGAACCGCCGGGAATCCCGGCCACGGCCACCGCGCTCAATACCGACAGCAGCATCAGGATGACCTGCTGGCCGAGCGGCAGGTGCACGCCAAAGACCTGTGCGACGAAAAGCACCACGCAGCCTTCGTAGAGCGCGGTGCCGCTCATGTTCATGGTCGATCCCAGCGGCAGCACGAAGCCGGAGGTACTGGGCCGCAGTTTCAGGTCCTCGTTGGCAGCGGCCAGCGCGGTCGGCAGGGTGGCGTTGCTGGAACTGGTCGAGAATGCCGTGACCAGTACCGGGCGGATCTTGCGGAAGAATGCCCTGGGCGATTGCCCGGCAAGGAAGCGCACCCAGAGCGACATGGTGCCGAACAGGTGCAGCGCCATGGCCAGCGCGCAGCCCACCACGAATACCGAGAGCACCAGCAGCACGTCGAGGCCGACCTTGACGATCACGCTGTAGATCATCGCCGGCACCGCATAGGGCGCGAGCTCCAGCGCGAAATGCACGATGCGCGTCATGATCTCGGCGAGCGCGTCGAGGCCGTCGAGCACCAGTTTTCGGTGTCGTTCGCCGAGCTGGGTGGCGGCCGCGCCGAACAGGATGGCAAACAGGATCAGCGGCAGCACATCGCCCAGCGCATTGCGGCTTTGGCCCGCCACCGCGCCGACCAGGTTGCGCGGCATGAACATCTCGACCAGGGTCGAGAGGGTCAGTTGGGACTGCGCCGCCTGCGCCGGGATGGCATTTTCCGCCGCGCCGTACTCGGCCAGCAACTGCTCGGTTGCCTGCGGGTCCATGTGTTCGCCCGGGCGCAGGGTGTTCATCATCACCAGGCCGATCGCCACGCCGATCAGCATGTTGAGGGCGAACAGGCTGAAGGTGCGCGCCGTCAGTGGCCCCAGCCGGTCCAGGCGTCCGAGCTGGGCCACGCCCGAGGCGAGCGATGCGAACACCAGCGGGATGACCACGAAGAACAGCATGCGCAGGAAGACCTGGCCGAACGGGTCGAACACCGCGCTCGAGACGTCCTGCATGAACTCCAGCGTGGGCGGGTGGAAATGGCCGACGCCAAGCGTTGCCACCGCGGCGACCACGCCGATGACCAGGCCCCAGAGGATGCGTGTGGCGAGAGGTGTGGATTTGCTCATCGGCAGCAATGTACGTTGCCGCACGCCGTGCGTCACGCGCAAATTGGCCAATGGGCTAAAATGACGCCTTTCCGTGGAGGTGTCATGAACCAGCTCGCATCGCCGGGCGCGCGTTTCCGCGCGGCCGTAGCCGAGGAACAGCCCCTGCAGGTGATGGGCGCGATCACCGCCTATGCCGGACTCATGGCCAGGCGCGTGGGTTACCGGGCGCTGTACCTGTCCGGCGGCGGGGTGGCGGCCAATTCACTCGGCATGCCCGACCTTGGCATCAGCACCATGGAAGACGTGCTGACCGACGCGCGGCGCATCGTCGAGGCCACTGGCCTGCCGCTGCTGACCGACATCGACACCGGCTGGGGTGGCGCCTTCAATATCGCGCGCACCATCCGCAGCTTCGAGCGCGTGGGTGTTGCCGCCGTGCACATGGAAGACCAGGTCGGGCAGAAGCGCTGCGGCCACCGGCCGGGCAAGGAAGTGGTGTCGAAGGAGGAGATGGTCGATCGGGTCAAGGCCGCGGTCGATGCGCGCAGCGATGCCGGGTTCGTCATCATGGCGCGCACCGACGCTGCCGCCGTCGAGGGCATCGAGCGGGCGATCGAGCGCGCCATGGCCTATGTCGAGGCCGGCGCCGACATGGTCTTCCCCGAGGCGATGAAGACACTCGATGATTACCGCCGCTTCAAGGCCGCGGTCAAGGTGCCGATCCTCGCCAACCTCACCGAGTTCGGCGCGACCCCGTTCTTCACCACCGAAGAATTGCGCTCGGCGAACGTGGACATCGCGCTCTACTGCTGCGGCGCCTACCGCGCCATGAACAAGGCGGCGCTCGGCTTCTACGAGACGGTGCGCCGCGAAGGCACGCAGAAGAACCTCATCGACACCCTGCAGACGCGCGAGGAACTCTACGACTTCCTCGGCTACCACGACTACGAACGCAAGCTCGACACGCTGTTCGCCGCCGGCACCAACGATTGACCAGGCCAGGCGCCGCCGCCATCGAGCGGATTTCCCGCCTGCGGCAGCGCCGTGGGCCGCAACGGAGTTAGACGCATGACTGAAGCCACCGCCACCTTCAAGCCCAAGAAGTCCGTCGCCCTGTCCGGCGTCGCGGCCGGCAACACCGCGCTGTGCACGGTGGGCCGCACGGGCAATGACCTGCACTACCGCGGTTACGACATCCTCGACTTCGCCACCACCAGCGAGTTCGAGGAGATTGCCTACCTGCTGGTGCATGGCAAGCTGCCGAACAGGGTGGAGCTGGCCGCCTACAAGGCGAAGCTTCGTTCGCTGCGTGGCGTCCCCGCCTCGGTGAAGGCGGTGCTGGAGAGCCTGCCGGCCTCGGCGCATCCGATGGACGTGATGCGCACGGGCGTGTCGGCGCTGGGCTGCGCGCTGCCGGAAAAGGACGACCACAACCATCCCGGCGCGCGCGACATCGCCGATCGCCTGATGGCTTCGCTCGGCTCCATGCTGCTCTACTGGTACCACTACGCCGTCAATGGTCGGCGCATCGAGGTGGAGACCGACGACGACTCCATCGGCGGTCACTTCCTGCACCTGCTGCATGGCCGCAAACCCGATGCACGGTGGGTGCGCGCCATGCACACCTCGCTGATCCTCTACGCCGAGCACGAGTTCAATGCCAGCACCTTCGCCGCGCGCGTCATTGCCGGCACCGGCAGCGACGTGTACTCGGCGATCACCGGCGCCATCGGTGCGCTGCGTGGACCCAAGCACGGCGGCGCCAACGAGGTGGCCTTCGAGATCCAGCAGCGCTACGCCTCGCCGGACGAGGCGGAAGCCGACATCCGCGCGCGCGTCGGCCGCAGGGAAGTGGTGATCGGCTTCGGCCACCCGGTCTACACCACCGGTGATCCGCGCAACCAGGTCATCAGGGAAGTCGCGCGCGAACTGTCGGCGGCGCAACACGACACGAAGATGTTCGACATCGCCGCACGCCTGGAAACGGTCATGTGGGACATCAAGAAGATGTTCCCCAACCTCGACTGGTTCAGCGCCGTCAGTTATCACCTGATGGGTGTGCCGACCGCGATGTTCACCCCGCTGTTCGTGATTTCGCGCACCTCCGGCTGGAGCGCGCACGTCATCGAGCAGCGCATGGACGGCAAGATCATCCGCCCGAGCGCCAACTACACGGGTCCGGAGGAACTGCGCTTCGTGCCCATCGACCAGCGCTGAGCCGGTGCCGCGCCGGTCGGCGCGGCGCCTGGCGCCTGGCGCCCGACGCCCGCTACGCCCCGCGGCGAGCGCCGGACGTCCTTCAGGCTTCCTTCAAGCGCGGCATCAGGCCGACCAGGTTGCACGGCCCGGTGCGCGCATCGAGCTGTGCGCGGATCAACTTCTCCCAGGCCGTGCGGCAGGCCGAGGTGGAGCCGGGCAGGCAGAACACGAAGGTCTGGTTGGACAGGCCGGCGAAGGCACGCGACTGCATGGTCGAAGTGCCGATTTCCGCATGGCTGAGGGCGCGGAAGGTTTCACCGAAGCCGGGCATTTCCTTGTCCAGCAGCGGCAGCACGGCTTCCGGCGTCGAATCGCGGCCGGTGAAGCCCGTACCGCCGGTGACGATGATGCCGTGCACGGCATCATCGGCGATCCATTGCGCCACGGTCGCACGCACCACGTAGCGGTTGTCCCGGGTGATCACGCGGTCGTGCAGGCGGTGGCCGGCCTGGCCGAGGGCAAGCGCCAGGTAGTCGCCCGAGGTGTCGTTGTCCGGCGTGCGCGTGTCCGATACGGTCAGCACGCACAGGTTGAGTGGCCTGAATTCGGTCTGGGCAGTCATGTGCGCCAGCGTAGCGCGGCGCACGCCAGGCGCCAACCGGCTGCGACGATGTGCCGGCGCCGGCACGCCCCGGCGGCAGGCGACCGGCCATGCCGGGGCCACCCGGCGCCGCGCGGCATGCGTCGGACCGCGCGCCCTGCCGCAGGCCGGTGTCAGACGACGGGTGGACCGCCTGGCGCCGCTGCGATGCCGTGCAAGGCCGCCGCAAGATCGCGCGCAAATCCCGCCATGTCGAACAGGCTGCTGTCCTGGCGGCGTTCGGCGAGTTCCGCGCGTAGCGCGGCCCGCACCGCCGCGTCGCGCCCCAGGGCGATGGCCTGGGCGATGAATGCCGCATCGTCCGCGACATTCATCTGCGGCATGCCGACGTGGTGGTTGAGGCTGGCGGCGACGCGCCCGGCAAAGGTGTCGCCGGGCACGGTCAGCAGCGGGCAGCCGGCGTACAGCGCGTCGGAGGCCGTGGTGTGGGCGTTGTAGGGCGCCGTATCGAGGAACAGGTCGGCATGCCGGTAGAGGGCCAGGTATTCGGCATGCGGACGCCTGGGCGCGAACACCAGGCGGGCCGGATCGATGCCGCGCCGCCGCGCTTCCCCGCGCAGCCTGTCGTCGGCGCCGTCCGGTCCGCAGAGCAGCCAGAGCACGCCATCCGGCACCCCGCGCAGCACCGCCAGCATGCGCTCGAAGCTGGCCGGATTGAGCTTGTAGCTGTTGTTGAAGCAGGCATAGACCGTGCCCGCGTCGGGCAGGCCCAGCGCCGTACGCGGCGGCGGCGTGCCCACTTCGCGCGTGGTGTCGCAGGGCTGGAAGCAGCGTGGCAACCGGATGACGTGCTCGGAGAAGGCGGCCTCCAGTGACGGAGGCAACACGATGCGGTCGGCAATGTAATGATCCAGCCACGGCGCACCGGAGGTGCCGGGATAGGCCAGCCAGCCGACCTGCACGGGCGCCGGCCGCAGCGCCAGTGTCTCGGCGATGCCGCCGCCGGCGTAGCCACGCAGGTCGACCAGGACGTCGATGCCCTGCGCGTGGATGCGTTGGGCCTGGGCCGCCGGGACGAGGCCGGCGAGGTCGTGCCAGGCATGGGCCGCGGCCTGCAACCGGACCTGGAGGGGACTGGCGTCCGGGCGCGCGGTGGCAAACAGGTGGATTTGCAGGTCCAGCCCAGCCAGCGCCTCGAACAGGGCCACCGTGAGCAGGCCGGTCGGGTGGTTGCCCAGGCCATTGGATGCGAAGCCGACCCGCAGCGGGGCGGCGTCGCGCGTGGCTGCGCGGGCAAGGTTCAGGCGGGTGCGCAACGGTGCCGCAGCGGCCTCGATGCCGCGTGCGAATGTGCGTGCGCAGTGCAGCTGCTCGCTGGCGCTGGCCGGTTCGGCCAGGAAGCCGAACGGCGATACGCCGGCTGCGTTTGCCGCCACCGCTGCGCGCAGGCGCGCCGAGAGGGCGTCCAGTTCGTCCCATTCGCACAGTTGGCGGCGCAGGAACACGAGCTGGCCCAGCGCCGGCGCCAGGCCGGGGTCGATGGCCAGCGCCTGCGCGTGCCAGCGTGCCGCCGCGCCGGGCTGGCGCTGCTCCTCGGCCATCAGGCCGGCCTGATAGGCAAAGCCCGCCTCGCGCGGCGCCGCGGCGGCGCCCCTGGCGTAAGCGGCCTGGGCATCCGCAAAGCGCCCCTTGGCCGCCAGCACGTGGCCGAGCAGCATGCTGCCTTGCGCGTAGTCGGGTGCCAGCATCAAGGCTTGCCGGACATGTTCTTCCGCATCGTCCACATGCCCCATGGAGAGCAGCGTCGCGGCCAGGTTGAGCCAGGCGCCGGCATGCCGGGGCGCCGCCCGCGTGGCATCGGCATAGGCCTGCGCCGCGCCGGCGGGATCGCCGGCTGCGCGCCGCGCGTTGCCCAGGCCGTTCAGCAGCTGCGGATGACCGGGCGCCAGCGCGAGGGCACCTTCCAGCATGGCGACCGCCGCGCCGGCATCCCCTTCGGCCAGCAGCACGCTGCCGAGGTTGCCCAATACCTCCACGGACTGTGGTGCGAGCGTGCGTGCGGCTTCCAGCGCCGTGCGCGCTTCGCCCGGGCGGCCGAGCTGGAGCAGGGCGATGGCCTGCAGGCGTGCTGCCTCCGCGGCCTGGGGAAAGCGTTCGCGCGCGGCCGCCGCGGCGCTGGCCGCAAGGTCGGGGCGTTGGCTGCCGAGCAGCGCGGCAATGTTCTGGAGCGTGGTGGCGAGTGCGGCATCGTTCATCGCCACACGCTAGCGCGCGCGACGTGGGCTTGGCCAGCCCCGGAAATTGCGGCAGGTGCAATATGGACGCGCAGGGATACCCCCCATACACTCGCCGTTGCGGCAAGTTGACGCGGAAGTGGCCTAGGCCCTTCGGCGCGGTGGCCGCCGTGAACCAGGATGCGCGGCGGGCCTGACATCCGCAGGTTCGCCTGCAGGCCCCGCATGCCGGGCGCCGGCACTTCCGATCGTTCAATCCCCGGATATTGCAATGCCTCAATTTCGCTCCACCGATCGCCCCGGCCTGGCGCCCTGGTTCGTGTTCCTGCTGGCCGCACTGTGCGCGCCGGGTCTGGCGCTCGGCGACTGGATCAGCATTTCCAACCAGCTTGGACCGAGTACCGGTGGCGCGGATTTCACCGCCCATGGGACCCAGCCGGGGCTCGCCTACAGCCTGGAGTCTCCCGACACCTGCGCGACCTGCCACGCCTACAACGCGGGTGAGCCGCCGACGGCGGTGGGCTTCCGTCCGTATTCGGCATGGGCGGGTTCCATGATGGCCAATGCCATGCGTGATCCGCTGTTCCTCGCTGCGCTGGACGTGGCCAACAAGGACGTGCCGGGCATAGGCGATTACTGCCTGCGCTGCCATACCTCCAACGGCTGGTACGGCGGGCGCGTGGTGAAGGCCGGTTACGGCCAGCCGGACAACGACGTCACCCTGGGGGCGGCGGCCTGCCTGCTGGAAGGCGGCTACGACGTACCGGACAGCTACAGCGACTACAGCGGCCTGGCCTGTCACTTCTGCCACCGCAACATGGCGCAGGGGCCGGGCGGTGCGCCGCTGGCGAACAATGGCGCCGCGTGGCTCGACGACTCCGATTGCGGTGGCCGTGGCGAGCCCTGCCGTTACGGCCCCTACACCTACACCGGTGCGCAGCCGCCGCACGCCTGGCGCTATTCGGAGTTCCACACCCAAAGCGCGATGTGCGGACAGTGCCACGATGTCACCTCGCCCGACGTCAACGGCAATCCGCTGAAAACCCTGCTGCTCGCCGACGGCAGCGACACCGGCGTGGCCTTTCCCATCGAACGCACCTACAGCGAATGGCAGCGCAGCGCCTACGCCGACCCCCTGACCGGGGAGACCTGCCAGGGCTGCCACATGCCCATGAGCCAGGATCCGGACGCCAGTGCCTGCACCCTGCCGAACTATCCCAACCGCACCGGCAACCTGCCGGTACATCAGTTCGTCGGCGGCAACACCTGGATTCCGGCCGTGCTGAAGGGCGAGTACAGCGACACCAGCGCCATTGCCGGTTCGGGTGGCGGTATCGGCCGCGAGGAGTCCTTCGATCAGACCGTGGGCTGGGCCCGCGAGTTGCTGCAGTCGGCGGCCACCGTCGACAGCACGCTGACCGGCTTTGCCGCGCCGGATGCAACGCGCGCCGGCTTCCTTGCCCTGGCCGTCAAGGTGACCAACCAGAGCGGTCACAAGCTGCCCACCGGCTACAGTGAAGGCCGGCGCATGTGGCTCAACATCGAGGTGCATGACCGCGATGGCCAGCTCGTCGCCACCAGCGGCGCGTATGACGCCAGCACCGGCGTCCTCACTGAAGATGCCCAGGCGCGCGTGTACGAAGTGCAGCAGGGCATCTGGAACCACAACGGCACCGGCGCCTGCGACATCACCAATGCCGGCGGCAGGAAGATGTTCCACTTCGCGCTAGGCAACTGCATTGCCAAGGACAACCGCATCCCACCACGCGGCTTCAGCCCGGCCACGCCGGACGACCCGCAAGGCTACGAGGTGCGGCCGGTCGCCGCCAGCTATCCGGAAACCGCGCCGGGCTCGGGCATCCTGGTCAACCACGATACGGCGCGCTACCGCTTCAGCCTGCCCGCGGGCGCGCCCGGGCCGTTCACCACCAAGGCGCGGCTCTACTACCAGACCACCAGCAAGGAATACGTCGAGTTCCTGCGCGATGAGGCCATCGCCAACGGCACCCAGGGCGAAAACCAGATGTGCGCAGGCGGGCCGAATCGGCCGTTCGTCGTGGGCCCGCAGGACCGCACGCGTGGTGAATACGTGTACCAGCTCTGGAACAATCCGCCCAATCACCCGGAGCAGCCAGGCTATGGCAAGTCGCCCCCGGAACTGATGGCGCTGGGCAGTTCGGCCAGCGGAACCGACTGGATATTCGTGGATGGCTTTGATTCTGCAGCCCCCGGCCACTGATCGCCCGGTGTTCACGTGGCATAATTCTTGTGCAGCGTGTCAATGCTCCGCTGCGCCGAGCTGGTAGATTGTCGCGGCTGATTGCCGCGGCCGCGGCGATTGCGGCCGGAGCCTGCCGTGCCGGCAGCCCGGTGCAGCGAAGTGCGCGCGCGGCAGTGCGGCTGCAGTTCCCATGGATGGATGTCCCACCTTTTTCTGACCTTCCTTGGGGTTTGCACAGACAATGAAAAATCGCTTCCTCGTACTGGCGCTGGCCGCCGTCCTGCCGCTGGCCGCCACGGCGGCCTCTTCCGCGTCCCACAAGCCCGGTGCCGGACAACCCACCACCAGCCCGGCGGCCCAGCAACAATTGTGGGTGGCCTGGGGCGGCACCGTGGAGGTGCGCTGGAATCGCGATCTGGCCGGTGATCTGGGCATCCGCATTTCCGCGCCGCACGACGCACTCGACGGGCTCACCATGCGCGGTCGGGACGAGTTCACCCTGCGCGATAACGGCAGCATCGAGTTCCATGTCGTGGATGGCTACTTCCGCGGCTTCGATGGCGGCGCGTTGCAGGCGACGGGTGGCTACACCATGACCTTGCCGGGCGGCGACACCATCGACTTCAACGATTTCCGCCTGGTGCCGAGTGCGCAGGATCCGCTGATCCTCGATTTCGTCGGCCGTGACGGCAAGGCCTGGTTCTACATCGATCGCCTGATGTACGAGCTGACCGACGATGACAGCGTGCTTGCGGTCGGGGCCATGGACATGCGCATCAGTGCCGCGCTGGCCCGGCGCATCGGTCACCCGGAAGTCGCCGACTGGCCGATCGCGGACCTTGCCATGACCACCGTGGTACAGACCCAGGGCGGCGGCGCCATGCCGCTCGCTTCGAACCCGCACTGGCCGGGGGATGCGGCGCCCGATGGCACACGCTACCAGGCCGATCTGTTCATGAAGGTGTTTTCCATGTTCTATTCGCGTTGCCAGGGCTGCACCGGCAACGAGGGCACCGGCAAGGTGGTATTCACGCCCAGTTCGACGCTGCGCAACAATGTTAACGCCGGCACCATCGAAACCACCATCCCCAACCAGGGCGATGCCGGCAGGAGCACGGCGTTGTGGGCAGCGAGCATCCCGTGGAACCAGAAGTTCACCGGCAACAAGCCCCCGTATGGCAACGACCAGCACCCCTACCTGATCTGGAACATGTACCGTCTGAATCCGGACGGCAGCATCGACCAGATCGGTCGCTCGGGCGTCAAGCACGCCTGGCTGACCACCAACGGCGGTTGCCTGGATCCCAATGACCACGACAGTCATGTCCTCGGCCGCGGTTGCACCGATACCTACGGCACCGGCAACAACGACACCAGCTCGGACCTGGGCCCACGGTCGGAAATCGTGCCGGCAAGCGGCATCTGGGGCCGCTGCGGCTCGATCTACGATCCCGGCTGCGTGGGCTCGCAGACCGCCACCCCGAATGGCAACTGGGACCAGCGCATGATCGTGCGCGAGAATCAGATCAGCAGCTCGAAGAATCCGGGCGCGACCTACCTGTTCGAGTCCTGGTACATCGCGCGCGAGGACGTCAATCCCTACAACTCCATGGCGACCGTCGTCGGCACGCCGAGCTGGACGGGCAGCACCTGGGCGCCGGGCAGCAACAGCGGATACAAGCTCGGACCGGCGATCGATCGCTGGGTCGATCCGGCCAATCCGCCGGCGAACGCGAAGAACACCGAGCTCGCCACGTTCGATGGCCGCGTCAAGGTGGCCGTCAAGGTGAGCGAGGCGCCCAATGGCAAGTGGCGCTACGACTATGCGGTGATGAACGTCGATTTCGCCCGCGCCGTCGTCTCGGGCACCGCTCCGAACATTCGCGTGGAGAGCAACCAGGGCTTCGACAGCTTCAGCGTGCCGGTGCCGGCCGGCTCCATGGTCAGCGCGCTGCCCGGGCGGGCAGGCGAGATCGACCCGGGCTACAACTGGCGCGCGCAGATCGTCAACGCCCGCGTGGACTGGAGCACCGACACCAGCGTGCCGGGCTTCTCCACGCCCTCGTTCGGCACCTCGGCCACGCCGCGCACCCTGGATTGGGGCGTGATGTATTCGTTCACCCTGATTGCGGACAGGCCGCCTGTGAATGGCACCGCCCGCCTGCACGTCGCGCAAGCCGGCAATCCCGCCAGCTACGAGGTCGAGACGCTGGTACCGGGCAGCTTGCGGCGGCAGCTGTTTGGCAAGTGAATCCGCCTGAGGGCGGAAGCGGACCAGCCATCGGTTCGCGTTGATCGAGGCTGCGGCACGGACGCCGCAGCGGCCAGCGCGGCGCCGGTCACTCGGGTACAAACTCCAGCAGCGCCTCCGCCGGCCCAGGCAGGAAGGGGGTCGGTCGGCCTTGCGCCCAATCGGCGTGGCCGGCCCCGTAGTAGGGCGAGAGCGGATGCCCGCTCTGCCCGCCGGGCATCATGAAATAGCCATTGGCCTCATCGCCGGGCGCGACCGCGAAGCGCTCCGAGGCGCCGAACGCGGGCGCCTGCACGCGCGGCATGTTGCTGTCACCTGGCAGCGGCTGGGCCGGCATGTCCAGCCAGCGCGCGGCGAAGGCCGGCAGGGCGCGTGACATGGGGTGCGCGATACGGGTCGTGTTGCGCTCGCCCCAGGTACGTGCAGCCAGTCCGCCGGGTTGTGCGGCGAGCCTGGCCTCCACGCGGTCCGCGCGGTCCAGCAGCAGGGCGTCCCAGCTCGCAAAGGCGGGTGGCAACAGGTGCTGCGGCCGCTGCTCCAGCAGCATCCACACGGCGTGCTCGGCCTGCGGCAGCTTGGGCAGGCTGAAGTCTGGAAAGCGCTGGCGCACGCGCGCGGCAAACCCGTCCAGTACCGCGTCCGTCACTTCGCTGCGCCAGGCGCGCACCAGGCGATAGGCCACCGAGTCGATGCTGGCGTGACCGTTCCAGTCGGCCAGCACTTGCGCCGTCGCCGCGCGTGCCGGCGTGCGCGGCGCCTGCGCCAGGGTGCGCGCGAGCAGGTCCTTCCAGTGCTCGAGGAAGAGCGCGCGATCATCCAGCTGGATTGCCAGGAAGTCGGCCGGGGTGAACGCGGGGCGCGCCGCAAGATCGTCGCGGATCTGCCCGGCGCGCGCGCCCAGATCGTAGCCCCCGTCACCCAACTGGGCGAGGGCCGCGCCACCGAGGTGACGCTGGTTGGCACTCCAGATGCGCCCGCCCGGCGGATTGACCACGCGCGGCAGCGCTTGCGCCGGAATCCACCCCTGCCAGCCGCTCCCGGCCGCCGACCAGTCGGCCGGCAGGCGCGGATCGAATCCTCCGGCCCGCGCCGGTATCCGGCCAGCGATGGTCCAGGCGATGTTGCCCTCGCGGTCGCCGATGACCAGGTTCTGCGGTGGAATGCCGCTGGCCTGCGCTACCGTCATGCCCTCCTCGAGATTGCGCGCCAGCTCCATCTGCTGCAGGTGCAGATCGATGGCGCCGGGCTCCTGCGCCGTCCAGGCAAGCGCGAGGGCCGTGCCGTCTGCATCGCGGGCCAGGATCGGCCCCCACAGGGTTTCGCGCACCTCCAGCAGCTCGTCCGCTGCGCCGCGCACGTGGATCGTCTCCAGGTGGCGTTCGCTGTGCGTGAAGCCGTCTGGCGCGCGATAGCGGTCGGCATCGGCCGGGTCGGCAATCACGCGCACCCAGTCGGCACTGTCCACGCCACTGTTGGTGAAGCCCCATGCGATCCGTCCGTTGCTGCCCACCACCAGGGCCGGCGCGCCGGGCAGGCTGGCGCCGGTGACCTGCAGGGTGACGGTGGCATCCCGCGGGTCGGGATAGACCAGCCGGGTGCGGAACCAGAGGCTCGGCACGCCGAGTTCGAGATGCATGTCGTCGGCCACCAGCGCGGCACCGCCGGCGAGTGCACCGGCCACCGCAAAGGCATTGCTGCCGGGGTAGCGGTCGTCCGCCGGTGTGCTCGCCGCGGCGGGACCGGGCGCCGCCCGCGCGGCGCCGGCGCGCAGATCCAGTTCGTCTGCGCGCGGCGGCGCCGGCCAGACCAGCGCCTCGCCGTCCAGCGGTGCGTCCCAGCGCCCGCCACTGACGGTCAGGAAGTCGAAGGCCGACGCCGGCAGGGCCGCCTGCATGCGCGAGAACGCCAGTTCGCGCCGGTTGCGCGAATCGTTGAGCGTGAACGCCATGGCGGCCACCACCAGCAGGGTGTCCTCGCTGCGCCAGGCGGCAGGCGGGCTGCGTACCAGCAGGTAGGGGAACGGCCGCACGCCGAGCGCGTCGAGCCCGGCATTCACCCCGTCCCGGTAGCGCTCGATGCGCGCGCGCTGGTCCTGCGGCAGGCGCGCCACGGCCGCCCGCAGGCGTGCGCGCATGCGATGCGGCCGCGCCGCACGGTCCGCCGGCAGGGCGGCCGGGCCGAACAGCTCCGCCAGTTCGCCCGCCGCACGGCGGCGCAGCAGATCCATCTGGAAGAAGCGTTCCTGCGCGTGCACGTAGCCGAGCGCCCAGTCGAGGTCGGCCCGGTTGCTGCCGCGCAAGGTGACCGTACCGCGCACGTCACGTTCGACCTGCACGGCCTGCTGCACCGCAGCGCTGTGCACCGTCCCGGTATAGTGCGGGAGGCTGCCGCGCAACAGCAGCCAGCCCGCCGCTGCCGCCAGCCCGGCGAGCATGGCGAGCACGACAAGAAGGCGGCCAATCCGCAGAAACCGGCGCACGGCATTTCCCCTGCTTCGCATCGATGGCCCATGCTAGTCGATCCGTTCCTGGCCGGGGCAAGGGATGCGGCATTGCCGCACGGTCCACGTGCGCCAACCATACGCGAGCGTCCGGAGCGCGGCTTGTCTGGCGCAGCGAAACAGGCTTATAGTCCGGGGTGCGTACTCCCCGTTGCGACACGTCTCGCAGCGGGCGTCACGCGCTTTCCACTTGCAGATCGACAGGCGTGGGCAACGCGCAAGGCAGGCTGCTGGCAGGAACGGCAATCGGCGCAGCGTACGGCCCGGGCATTCGGCATTCACTGGCAGATCGCTGGGGGTTTTTCGCAATGAGAAGATTGACGACAGCGTTATTCGCGCTCATCGCTGCGGTGGGCATTGCCCACGCAGACAGTTCCAAGGAAGAAATAGCCCGCAAGGCCGATCAACAGGCCGTAATGCTGGCCACGCAACCTGCAGTCAACCTGCAGCAATTGATGGATGGGCAGTTGCAGCCATTCCAGGTCGCAGCTCCAGCCGGCACGTCCTGTGCCCCGGGTACGCCCGATATCGTGATCCACGATGATGGATCGGGCGAGAACGGATACGGCTGGAATCCGATCGCGAACGTCGGCCGCATCGCGGACAAGTTTGTGCCAGTGGCGTATCCGGCCACCATCAGCACGGTGTGCGCCTCGTTCATCACGAACACCGGCGTAACCAGCTTCAACTTCAACCTCGTGGTCTACGCGGCCGACGGCGCCGGCGGCGAGCCGGGTACGGTGCTCGGCACCAAGGCCTTCGTCGGCCATCCGGCGAGCATCGGCGGTCTGCCGTTCACGCCGACCTTCGAAGCGTTCGACATTTCCGACCTCGCGCTCAACATCGCCGCGGGCGCGGTCTACATCTCGATGGAATGGGACGCAGCGGTCGAACCGGGCGGCGTCTTCCTGGGCAGCGATGAGTCCCCCGGGACGCCCCTGAACGGCGGCTACATGCGCGCCGATACCGATCCCTGGTCAACCATCCAAAGCAACAACCCGAGCTACAAGGCGATGCTGGTCCGTGCCGTGATGCCGCTTGCCGGCCCCGGTGCGCCTTCGGTCAGCAAGGTCTTCGCACCATCCCAGGTGCTGGCCGGCGAGACCAGTACGCTGACGATCAAGCTCAACAATGCCAGTCAGCCGACCGCCGCAGTGCTCAGCGCGGCCCTGACCGACACCTTCCCGGCCGGGCTCGTCGTCGCGCCCGCGCCCAATGCCAGCACGACCTGCCCGAGCGGCACGGTCACCGCGGTTGCAGGCAGTGGCAGCGTGACGCTTTCCAGCGGCGCGCAGATCCCGGCCAGCGGCAGCTGCGAGATCAAGGTCGACGTGACCTCGGCCGCTGATGGCAGCTACGTGAACACGATCCCGGTCGGTGCGCTGCAGACCCAGCACGGCAACAATGCCGGTGCGGCGACCGCCACCCTCAAGGTCGGCTTCACCTTCCCCGAGCCCTACTGCCCGGTCACCTTCCCGAGCGGCATCGAGCCGATCACGCGCGTGGTGTTCTCCAACATCGACAACACCAGCCCGGCCACCGGCGGTCCGCCGCTGCAGGACTTCACCGCCATCGTCGGCAACGTGGCGCCCGGACAGACCGTGAGCATCAAGGTCGAGGGCAACACCGCCGGCAACTTCACCACGCCGGTCGCGGCCTACATCGACTGGAACCAGGACGGTGTCTTCGACCCGGTCACCGAGCACTACACCATCGGCAGCCTGGTGAACTCCACCGGCTCCGACGGCCAGCAGGTCACCGTCAATATCACCGTGCCGGTCGATGCAGTGTCCGGCAACACGCGCATGCGCGTGATCAAGAAGTTCAACACCGAGGCTGGTCCGTGCAACAGCGCGGGCTACGGTCAGGCCGAGGACTACACGCTGAACGTCGCCGTGGGCAGCACCGCGCCCAAGGTGGCCAAGGCGTTTGCGCCGACCCAGGTGCTGGCCAATTCCCCGAGCACGCTGACCATCACGCTCGACAACGAGGACGAAGCCGGCGCTGCCACCCTGGTTGCCGACCTCGTCGATACATTCCCGGCCAACCTGGTCGTCGCCGACACGCCGAATGCCTCGACCACCTGCGGCAGCGGAACGGTGACTGCGAATGCCGGTGGCGGTTCGGTCACCCTCGCCACTGGCGCGGTCATTCCCGGCGGCGGCACCTGCACGGTGAAGGTCGATGTGCAGTCGTCGCTGGACGGCAGCTATGTCAACACGATCCCGGCCGGCGCGCTGGAAACCGATCTGGGCAACAGCCCGTTTGCTGCGAGCGCCACGCTCAAGGTCGGCTTCACCTTCCCCGAGCCGTACTGCCCGGTCGCCTTCCCGAGCGGCATCGAGCCGATCACGCGCGTCCTGTATGCCGGTATCGACAACACCAGCGCCGCGACCAGTTCGACCGCGCTCGAGGACTTCACCGCCATCATCGGCAACGTGGTTGCCGGCCAGAGCCTGAACATGACGGTCGAAGGCAATACGGCGGGCAACTTCTCGACCCCCGTCGTCGCCTACATCGACTGGAACCAGGATGGCGTGTTTGACAGCTCCGAGAAGTACTCGATCGGCACGCTGCAGAACTCGACCGGCACCGACGGTCAGCAGATCACCGCGGCGATCGCGGCACCGGCGGGTGCGCTCTCCGGCGCGACGCGCCTGCGCGTGATCAAGAAGTACAACTCCGAGGCGGATCCCTGCAACACCTCGGGCTTTGGCCAGGCCGAAGACTACACCGTGCTGGTCGGCCCGGCGGTGCCCTCGGTGGCCAAGGCGTTCAGTCCCGACACCGTGGCAGAGGGTGAGGACAGCACGCTGACCATCACGGTTACCAACCCGACCGGCAGTGACGCCACGTTGACGGCCCCGCTCGTCGACAACCTGCCGGCTGGCATGACGGTCAGCAGCGCATCGACCTCGTGCGGCCTGATCATCGGCGGCACGGGTCCGGTCCTGACGGCCAGCACCATCACCCTTCCGGCCGGCATTGTGCTCCCGGCAGGCAGCAGCTGCGATATCACCGCAACCGTCCAGGCGGCCGTTGCAGGCACCTACGAGAACCTGATTCCCGCCGGTGCCCTGCAGACCGACCAGGGCGACAGCGCGATGGACGCCTCGGCGACCCTGACCGTGACGTTGCCCATGATCGATCCGGTCATCGGCGTCACGCCGGGCAGCCTCAGCGCCTCGCAGGGCGCGAACGAAACCACCACGCAGACGCTCAGCATCGCCAACACGGGTGGCAGCGACCTGACGTGGACGATCTCCGAGGAACCGGCGGCGGTGGAGCCGCCGCCGGCTTCGCCCGCGGCGCTCGCGCTGCGCGGCGCCAAGGGCGGTGCGACATCGGCCGGTGCGGCGGCGCCGCGCGCGAACCCCGGTCCCATGGCGGTGGTCGTCAATGAAGGCTTCGACGACATCATCAATCTTCCTGGCTGGCTGATGGGCAACCACAGCAGTCCCGTCGGCTCGACCGACTGGTTCCAGGGCAACGACGCGGTGTTCCCGGCCTTCGACGGCGCGCCAGCGGCCTACATCGGTGCGAACTTCAACAACGCCGGTTCGGGCGGCAACATCGACAACTGGCTGGTCAGCCCGCCGATCACCTTCTCGGCAGGCGGCAGCGTGAGCTTCTACACGCGGACCGCGGACGGATCCATCTGGGCTGATCGCCTGGAGGTGCGCGTGTGCACCAGCGGTGCCTGCACCGACTTCGGCAATGCCTATGGCGAGGTCGGTGATTTCGGCACGGTCCTGCTCTCCGTCAATGAAACCCTGGATCCCTCGGGTTATCCGCAGACCTGGACCCAGTTCACGGCGAACCTGCCGAGCAGCGGAAGCGGCCGCATTGCCTTCCGTTATTTCGTGCCGGACAACGACACCAACTCCAACTACATCGGCATCGACCGGGTGGTGGTCGACAACGGCGGCGGTGGCGGTGGCACCTGCAGTGCCCCTGCCGACGTGTCGTGGGTCAGTGTGGCGCCGACGTCCGGCACCACCCCGGCGGGTGGCAGCAGCGACGTGACGGTGACCTTCGACTCGGCCGGGCTCGCTCCGGCGACCTACGCGGCGAACCTGTGCGTCAACAGCAACGATCCGCTGAACCCGCTGGTCGTGGTGCCGGTCGAGATGACCGTCACGGGCGGCGGTGGCACGCCGATCGCCCAGGTCACGCCTGCGATGTTCGACTTCACTGTGGACGAAGGCGACACCGGCAACGACACCATGGTGGTTACCAATATCGGTGGCGGAACGCTGACGTACTCCATCGTCGAAACGCCGATGCGCAACCTCAATCCGCCAAGCTACAAGACGGCGGCGGCCGCGATGATGACCAAGGACAGGACCGCGCGGCCTTCCGTGGAGCTCAGCAGCAGCCGCGAGGCCGGTGGCGAGAACCGCGTTGGCGATCCGGTGCAGCTCCTGGCCACCGACATCTCGCAGATGGCCGACAACACGCCCGGTGACGAAGGCGTCTCGTGTGGCACGCAGGGCGCCAGCACGGCCGACAACAGCTGGTGGCGTCGCTTCTACTTCAACGAGCATCCGGCGGTGGGCAGCTCGGCGGCGATCGAGAGCGTGACCATCTCCACCGGCAGCATCGATGTCACGGGCGGCTTGCCCTCGACCATCAACCTCTACACCATCCCGCACTCGGTGACCGTGGACACGATCAACACCGCGCAACTGACGCTGATCGGCACGGCGAACTTCACCGCATCGGGTTCGCTGACCTCGATCACGGTGCCGGTAACCGGCACGGTGGCCGACACGGTGGGCATGGACCTGGTGGTGGAGTGGCACACGGATGGCAACGCCTCGGGCGGCCAGTTCTTCCCGGGTGCCAACGCCACGCCGGAGACGCATCCGACCTTCATCTCCTCGACTGCGTGCTCCATCACGAGCCCGACGACTGCGGCCGGCATCGGCTTCCCGAACTTCCACCTGACCATGATCGTCTCGGTGGGTGGTGGTACGCCGCCACCGGCCTGCGACAACCCGACCGACATCCCGTGGCTGTCCGCCAGCCCGACATCGGGTGCGCTGACTGCGGGCATGAGCGACAACGTGGCGGTGACCGTGGATGCAACGGGCCTGGCGTCAGGCAGCTATGCAGCGAACCTCTGCCTGGCCACCAACGATGCAACCCAGCCCATCATCTACGTGCCGGTCACGATGACGGTCGAGGTGGTGATTTCCGACGAGATCTTCTGCAGCGGCTTCGAAGAAGGTGAGACTGGCGCATGCACGATCTTGCCACCTCCGCCGTTTACGCAGCCCATCGAGGACCCGAGCTTCGAGGCAACCACGGGCGATGGCGGGCCCAACCCGTTCTGGGATGGTTTCGACAGCAACGACCCGAGCGGTGGCACACCGTTCTACAGTGCGAGCGGCTTCGGCATCGACGTGCATACCGGCGACTGGGAAGCGTGGTTCGGTGGTTGGCGCGTGGGTGATTCGGTGCAGAGCTTCTCGCAGTCCGTAGAGATCGCCAGCGGGGGTCCACGCTTCATCAACTACTGGCGCAACTGTGTCCTCGCCCCGGTCGGGCCGGCGATACTCACCGTGTACGTGGATGGAACGGCGGTAGAGACGACCGACATGGCCGCCAATGGCCTCGATCCGGCCTGGGTCAACAAGTCGATCGACATCAGTTCGTACGCTGATGGCGGCACCCACGAGATCAAGTTCGAATACGTGGTGTCCGGTGCCAGCGACGATGGCAACGTCTTCGTGGATGATGTGACCATCGACGAGACGGCGGGCTCGCCGCGTCCCGCGCACTGATCCAACCGGTCATGTGACCTTCAGGGCCTCCCTCGCGGGAGGCCCTTTTTTTGGTGCGCCCTGCAGGGCGCACTCTCCTGGAGATGCAGGTCTTCCCGCGAGTTCGCGGAACTGCGTGGCACCCTGCAATCGCGCGTGTGTGCCGCGCTTCAATTCGTGTGCAGGTTCACTGCGTATGCTGAAAAGGCTTCCGCCGCAGGAGTCCCGCATGCTCAGCAAAGCTGCTCACACAACGCCCGCAGCACGGCACGCAACCCTGCTCTCCAACGGCCGCTACAGCACCCTGGTGACCAGCCGCGGTGGCGGCTTCAGCACCTGGCAGAATCTTGCCATCACCCGCTGGCGTGCCGACCCGACCTGTGATCCCTGGGGCCCCCAGGTACTGCTGCGCGAGCTGGATGGCGGTACGGTCTGGTCGATGGGTCCGGGGCCGTTGGGTTGCGTAGATGCCGAGGACGTGACGCTTTCCGGAAGCTTCGCGCGCTTCCGGCGCCAGGTGGCCGGTCTTGTGACGACGCTGGAGATTGCGATCTGCGCCGATCACGACGCCGAGATGCGGCGCATCACCTTGCACAATCCCGGCAGCCAGCCACGCACGGTGGAGGTCACCTCGTGGCTGGAGCTGGTGCTGGGTCCCGGGAAGGCGGATGCGAGCCACCCGGCATTCTCGAAGATGTTCGTGCAGACCGAATGGGACCCGGCGGGACTGCTGCTGGCGACCCGTCGGCCCAGCGCGGCGGACGAACCACGCATCCACGCCGGCCACTGGTGCAGCGCGGGGCCGAACCCGACGGATGCCGACCCTGGGGCGCCGCAGTTCGAAACCGACCGCGCGCGTTTCCTCGGTCGTTGCCGGACGCTGGGCCAGGCCGTAGCCATGCAGGGTGAGGCGCGTCTGTCGGGCACGGTCGGAACCGTGCTCGATCCGATCTTCAGCGTGCGCCAACGCGTGCGCATTGCTTCGGGTGCGCGCGTGCAGCTTGCCTTCTGGACGGCTGCGGCGGCGTCGCGCGAGGGGGTGATGGACGCATTTGCTGCCCTGCAAACGTCCGCGGCACTGGCGCGCAGCCTTGCTGCGCCGGACGCGGCGGTTTCACCCGAAGACGCAGCATGCGAGCGGCATCGCGATCTGCTTGCCCCGCTCCTCTATGCAGATCCCGCCCGCCGCCCGCCGGCGCACGTGCTGGTGCGCGGGCGCGGGGGCCCGCCAACCCTGTGGGCGGGTGGCATCTCCGGGGATCGGCCGATCCTCCTGCAGTGCATCGGCGACGCGGCGGACGTCGCCGCTGTGCCCGATCTGCTGGACGCACAGCGCGGCTGGCAGGCGCGCCGACTGGGCATCGATGTCGTGTGCCTGGTGCGCGCGCCGGCCGATGCGGCGGAAGGCCTGATGAATCGCCTGCAGCCGCTGGTCGATGCGCAAAAGGATGCGCTGGCCGCCCGGCACGACACCCGTGCGGAGGCGTTCGTGCTGTGTAGCGAGCGCATTTCGGCGGAACTACGCGATGGCCTGCTGACGGCCGCCCAGGTCGTGTTGGGTTGCCGGGAGGACGACGGGGAGGTTGCCGACGCGGCTGAGGCCGCAGGGCCGGCCGCCGCACGCGAGGAAGGCCTGGCGCCCGCGCGCCCAGCGGCGCTGGTGGCTGCAGAGGCGCTCTTCCCCGCAGCCCAGGGCGACTGGAAGGAACTGGCATTTCCCAACGGGCTGGGCGGGTTCGCGGCGGATGCGCGCGCGTACCGGATCGCGCTGGCGCAGGGGCGTTGCACACCGATGCCGTGGATCAACGTCATGGCCAACCGCGACTTCGGCTTTTTCGTGTCGGCCGAAGGGGGCGGCTACAGCTGGTCGGTGAACAGCCAGCAGAATCCCCTGACGCCATGGCCCAACGATCCGGTGCAGGATGCACCGCACGACGTGCTGTACCTGCGCGACCAAGACAGCGGCCAGCTCTGGAGTGCCTGCGCGTCACCCATCCGCGTGGCGGGGGCACGTTACGAGGTTTGCCATGGCAAGGGCTACAGCCGTTTTCGCACCGAAGCCCACGGCATCGACAGCGAGTTGCTGCAGTTCGTGCCATGCGACGATCCGGTGAAGATCTCCTGCCTGCGCCTGCGCAACACGGGCGAGGGAGCGCGCCGTCTGTGCGTGACGGCCTACGTGGACTGGGCGCTGGCGCCCAACGGCGTGGACGGCGGCCCGCATGTCGTCACTTCGCTTGACGAGGCCAGCGGTGCGCTCTTCGCGCGCAATGCCTGGCGCGCGCCCTTTACCGATCACGTGGCCTTCCTCGACCTGGCTGGCATGCAGCAGGCAGCCACGGCGGATCGCGGCGAGTTCATCGGTGCGCAGGGCGACATCGGCCATCCGGCAGCGCTGGCAGACGGGGCCGCGTTGTCGGGGCGTGTCGGCGCCGGCCTCGATCCCTGCGGCGCGCTGCAGGTGCATTTCGAACTGGCGCCGGGCGCCACGCTGGATCTGCTCTGCGTGCTGGGCGAGGGCACATCGACCGAGGCTGCCCGCGCGCTGGTGGTCAAGTACCGCAAGGCCGAGCTCGGCGCCGTCTTCGAGCAGATGTGCTCCGCCTGGCGGCAACTGCTCGATACCGTGCAGGTGCGCACGCCGGATCGGGCCATGGATCTCATGCTCAACGACTGGCTGCCCTATCAGGTGCTCTCCTGCCGCGTGTGGGCGCGCACGGCCTACTACCAGGCGAGTGGCGCCTTCGGTTTCCGCGATCAGTTGCAGGACGTGCTGGCCCTGTGCCTGTCACGTCCTGACGTGGTCCGCGCGCATCTCCTGCGCGCCGCGTCGCGCCAGTTCGTCGAAGGAGACGTGCAGCACTGGTGGTTGCCGCCCGAGGGCCGCGGCATCCGCACGCGCATGAGCGATGACCGCCTGTGGCTGGTCTGGGCGGCCCTGCACTACGTGGCCGTGACCGGCGAGCGGGCCGTTCTCGACGAGGAGGTGGCGTTTTTGGAAGGCCCGGCCCTGGAGGAGGGCCAGCTGGACGCCTTCTTCGCCCCCAAGGTGTCCACGCAATCCGGCAGCGTCTATGAGCACTGCGCACGCGCGGTCGATGCCAGCCTGGGCCTCGGTCCGCATGACCTGCCGCTGATCGGCACGGGCGACTGGAACGATGGCATGAACCGGGTGGGCGTGGATGGCCGCGGCGAGAGTGTGTGGCTGGCCTGGTTCCTGCTCGCCAACATCGATGGCCTATCGCAGTGGGCGCAGCAGCGCGGGGATACCGACCGATTGGCGCGCTGGCGTGCCTGCCGTGAACGGGTCGTGGCGGCGCTGGGCGCGTCGGCCTGGGATGGCAGCTGGTTCCGCCGCGGCTACTACGATGACGGCACGCCGCTGGGGTCGGCGGCGAGCGAGGAATGCCGGATCGACCAGATCGCCCAGTCCTGGAGCGTGCTCAGTGGGGTTGCCGATCCAGTCCGCGCGCGCCAGGCCATGCGTGCGGTCAGTGACCTGCTGGTGTGGCGCGATGCGCGCATCTCGCCCCTGCTCACACCGCCGTTCGATTTTACCGGCCACAATCCCGGCTACATCAAGGGCTATCCGCCGGGCTTGCGCGAAAATGGCGGCCAGTACACCCACGGCGCGACCTGGTCGATCTTCGCCTACGCCGCACTGGGCGAGGGCGGGCGCGCGGCCGAGCTTTTTTCCTTCCTCAACCCCGTCACGCATGCCGACAGCGAGGCCGCGCTCGCGCGTTACCAGGCCGAGCCCTACGCCGCCTGCGGGGACGTGTACTCGGTCGCGCCACACATCGGTCGCGCGGGCTGGAGCTGGTACACCGGCTCGGCCGGCTGGCTGTATCGCGCAGGGGTCGAGGCGATCCTGGGCTTTCGCGTACAGGGCGACGAACTGGAAATCGATCCGGCCATGCCGGCCGGCTGGCCCGGCTTCGAGATCGCCTGGCAGCGCCGCGATGGGACGGGGCGCGTGACGCCCTACACGATCGTGGTCGAGAACCCGGCCCACGTGAGCTGTGGCGTGGCCCGGGCCATGCTCGATGGCAAGTCGATCGATCCGCGGCCGCAGGCCAGGCGCGGCGTTCGCGTGCCGCTGCAGCACGATGGGCAGCCGCACCAAGTCCGCGTGGAGCTGGGCTAGGCGCGGCGGCGTTGCCGCGACGCCTTCGCGTCGGCAACCGCGAGCGGATCGTTTCCTGCCGGCCGATTTCGGCCGCCGCGCCGGGGCCGGCCAGCCGGCGATGACGCCGCTCGGCCAGCCGTACCTGATCGTGGCCAGGACCATCAAGGCCGGCGACAAGCCCACCGCCATCATCACCGAGTCGGGCAATGCGATGGGCGAGAAGCTGCCGCCGCTGGGCATGGAGAACCAGGACGCGCCGATCTATGGGCTGAAAGAGGAAATTGCCCAGCGCGTGAGCCAGGATTACCAGGTCATCGCCGGCACCATCGTCACCGGCCAGCGCACCGCCCAGGGTGTGGCCAGGGCCTTCACCAAGGATCTGTCAGCCTACCTGGCCGCCAACGTGCCGCAGTCGGTGGCGGTCGCCTTCGTGAACTTTCCCGACCTCGATCCGGCGGGGAGCGTGCCACCCGAAGACCCGCAGAACGTGATGCGGCGGAAGGTGTATACCGGGTGCGACTACCGGACATGGGCGTGCGCAAGCCCGGGTGGGAGTTGCCAAAACCCCGACAATTGGTACTGCCGCGACTGGACATCTAAGCCTGTCAATTCCTCCGGTATTCACAAGGAGAAATCAGACATCGCGCGCGCGTGCGCCAACCCTGCGCAGATCGTCACGCTCGGCTTTGGTGGTTCGCTGACCACGGGGCGGGATGATATTTCGATGAAGTACACAGGGATCGACTGCCCGCCCCTCCCTGGCGGGGCGCCTCCAGAGTGGTGCTTTGGCAACAAGATCACAGGCAAGATCGCCATGAACTCGGTTCAGATCGAGTCGGCAACTTGCGGCGGCAAATTCTATTCCGGTGGTATGGAGGTTTCGTACCCACAAAGCGATGTCGCAATGCAGGTGTGCTGTGACTGGCAGTGGGAGCCGGACTATCCGCCTGAATCACCCTGACAGTTGGTTGGTGCGCCCGATCGGGGACGCACCAACCGCATCAGCGTTCAGTTCCACGGATTGCAAGTCGGGTCAGGCGATCCGCTCGGACCGCAAGCTGGGTTGCGGAAACTTCCGTCCAGCGTCTGTGGCGCGATGCGCTGCAGACTGAACTCAGTAAGGCCGTATTGAGAGAAGGCTTCAAGCGGGCTCAAGTCTTCCCGCCCAATGATGCTCTGCGCAGTCGCATAGACGCGCGGGTGCTCGAAGCCATTGTTCGTGACGGTGCGCTGGCCGTTCAACAAATCAACAGCTAACAAGCGCCCGCTGCCGCCCGCATTGAGCCAGAACGTATACTCGCGCGTGGCTCCAACGGGGGGGTAATAGGCAGCCGTCAAGAATACGAATGGGCAACTGCGTTCCAAGCAGACGGCATCGTAAAGTTGCGCGTCGGACGTTGGCAGCAGATCAAACGGCCAAGGCTCATAGTCTGGCCACGGATCGTTTACCAATCTGTAGCTACGCGGCGCGGCTTTCTGGAGCACCACCCGATATACGCCTTCACTGTGAGCATACCCGCCTGTAAAGATCCCATCCTGTCGCGCGGTCATCAACCACTCCCCCGACAGATCCACCGGCGCCACCAGCGGTGGCCCGGAGAAGGCATGCACCATCTTCTGCGTCACGCCGTTGAGGGTGAGGGTGCCGGCACGCGGGCCGGTCCATTCCCAGGTGATGTTCTCGTTGGTCGGCGTAGCCGTGGCATTGCCGGGCGGGCAGGTGCGGCAGGGGCCATTGCCGAGGTCGTAGGACGTCAGCGGACCACGCGCAATGATGCCGTCCGCGAGCAAGGTACGATCGCTCCTGCGGGTGAGCGTGCCATTGATGCCCTGCACGATCATCTTGCCGTCCGCGCCGTTGTGGTAGAGCGGGCCACCGAGCGTATTGCGCGAATCGGGCGTAACCCCGATGGCGAGCGCGCCCAGGTTCACCGAATCCCCGCCCGGCACGGCGATGTACTCGCCGAACTCCAGGGGAATGTCCCACGAATACTTCTGCCACTCCGGCATCGGATCGGCCGCCACGGCCGCCAGCGGCACGCCGAGCGCCAGGCCCGCAGCGACACTCAGGGAAAATACGCGCACATTCATCGGGGAAAGTCTCCTTGTTGTGGATAGGGGGTGCGTGTGGCTTGCACCACGAGCCTTCATTGGCTCGCAACCAGCATGCCACGCGCTTGGGGGAGCGCAAATTAGCCAAACTCCGCGATGCACCGCAAACCCCGCTGCAAACGGCGCCTTTGCGTGACAGAACCGGGGATTCTGGCAGGTATCGTGCAGGGAGTATGCCAGCCAAGCGAGAGGTTCAGCCATGAAGGCCATCACGCGCCAGTGTGCGGCGCTCATCGTCGGAATCAGCCTGTGGACGTCAGCTTCCGCCGCGCCCGCCAGCGTGGACGAGGAGGCGCGCATCCAGGCATGCCTGGTACAAGCCGCCGCGGCCTTCCAGGTGGAAGTGCTGCCCCTGAAACTTCTGCGCCAGGTCGAGGCGGGAACGCTCGGGCGGGTATCGGGGAATACCAACGGGAGTTATGACATCGGGCCCATGCAGATCAACAGCACCTGGCTGCCGCGCCTGGCGCGCGTGGGCATCACCGAGGAGATGGTGCGCGACGATTGCCCGTCGCATGGTCCGGGTTAGAATTGCGTGTTTCCCGTGCCGGCCCTGGTCCCATGGTTTCGCCACCTGCTGCCGCGTATGACTCGGTGCGTGCCGTCGATTGGCGCGGCGATCATCTGTGCCTGCTCGATCAGCGCCGCCTGCCCCTGGAAGAGACCTACATCGACTGTCGCAGTGCCGCCGATGTGGGCCGTGCGATTGGCGAGCTTGCCGTGCGCGGCGCGCCGGCCATCGGCATCGCGGCCGCTTGGGGCGTGGTGCTGGCCGCGCAGGCGGGCGCGGAGGTCGAGCGCGCGATCGCGGCATTGCGCGCCACGCGGCCGACCGCGGTGAACCTCATGTGGGCGCTCGATCGCATGCGCCGTGCCCTGGCGGGCGGTGCCGACGCGGCAGCGTTGGCGCACGAAGCGCGCGCGATCCAGGACGAGGACCTGGCGGCCAATCGACGCATGGGCGCGCTCGGTGCGGACCTGATCGCGCCTGGTAGCGGGGTGCTCACGCATTGCAACACCGGATCGCTGGCCACGGCCGGCTTCGGCACGGCGCTGGGCGTGATCCGCGCGGGCTTTGCAGCGGGCCGCATCGACCGGGTCTTCGCCGGGGAGACGCGTCCCTGGCTGCAGGGTGCCCGCCTGACCATGTGGGAACTGCAGCGCGATGGCATCCCGGCCACCCTGGTCGCCGACTCGGCGGCGGCGCATCTGATGCAGTCGGGGGCCGTGCAATGGGTCATTGTCGGCGCTGATCGCATCGTCGCCAATGGCGACACGGCCAACAAGGTCGGTACCCACCAACTGGCCATCGTGGCCCGTCATTTCGGCGTGCGCTTCATGGTGGTGGCGCCCGCCTCGACGGTGGACATGGCCACGCCCGAAGGCAGCGACATCGACATCGAACTGCGCGCGCCGGACGAACTGCTCGGTTACGCCGGGCAGCGCACCGTGGTGGCGGGCGCGGCGGCCTGGAATCCGGTCTTCGACGTGACGCCCGGGTCGCTGATCGATGCGCTGGTCACCGAGCGGGGCGTGATCGAGCATCCTGACGCCAGGCACATGGCGGCGCTGTTCGGCACTGCGGCTTGAGCGGCCCGCCGCCGCTGCTGCGTCGGCAGATCGCCCTGTTCGCGCTGATCGGCGTGCTCGGCTTCGTGGTTGACGCGGGGATCGTGCAGATGCTGGTGCGCGAGTTCGACGCCAATCCCTATGCGGCGCGCCTGGTTTCCTTCCTGGCCGCCGCGACCACCACCTGGGGCTTCAATCGGCGCTATACCTTTGCCGGCCACGCCGGCGGCAGCCGGCGTCGCGAGTGGCTGCGCTACCTCGTCGCCATGGCCGGCGGCTTCGTGCTCAATTACGGCGCCTACGCCGCCCTGGTGGCCTCCTGGCCACTGGTGCGCGAATGGCCCGCCATCGGCGTGGTGGCCGGTTCCCTGGCCGGTGCCGCGGTCAACTTCATCAGTTCCAAATACTGGATCTTTCGCAACGGAAACTGAGCCGCGACGCGGATCACGTGGGTTCGCAACACCGGCTTTGCGGCCCCCCGTGTGGTAAAATCCGTGGTTTCGCCCACGCATCGGAGCGAGGTTCCCGGCGGTCGCCGCGAGCCCCATGCGTGGTGCCCGGTTGTTGCCTTTCGCGAACGTCCCCGACGCGCGCGCCGGCGACGCCGAATCCTGCTTGAGCAGAGGGATCCTGATGGCTGAGATGGCCCGTGAAATCATCCGCATAAGTATCGAGGACGAGGTACGCCGCAGCTACCTCGATTACGCGATGAGCGTGATCATCGGCCGTGCGCTGCCGGACGTTCGCGACGGCCTCAAGCCGGTGCATCGACGCACGCTGTACGCCATGCACGAATCCAACACCGGCTGGAACCGCCCCTACGTCAAGTGCGCGCGCGTGGTCGGCGACGTGATGGGCAAATACCACCCGCATGGCGATGCGTCGATCTACGATGCGCTGGTGCGCATGGCGCAGGATTTTTCCATGCGCTACCCGCTGATCGACGGGCAGGGCAATTTCGGCTCCATCGACGGCGATCCGCCGGCGGCGATGCGCTACACCGAGTGCCGCCTGGATCGCCTGAGCGCGGAACTGCTGGCCGACATCGACAAGGACACGGTCGATTTCCACCCCAACTACGATGAAAAGGAGCAGGAACCGAACGTCCTGCCCACGCGCATCCCCAACCTGTTGGTCAACGGCTCCTCGGGCATCGCCGTCGGCATGGCGACCAACGTCCCGCCGCACAACCTCACCGAAGTACTCTCGGCCTGCATCGCGCTGATCGACAATCCGCAGCTCGACTTCCACGAGCTGATGGAACTGGTGCCGGGCCCGGATTTCCCCACCGCGGGCATCATCAATGGCGCGGCCGGCATCGTCGAGGCATACAAGACGGGCCGCGGACGCATCCTGATCCGCGCCCGGGCCGAGATCGAGACCGAGGACAATGGCCGCGAGGCGATCATCGTCACCGAGCTGCCGTTCCAGGTGAACAAGGCGCGGCTGATCGAGAAGATCGCCGATCTGGTCAAGGAAAAGCGCATCGAGGGCATTTCCGAACTGCGCGACGAATCCGACAAGGACGGCATGCGCGTGGTCATCGAGGTGCGCCGCGACACCTCGGCCGATGTGCTGCTGAACAACCTGTTCCAGCAGACCCAGATGCAGGTCACCTTCGGCATCAACATGGTGGCGCTGCTCGACGGCCAGCCGCGTACGCTCGGCCTGCGCGAGATCCTCGATGCCTTCATCCGCCACCGGCGCGAAGTGGTCACCCGGCGCACCATCTTCGACCTGCGCAAGGCACGCGCCCGCGCGCACATCGTCGAGGGCCTGACCGTCGCGCTGGCCAACATCGACGAGATGATCGCGCTGATCAAGGCCTCGCCCTCGCCGGACGTGGCACGCGAGCGCATGCTGGCGCGCCGCTGGGAGCCCGGCATGGTGGGCACGCTGCTGACCGCGGCCGGTGCGCAAGCCTCGCGACCGGAGGACATGGCCGCCGAGGATGGCCTGCAGGACGACGGCTACCAGCTGTCCGCGGTACAGGCGGCCCAGATCCTCGAGATGCGCCTGCACCGCCTGACCGGCCTGGAGCAGGAAAAGCTGAGCGACGAGTATCGCCAGTTGCTCGATGCCATCGCCGCGCTGATCGAGATCCTGGAGGATCCGGACCGCTTGCTGGCGGTCATCCGCGACGAGCTCGTCGCGCTGAAGGATCAGTACGGCGATGCCCGCCGCACGACCATCCAGGCCAGCCAGGAAGATCTGGACATCCTCGACCTGATCGAGCCGGAAGACGTGGTCGTCACGCTTTCGCACACCGGCTATGCCAAGCGCCAGCCGGTCAGCCTCTATCGCGCGCAGCGCCGCGGCGGACGCGGGCGCTCGGCGACCAACATGAAGGAAGAGGATTTCGTCGAGCGGCTGTGGATCGCCAACACGCACGACACCCTGCTCACCTTCACCAGCACCGGGCGCGTCTTCTGGGTGAAGGTGTATCGCCTGCCGGACGCCGGCCCGAATGCGCGCGGACGGCCGATCGTCAACCTGCTGCCGCTGGAGGAGAACGAGCGCATCCAGGCAGTGCAACCGGTGCGCGAGTTCGACGAGGGCCGCTACGTGTTCTTCGCCACGCGCAACGGCACGGTCAAGAAGACCCCGTTGACCGAGTTCGCCTTCCAGCTCCAGCGCGGCAAGATCGCCATCAACCTCGACGAGGGCGATGCCCTGGTCGATGTGCAGCTCACCGACGGCGAGCGCGACATCCTGCTGTTCGCCTCCAATGGCAAGGCGGCGCGTTTCGACGAGGCCACGGTGCGCTCGATGGGCCGCGCGGCGACCGGCGTGCGCGGCATGCGTCTGGCCAAGGGCGAACATGTGGTCAGCCTGATCGTGGCGGAAGGCGAGGACGACATCCTCACCGCCACCGCGCGGGGCTACGGCAAGCGCACGCCGTTGGCCGAGCACCCGCGCAAGGGCCGCGGCACCCAGGGCGTCATCGCCATCCAGTGCTCCGAGCGCAATGGCGCGCTGGTCGGCGCGGTGCAACTGGGCGAGGAACACGAGCTGATGCTCATTTCCGATCAGGGCACCCTGGTGCGCACGCGCGCAGCCGAGGTTGCGCGGGTCGGACGCAATACGCAAGGCGTCACCCTGATCCGCCTGCCCGAAGCCGAAAGCCTGGTCGGCGTGGTCAAGGTGGATGCCCTCAACGGTGACGAGGAAGGCGAAGAGGAAGGCGAGCCGACCAACCAGCCGGACTGAAGCGCCGGCTGCGGCAGGGCCGTCCGGCTGTGCAGCGGCCGGACGCCCGCGGAATCAGGCCTGCGCCAGCGCCTGGTCGAGATCGGCGATCAGGTCGTCGACGTGCTCGATGCCGATCGACAGGCGGATCATCTCCTCGCGCACACCGGCCCGGGCCAGTTCAGCGGGCGAGAGCTGGCGGTGCGTGGTCGAGGCGGGATGCGTGGCAAGCGACTTCGTGTCGCCGATGTTCACCAGCCGCGTGAACAGCTGCAAGGCATCCTGGAAGCGCGCGCCCGCGTCGCGACCGCCGCTGAGGCCGAAGGTGAACAGGCCCGGCGCGCGGCCACCGAGGTATTTCAGCGCCAGTGCGTGCTGCGGGTGATCGGGCAGGCCTGCATATTCGACCCAGGCCACCTTTGGATGCCCCTCGAGATGGCGTGCGATGGCCAGCGCGTTGGCGGTGATGCGCTCGATGCGCAGGCCCAGGGTCTCGATGCCCTGCAGGATCAGGAAGGCGTTGAAGGGCGAGAGCGCCGCGCCGGTATTGCGCAGTGGCACCACGCGCGCACGCCCGATGTACGCGGCCGGGCCGAACGCTTCGGTATAGATCACGCCGTGATAGCTGGGATCGGGCGTGCTGAGGCGCGCGAAGCGCTGCTTGTGCGCGGCCCAGGGGAAGCGGCCCGAATCGACGATGGCGCCGCCAAGGCTGTTGCCGTGGCCACCGAGGTACTTGGTCAGCGAGTGCACGACGATGTCCGCGCCGTGCTCGAAGGGACGCAGCAGATGCGGGCTCGCCACGGTATTGTCCACGATCAGCGGTACCCCGTGGCGGTGGGCGACCTGCGCCACGGCGGCGATGTCGGCGATGTTGCCGAGCGGATTGCCGACCGACTCGATGAACACCGCGCGTGTGCGTGCATCGATCAGCGGCTCGATCGATGCGGGTACGCGCACATCGGCAAACCGGGTTTCGATGCCGTACTGCGGCAGGGTGTGCGCGAACAGGTTGTAGGTGCCGCCGTAAAGCTGACTGGCGGACACGATGTTGTCGCCCGCCGCAGTGATGGTCTGCACCGCATAGGTCACGGCGGCCTGGCCCGAGGCCAGCGCCAGCGCGCCGACGCCGCCCTCGAGCGCGGCGACGCGCTGCTCCAGCACGTCGGTGGTCGGGTTCATGATGCGCGTGTAGATGTTCCCGGCGACCTTGAGGTCGAAGAGATCCGCACCGTGCTGGGTGTCGTCGAAGGCGAAGGCGACGGTCTGGTAGATCGGCACGGCGACCGCGCGCGTGGTCGGATCGGGGCGATAGCCGCCGTGCACGGCAATCGTTTCGGGCTTCCACTTTGGGGCAGGCTGGGGCATGGTCAGGCTCGTGGAGGATTGCCCCGATTCTAGGCCCACGTCGCCGCGCCCCATGTGCATTTCCGGCATATGCACATGCCGGCGTGGATCAAGCGATGAGCGCGAGCATGGCCTCGGCACTGGAAACGCGGAACTCGCCCGGTGCTTCCACGGCCAGCTGCCTGACCACGCCGTCGTCCGCGTAGAGCGCAAAGCGCTTGCCGCGCAGGCCCATGCCGAAGCGCGTGGCATCCATTTCCAGGCCCAGCGCGCGGATGAAATCCCCGTTGCCGTCGGCCAGCATGAGCATGCCCTCCGGCACCCCCTGGGCACTGGCCCAGGCATGCATGACGAAGGCGTCGTTGACGGCCACGCAGGCGACCGTGATGCCGCGCTCGCGAAACGTTCCAAACGCCTCCACGTAGCCTGGCAGGTGGCGCGCCGAACAGGTGGGCGTGAAGGCGCCCGGGACGCAGAACAGCACCACCTTGCGGCCGTCGAAGACCTCCCGGGTGGTCATCGGCTGCACCCCGTCGGCGAGGATCGACAGCGTGGCGTCGGGGATGCGGTCACCGATCTGGATGGTCATGGGGCGGCCTGCCGCGGCAAAGGGACGCCCATGATACGACGTCGACGCAGGCGGCAGAAATGCCCTTGAAAGGCAAGCGCCAAGACCTATGTTGCGATCAACGCGGCACTTGACGCCGCACCACGACAGGAGCTAGATCATGGCCATAACCCGCTACAACCCCTGGGCTTCGCAGCGGCACCTGCAGGACGAACTGCAGGGCGTGTTCGACCGTTTCTTCGACGTTGGTGATTCCGACCAGTCGAACGTGGTCACCAGCCAGTGGGCGCCGCGCGTGGACATCAAGGAAGAGGACAAGCGCTTCGTCATTCTGGCCGACATTCCCGGCGTCGATCCCAAGGACATCGAGGTGCACATGGACAAGGGCATCCTTTCGCTGAAGGGGGAGCGCCAGTCCGAGGCCAAGGAAGAAACCGGCCAGTTCACGCGCGTGGAGCGCGTGCACGGCACCTTCTATCGCCGCTTCGCGCTGCCCGACAGCGCCGATCCCGACGGCATCACCGCCAGCGGCCGCAATGGCGTGCTGGAGATCTCCATCCCGAAGCGGCCCGAGACGACGCCGCGGCGTATCGAGATCAAGGCCTGACACCTGCGGCCGGCGCTGCGCTGCCGGCCCGGGCTTTGCTAACCTGTCGGCTGCACCTCGCGCAGCCGGCAACGGCCCGCGGTTGACAGCCGCGGGCCGTTGCATTTTCGGGAGAGTCGATGGAATTCAAGGATTACTACGAGACGCTCGGCGTGAAGCCCGACGCGACCGATGCCGAGATCAAGTCGGCCTATCGGCGGCTGGCGCGCAAGTACCATCCCGACGTCAGCAAGGAAACGGGCGCCGAGGACAAGTTCAAGGGCGTCAATGAGGCCTATGAGGCGCTCAAGGAGCCCGAGCGGCGCAAGGCCTACGACCAGTTGCGCGCCGGCGGCTACCGCAGCGGCGATGAGTTCCGTGGCCCGCCGCCGAACTGGCAGCGCCAGGCGTATTCGGGCGACCAGGGCTTCGAGCAGGAGGACTTCTCGGACTTCTTCGAATCGCTGTTCGGCGACCGCGGGCGCGCGCGTCCGCGTGGCCCACGACGCGGGCGCGATCTGCACGCGCAGCTTGCCGTGAGCATCGAGTCGGCCTATCACGGCGGCCGCGAGCGCTTCAGCCTGCGCGACGCGAGTGGTGAACGTACCCTGGAAGTGAAGATTCCCGCGGGCATCATGCCCGGCCAGCAGATCCGTCTCGCCGGCCAGGGCCATCCGGGCATGTCCGGCGGCCCGGCCGGCGACCTGATCCTGGAAGTGGGCATCCGCGAGGGCGGGCGCTTCCGGCTCGATGGCCGCACCATCCATACCACCCTGGCGGTCGCCCCCTGGGAGGCGGCGCTCGGGGCGAACGTTCCGGTGCCGACGCTCGGCGGCGAAGTGCAGTTGCGCATTCCGGCCGGCTCCGACAGCGGCCGCAGAATGCGCCTGCGTGGCCGCGGCTGGCCCGGCACGCCGGCCGGCGATCAGATCGTCACGCTGGAAGTGCGGGTACCCAGGGCCGAGACGCCGGAGCAGCGTGCGCTGTACGAGCAGATGGCCAAGGCTTTCGATTTCGACCCGCGCGCCTGACGCCGCGCCGGCCGCCTGGTCGCGTGCGGCAGCAATCCGGCCGCGCATGCGGCCGCGGGCGGCAGTTCGGCGCGGCCCATGCGCGCGCAGCCCCGGCCGTGTCGGTCGCGCGCCCATTCCTGCGCCGGCCCGTCGTTGGCGGTGTCGCGTGCCGCCGTGGCCCTGCGCGAACCCAGGCGCAGCGGCGCGCCCGGGCCGGACTTCGGGCCTGGGTTCGCGCCGTGCGCTGCGTGCGTGTGCGAGCCCGCCCTCAGGCGGGCAGGTATTCGTTGACGACGCGGGTCAATTCGGCATCGTCGATCGGCTTGGTGACATACGCCTTGGCCCCCTGGCGCATGCCCCAGACACGGTCGGTTTCCTGATCCTTGGTGGTCACCAGCACGATCGGAATGTGGTTGGTCTTGGGATCCTTGGCGATGGTGCGCGTGGCCTGGAACCCGTTCAGGTTCGGCATCACCACGTCCATCAGGATGAGATCCGGCAGCTCGCGCTTGGCAGCCTCCACCCCGGCAGCACCATCCTCTGCGGTGATGACCTGATGGCCGAGTTTCTCGAGCGTCTGTTTCATGGCCATCAGCTGCGATGGCGAATCGTCCACGATCAATACCTTGGGCATGGGTACTCTTCCCCCTGGCGAAGCCAGTATTCTAGTCTCGGCAGGCCCGCGGGCCAAGCCGTCTAAGCGATGCGCACGATGGTGCGCCCATGTGATCTACCAGCCAGCATCGTATCGAAAACCTGCGGCAGGGTGGCCATGTCCACTTCACGGTTGGCGATGGTGGCAAGCTGGGCGGGCTTCCAGTCGTCGGCGAGGTGACGCCAGATCTCCTCGCGAATGGCCCGCGCGGTGCCTGCCGAGGCGACGCCAAGCAGGCTCAGACCGCGCAGGATGAAGGGCATGACCGTGGTGGCCAGCTCGATGCTGGCGGCGTTGCCGCAGATGGCGATGTTGCCGTAGGGCCGGATGACCCGGGTCAGGCCGGCCAGCATGTCGCCGCCGACGTTGTCGATGGCGCCCGCCCAGTGCGCGCTTTCCAGCGGTCGCTGGCCCCAGTAGAGGCCCTCGCGTGCAATGCACTGCTTCGCGCCCAGGCCGATCAGGTAATCGAACTGCTCGACCTTGCCGGTGATCGCATGCGCCTCGAAGCCGGCCTGGGTGAGGATGTCGATGGCCAGCGAGCCCACGCCGCCGGTCGCGCCGGTGACCACGATCGGCCCCATGTCGGCGGTCTGGCCGTTGCGCACCATCTGCCACAGCGCGAGTGCCGCGGTGAAGCCGGCGGTGCCGAGCGCCATGGATTCGCGCAGGGTGAGCCCCGCCGGCAGCGGGATGGTCCATTTCGATTCCAGCCGCGCGTAGCCGGCGTAACCGCCGTCGCGCGTTTCTGAAAGGCCGCAACCGGTGCAGAGCACCTCGTCGCCTTCCTTGAACGCCGGATCGGTGGTGGCGGCCACGTGGCCGGCGAGGTCGATGCCGCCATTGAGCGGAAACCGGCGCAGGATCTTGCCCTTGCCGGTGCCGGCCAGCGCATCCTTGTAGTTGACCGACGAGTAGGCCACCTTGACCAGCACCTCGCCGGCCGACAGGTCATCGGTGGTCATGTCCTCGATACCGGCGCGATACCCGGCGTCGTCGTTGTGGATGCGGAAGGCTTGGAAGGTGGTCATGTCACTGCGCTCTGGATTTCCCGATCCAACGGATATGGCCGGCTTCAATGGCCCAAGCCCCCGCGGTCGTGGCGATGTAGTGCGGCCGCTGGTAACTGAGGCTCGTGAAGACATCGAATTCCGTAGGGGTTTCGGAATTGATGAGGGACATCATGAAGATTGCGCCGGCCGGAGAGGTGTCATCGAGACAGCTCCGCGTTTGGGCGAAATGCTCGACGCCAGCCTCATCAGCCAACGGAACCCGAAAACGATGAAAGCCACCCATTGGACGTACGTTGGCATTCACGGAGGCGGGCAACATCCGTATTACAACGTATTCTTTGCCTTCATCGATGAATAGCTGGGCCGATGTGTTGTAGCTGGCCGAGCATCGCAGCCAATCCTTGTCGCGAAACCCATCGCGCCCGACAGCCAGTACTTCTTCGATTGGGGACAAATCCCGTTCCGGGATGTTTTCCCTGGTCGATGCGGCGGGATTTTCCGCGCGAAAATCTATCGTCACGTCTGCGTAGGCGAAATTGCGTCCTTCAGCAGACCCCGTAAACGCCACATTCCACTCGTTTCCGGCAGGATCCAGTTGCGTTGCGAGCCAACCCGAGGCGCGGCTGAGATTACGCTCCACAATGCCGCGGGCAACAACAGCATCCGTTGCAATCCATGCCGCACGATCTTCGCGGAACAAGGCCGCACCTTCGATCTGAGCGCGTTCGATGGCTCTGCGAAACTCGCTGGGAATCGATGGATCGATTTCTGTCGTAAGTGAAATCGTCGGATCGTCGCCATGCCGCAGGCTGGACGGAGATTTTGCGTCGGCTGCGCGGTCGCCACCTTGAGGATGTGGCGCCGTTGCGCATGCCGCAAGAGCGAGCGAGGCGCATACGGCCAGGCAGCGAGCGGTTCCCATTGCCTCAATTCGCCTTGTGGATGGCCCGCTTGTCCACCGCCAGGGCCGCCTCGTGGATGGCTTCGGACAGGGTCGGGTGGGCGTGCACGATGCGTGCGAGGTCCTCTGCGCTGCCCTTGAACTCCATCGCCACCACGCACTCGGCCACCAGTTCGGAGACGTTTGCACCGACCAGGTGCACGCCGAGGATGCGGTCGGTTTCGGCGTGGGCGATCATCTTCACGAAACCGGCCGGTTCGTTCATGGCCACGGCGCGGCCGATCGCGGCAAACGGGAACGCGCCGGTCTTGTATGGAATGTCCGCTTCCTTGCACTGCGCCTCGGTCTTGCCGACCCAGGCAATCTCGGGCTCGGTGTAGATCACCCAGGGGATGGTGTCCAGATTGACGTGGCCGGCCTTGCCGGCAATCAGTTCGGCGACCATCACGCCTTCTTCGGAACCCTTGTGCGCCAGCATCGGGCCGCGCACGCAGTCACCGACCGCCCATACGCCCTCGACGCCGGTCCAGCAGTGCTCGTCCACCTCCACGCGCCCGCGCTCGTCGGTCTTGACATCGGTCCCTTCGGCGAAGAGGCCCTCGGTGTAGGCGCGGCGACCGACCGCCACCAGCAGCTTGTCGACCACGAGCTGCTTGTCGCCGTCCTTGCCGGCGTAGGTGAGGTGCACTTCGTTGCCCTTCACTTCAGCCTTCGAAAGCTTGGCGCCGAGCTCGATCTTGAGTCCCTGCTTGGTGAATTCGCGCAGCGCCGCCTTGGCCACGTCGGCATCGGCGGCGGCAAGGAAGTCGGGCAGTGCTTCGATGATGGTGACTTCGCTGCCCAGGCGGCTCCACACGCTGCCGAGTTCGAGGCCGATGACGCCGGCGCCGATCACGCCCAGGCGCTTCGGGGTCGCGGTGAAATCCAGTGCGCCGGCATTGTCGACGATGTGCTTGCCATCGAACTTCGCGAACGGCAGTTCGATCGGGGCGGAACCGGTAGCGATGATGACGTTGGTCGCGGCCAGCGTCTGCTTGCCCCCGTCGGCGGCCGTCACCTCGACCTTGCGGCCGGCCAGCAGGCGTCCCTTGCCGAAGAACGGCGTCACCTTGTTCTGCTTGAACAGCATGGCGATGCCGCCGGTGAACTGCTTGACGATCTTGTCCTTGCGACCAACCATGGTGCCGACGTCGATGGCGGCATCCTTGGCACTGATGCCGTGCACGGCGAACGCATGCGTCAGGTTGTGGAACTGGCGCGAGGAATCGAGCAGGGCCTTGGACGGGATGCACCCCACGTTCAGGCAGGCGCCACCCAGTGCCGCCTTGCCGTCCTTGCCGGCGAACATGTCCACGCAGGCGGTCTTGAGGCCGAGTTGCGCCGCGCGGATCGCGGCCACATAGCCGGCGGGGCCGGCACCGATGACGACGACGTCGTAGGTTTGTTCGCTCATTTCATTCGCTCGCTACGGGATTGGGGAATCGGGAATGGAAAGGGCAAACGCGCCGCGCTGACCCCTGCAGGAACGGGAACGGACCGCCAGAAGCCTGTGGGTGCCCCTGACGTCTGCCGATTCCCGAATCCGGCCATGCTTGCGGGCCTCAGAGGCCCAGCAGCATCCGCTGTGGATTCTCGAGCTGGTTCTTGATGTCGACCAGGAACAGCACCGCGTCCTTGCCGTCGATGATGCGGTGGTCGTAGCTGATCGCCACATACATCATGGGCGCCACGACCATCTGGCCGTTCTCGACGATGGGGCGCTCCTTGATCGTGTGCATGCCCAGGATCGCGCTCTGCGGCGGGTTGACGATCGGGGTGGAGAACAGCGACCCGAAGACGCCGCCGTTGGTGATGGTGAAGGTGCCGCCGGTGAGGTCATCGAGTGTCAGGCCACCATCGCGCGCCTTCTTCGCGTACTCGCCGATGGCCTTTTCGATATCGGCGAAGCTCATGTCCTGCGCATCGCGCAGCACTGGCGTCACCAGGCCCCGCTCGGTGGACACCGCGATCGAGATGTCCTGGTAGCCGTGATAGATGATCTCGTTGCCATCCACCGAGGCGTTGACGACCGGGTAGCGCTTGAGCGCTTCGCAGGCGGCCTTGACGAAGAAGCTCATGTAGCCGAGCTTGACGTCGTTGGCCTTCTGGAACTCCTCACCCAGCTGCTTGCGCAGGGCGCCGACCTTGGCGAGGTTGATCTCGTTGAACGAGGTCAGCATCGCGATCGATTCCTTGGAGTGCATCAGGCGCTCGGCGATGCGTGCGCGCATGCGCGTCATCGGCACGCGCTCTTCGGGGCGGGCGCCGGCATCGCGCGCCGGACTGGGCGCCGGCGGCTGCGCGCTGGCCGGCTTGGCCGCGGGCGCACCCTGCTGCCCACCGCGCATGAAGTTGACCAGGTCTTCCTTGGTCACGCGGCCGTCGCGGCCGGTGCCGCTGACCTGCGCGGGATCGATCCGGTTTTCCGTCGCCACGCGCTGCGCGGCAGGGGAGAGGTCGCCAGCCTTGGCCGCGGGCGCCGCGGGCGGCGGGCTGGCGGGGGCTTTTGCGGGCTCGGCCTTGGCCGGCTCGGCAGCGGATTCGGGCTTGGCCGCCGGCGCGGCGCCTTCCTCGAGAATTGCCAGCACCTGCTGGCTGGTCACCGTGGCGCCGGTTTCGAACTTGATTTCCTTCAACACGCCATCGGCCGGAGCGGGGACTTCGAGCACGACCTTGTCGGTCTCGAGATCGACGAGGTTCTCGTCGCGCTTGACTGCATCGCCCGCCTGCTTGTGCCAGCTGGCGATGGTCGCGTCGGAAACCGATTCGGGCAGAACGGGAACTTTGACTTCGATCGACATGGTATTTCCCTGGGCAGGCGCCCGGCCGGGGCGCGTGGTTCAATTGGAATGAAAGCAGTCTACTCCGCCACGTTTTCCGAGCCGATCGGCAACACCAGAGCCTGCTCGACCAGCGCAGCCTGTTCGACCAGATGGGTGCTCAGGTGGCCTGCCGCCGGTGCCGGCGAACGTGCACGGCCGGCATAGGCGAGCTGCTGGCCATCGGCCAGGATCGCCTGCAGATGATGGCGGATCTGGTACCAGGCACCCTGATTCATGGGCTCTTCCTGGCACCAGATGACTTCCGTGGCGTCCTGGTAGCGGGCGAGTTCCGCCGCCGCCTCGGGGCGCGGGAAGGGATAGAGCTGTTCGACGCGCACGATGGCGACGTCCTCGATGCCGCGCTTGCCCGCTTCCTCGGCCAGGTCGTAATAGACCTTGCCGGCGCACAGCACGACGCGGCGCACCTTGGCGCCCTTCCTGGCGCTGAGGTCGGGAATGACCAGGTGGAAGCGGCCATCGGCGAGGTCGTCCAGCGAGGACACCGCATGCTTGTGGCGCAGCAGCGATTTGGGCGTCATCACCACCAGCGGGATGCGCGCATCGCGCAGCATCTGCCTGCGCAACAGGTGGAACATCTGGCCCGGCGTGGTCGGCACGCAGACCTGCATGTTCTCCAGTGCGCACAGCTGCAGGAAGCGCTCCAGGCGCGCGGAAGAATGCTCCGGGCCCTGGCCTTCGTAGCCGTGCGGCAGGAGCAGCACCAGGCCCGAAAGCCGGTTCCACTTCGCCTCGCCGGAGGAGATGAACTGGTCGATGACGACCTGCGCGCCGTTGGCGAAATCGCCGAACTGCGCTTCCCACAGCGTCAGGGTGCCGGGCTCCGCGGTGGAATAGCCATACTCGAAGGCCATCACCGCTTCTTCGCTCAGCAGCGAATCGACGATGGTGACGTTGGCATCGGCGCGAATCTGCGCCAGCGGCACGTATTCGCCGCCACTGTTCTGGTCGTGCAGGATCGCGTGGCGATGGAAGAAGGTGCCGCGGCCGGAATCCTGGCCGACCAGGCGCAGGTCGAAGCCGTCGGCGACCAGCGATGCATAGGCCAGGTTCTCGGCAAAGCCCCAGTCCAGCGGCTGCTCGCCGGCGGCCATGTGCCGGCGAGTCTCGTAGATCTTGGCCACGCGCGGATGCAGCTTGATGCCGGCCGGGATATCGAGGATCTTGCGGTCGAGCTCGGCCAGGCGATCCTTCGCCACGCCGGTATTGACGGTCTGGTCGAGCGGCTTGCCGACGTGGCGGCTCCAGTCGATCGAGAAGCTGTCGTGGAAGTCCGTGTCGAGCTCGGCGATCGGCGTGCCCGCTTCGAGCTTTTCCCGGTAGGCCGCGACCAGCCGGTCGCCGTCACCCTCGGCGATCACGCCTTCGCTGACCAGTCGCGCGGCATACAGTTCGCGCGCCGGCGGGCGGGCCTGGATGATCTGGTACATCAGCGGCTGCGTGGCGCTGGGCTCGTCCGCTTCGTTGTGACCGTGGCGGCGGTAGCAGACGATGTCCACGACCACGTCGCGCTTGAACTTCTGGCGGAAATCGAAGGCCAGGCGGGCGACGAACAGCACCGCTTCCGGGTCGTCGCCGTTGACGTGGAACACGGGCGCATTGACCATCTTGGCCACGTCCGTGCAGTACAGCGTCGAGCGCGCATCGTGCGGATTGGAAATGGTGAAGCCGATCTGGTTGTTGACCACCACGTGGATCGCGCCGCCGACGGTGAAGCCGCGCGCCTGCGACATGTTGAGCAGTTCCATGTTGACGCCCTGGCCGGCAAACGCCGCATCCCCATGGATCAGCACCGGGACCACCTGCTCGCGGCGCTCATCGCGGCGGCGCGTCTGTCGCGCGCGCACCGAACCTGCCACCACCGGGTTGACGATTTCCAGGTGCGAGGGGTTGAAGGCCAGCGCCAGGTGCACGGTGCGACCGGGGGTCTTCACGTCGGCGGAAAAGCCCATGTGGTACTTGACGTCGCCCGAGTGCGTCGGATCGTCGGCATGGTCGAACTTGCCGTCGAATTCCTCGAACAGCTTCTGCGGCGACTTGCCGAGCACGTTGACCAGCACGTTGAGGCGCCCGCGATGGGCCATGCCGATCACCATGTCCTTGAGGCCGTCGCTGCCGCCGTGGCGGATCAGGCCATCGAGCAGCGGGATCAGGCTGTCGCCACCTTCCAGTGAAAAGCGCTTCTGGCCGACATACTTGGTGTGCAGGTAGCGTTCCAGGCCGTCCGCCTGGACCAGCTTCTCCAGCACGCGCTGCTTGTCCTCGGTGCTGAGACCGTAATCGCCACCGGCGCGTTCGAGCTGCTCGTGCACCCACTGGCGCTGCTCGACGTCGCTGATGTGCATGAACTCGGCGCCGATGCTGCCGGCATAGGTGGCCTTGAGGCGGTCCACCAGCTCGCGCAACCTGAGCCGCTGTGGCCCACCCAGCGAACCGGTGTTGAAGGTGGCGTCGAGGTCGCCCTGGTCCAGGCCATGGAACAGCGGATCCAGATCCGGTGCGCCCGGGCGCGGCATCAGGCCGAGGGTTTCCAGCTCCGCCTCGGTGAAGGTGTGCGCCATTTCCAGCGGGTCCAGCCTTGCCGCCAGGTGACCGCGCGAGCGGTAGGCGGTGACCAGCTTGAGCACCGCGGCCTGCTTTTGCGAGGGTGCGGCGTCGATCGCGGCGGCGGCGTGGGCGCGCGCGCCGTCGCGCTGCGCGGCCTCGATGCGGGCAATGGCCGCGGCGTGGGACACGTCGCCGGCTTCGCGGCCCTTGAGGGCGGCGAAGATTTCGCCCCATTCGGGTCCGGCCGCCTGTGGATCGGCCAGCCAGCTGTCGTAGAGTTCTTCGATGAAGGCGGCATTGCCGCCGGAGAAGGCCGACGAGACCGCGAACTGCTGGAGGAGGCTGGGCCCCTGGGATTGTGCGCTCACTCTGCCACCCATACAGACAAAAGGACGCGTTGTTGGCGCGCCCTTGGAAGATGCATGCCGCGGCCGCAGTGGATCCGGCCGACCCGGCCCGGGATTATAGCCCGTCGCCCAAAGGTTTTGCTGCGCCTGCACACGCGGATTGGATGCCGCGCCTGCTGCAGGCCGCGCCGCTATCGCCTAGTTATGGGTTGGCGCTCAGAATGCAAGCACGCGCAGCTCATCGGCGGGCAGCGAGCGCTCCCATACGGTCTCGAAATAGTCACTGAGCCGGGTGTGGCGCCCCCGGTCGAAGGTTGCGCCGCTGCCGTCCGCGCGCGTGGCCAGCGGGCGCATGAAACAGCCGCCGCGGTCGTTGAGCACGAAGGCGGAGGGATATTGCTGGTCGCGCTCGTCTTCCGGCACGCGCAGCTCGATGACGCTGGACAGGCGTTGCGCCAGGGCAACCAGGCGGTGGCCGGCGGCCAGCGGCGCGCGGGCATCGTGCAGGAGGATGCGTACCTGTGCGCCACGCCCGGCCATGGCGATGCGCTTGAGTTCGTCCAGTGCCTCGGGCGTGTCATACAGCATGGGATCGAGATCGCGCGTGTAGAGCATGGCCGCGCGGCGCGCCCCGGCCAGCACGGCGAGGGTGGCCGCCAGCGCACTGCCCCAGTCGCTGGCGCGGAGAACCTGTCGTTCCGGGCGCGCTTCCAATGGTGGTGCCTCACGGGGCGGCCGCTCGGCCAGGGTCAGGCGCATGCGCCGGTGGGGGATGCCGCATTCATCGAACTGCGCGCCTTCCGCGACGAAGCCGAAGCGGGTGTAGAAGCCGAGCGCGTGGCTCTGCGCATGCAGTTCGACCGTCTCGAGCCCGCGTTCGCGGGCCAGCTCCAGCAGGCTGCGCAGCAGTGCGCTGCCCACGCCGCGGCCGCGCCAGGGCGTCAGCACCGCCATGCGGCCGATGTGCCCATCCGGGGTCAGGCGCCCGGTGCCGATCGGGGCCCCGCTGCCATCGCGGGCCAGCATGTGGCGCGAAACCGCATCCAGCGCGTCATGTTCATCTTCGACGGGCACGCCTTGCTCGAGCACGAATACCTGCTCGCGCACGGCCATCAGTTCGGCGGCATCGACCGCCCATGACGCGGGTTCGAGATGGAAGTCGTCGGCAATCATGACGCAGGCGTGGCGCGACGGCTGCGCAGCAGCGCGAAGTGGCCGGCGTCGAGCAACTGGCGCAGCACGGCACGGTCTTCCGCTGCCGGCACCTGCGCAAGTCCGAACCCGGCCGCGCCGGCGACCAGGCGCGCGAAGGCCAGCGAGCAGGGGTGGCCTTCCCCGGCCACGAACAGCCGTGCGCGGCGGCCCTCACGCAGCCAGGCGACCCGCGACCAGGGATTGCGCCGCACCTGGGCATTGCCCGCCAGCGCCCGGGCAAAGGCCGCATCGGTCAGCGCGCGCGGATTGGCGAGGGTGAGCTGGGCGCTGCGGTAGCGCGTGATGAAGCTGCCGAACCAGCGGCGCAGCGTCGCTTCTTCGATGCCGCCCGGGTCGGTCGCATGGCCGTCCGTGCGCACCCAGGGCAGGGCCGCCCTGAGCCGCGCGATGGCCGCCGCGTCGATCTCGCCGGGGGCGCGCGCCGGCGCGAGGTCGGCGTCGGCATAGCGGGCTTCCTCGGGTAGCGAGGCGGCCAGGTGGTCGGCCAGATCAACCAGCAGTTCGGCCTGGGCCGGCGCGCGCGTGCCGACCGAAAAGGTCATGCAGGGCTCGAGTGCGATGCCGTGGTGGGGCACGCCGGGCGGCAGGTAGAGCAGGTCGCCGGGGGCGAGTTCCCAGCTATGGCTGGGCGTGAAGGTTTCGAGCAGCTTGAGCTCGGTGTCGCTGCGAAAGCCGCGGGGCGCGGCCGGATCGACGTCGATTTCCCAGCGTCGGCGACCCAGACCCTGCACGAGGAACACGTCGTACTGGTCCACATGCGCGCCGACCGAGCCGCCCTCGACGGCATAGCTGATCATGACGTCATCGATGCGCCAGCTCGGCAGGAACGTGAAGTGTCCGAGCAGGGCTGCGACGTCCGCGTCCCACTTGTCCACGTCCTGCACCAGCAAGGTCCAGTGCGATGCGGGCAGGCGGGCGAATTCGCCCTCTTCGAATGGCCCGCTGCGCAGTTCCCAGCGACTCGGTCCGGCGGCGCGACCGCGCTTGCCGGCAGCGGCGCGGTGTTCGATGACGATGCGTGCGAGGGCCAGTTCCTCGCAGGCCAGGCCAGCCAGGTCTTCGGGCTGCAGCGGATCGCGCCAACCCGGGAAGGCGCCGCGCACCAGCAAGGGGCGCTTCTGCCAGTAATCGGCGAGAAAGCGCGCTGGCGCCATGCCCAGGGCCTGGCCGCGCCTGGCGCGCACTTCGATGGCTGGCTGTGGCATCGCCCGTTCCTCCTGGCGCAGGTTCGAGAGTTGCGAGCGTACCCCAGCTTTGCACCGAGCGCCGAGTGCGGGAGCGATGGTCCGGTCGTGTGCGGTTGCACTGGCGTGCGCCAACCGGACCGGCAAGTCCGCATCCGGCAGGCGACGCGCGTGCCGCGCTTGTGACGTCCGGGCGCCGCCCATCCGGCTTCAGACCGCCTGCGCGAGAGCCTTCGCCAGGCCGGTGTAGTCCGCCGGCGTCAGTGTCAGCAGGCGATCCCTGGCCTCGCGCGGCAGGTCGAGGCCCTGGACGAACTCGCGCAGCGCCTCGCGCGTGATGCCGTGGCCGCGGGTCAGGGCCTTGAGCTGCTCGTAGGGTTCGGGCAGGCCGTGGCGGCGCATGACCGTCTGCACCGCCTCGGCCAGAACTTCCCAGCTGGCATCCAGGTCGGCCGCCAGGCGTTCGGGGGCGACCTCCAGCTTGCCCAGTCCTCGCGTCAGCGCATCGAGCCCGATCTGGGTATGGCCGAACGCGGTGCCCAAGGCGCGCAGTACGGTCGAATCGGTCAGGTCGCGCTGCCAGCGGCTGATCGGCAGCTTGGCGCTGAAGTGCTCGAACAGGGCATTGGCAAGGCCGAAATTGCCTTCGGCGTTCTCGAAGTCGATCGGGTTGACCTTGTGCGGCATGGTCGAGGAACCGACTTCACCGGCCTTGAGCTGCTGGCGGAAATAGCCGAGCGAGATGTAGCCCCAGGTGTCACGCGCAAAATCGATCAGGATGGTGTTGGCACGGCGGACCGCGTCGCCGATCTCGGCCACGCAGTCGTGCGGCTCGATCTGGGTGGTGTAGGGATTGAACACCAGCCCGAGCGATTCGACGAAGCGCCGGGAGAACGCCGGCCAGTCGATCTGCGGGTAGCTGATCGCATGGGCATTGTAGTTGCCGACGGCGCCGTTCATCTTGCCGCTGAGTTCGACCGCGGCGATCTGTCGCCGCTGGCGTGCGAGGCGCGCGACGAAGTTGGCCAGTTCCTTGCCCAGGGTGGTGGGGGAAGCGGTCTGGCCGTGCGTGCGCGAGAGCATCGGCAGTCCCGCATGGGCATGGGCCAGCGCGCGCAGCGTCGCGATCACCCCATCGAGCGCCGGCAGCAGCACCGTTTCGCGCGCATCGCGCAGCATCAGCGCGTAGGCGAGGTTGTTGATGTCTTCGCTGGTGCAGGCGAAATGCACGAATTCGCGGATCGCGGCCAGTTCCGGCTGTCCGGCAAATTGCTCCTTGATGAAGTATTCGACCGCCTTGACGTCGTGGTTGGTGGTGCGTTCGATTTCCTTGATGCGCGCGGCATCGCGTTCCGTGAAGCCTGCGTCGATGGCACGCAGCGCCGCGCCGGCGGCTGGCGACAGCGGCGGCACTTCACCCACCGCCGGTTCTGCGGCGAGTGCGGCGAGCCAGGCCAGTTCGACCTTGAGGCGCCGGTGCATCAGGCCGGCCTCGCTGAAGACCGGTTGCAGGGCGGCCACCTTCGCCGCGTAGCGGCCGTCCAGGGGCGACAGGGCAGTCAGGGGGGAGCTCATCGGCGATCCTCTTGCACGGGGCGTTTGGGCAGCACGGAAACCAGCTTTATGCGTGCGCCCTGCATGGTGCGTACGGTCAGGTCGAAGCCCTCGAAGGCGAGCGTGTCGCCTTCATTGGGCAGGCGTTCCAGGCGGTGGATGATGAGGCCGCCGATCGAGTTGACTTCCACCGGGGCATCGATGTCGCGATCGAGCAGGCGTTCGAGGCGGTAGATCGGTGTGCCGCCGGACAGGGTGTAGCTGCCGTCCGGCGCGCGCGTGGCGACGGCGGCGCCGCCGCGTACGCGCTCGTCCTCGATGTCGCCGACCACGACTTCGAGCAGGTCTTCCAGGGTGAAGAACCCGGCCACCCGCCCGGAATCCTCGATGCCGAGCGCCAGGTGCGTGTGGCCGGCGCGGAAGCGCTTGAGCACATCCAGCACCGGGGTGTGCAGCGGCAGCAGGATGGGCGGTCGCAGCAGGGTGGCCGGGTCGCGCGCGCTGCCGTGTTCGGCGATCGCGTGCAGCAGGTCCTTCATGTGCAGCACACCGATGGCGCGGTCGCCATCGGCGGCGAACCAGGGATAGCGGCTGTAGCCGCTGCGGTGGAACTCGGCCAGCACCTGCTCCTGCGTCATGCCTTCATGCAGCGTGGAAAGCTGGTCGCGCGTGCGCATGATGTCGCCAACTACCAGGTCGGGCAGGTCCAGCGCGTGCTTCATGATGGCGTATTCCTCGCCACCGCGGCTGGCGCGCTTGGTGTGCAGGATCAGCTTCAGCTCGTCGCGTGAGTAGGGGCGTTCCTCACCATGCAGGTCCGGGTCGAGCCCGAAGGCGCGCAGGATGCGCAGGGCGCTGGCGTTGAGCAGCCAGATGGCCGGGTACATCAGCCAGTAGAAGGCATACAGCGGCGCCGACGTCCACATCGACATGGCTTCCGGCTTGCGGATGGCGAGCGATTTGGGCGCGAGCTCGCCAAGCACGATGTGCAGGAACGAGATCAGCGTGAAGGCGAACACGAGGGAGATGACCTGGCTCGTTTCCGGTGGCGCACCGATGCGCGAGAGCAGCGGTCGCAACAGGTCCGCAAAGGCCGGCTCGCCGATCCAGCCCAGGGCCAGTGACGCGAGCGTGATGCCCAGCTGGCAGGCCGAGAGGTAGGCGTCCAGGTGGCGGTGCACGCTGAGCAGGATGCGCCCGCGCCAGCCGGCGCCGGCCGCCAGCTCGATGGCCTGGGTGAAGCGCAGCTTGACCAGGGCGAACTCGGCGGCGACGAAGAAACCGTTGAGCAGGACCAGCAGCAGCGCCGCGCCGACGTAGAGCAGGTCGTGTAGCATCCGTGTGGGGTTGCAGGGGGGCCGCCAAGTTTAACATCCGCGCCGGCGATCCGCCGTGCCTCCGCACGGACGGGTCGAGCAGCGCCCTGGCTTCTCGACCCGTCGCGTCGCCGTGGAGGCGAACCCCGATGTTTCCTGCGGCGGCGGCCGCGTCAGTCCCGCGTGGAGACGAGATAGGCCACGTTCGTCCCCTGCGCCCAGGGCGTGTAGGCGCGCAGGCGGTTCTGGCTGCGGTCGTACCACGCGACGCCGTGCAGTGTGGTCGTGCCGAAGGTGCAGCCTGTGGACGTGCCACGCAACGTCCAGCCGAACAAGCCGCTGTCGGAGGCTTCGAGCCGACCCGCGAACTGGCAACTGCCCGCGGTGCCCGTGACCTTGCCGTCCGCGGCGACCTCGAAGCTCGCCGAGCGCCCGTTCTGCACCACGCCGAGGATGCCGCGGTGGTGGCCAGCCACGTCCGCAAGACGTGTCGGCGTGTCGAAGCCCGCGTCCCATTGGGCATCGAGGTATTCATCCTCGGATTGCGCTTCCGTGATCGTGGTGGTCAGGATCGACTGCATCGGGCCGCCGCGCTGGAACGTGCCCTTGAAGAGCACCGGCGGCGCCCGGTAGCGGCCTTCGGACGGCGCGTTGCGCAGGCCGAAGGAAATGCCTTGGGCTGGCGAGCTGAACTGGTTGCCATTGATGTTGATGTTTCCGTACACCAGTCGGCGATCTGCGTTGTTGCCGGAGAAGATGATCAGGTAGCTGTCGGGATCCGGAATGACGATGTGGAAGGCTTCGCCGTTGGCCTTCGTGCCTTTCCACGAACCGATCGCGGGAAGAGATACCGGTGGCTGCGCGGCGCATCCAGTCGGCGGCGGGGTGATCCGCAGCAGCGCCAGCGTACCCTGGCTGCCGGCGAGCGCGCCGGCGGTGAACTCATAGGCCAGCGTGGCATGGGTGCAGTCCTGCATGTCGAGCTGCACGGTGCCTACGCGCGTGGTGGTCGTGGTCGCAT
>Ga0265293_10000186_pt1 | contig 153874 bp, 127 predicted proteins | sample Munlanlewell138R_FD_192505 | JGI IMG/M metagenome (GOLD analysis project Ga0265293, IMG submission 192505) | Leachate microbial communities from a municipal landfill in Southern Ontario, Canada - Leachate well 138R | ecosystem: Engineered > Solid waste > Landfill > Unclassified | place...
GTCTTCTTGCGGTACTTTTCGAAGCCGTCTGTCAACGAGGGTTGGCGCATGTTTGAGGCTCACAATGGTTATGAGGATGATGACCAATTATCGCAAAAAAAGGGGAAATTAATCAGAGCTTCCTTAAACGCTGATAGAACTCAGTTCTTGCCGGGCTCCTGCTTGAAGCTTATGGCTTACAGCTCGCTCTACTGTAGACCAGATTTCTGATTACTCTGTATTGTCGCCGGCCTGTGAGCAGCCGGACATTGCATCTTAGCAGGCGGTCGCCGCCGCATTCTTTGCCCTGACTGCCGACTTTTTGACAATGACCGCCAAGCTAGCCATGCTTTCGCGATCGGGATAATAAATACGCTCAACCAGGTTGTTCCTATGCAAGAACGCGCCAACGCCCTGTTTTTTCTCGACCCCGCCTGCCGAAATCTGCTGTCCGACGGCTTGCGTGACACCATCAGCCGCGTCGACTTCGCCTTGCAGGGTCGCGGCAATCATCTCAAGGTGCGGGCACTGTCGGTGGGAGATTGGGGATTCGCCGCCATCGAGGGCCGCTGCCGCGGCATCACCCGCTACGATGACCAGTCGTTCCGACGCCTGAAATACGCCGCGCTTACCCTTTCCCTGTGCGACGAAGATGTATCGACGCGCCTGCCAGCCCGACATATGCTGTTCACGCGACGGCCTCTGCAGGAAACCATTTTTCCCGAGCACGATTTCTCATACCTGAGCCTTTATATTCCCGACGACTACCTGGGCGCCCTGGCTGGTCGCAAGATACCCGACGACTGCCTGATCGATGCCCGCAGCGGCGCGGGCAGTGTCGTGCGCGCGACCCTGCTGTCGCTGATGCAGCAGGCGATGGGCAAGTGCCAGGGCAGCGCCCTCGCCGCCCTGCTGCCGGGCTTCCTGCACATGGCGTTGAGTTTGGTGGGTGTTGCTCCCGCGGAAACAGCTGGCACCGAAACACGTTTTGCGCGCATCACGCGCTATCTGGAAGAAAACCACAGTAACCCGGAACTCGACGCCGCCGCGCTTGCCAGGGCCTGCTGCATGTCGGAGCGGCAGTTGTACCGGGAGTTCGATCGCAACGGCAGCTCCTTTGCCGCTGAATTGCGCCGCTTGCGCCTGCAACGCGCAAAATCCATGCTGGCGGAAGAACCCGGCAAGAGTCTGTCCGAGATCGCCGCCGCCTCGGGCTTCTCCTGCCCGGCCGTGTTCAGCAGAACGTTTCGCCAGGCCTTTGCCACAACACCCCGGGATTTTCGCGCCGAGAATGCGCAGCCGCTGCGGCGCAGCCAGCGGCTGTCAGAACTGACAGGCTGTGACCCGGCGTAAAGGCCGCTACAATCCGTTCACGGTGTAAGTCTGACCGATGCACTACGAGCCTCTGAGGAGAATCGCTTGAAGTCCCTGTATCACCACAGTTTCAAAGACATGATGAACGACGTGGTCGCGGCCGGCACGTGCTGCGAGTGCGGCGCCTGTGTCGCCGTGTGTCCGCACAATGTCATCGATTACATCGACAACAAACCCAAGCAAGTGGCCAAGGCCAGCGCGCCCTTCGACCTGTGCAACGTGAGCGAAGGGGTGGGTTGCGATGTATGTGCGGCGGTCTGTCCACGGCTGTGGCCCAGGGAGCCGCACCTCAAAGACGTGATATTCGAGAACGATCGCAGCTACGAGGATATTTTCGGCCAGTACCACCATATTTTTGTGGCCCGCACCCATCGCAAAGATGTTCTGGAGCGCGCCCAGGATGGCGGCATCGTCACCGCCCTGCTGGCCTGGGCGCGGGAAACGGGCCGCATCGACGGTGCGGTGGTCTCCGCCGTGGGCGCGGATGACGACCCCTGCTTTCCCTCTCCCAAGGTGGCCACCAGCGTCGAACAGATCAAGGCCAGCGCGTCGAGCTGGTACACCTACTGCCCGAACAACCTGGCGCTGACCGATGTTGCCGAGCAAAACCTGAAAGAGGTCGCCTTCGTCGGTGTACCCTGCCAGATCACACCGCTGCGCAAAATGGAGGCCGTCGACCCGAGCCTTCTTCTCTCGGAGAAAAAACGCCCCAAGATCGTTGCCAAACAGCGAGAGCTTCTCAAAGGTCTCAGCGAGCGCGTCGCCTTCAACATCGGTCTGTTCTGCACCGAGGTATTCCGCCCCGAACTGATGACGGAGCGCATCGAACAGCGCATGGGCATTCCCCTGACCGAAGTATCGAAGTTCAACGTGAAGGGCGAAGTGCTGATCTACACCAAGGCCGGACCTATCGAAAAAATTCCGCTTCAGGAGGCCATGGACGAGTATCAGCGCCCGGAATGTCGTCACTGCGGTGATTTCTCGGCGGAAATGGCGGATATCGCCTGTGGCGGCATCGGCACCGACCGCCAGACCGTCGTGGTGTTGAGAACCCGCAAGGGTGTCGATATCTGGCGCGAATTCGAAGCCAGCGGACTGGTGGAAACCTGGCCGATACAGGAGCACAAGAAGGCCTGGAACATTCTCCAGCGCCTGTCCCGGCGCCAGCGCGGTCGCATTCCCCCCGGTACCTTGAAGAGTGGCACCGCGGCGGACCTGCCCCAGTACTCTCCCAAAATCGAGGCGGATATCGCTCTGGAGCGGATCGCCGCAACCGACAAGACCGCGGATGACATCGAAGCCTGCCTGGACGTGGCATACGGGGATCAACCCCGGCCCCAGGCCATCGTCGGCTACATGGCCGGCCAGCCCATACCCGGCGATCCGGGAGCGCCGCCGCCCGGCGAAAAGCGCAAGCTGCCACCGCCACCCACGCCGGAGCAGGGCGGCGCTTCACCCTGTTGGCAAGCGGCCGGCGAAATCTGACTTTCAGGTAAATTACACAGCCGTTGGAAATCTGGCTGCAGCCGTGCGCGAGGTGGGGCGAGCTGTAAGCCGTAAGCTATAAGCACGAGCACTGCAAGAACTGAGTTCTGCCAGCGTTCAACTTACAGCTTACAGCTTATAGCCCAACCACAGCCTGCAGCCCAAATTTCTGATTTATGCGTAAGCAAGAGGGGCAACGCCTCCCGGCAGATAACGATCCGTCATGGTCCCATCAACAGCCCGCCATCCGCCATCATCGTCATACCGGTGATGTAATCACCGTCGCTGCTGGCGAGAAACAGGGCGACGGCGCCGATATCCTTCTCGGGATCGCCGAGGCGTCCCAGAGGAATGGCCTTTTCCGCCGGAGTCTTCGGCGGATGATCCCGCTGTGACTCTTCCAGCGCGCGGGTTTTGGCGCCCGGGTTGATGACATTCACATTGATGCCGTAGCGGCCCCATTCCCGCGCCGCAGTGCGGGTCAGTGTGCGGATCGCCTCCTTGGTGACATTGTAGGGACCGAGGCCACGTTCGCCGCGCTGTCCCGACATGGAGCCGAAATTGATGATCTTGCCACCCTTCTCCTTCATGTGGGGAAACACCGCCTGCATCGCCCACAGGGTGGACCAGAAACCTGTGCGCAGCGTGAACTCCCACTCGTCGTTACTGGAAATCTCCAGCGGGCCAGGTATCGGATAGTTCGTCGGCTGCTGCGCGGTGCCGAAACTCTGGGCATTGTTCACCAGAATATCCACCGTGCCGAAAGCAGCCACGGCCTCGGCAACCATGCCTCGCACCTGGTCTTCGAAACCCACGTCGCAGCGAATGGCTTTCGCGCGCCCGCCGAAGCCCTGAATCTCGTCCGCCACTTTCTCGGCGGATGCCAGGGTACGGGAAGCCAACACCACCGTCGCTCCCTCCTTCGCAAACGCCAGGGAAATACCTCGGCCAATACCCTGCCCCGCGCCGGTAACGATGGCAATTTTATTTTCCAACCTTCCCATCAGATCAGTCTCCTGCCGAATTGTTATTGATTAGCCAAATCCCAAGCGTGGGCTCGACGAAATCTGTAGTCTTTTCGCAACTCAATACCCTGTATGTTGGAACCGACCACGTATCAACCCTCGACTTGGGGTGATAACCAGGAATCCCCCGCTGCCACCTGAACACTTCTAACCCGCCTCGTTTTTCAATTTCGTCAATACATGCTGCAATTCGTCGGTGCCCTTGCGGGTAAACAGCTTGCCGCGCCCGCCCAGGTACTCGCGCTCGGCAATGTCGATACAGTGGCGCTGCACGCGCGCCAGTTCGTCGTCGTGGCGAATGGGAATCGCACAGAACACGTTCCAGTCCACCTCCGTGGCTTCCTCCGACAGCACCAGTTCCAGCAAGCGAATCACATTCGCCCTCTCCACCCGGTATACCGGCGAGCCAAAGCGCCAGAACAGAGACATCACCAGCACAATCAGAATGAACGTCAACAGCAATGTCAGCAGAAAAGTCGTCATTACGGAAGTCTGGGCCATCACAGTAAATACAGCAAAACCGGCGGCAGCACCACAAACGCGAGCACCGTGGAAACCACCACTCCACTGGCCACCACATCCACCTCGCTGTTGTACTTGAGCGCAAAAAAGTGATTGAACACAGCGGACGGCATCAGCGACTGCAGCAACAGCGCTTTCGCCACCACCCCCTGCACGTCGAACAGGTAGATCACCGCCATGGCCACCAGCATGCCGCCGGGCACCCGCAACACCGCAATCAGGAATCCCTTACCCCAGTGGGACGAGTGGATCGCGGCGAGCGATACGCCCAGGGCGAACAGCATCAGCGGAATCGTGATGGCGCCGATGAGCTCGGCGGTCGATGCCAGCGACACCGGCAGCTCGAAGCCGATCCATACCTGCAGCATGGCAAAGATACTGGCAATGAAAATCGGCTGAACCAATACAGTGGCCACGCGTCGCGCGGGGCTGACACCGCGCTGCAGAATGAAGTCGCCGCAGGTGAAATGCACCAGGGAGATCACCACGAAAATGATCAGCGCCGCGGCGAGACCTTCCTCGCCGAATGCGAACAGACAGAGCGACAACCCCATGTTGCCCGTGTTGGGAAATATCACCGTGAGACTCAGCTGGCGGAACTCCATGTTCAGCGCTCTGAATGTCAGATAGCCGAGCAGCAGAAATCCCACGAGTACCGCGAGGGACAGTTGCGCCAGCTCGAGAAAGTCGCTCCACGCCAGCTCGGATTGATTGATGGTGGCGACGATCAGGCAAGGAGCGCCGACATTGGTGACCAGCTTTGTCACGAAATCGATGGGAAACTCGTAGCGCGTGCGCCCCCAGACGTAGCCGATCACCACGCAGCAAAGTACCGGAAAAATCACATTGAACAACACGGTCAGCATGGCGGCCTCGGATCGGAAAGAGGGAAAAAATGGCAAGGCTGCGATGATACATTACAAAAAGGCTGAGCAAGCAAGGCGGGACGGTTCACAACCTTCCCTGTAGGAGCCTGCCTGCAGGCGACCTCTCTCCCGGCAAGATTCTTGTCGCCTGCAGGCAGGCTCCTACAGGGCAGACTCCGCCAAGGGGTGGGAAAAGCGTTGTATGGCAGTCCCCACAATGGCGTGAGAAAAGCATTGTATGGCAGGAATTCGACGGGATCGCCCTTGAAATGGCCACCCATGCGAATTGAGAGTCCTCCCGCAAGGATGACGCCGGCAATTGGCGCCAACGCTTTCATTGCTCGTCATCCGCTTTATGCCAGCGCTCTGCAGCGGCGCGGTTGAGGATTTCATATCAAACCATTGCTCTCGCCCAGCAGAATCCGTTTTCTTCCATAGGGTTGCACGAGCTTTCAGATAGTCCATGACAAATTCCGCCGCACTGAAGGCATCTCCGCGATGGTGGGCGCAGACACGCACAAGCACGATCTGATCCCCGACTACAGGTTTCCGACGCGATGGATAACAGTGATATCCAAAAGTGCCCAGCGGCTGTGGGCATCGTCAGCAACCTCACCCAACAGGCGTTCCGTCATACCGGGGTAGTGCTGCAGGAACAGGCTGTCGATGGGGAGACCCTGACCAGCCTGATCAAAATCGCGCACCAGTCCCGTGAACACCACAATGGCGCCACCCCGCAACTGGCGCAGGCGCTGATATTCTTCATGAAGGTCGAAATCTTCTTGCTGGATAATGATACGCGCCACAAGGGTTTGTTTTACCTTGTAATAACGCTGTTATTTGTTATGGAGTTTGCCGCTGAGGGAACGCTCTGTGCAGGAGCCTGCCTGCAGGCGACCAATCTCGGGAGAGGGGAGAGGTCGCCTGCAGGCAGGCTCCTACAACGACAGGTTCGCCGCTACCAAACAGCGTTATCCTCCGGCGCCGTCGCGGCGATGTATCGATACACATCGGCGACCTGTTCGATGCCTTGTGCAGGAATCATCAGTTCCCCGCGTTCACCGGCCAGACCACCGAACTTGCCAAAAAGCCTGAGTCTGATCATGAAGCCTCATCCTCCATCTTCCAGTCGCCGGATTTGCCGCCGGACTTTTCGAGCAGGCGGATATCCGTGATGACGATGCCCTTGTCGATACCCTTGCACATATCGTAGGCAGTCAACGCGCCGACCGACGCGCCGGTGAGCGCCTCCATTTCCACGCCGGTCTTGCCGGTGGTCTTGCACAACACGGCAATCGACAGGCAGCGCCCGGCGGCATCGAAATCCACGTCAACCGAAACCTTGGTGAGCGGCAGGGGGTGGCACAGGGGAATCAATTCCGAACATTTCTTCGCCGCCTGTATCGCGGCGATGCGCACGCTGGCATAGAGGTCACCCTTGGGCAAGTCATCGGCCATGAGAATCGCCACTACGGCATCCGTCAGCGCCAGGCGCGCCAGCGCGATGGCGGAGCGGGCCGTATCTGGCTTGGCGGAAATGTCCACCATATGGGCTTCGCCCCTGGCGTCGAGGTGAGTCAGTTGCGTCATGGCCTGCCTGGTCGGTTATTCAAATGTCAGGCCAGCATACTAGCATAAAGACAGGCACGGCCCGGCAGCGAACGCGGTTTCGCGACTGGTACACTAGGGGCTGTCGACGTTTCTTCTCAGGTTTCAGAACAATGACCGAAACAACCGCTTTCACAACGACCCTCGACCAGCTCGACGCTCTTCACGCGCAAGACCCGCGCCAGATAGATGTCGATGGTAGACCCCTGCCCCTGGAACTGTGGCACGCCGAGCAAATGAGCGCCTGGCTGAGCAAGCTCGCCGCCGAGCCCGACGAATTGCTGCAGATCGCGGTACGCGCGCAGCATCTGCAGCGCTGGCTGCTGCCGCGCAAGGATTACCCGGCAGGGCGCGCCGGCTACCTGTCATGGCGCAGCGAGCAGGGACGCCGGGCGGCAGAAACCACCGGCAAGATCATGCGCGAATACGGCTACTCCGCCGAGGACACCGAGCGCACCGCGAAGATGATCCGCAAACTGGGACTGGGCAGAGACCCAGGGGCGCAGACCGTGGAAGACTGCGCGTGCCTGGTGTTTCTGGAAAACTATTTTGCCGATTTTTCCAGGCAGGTGGAGCGTGACCAGCTCATCGACATCGTGCGCAAGACCTGGCGCAAGATGTCCGCCAAGGCGCATGAGCTGGCCCTGCAGTTACCCATGAGCGCCGAAATGCGCGAAGTAGTGGAAGAAGCGCTGGCCGCTGCAGGCTGAACATATTATTCCGCCCCGCGGGAGCGGCCTCGGCCGCGAATAAAAACAACCGATCGCGGCCAAGGCCGCTCCCGCGGGATAACACAGGATGAGGCGCGGTCGGGGCTTCAGCGATCCGGCAAGCCGAACCTGGGCTGCTTGCCGATCACGAACATGGGCACGTAGGCCTGCCCCTCGACGCCATTGATTTCGCACACCGTCAGTTGCTCGCGGTGTTTGGGCAGGCGGGTCGAGCCATCGGGCATGTTGATGATCTCCGGCTCGCTCATGTCGTACACGTCCACCTCGGTCAGCAGCTCGGAGCTGCGGTACACGCCCTGCCCCTGGCCATCGAAGAAGCCGCCGTCCATGCCGCTGCCAAAGAAGGCCCAGGGCTTGCCGACCGGCTTCGCCTTGAGATGCCAGGTTTCACCGTTTGCCAGATCGAGCTCCATGGTGGCGGTCGCGAACAGGCGGGTGCCGGGCTGGAACTCGATGTGGTGGCGGGCGTCCACCACGCGAATGGCGGGACCGCCGACGTTGTAGACTTCGCCGTCCAGGAAAAAACGCTTGCCCGAACCGTCTTCCTTGATCTGAATGTCGCCAGCCTGCACACCATTGGAGAAGCCGAAATAGATCAGGAACAGGCCGCGGTCGCCGGTCTGAGCGGCGGAAGCGACGCCCCCCGCCGTCTGCGTGCCAGTGAAGGGCTCAAAGCCGCCCACCACCGGACGCACCCCCCAGCTGTGATCGCGCCACGCGAACCAATCGACCGCCTCGAAGCGCTCGCCGTCGACTTCCATCCAGCCATTGGCCTTGCCCACCTGGTGATAACGCATGTAATCAGAGTGCTTGCGCCCATCGAGACGGCCCGTGTGGGGCTCCTGCAGACCCGCGGGGATCACGCCCTCGTAGGTCATGTCCAGCGCAATGGGGTAATCGCCTTTGGCGAGACGCACGCGCAACTCCTGCAGGGGGCGCACGATATCGATGTTCATAGGACCAACTTCCGCCTGCATGTTGTCGGAGAAGGGCCGCAAGGGTTGGGAAAAGCGGACGTTGTACTGCTTGTTGCCATGGACCTGGGCAACCATGAAGCCTTCGACCACGTTCATGTTCTTGAAAACGGTGATGCCAGCAAGGAATCCCGCCTTGCCATCGGGGCTGAAGCCGATCATGAGCTGGCGATCGTAGAATCTGTGATCGGTGCTAAGAACGTGGGCAAAGGTTTCTGGCCCCTGATGGTGCAGGGTCTCGTCGAGTGCGGTCAACACAATGGTGATCTCCGTGGTTATTAATGAAAGCTATTTATTTGACAGGGAGCACAATAAATGAGGACAACCGGAAAGTATAGCCCGCGCCAACCACTGCATATACTTCAACCCCGTTGCCGCAGCTTGCGGAGAGGAGCGACATGTCGAGACAAGGCCTGTACCGGACAAAAAAATGGAGCCTTGCGGCTCCAAAAGATTTCCAGGGGGATAGGAAAGGGGGTGTGACTGGCTATCAGCTTTCTTTTGCCGGCTTGGTGGGTTTGGCTACGCTTTTGACCTCGTCCCAGGCAATGACTGAACCGAGGAGCGCAGAAATTGCTATGACAACGTATGTAATAAGCATCTGGTTTCTCCTGGTGAATGAATCGCTTACGGGGAGAACTATAGTGTCTACCAGACCATGAATCAAATGCATTATTTTAATGAATGACATAACTAAAATTCATTTAATGTTATCTTGGCTCTGCCCGAGCTCATGCAGGAGCCTGCCCGCAGGCGACAAATTTCGGTGGAGGTCGCCTGCGGGCAGGCTCCTACAGGGAGGCGGTGTCGGGGCCGGGAGGTTGTGGGGACAGCCGGGACCGCTTTCTGCTGGACCAGATGTTTTCGAGGGTGAAGAGTATCAGCGCGCCCCAGATCAGCATGAAGGCCGGGAGCTTGCCGTCGTCGAGGCTTTCGCCGTAGATCAGCACACCGATCACCAGTTGCATGGTAGGCGCGATGTATTGGCACAGGCCAAGCAGGGTCAGGCTGATGCGTTGTGCGGCGGCGGCGAACAGCAACAGGGGCGCGAGGGTGATGGGGCCGCTCAGTACCAGCAGTGTGGTGAGGTAAGGCGATCCGGTGAACTGGCCCTGGCCGGAGTCTTCGAGAAAAAGAACGAAAGCCAGCGACGGCAGCACCAGCAGCCAGGTTTCGACCGCCATGCCGTTCATGGATGGGAATGTCGCCATTTTTTTGATGACGCCATACACCGCGAACGAACCCGACAGCATCAGCGCCACATAGGGCACGTAGCCGTGGAGAATGACCATGTAGCCCACACCGAGGCCGGCAAGGACGATGGCTATCCACTGCAGCGGGCGCAAGCGTTCCTTGTAGAACAGCACCCCCAGCAGCACGCTCAGCAAGGGATTGATGTAATAACCCATCGACGCTTCGAGGATCTTGTCGGCGAGCACCGCATAGATGTTGAGCCACCAGTTGCAGGCTACCAGCAGCGAGGTGGTGAGAATGAGCAGCATGTTGCGGCGGTTGCGCAGAATCTCCACGATGCCGCGCCACTGGTGGCGCAGGGCAGTGAGAAGAACCATGAAAACGCTGCCCCAAAGGATGCGGTGGGCGAGAATTTCCACGCTGTCCACATCGCCCAGCATCTTCCAGAAGATGGGAAATACACCCCAGAGGGTAAACGCCAACATGGCGTAGGCCAAACCTTGATTGGGCATCGGATCACTCGAACAGCGGCGGACCGGGCAGTATAAGGGAGGACCGGGGCATTCAGAAATTCGCCGATTCCCGATGCCGACCACCGCACGTGCCAGGCCTTGCGAGACATCTGGGTTACAGGTAAACGCCGAGGTAATTTCGCGGTCAAGGCCGCTCCTGCAAGGGGGATGGCGCGATACCTTGTAGGAGCCTGCCCGCAGGCGACACAACCATCGGAACGCACGGCATACGGTCGCCTGCGGGCAGGCTCCTACAGGGGTGCATCGACCGTGGGGTTACCTGGACGTTTACGTGAAACTCAGGCGAGCAATGCTGGATCGAGAGAGGCGCTCACAACTCGCTTGACGTTGGCCTTGCGCCTCTCTGCCGCCCCGGTGATTTCCTGCCGAGGGCGGCGAGAGGGATCGGGCGCGCAGACAGATCAGCGCCGCGACGTGGTTGCGCGCTTGGGCACCGCGCCGAACATGACCAGGGCGGTGATGCTTTCTTCCACGTCGAAGTAGGAGTGATCGCAGGCGGCGTGAACGTACATCATGGTGCCGCGGGATACTTCGTGCACCGTGTCGCCGACCCGCAGGCGCCCCTTGCCTTCCAGCACCACGTAGAGTTCGTCCTCTTCGTGGGCCTTGGACATTTCATTCGAGCCCGCCGGTACGTGGTAAATGGCGCAGCTCAGCGATGGCGTGCGCAGAAACTCGTCCAGGGACACGGTGCCCTTGCGAACCCGGTCGATCAATTCGGGCAACTGAAAAATCTGCCAATCCACGGGTTTGTCCATGCTGTGCTCTCCACTGCGGGATGTGAGAAAAGACGCTAGAGCGCGAAATTATAAAGGAAGGCGGCGCTCCTGCGAACCCGGTCAGCACGGTAAGGCGACCCTGGCGGGGGCGCATTGATACAAATCAAGCACTCAGCCTTGCACATTTGCGGCGCGGCGCTGCTGCCATTCCAGTACCGCCACGGTGAGCGCGGGCAGCAGAGTGAGCGTCACCACCGTGGCGCCGACGATGCCGCCCATGACGATGGCGCCGACGCCGCGATAGAGCTCGCTGCCGGCGCCGGGCAGGAATACCAGCGGCGCAAGCCCGGTCAGGGTGGTGATGGACGAGATGGCAATCGCCCGCAGGCGGGATTGCACCGCTTCCAGCACCGCCGCGGCCGGCGCCATGCCGTCGTCCTGGACGTTGCGCACGGAGCGGTCCACCACCAGGATGGGGTTGTTGGTCACCACGCCCATGAGAATCAGAAAACCGAGCATGGAAATCATGTCGAAGGGCTGACTGAAACCACCCAGCCCCAGCCAGCCGCTGGCGGCACCGCCGACATTGAGCAATGCCAGCCCGGCGATGCCGGCGCTGATGCCCAGAGGAATGACCGTCATGATCAGCAGCGGATAGCCCCAGTGACTGAAAATGGCCACCAGCACCAGGTAGATGATCACCAGCGCCACCACATAGTTGCTCGACAGTGACTCGCGCGTGGCGTCGAGCTGATCCGCGGCACCGGAGATCGTCAGGCTGACATTGGCCGGCACCTGGCCGCTGTCGCGCAGGTATTGCACGAGGTCGCGGCGCACGATCTCGACGCCGGTTTCGAGGGGCACGGAGCGCGGCGGAATGATGTTGAGGGTGACGGTGCGGCGACCGTCCTTGCGGCGCACCATGCTGGTGTCGACGGTCTCTTCCGTGTGAGTCAGTTCCGAGAGCAGCAGCGTCTGGCCCGTCGGGGTGTACACCTCGATGCCCGCCAGGGTTTCGAGGGTAGCGCCCTGCCCGCCCTCGTTGTAGAGATACATGTCGACCTTGTCGTCATCGAGGAAGAATTCGCTGACATAGGCGCCATCGGTGAGCGCCGCCACCGCGAAACCGATGTCGCGGGCGTTCATGCCCACTTCCGCGGCGCGCTCCCAGTTGGGGCGCACTTGCAGCAGCGGTTGCGCCAGGGACAGGCTCGCCGGCTGTGACTGGATGCGCGGATTGACGAAGATTTCGCCGGCGCGCCGGTACGCCGCCTGGGCAACGCTGTAGAGGCTTTGCAGATCCGGCCCGGCAATGTCGAGATTGACGCTGCGCGTGCCGCCGTCGTTGCTGCTGATGATCGAGCCCCTGGCAGCGAAGGCGGTCATGCCGGGATAGGAGCGGTAGTGGAGCTCCAGCGCGGTCATCAGGTCGTCGATGCGCGCCGCGTCCGTGGGTTGGGTGATCACGCGCAGCCCCTGCGGATCGACCCGCAGATTGAGATATTCCATGGCCGGCACCTCTGCCTCGCCACGGCGGAACGCGCCGGGCTCGGCACCGACGAACGGCATCAGATAGCCCTGCACCTGTGCGGCGATCTCCTCCATGGCCGCCATGTTGTAGCCGGGCGGCGCATTCATCGAGGCGAAGGTCTTGGGCTCCTCCCCTTCCGGCAGATATTCCGCGGGCGGCGTGAGCGCCACCACGATGACCAGGCTCACCGCGACGGTGACGGCGATGCAGGCGGTGCGCCTGGGGCCGGTTGCGATCAGCCAGGCGATGCGCTGCAGCGTGTTGTCGCGCAGCGCCGCACCCGAGAGGGAAACGCTGGCGCGCGCCTTGAAATCCACCTGCGCGCAGATCATCGGCACCAGGGTCACGGCCACCAGCATCGACATCATGATGGATGCGGCAATCGCGATGGCCACGTCGGAGTAGAGCTGGCCCGCTTCCTCGGCAATGAAGACCACGGGAATGAACACCATCACCGTGGTGAGGGTGGAGGCCAGCACCGCGGGCCATACCTTGCGGGCACCGACGATGGCGGCGCGCACCCTGTCCAGCCCCTTGCGCCGTTCCAGTTCGATGCTTTCCAGGACCACGATGCTGTTGTCGAGCGTCATGCCGAGGGCGAAGGCGACCCCCGCCAGCGAAATGACGTTGATGGTGCGTCCCGCCACCATGAGGCCGAGAAAGGCCGCGATGGTGCAGATCGGAATGCCGCACACCCCCACCAGGGTGGCGCGGGTGGAGCGCAGGAACACATACATGATCAAGGTCGAGAGCAGCGCGCCGAGAATGAGGTTCTGCCACACGTTGGCCACGGAATCCTGCACGTACACCACGTCGTCGGACAGCAGGCGCAACACCATGCCTTCGGGATGCAGCAGTTCTGCATTGATCAGCGCCACCTCGTCCATCATGGCGTTCTTGATGTCGATGACGTTGGAGCCGCTCTCGCGACGCACGGCGAGACTCACCACCGGTGCGCCGTCCACATACGAACGCTCGCGAATCCGGAAGTGGCTGAGTTCCACCTCGGCCACGTCGGCGAGGCGGATCGGCGTGCCGTCGCGGCGCGCGAGAATCATGTCGCGCAGATCGTCGAGAGTCTCGAAGCGCCCCAGGGTGCGCAGCAGAAAGCTGCGCTTGCCGCTGTCGACCTCACCGCCCGACACATCGAGGTTGCGATTGCGGATGGCGTCGCGCACCTCCGTCAAGGTGAGGCCGCGCGCCGCGAGCCGCTCGGGGTCGATGCGGATGTGAATCTGGCGCTCGGCACCGCCGCGCACTTCCACCTGGGCGACATTGGCGACGCTCGACATGCGGGTGCGCACCTGGTCGTCGATGAAGTCGCGCATCATCGCCATGTCGAGGTTGCGCGGATTGCCCGGCAGCGGCGCAACGAAGAAATGCATGAAGGCGTTCGACGAAAACGAGGTAGCCGTGACCTGCGGTTCGTCGACGTTTTCCGGGTAGGACGGCACCTGGGTCAATGCGTTGGTGACCCGCACCAGGGTTTCGGTGAGGTCGATACCGAAGGGAAAGTCCAGCTCGATCTGGGCGCGGCCCATGGTCGCCTGCGCGGTGATTTCCTCCAGGTAGGGGATATTGCGCAGGTATTCTTCCTGCTCGATGAGAATTTCCTTTTCGATGTCCTGCGGGGTCGCGCCGGGCCAGCGCGTATCCACGGTGATGGTGCGGGTTTCGAGATCGGGAATCATCTGCACGGGAATGCGCAACGCCGCGATGATGCCGACGACGCAGATGATCAGGACACAGACGGTGACCAGAATGCCGCGGCGGACGATGTGCTCGAACATGCTAATAACTCTTCCTGATATCGTAGATGCCGTAGGTTGGGCTGAGGCACGAAGCCCAACACATCTGCCATGGAGCTGTCGGGCTTCGTGCCTCAGCCCAACCTGCAGGCGATGTCACCTTCAGGGCCCGTTCAGGATGCGCACCGTCTGGCCCTCCCGCAGGGATTCGTTGCCGCGCGTCACCACCAGTTGTCCTGCGGCGAGGCCGCTGCGGATTTCGATCATGCCGGTGAACGCCAGGCCGGTATCCACCAACTGTTCGCGTACACTGGCGCTGCCGTCTTGCGCCGGATCGCCGTCGATCACCCAGACGCTGACGCGCCCGTCGGAATAGCGGCGCAGGGCATCGCGCGAAACCGCGATGCCATCGAGGCCAGTGCCGAGGTGCAGGGTGGCGTTGGCCGACATGCCGGGAATCAGTTGTGCGTCGTCCTTTTCCGCCAGGCTTGCGCGCAGCAGAAAGGTGCGCGCGCTGTCGTTGGCGAGCGGCACCTTGCGGTGCATGCGCCCGGCAAAGGACTTGCCCGGATGAGCGTCGAAGCGGATATCGATGCGCGCCTCGTCATTCACCAGAGCGTAAAACCGCTGCGGCACCTGGAAGTCGATGTACAGCTGCGCCACGGACACCAATTCAAGCACGCCGCTGCCCGGCACCACCCACTCGCCCTCTTCCACCAGCTTGCGACTGACCGTGCCGTCGAAGGGCGCCGCAATCCCATGGCGCCGCAGCTGCGCCTGGTGCTGCCGTACCTGGGCCTGCGCCGCCTCGAGCGCGGCGCTGTCGATGCGCACCCGCGCTGCGAGTGAGCGCACTTCACTGGCGGAAATGCTCATGCGCTCGACGAGGGTTTGCGCTTCATCGAGGCGCCGCTGGCTGTCGGCGAGCGCCTCGCGCGCCTGAAGGGCATTGGCGCGCGCCTGTGCCAGGGCAATTTCGCTCAGTTCGGGATCCAGTTCGAGTACCGTATCGCCCGCTGCCACGGCGTCGCCGGCGTCCACATGAACACGACTGACGAGGCCCGCAACTTCCGTGGACAAGGTGGCAATCTGCGTGGTGACGACATTGCCGGAGAGCGGGATCTCGTTGATCAACGCCTGCCGCGCGGCTGGCGCGACCTCGACGCGCGCGATATTTTCGGCGCGGGCCCGAGGGACGGACAGGAGAATCGCGCACACAAAAAGCAGGAGCGACGCGGCGACGCGCGCGGGTCGGGACGTTGTCGGCATGGGTTATATCATCGGGACATCTGCCCGCAGGATACACAGGCATTGTTGTGATGGAAAGTTTGGCGGGACGGGCTCTGCCTTGTGTAACTTGCCCTGTAGGAGCCTGCCCGCAGGCGACAAATTTCGGTGGAGGTCGCCTGCAGGCAGGCTCCTACAGGGCAGGGTCCATACAATATCGGTGGCTGGGATCACCTGCAGGTTCCTACGGCCCCGAACGCAGGTCCCTCAAGCGCAGGCCTGCCGCGAGCAACACAGCGCCGTAGAGCAGGGCGCCGCCGCTGCAGATCAACGCCATCCACAGGCCCCTCGCTGTGGAGGTCATCTGATACCAGTCTCCGAGATAGGTCAGCGCGGCGACGAGCGCTGCCGCCATGGCGGCGCTGGCGACGATCAGGCGCAACGCAAATCGAGCCCAGCCGGGGCCTGGCCGGTACACACCCTGCCGCACGAGGCCGCGCCACAGCAGTCCGGCATTGAGAAACGCGGCAAGCGCGGTCGCGGCGGCGAGGCCGACATGCCCCATTTGCCAGAAATGATGACAGATCAGCACGAACACGAGATTCATCACCATATTGCTCACCATGGCGATGACGCCGATGCGCACTGGCGTGCGGGTGTCCTGGCGCGCATAAAAACCCGGCGCCAGCACCTTGATCAGCATGAAGGCGCTGAGCCCGCTGGCGTAGGCGATCAGGCTCGCGCTGGACATGAAGATGTCGCGGCTGCTGATGCGGTTGCCATCGTAGAACAGGGTGATGAGGATGGGCTTGGCCAGAATCACCAGCGCCAGGGTGGCGGGCACCGCCACCAGCAACACCATGCGCACGCCCCAGTCGAGCGTGTGGCCGAAGGTGTCGAGGCTCGCGCGTGCGTGCTGGCGCGACAGGCTCGGCAGAATCACCGTGGCCAGGGCGATACCGAACACACCCAGTGGCAGTTCGGACAGGCGATCGGAATAGTAGAGCCAGGACACACTGCCGGTGGGCAGGAACGAGGCGATCACCGTGTCCAACAACAGGTTGATCTGACTCACCGAGACGCCGAAGATCGCCGGCCCCATCAACTTGAGAATCTTGACCACGCCCTCGTACTTCCAGTCCACCTTGGGCGCGGGCATCAGGCCGATGCCGCGCAGGAAGGGTATCTGGAAGAGCATCTGCACCGCACCGGCGGCAAATACACCCCAGGCCAGTGCATAGGCGGGCTCGTGAAACCAGGCGGCGCCCCACAGCGCCGCGGCAATCAACGAGACGTTGAGCCACACCGGCGTGAAGGCGGGAATCGCAAATCTGCCGTAGCTGTTGAGGATGCCCGCCGCCAGCCCCGTCATGGAGATGAAGAACAGATACGGGAAGGTAATGCGGATCATCTGGCTGGCGGCGTCGAAGCGCAGCGGATCGTTGAGAAAGCCCGGCGCGAACAGCGTCGCCACCAGCGGCGAAGCGGCCACCACCAGCACCGTCAACAGAATCAATACCGAGCCGAGCACGCCCGCGACGCGGTCGATCAGGGCGCGCACCGCCTCGGTGCCGCCCTTTTCGCGGTACTCCGCCAGCACCGGCACGAAGGCCTGGGCGAAGGCACCCTCGGCGAACAGGCGGCGCAGGAAATTGGGAATCTTGAAGGCCACGAAGAACGCATCCGCCATGCCATCGGCGCCGATCGCACGCGCCAGCACCACGTCGCGAATCAGGCCCAGCACCCGCGACACCATGGTCATGGAGCCGACCACCGAACTGGAACGCAGCAACCCTCCTTCCCTGGCGGCCCTGTGCTGCTGCGGGTTCTCTGTGTCGGATTCTTGCTGGTTCAAATCGCTGCCTCTTCCGGGGTAGGGGCTGTTGACGTTTATAGCGCGGCTGGCGGTAATGCAGCTGTAAGCCCCAAGCGCTTGTTCACGATCTTTCGCTACCCCTGAGTTTCACGTTTCACGTAGATGCCCTGCAGGAGCCTGCCTGCAGGCGACACAACCATCCCAAACAAATCCGCAATCCCGGTCGCTTGCAGGCAAGCTCCTACAGGGTACGGATAGTGCATCAACTCCGGGATCCCCGCCATTCTACTCTGGCGCCCGCTGTCCCGCAGCCATTGAAATTCTTCCCGTCGTCCCCAAATATCCACAATACCCTCTGGCATAAGGAATCCCATCTTGGAACAGTATCGCGGCACCACTATTCTCTCCGTGCGCCGGAACGGCAAAGTGGTCATCGGTGGCGACGGCCAGGTGTCACTGGGCAACACCATCATGAAAGGCAATGCCCGCAAGGTGCGCCGCCTGCACCACAACCAGGTGATCGCGGGCTTCGCCGGCGGCACCGCCGACGCCTTTACCCTGTTCGAGCGCTTCGAGGCCAAGCTCGAGCAGCATCGCGGCCAGCTGGTGCGCGCCGCGGTGGAACTGGCCAAGGACTGGCGCACCGACCGCATGTTGCGCCGCCTCGAAGCACTGCTGGCGGTGGCGGACAAGAATGCCTCGCTCATCATCACCGGCAACGGCGACGTGATCGAGCCCGAGGACGATCTGATCGCCATCGGCTCCGGCGGCCCCTTCGCGCAATCGGCGGCACGCGCGCTACTGGAAAACACCGAGCTGAGCGCCCGCGACATCGTCGAGAAAGGCCTCGCCATCGCCGGTGATATCTGTATCTACACCAACCACAATCGCACCATCGAAGAACTGGAATACTGATTTTTTTTGCGTCCGACGTCAGACGTCCGACCCACAGACTCCACCCGGAGCAGCGCGCTCACGCCGCTCCGCCGATCGAGGAATTCGAGCCAATGTCCAACATGACCCCCAGGGAAATCGTCCACGAGCTGAATCGCCACATCGTCGGGCAGGAAAGTGCCAAGCGGGCGGTGGCCATCGCGCTGCGCAACCGCTGGCGGCGCATGCAGCTCAGGGAAGACCTGCGCAACGAAATCACGCCCAAGAACATTCTCATGATCGGCCCCACCGGCGTCGGCAAGACGGAAATCGCGCGGCGCCTGGCGCGCCTCGCCAACGCGCCCTTCATCAAGGTGGAAGCGACCAAGTTCACCGAAGTGGGCTACGTAGGCCGGGATGTGGAATCCATCGTCCGGGATCTGGCGGACACCGCCGTGAAACTGCTGCGCGAGGAAGAAATGCAGCGCGTGCGCCAGCGCGCCACGGATGCCGCCGAGGAACGCATCCTCGACGTGCTGCTGCCGCCGGCGCGCGGTACCGGCAACGAAAGCAGCGACAGCTCCGCGCGCCAGATCTTCCGCAAGAAACTGCGCGAGGGCGAGCTCGATGACAAGGAGATCGAGATCGAGGTGAGCGCCGCGCCCGTCGGCGTCGAAATCATGGCGCCGCCCGGCATGGAGGAAATGACCAGCCAGCTCCAGAGCATGTTTTCCAACATGAACAGCGGCAAGAGCAAGACCCGCAAGATGACCATCGCCAAGGCCATGAAAATCGCCACCGACGAAGAAGCGGCGCGGCTGGTCAACGAGGAGGACATCAAGCAGCGCGCCATCAGCGCCGCCGAGCAGAACGGCATCGTGTTCATCGACGAGATCGACAAGGTCGCCAAGCGCGGCGAAACCTCCGGCGCCGACGTGTCGCGCGAAGGTGTGCAGCGCGACCTGCTGCCGCTGATCGAGGGCTGTACCGTCAACACCAAGTACGGCACCATCAAGACCGACCACATCCTGTTCATCGCCTCGGGCGCGTTCCACTTCTCCAAGCCTTCGGACCTGATCCCCGAACTGCAGGGCCGCCTGCCCATTCGTGTCGAGCTGGACTCCCTGAGCGCCGATGACTTCGAGCGCATTCTCACCGAGCCCAACGCCTCTCTCACCGAGCAGTATCGCGCGCTGCTGTCCACCGAGGGACTCGACGTGAACTTCACCGCCGAAGGCGTGCGCCGCATTGCCGAACTGGGCTGGGAGGTCAACGAGCGCACCGAGAACATCGGCGCGCGCCGCCTCCACACGCTGATGGAAAAACTCCTGGAAGAGGTGTCGTTCAACGCCGCCGACCTGGGCAGCAAGGGTGAGGTCATCGCCATCGATCGCGCCTTCGTGGATGCCCACCTGGCGGATGTGGCCAGCAACGAAGACCTGTCGCGGTTTATACTTTGACACCCGGCGCGGAGACAGGGCCATGAAACCCGACAAGATCATTCTGCAACGCAACACCGGGGAGCTCAAACTGACGTTCCCCGGCCATCCACCCTTCTGCCTCAGCAGCGAGTTTCTGCGCGTGCACTCGCCAAGTGCCGAGGTCAAGGGCCATGGGCCCGGCCAGGAAGTACTGCAATGGGGCAAGCAGCATGTGCGCATTCGCAGCATCGAGCGCTCCGGCAACTACGCCATTCGCATCAAGTTCGACGATGGCCACGATACCGGCATCTACAGCTGGGAGTATCTGCTTGATCTGTGTGTGAAGCAGGATGAGTACTGGCAAGCCTATCTCGAGCGACTCAGCGCGGAGGGCCGCGGTCGCGACCCCCATGAACAGGCCGTGAAGTTCGTGGAGCTGTAGGGCGTGCAACGGCGCAGTGGTGGCGGGAGCAACGCGAACAACCTGGCCACCGCTGGCCCAGCGCGGCTTGACCACCCTGCCGCTGTCCGCAAACCCGTTATACTCGCGCCTCAACGCTGTAAAACGAGAACAACCATGACCATGCCGCGCACGCCGTTTGTGGGCAAAGCCTTCACTGTCCTGTGTACCTGTCTGGTGCTGGCCGCCTGTTCGGCGACACCGACGTCCTATCGCGCCACCTGCGCAAGCGAAGTGGATGCCGCCTGGAATGAGCTCAGCATCGCCAAGGCCGCCGGTTTCGCCGGGGGCGTCAGCTATACCAAGGCGCTCAGCCTGATCACGGCCGCGCGCAGCATGCAGACGGTGGAAAATTTCGACGGTTGCTACAAGAACGCCCAGAAAGCGCGCTTTTATATTCGGGAATCACAGGCGGGAAGGTGATTCAGTTCACAGTTCACAGTTCACAGTTCACAGTTCACAGTTCACAGTTCACAGTTCACAGTTCACAGTTCACAGTTCACAGTTCACAGTTCACAGGATGAGCGTGGCACCCCCCTGAAAACTGTCAACTGTAAACTGACAACTAATCAAACATACCCCTCGATCTGCCCCAACAGCAGACTGACGCCGCCGAGCGCCATGATCACCACCCACAGCCAGAACAGCAGCAGCCAGCCTCTGAACGGTTTGCGTTCGACTTTCTGCACCGGCCCGGAGAGGTATTGCTCGACGCGTTTGAGATCTTCCTCGCTCAGACGATTTTCTTTACTGTCTTTGACCACTGCTCCACTCCACGGCAAAACCGCAGCCAGTTTACAGCGCTACGCCCGCAGGCTCCACTTCGCCGGGCAGCTTGAGAATTTGTGCAGCGGCATTGAAGTCACCGCCTGGCATATGGGGAAGCTCTCCCAGCAGGGGCGCGGGCAGCAAGCGGCGCAAGGTATCGAGATTTTCCCCATGGCGCGCCATGCTGTCGGGCGTCGCCTGGTTGGCAATCCAGCCCGCCAGCGGCAAGCCGTCGCGCGCAATGGCTTCTGCACTGAGCAGCGCATGATTGATGCAGCCCAGGCGCATCGCCACCACCAGCACCACCGGCAACTGCAGCGCCAGCGCCAGGTCGGCAAGGGTCTCGCGATCGTTGAGAGGCACGCGCCAGCCGCCGGCGCCCTCCACCAGCACGAAGTCCGCGCCGCCGTCCAGCACCCGCTGAAAATGCGGCAGCAAAGCGGCGACATCCAGGTCCATGCCCTGCTCGGCCGCGGCGATATGAGGCGCGATGGCGGGCGCCAGGCACACCGGATTCACCATTTCATAAGGCAGTGGCTGATTGCAGGCTTGCAGGAGCGTCAGCGCATCCTCGTTGCGCAATCCCTGCGCCGTCACCGCGGCTCCCGCCGCAACCGGCTTCCAGGCCGCGGTGCGCAAGCCGAGCTGCCCCGCTCGCGCCAGCAGCGCGGCGGCGGCAAAGGTCTTGCCCACCTCCGTGTCGGTGCCGGCAATGAAATACCCGTATTTCATTTGCGCGCCACCACGTAGAACACTTCCCAGCTGGCCGGCAAGCCGTGCGCGTCGCGCAGTGCCTCGTAACCTGCCTTCAGGGCGGCGATCTGCTTGCGTCCGGTAAGCGCGTTGTTGCGACCGCGATTGAGATTGTGGGCGCCGAGCGCCTTCAGTTCGCGGGTAAGATCGCCCAATTGCGGGTAGTGCACCACCCGCGTCTCGACATCCCAGGTTGCGACCGCGAAGCCGGCATCCTGCAGCGCCGCGCGCACAGTCTCGGCCTCCGCGAAGCGGTTCACGTGCACATGGCTGTCCACCTGGCGCCAGGCCTCGCGCAGCTCCCACAGGGTGCGCGGCCCGACGGTGGTGAAGACCAGTACTCCGCCCGGTGCCAGCACGCGGTATTGCTCCGCCATCAGCGTCTCGAGGTTTCGGCACCACTGGTAGGTGAAATTGGAAAACACCAGATCCACGCTGCCATCTCCCAGAGGCACCGCCTCGGCATCGCCGCACAGCCAGGTGATATGGGGTGCGCCGGCTGCGGCGTAGGCCACCATGCCGGGCGCCAGGTCGAGGCCCGCGCAGGCCGCCTGCGGATAACGCCGTGCCAACAGCCGCGTGAAATGACCGGTGCCGCAGCCCATGTCGACGACATGGCGCGGCTGCACATCCTCGGGCACCATGCCGAGCAGCTTTTCGCCCACGGCGCGCTGCAGGTGCGCGGCGCCGTCGTAGCTGGCGGCGGCGCGGCTGAAGGACGCCGCCACCTCCCTTTTGTCGAGCCCGTAGGGGTCGAGAGCGGCGGGCTCGGCGTCGATGAAGGCGAGACACCGGCGCGCCAGCGTTTCCGGCTCGGAAATCTGCGGGACGTGACCGACATCGTCCAGCACCTCTACCTGCGCGCCGGGGCACAGGGCGCGCAGCGCCGCGGCGGCGGCAACGGGAACCAGTTGATCCCTGCCACCGAAGAGGTGGAGCGAGGGCGTGGCCAGTTCCGGCAACAGCGCCCGGTTGTCCAGGTGCCCGAGCCAGTCGAGCGCCGCCAGCCAGGGTTGGTGCCGCACCGTCGCGCCGTTGTTGCGCAGCCAGCGCAGCACGGCGCGCTCGTTGCGATCGCCCCGGCTCTGCAGGCCACAGAAGTGTTGCAGGCAAGCCTGCGGATCCGCGGCGAAACGGTTCCGGAAACCCTCGAAGACATCCCCGGCCATGGCGTCGGCCCAGCCGTCGCGCGCCACGAACAGGGGGCTGGCGGCGAGCGTGATCAGTTTTTCCACCTTTTGCGGCACCTGCGCCGCAGCGCGCACCGCCAGCATGCCGCCGAGAGACCAACCGAGCAGCACGCAGCGCTCGGGCAGCGCCGCGCAGATCATCTCCACCGCCGTCGACCAGTCGCGACACGACGGCGATGCAGCAAAGCCCGGCAGGTCCAACGCAATGACGTCGAGGCGTTCGCGCAGCAACGGCAGCACGCCGTGCCAGGCCCGGCTGTCGTTGCCCCAGCCGTGGATCAGCACCAGGGGAACGTCCAGCGCCTGCGGACCGCTACAGGGGTACAGCGTGGCGGCGAGCGCTCGTTCAGTCATCGGCGGCGCTCTTCGTGTCAGGCGCATCTTGCGGCAGGCGGCGGAAAGCGTTTTCCAGTGCCGCCAGCAACTGGTCCACGTCGCCTTCATCATGGCTGGCGGAGAAGGTGATGCGCAGCCGTGCCGTGTTTTTCGCCACCGTGGGCGGGCGGATGGTGCCGACGTGGATGCCCTGCTCCCACAGTGAGGCGCCCACTGCCATGCAGGCGTTGTCGGCACCGATGATCACTGGCTGAATGGGCTTATCCGACGCCATCAATTGCAGACCGAGCTGAGTGGCGCCGGCGCGAAAGCGCGCCACCAGTACCCGAAGTTTTTCGCGCCGCCAGTACTCTTCCTGAACCAGCTTGAGGCTCGCGCGCGTGGCGGCGGCCACCGCGGGCGGCATCGCGGTGGTGTAAATGTAGGGCCTGCTGAACTGCACCAGGTAGTCGATCAGCGCCTCGCTGCCCGCCACGAAGGCGCCCGCCGTACCGACACCCTTGCCCAGCGTCGCCATCAGAATCGGCACATCGTCCTGGCTCAAAGCAAAGTGTTCGGCAATGCCGCCGCCCCGCTTGCCGAGCACGCCAAAGCCGTGGGCATCGTCCACCATCAGCCAGGCGCCAGCGGTGTTGCAGGTGCGCACCAGTGCCGGCACGGGCGCCAGATCGCCGTCCATGCTGAACACGCCGTCGCTGACCACCAGCTTGCGGCGCGCCTCGCGCGCCAGGTGCTTGCCCAGCGATGCGCTGTCGTTGTGCAGATAGCGCTGAAAGCGGGCGCCACTGAGCAATCCGCCATCGAGCAACGAAGCGTGGTTGAGACGGTCTTCGAGCACCAGATCGCCGCTGCCCACCAACGCGCTGATGATGCCGAGGTTGGCCATGTAGCCGGTGGAAAACAGCAGCGCCCGGTCGCGGCCGGTAAAGGCGGCAAGCGCTTCTTCGAGCAGGTGATGCTCGCGGGAGTGGCCGCTGATGAGGTGTGAGGCGCCGCCGCCCACACCGCAGTCCCGAGCCGCGCGCACAAAAGCCGCGACGATGTCGGGATGGTTGGCGAGGCCGAGATAATCGTTGCTGCTGAACGCCAGCACCTGGCGGCCATCGAGCACGATGCGCGTGCCCTGCGGCGAGGCGAGAATTTTGCGCTCCCGGTACAGGGAGCGGGCGCGGCGCTCGGCCAGTTCGGCGCCCAGGGTTTCTATCAGATCGGACATAACGAACGTTCCGGACGAATCGGCGGTTGTCACGTAGGTTGGGCTGAGCAAAGCGAAGCCCAACATCTATTGGGTAACCCACGCATCCTTTGTTGGGCTTCGCTTTGCTCAGCCCAACCTACGTGCTATCAGACGGCCGCGTTGTAGAACTGCATGTCGGAAGCCGCTTGCGAGACCTGCTCCAGCAGCGCCGCCTCCTGCTCTTCGCTGTCCTTGTGGATGTGGCGCTGTTCGGGGCGGATACCGAGGCGCTCGAACAGGCGCTTGTCGTTGTTGGCCTTGGGGTTGGCGGTGGTGAGCAGTTTCTCGCAGTAAAAAATGGAGTTGGCACCGGCCATGAAGGCGAGCGCCTGCATCTGGTCGTTCATGCTCTCGCGCCCCGCAGACAACCGCACATGGGATTTCGGCATCATGATGCGCGCCACCGCGATGGTGCGAATGAAGTCGAAGGGGTCGATGTCGTCGACGTTTTCCAGCGGTGTGCCCTTGACCTTGACCAGCATGTTGATGGGCACCGAATCCGGCTGTTGCGGCAGATTGGCCAGCTGCATCAGCAGTCCCGCACGATCGCTGTCTTTTTCACCCATGCCGATGATGCCGCCGGCGCACACTTTCATGCCGGCGCGGCGCACGTTGTCGAGGGTTTCGAGGCGATCCTGATAGGTGCGGGTGGTGATGATCTCGCCGTAGTATTCGGGCGAGGTGTCGAGGTTGTGGTTGTAGTAATCGAGGCCCGCATGCGCCAGTTCCTGCGCCTGGTCCTCGGTGAGCATGCCGAGCGTCATGCAGGTCTCGAGACCCATGGCCTTCACTTCGCGCACCATCTCCAGCACCTTGGGCATGTCCTTCTGGCGCGGCACCCGCCAGGCGGCGCCCATGCAGAAACGGCTGGCGCCACTTTCCCTGGCGGCGCGCGCCTCGGCCAGCACGGTGTCGATGTCGAGAAGCTTTTCCTTCTCCAGGCCGGTGTCGTAGCGGGCGCTCTGGGGGCAGTATTTGCAATCCTCCGGACAGGCGCCGGTCTTGATGGACAGCAAGGTGCTCAACTGCACCTCGTTGGCGTCGAAGTGCTCACGGTGCACGGTCTGGGCGCGGAACATCAAGTCATTGAAGGGCAGCGCGAACAGCGCCAACACTTCCTGCCGGGTCCAATCGTTGCGTACGGCGGCCTTGCTCATGGGGTACTTACCTGTTTACAGTGACTGCTGCAATCTTAACGGCAGCGCAAGCGCTGTCAACCTGAAATGGATTTCAAGGTTTACAAGAGCATGAAAGCTATCCTCAATCGTCTCCTCGACGGACTCTTTCCCGGACTCTGCCTGTGCTGCGGTCTCGCCTCGGGGCGCAACATCGATCTTTGTGAAGGCTGTGAGAGTGATTTCCCGCGTCTGCACAGCCAATGCCCGCGCTGCGCGGAGCCCCTGCCGACAGCGGCGATCTGCCCTCGCTGCCTGGCGCAGCCACCCGCCTTCGACGCCGTTGTCGCTCCCTATCTTTACCAGCCACCGCTGACGCAGGTCATCACGGGATTCAAGCACGGCAGCGACCTCAGCGCCGGACGTGTGCTCGGTACACTGCTTGCGGAACACATCGAGCAGACGCTTGTGACAGCGCCCTACTGTGTGACGGCCATGCCACTGCACTGGCGGCGCCACCTCGGGCGCGGTTTCAATCAGGCGCAGGAGATTGCCCGAACGCTGTCCCGCCAGACCGGCATTCCGCTGCGCGACCGCCTGGTGCGGCGCGTGCGCCACACGCCGAGCCAGCAAGGTGCCGCGCGCCTACAACGCACCCGCAACCTGCGCGGCGCCTTTGCCGCCAGCCCTCGCTGCGCCGGCCTGTCGATTGCCGTCATAGATGATGTGGTGACCACCACCAGCACGGCGCGCGCGGTCGCGCAGGCTCTCAAACGCGCCGGCGCCGCGCGCGTCGAAATTTGGTGCCTGGCACGCACAGCGCTGGAAAAGTGACCGCTTCACCACGATAATCCGTCCTTTGTCTGTTGCGATACACATCATGTCCGAACCTTCCCTGGAAACACTTTGGCAGACCCTGGTCGACGAAACGCGCCAGATGCTCAACGAAGAGCCGGTGCTGGCGAGTTTTCTGTACGCCACCATCCTCAACCACAAGGACATGGCGTCGGCGCTGAGCTTTCACCTCGCCAGCAAGCTGGTGAGCGATATCATCCCCGCCCTGCAGCTGCGCGAAGTGTTCGCCGAGGCCTTCACCGCCGATCCGTCCATCATCGAGAGCGCGCGCCGCGACATTTACGCTACCTACCAGCGGGATTCGGCGTGCCGCAACTTCACCACCCCCTTCCTCTACTTCAAGGGGTTTCACGCCCTCGAAGCCTACCGCGTGGCCCACTGGCTGTGGAAACAGGGCAGACGCTCGCTGGCCCTGGTGTTGCAGAACAGGATTTCGACCGTGTTCGGCGTCGACATCCACCCCGCCGCGGTGGTCGGCAGTGGTGTCATGCTCGACCACGCCACCGGTATCGTGATCGGTGAAACCGCTGTGGTGGACGACTGCGTCTCTATCATGCAATCGGTCACCCTGGGCGGCACTGGCAAGGAAAGCGGCGACCGTCACCCCAAGATCCGCCGCGGCGTGCTGCTCGGGCCGGGTGTGAAAGTACTCGGCAACATCGAGATCGGCGAATTCTCCAAGGTCACCGCCGCGAGTGTGGTGCTGAAAAACGTGCCCCCCCACAGCATCGTCGCCGGTGTACCCGGCGAGATCGTCGGCACCACCAGAGAAGACCCGGCACAGGAGATGGATCAGGGGTTGGTATGACGTCTGACGCTTTATTCTGAGTTTCACGTTGCACGTTGCACGTTTCACGCAAGAAGGGAGGTGGTCTGCGGGTCGTTGAGGCTCTCTGTACCACGGCGTATGGTCAGAGTGATGCCATCGCCACAGGCACCTACGTGAAACCTGCAACGTGCAACGTGAAACTCAGAGAGCGCGAACTTTTTAGCGTCGGACGTCAGACGGGTGAAAACGCCACCACCTCCGCGATATCATCCACGCCGAGCAGCTTCATCAACAAACGGTCCATGCCGATGGCTACGCCGGCGCATTCCGGGAGGCCGGAGGTGAGGGCGGCCAACAGGGCTTCGTCGATGGGGGGCTGTTTTCTGTTTGCGGCGGCGCGGCGTGCCAGGTCCTGCTCGAAGCGGTCGCGCTGTTCCTGGGCGTCACTCAGTTCGAAGTAGCCGTTGCCGAGCTCCATGCGATCGAGAAATACCTCGAAGCGCCGCGCCACCGTCTGGCCCGCTGCATTTTTCCCCAATCTGGCAAGTGCCGCCTGGCAGGCCGGGTATTCACAGATGAAAACCAACCCTCCCGGCAGGCTCGGCTCCACCACCAGGCTGAAAAGCAGGTCCAGAAGCGTGCCGCGCGGCTCAGCGCGCCACTGCTCGCCAAAACGCACAACTGCGCAGGCGGCGAGCTCGTCCGTCGATGCGCCGTGCGGATCGATGTCCAGGGCCGCCGAAAACGCCTCGCCATAGGTCAGGTGCGTCACCGCCAGCGCGGCTCCGCCCTGCCCTGCGAACAATGCCGTGAACAACGCAGCGACCTCGGTCATCAGCCGGTATTCGTCCCAGCCCGGGCGGTACCACTCCAGCAGTGTGAATTCGGGGCGGTGGCGGCGCCCTTTCTCACCGTCGCGAAATACCTTGCCGAGGCTGTAGATGGGGCCACTGCCCGCCGCCAGCAGGCGCTTCATGAAATATTCCGGCGAGCTCTGCAGATACCCGGTGGCGCCGCGCACCTGTGCTTCGATGCAATCGATATGCAGGTCGGTGACGCCCGTGGCGCCCAGCAACGGCGTATCCACTTCCATGACCCCCGCGCCAGCAAAAAAAGAGCGGGTCCGCGCCAGCAGATCCGCTCTTTTGCCCAGGGTGGCGAAGGAAGCCGTAGGCCGCCAGCAGGCGGCCACTGCGTCTTCAGTCCTTGGCACGTCCCTGATATTCCCCGGTGCGGGTGTCGACCCGAACGACATCGCCGATGTTGAGGAATAGCGGCACCTTCACCACCGCGCCGGTGACCAGTTTGGCGGGCTTGTTGCCACCCTGGGCGGTATCTCCGCGCAGGCCGGGATCGGTTTCGACGATTTCCAGTTCCACGTGGTTGGGCGGCATCACCGAGAGAGGCGCGCCGTTATAGAGGGTCACCACGCACACGTCCTGCTCCTTCAGCCACAGTGAGGCATCGCCGACAAGGGCTGCTGTGGCCTGATGCTGTTCGAAGGTGTCGGGCTCCATGAAATGGTAGAATTCGCCGTCGTTGTAGAGGTACTGCATGTCGCGATCGGTGACATCGGCGCCCTCCAGGGTATCGCCGGACTTGAAAGTGCGCTCCCAGACGCGCCCGGTTTTCAGGTTGCGCAGCTTGACCCGGTTGAAGGCCTGGCCTTTACCGGGTTTGACGAACTCGTTCTCCAGAATGGAGCAGGGATCCCCGTCGAGCATCACCTTCAGCCCGCCGCGAAAATCATTGGTAGAATAACTGGCCATTCTCGCCTCTTGATCACAGGTTTTAAAAAAGGTCGCTATGATAACTCAGACGTCCCCGCAAGCCATAGCGACCTGGTCTTCTCCGCAGTGGAAACGCGAGTTGCGAGAAGCCGTCACCGATAGCTGCACACTGCTGGCATTGCTGGATCTGGCCGACAGCCCGCTGGCCGGGAAAGTCCTGGCGTCAAGCTCTTTCCCGCTACGCGTGCCGCTGCCCTTCGTGGCGCGCATGGAAAAGGGCAACCCGCACGACCCCTTGTTGCGCCAGGTACTTCCCGTCAGCGACGAAAATCTCACGCCAAGTGGCTTTGTGGACGACCCGCTCGAGGAAAGCCGCTTCAACCCGGTGCCGGGCATCGTTCACAAGTATCGCGGCCGCGTTCTGCTCATCACCACGCCGGTGTGTGCGGTCAACTGCCGCTACTGTTTTCGACGCCATTTCCCCTATGCCGAAAACACGCCCGGCAAGCAACAATGGCTGCGTTCGCTGGACTATATCCGCGCCGACAGTGCCATTCGCGAAGTGATTCTCAGCGGCGGCGATCCGCTCGCCACCGACGACCAGCACCTGGCCTGGCTGGTGAAGGAGATCGAGAAGATTCCCCATGTGATCCGGCTGCGCATCCACACCCGCCTGCCGGTGGTGATTCCCTCGCGCATCGACGGCCCCTGCCTTGCCTGGATGGGCACCAGCCGCCTGAAGCTGTGCGTGGTGTTGCACATCAATCACGCCAACGAAATCGACGCACACCTGAGCGCCGCGGCGGCGCGCATGCGCGCCCTGGATATCGCCGTACTCAATCAGGCGGTGCTGCTACGCGGCGTCAACGATGACGCGCAGCTACTGGCCGATCTCAGCGAAACCTTGTTTGACGCCGGCATACTTCCCTACTACCTGCATCTGCTCGATCCGGTGAGCGGCGGCGCGCATTTCGAGACGGATGCCGGAAAGGCCACAGGCATCTACCGCGAACTGCAGGCCATGGTGCCCGGCTACCTCTTGCCCCGCCTGGTGCGGGACGTGCCGGGAGAAGCCTCGAAGACTCTCGTCGGGCTGCCCATGTAGGAGCCTGCCTGCAGGCGACACAACGATTCCTGGCACACGGCATACGGTCGCCTGCAGGCAGGCTCCTACAGAGGCCCTGCAAGATCGTGAACAGGTTCTCAGATCCTGGCGCTGGCCCAGTGCGCGGTATCCATGGGCACAAAGCCATCGACGATAAAGGCGCTGCCCTTCGATACGCCTTTTCGCATCGGCGCCCATTTCTGATATTCCTCGGAGTGGTACCAGTCCCGGGCCTGTTCCATATCGGGAAACTCCAAAATGACGATGCAGGCCACATCCTCACCTTCGAGAACCTCCTTGTTGCAGGACGGCAAGGTGATGACTTTGACATCGCGACCATCCAGCGAAGCGCGTGAACTCTGCCGGTAGGTTTTCATCACTTCGGCATCGTTTTCCTCATCGACCACGAAAATTACATAAGCAGACATGGTTTCCTCCCTAACGGGTTGACTGTTGTTTTCGAAAATAAAGAATGACGCCCAGCTCGCCGCCGTGATCGGTGAATTCCCCATGGAACCGTTCGACCCCCGATGTCTGAAGCAGGCGCAGCAGGGTGTTGAGATCATAACTGTTCATCTGCATCTCCGGGCATGACAGCGATCGCCCCCGCAACAGATTCGCCACACGGGCGGCGAAGGGGATGCGGCTCTTGGCAAGCCGCACCCAGGCCTTTTGCGGATGCGCCTTGGCGTAGGTGAACTGAACGACACCCACCCCGCCCGGTGCCAGACACGCCAGCAACCGCGCGAAAATCCGCACACCGCGCGCCACGGGAATATGCTGAAAGACGATCAATGAATGCACGAAATCGTAATGGCCACTGAGGCCGCTCAGCTCATCGTCGGACGGCACCAGAACCACATTGTCGAGATTGCGCGTCTCACAGTTGTGGCGCGCCTCCGCCAGCATGCTGTCGGACACGTCCAGCCCCGTCACCTCCGCCACGCGTTCGGCGAGAGGAATGATCAGGCGCCCGACCCCGCAACCAAAATCCAGGGCGCGCCGCGGCGCAAAATCGGCGTCGACATGTGCTTTGACCCTGTTCCAGAGATTGGCGATGTAGAGCTCGCCCGAGGAGAAAAACGCCAGCCTGTTCGCGTCGTTCAAATTGGCCATGCGATAGCGCTCGTCGGTCAGCACCCCGAAATAAGGATCTTCCCGGCCAAATTTTTCCCACTCTCGATCTGTGCTGTTGGTGAACATCTTCAATGCGATTTTGTTATCCGGTGCTGATTATTGTAGCGGGTGCCCGATGCGCGAGCCGATCTGATAGCTTGCAGCAACCAAGCATCGACGATCTGCCCGGCGCGGTCAACTTCCGCCTGCTTGAGTGACATCGTCGGGAGCCTGCCTGCAGACGACAAGTTTCGGTGGGGTCGCTTGCAGGCAAGCTCCTACAGGGTGGCTCGGAGCGCGGGTTGTTCACGATATTTGGAAGGTGACGGAAAATTTGAGTTGGGTTGGTATTGTTCGCGGTCGAGGCCGCCGGTACAAGGTCGCGCCATATCGGCGCGGTGGCTTATACTGTGGGCCCTTGCCAAGACTCCGCCGTCACCAATACGCATGCGCGCCTTCATTCTTCGAGCACGTGCCGCTCCCACCGATAGCCGTCAATTGCTGGCTGGTGTCGGGCGGGAAGCCCACAGCGAAATTCTGGCTCACAGCCTGATGAACACCATTTTTGTCGCGCAATCCCACCGCGAGGACGTGATTGTCCACCTGGTGCTCGAAAGCACCCGGGATTATTCTCGAACCATCACCTTTGATACCAGGGAGCTGCGCCATATCGGCGGCTTTCACGAACAGGCCTTGCTGGCGCGCATTGCCGCTGCGCTCGACGCTTCTGTGGGCATGACCAAGGAAGCCTCGCGCGCGGTGGAGAGTGGCATTCAGGTGCGCACGCTCAGCTTTGAAAAACTCGTGCAGGAACTCGCGCCGACCTGGCAGCTGGTCGTGATGGACAGGAAAGGCACGCCAATTCGCGATCAGCAATTTTCGGGAAATCCGTGCTTCATTCTTACGGATCATATTCCCATGCCAAAGAAGAGTCTAAGTGGCCTCGTGCGTCTGGGCGCGCAGAAAATCAGCCTGGGACCGAGGATGTTGTTTGCGTCGCAATGCATAACGCTGATCCACAACGAGCTGGATATCCGCAGCGAATAGCCTGGAGCCTGTTCATGATTCTTGACCCAGCAGGGTCACCTGAGTTTCCCATAAACGTCGAGGTAACCCGGTGGCCGAGGCACTATCCGTACCCTGTAGGAGCCTGCCTGCAGGCGACAGAACCATCGGGACGCACAGCAACAGTCGCCTGCAAGCAGGCTCCTACAAGGCACACCTGAGAGTCTGTTCACTGGCGTTATTCCGGGGTGGCCTGCGGGGCGTAGGGGGTATCTGTACCACGGCGCGCAGCCGGTGTGATGCATCGCCACAGGCGCCCACATGAAACCTGTAACTCAGGCGAACCCTGCCTATCGAGAGGTTATGAACACCCTCTCAGGAGGCAGCCTGGATCTGCTCGATGACGGCTGCCGTATCCCAGTAGTCCCGCTGCCAGGCAATGTGGTCACCCTCAATGCAGCCCACCGAGGCACCGCGAAAACGCACGACCTTGCCGTTGCCCTGCACACCGCCGAACTCGCCATCGAGGCGAAATTGCATGGTCCACTCCGTGGCATAGTGGCCATCCGGCGCAACGAAGACGCGATCACGCACCGGCGCATAGCCCTCCTTTGGCACGTTGTCGAAAAAGCCTTGCCAAAATGCTTCGATCTCTTTCAGCCCCTTTGCAAGGTGGCGTGCACCAAGGTCTTCATAGGTCGAGTTTTCGCTGAACAGTTCCATGGCAAGTGCCGTGTTATGAGTCGAAAAAGCCTTCCAGAACTGGTCGAGAATCTGTGCATGCGATCTGCTCATGCCTACCCCTTATTTTTACTGTGGAATGTCGTGAAAAAATTTTCGCGCCGTGGCGGCGAGCCACGAATCGCTCACGAAAAAACGCAGTTTACGAGAACCAATCCACGGCGTCCACGCTCAGCACACGAAGCGGTGCTGCGGATTGAGCCACAGAAAATACAGGAAAAATCCCAGGCCCGGAAACACACAGAAGCTGATAATCCACAGCCAGGTCTTCGCGCCCCAGCGCGTCTGCGCCGGCAACTCGCTCAACATCCAGACAAGAACCAACACCGCGACTACCATGAAATCGACCAGCCCCGCGGCAAGCAGCGGATCGGCAACACTCATGGTGAAGAAATTCGGAAAACCCTGCCAATAACCATGAACGTCAAAAATGCCTCCGGGGCCCAGGGTCAGCCACGCCTGGACCACCAGAAAAGGAATGAAAAGACACCACAGCAATGCTTTTTTGTTTTTTCCCGTCACGACCTCGCTCCTCTGTTCTCGGGGTTTTCCGTAAGCTTTAAGCAGGAGCACTGGAAGAACAGTGTTCTACCCAGTTACCGTAGCGCTTGCAGCTCACCACAACCCACGGCCCCAACCTTCCGGCTTATGTGCTCATGTGTACTGTGTCTATGCGTACGAAGCAAATATCGCACAGAGAGCCGGAGCCCGCAATACGCGCATTCGCCCCGTGGCGAACTTTTTCAAAGCCCCGGAGTCCACCCTAGAGCATGGCCGCAATTGCAGCGTTGTTCATGTACATTGCCTCAGGCATGCGAACAACAGTCTCAAAAATGACCAATGCCAATCCAGGAGGTATACCCATGGATATCAAAACCATCGTTGGCGCCACCGTCATCGCCCTTGCCCTGCCCTTCGGCGCTCTCGCCGACCCCGACGAAAAGGCCGATAAGATCAGCCAGGAGTTAGGCTTGGACGATGAACGCGCTGCACAGGTCGAGCAAATTCTGACCACCTATCACGACGGCAAAAAAGCCCTGAAGGAGCAGAAAAAAGCTCAACTCAAAACAGTATTGAGCGAAGAGGAAATGGATAAACTCAAAGCGATGTACGAAAAGAAAAAGGACAAACACCGCAAGGACATGGAGTAGCCGTCAATGCTCCCACGCAGCGCGTGGGAGCATTTGTTCAGGCGTACGGTGCAGCCACGCAGGTGTCACGCCTGCTGCGGCACCCACAGCTCGGGCTTGGTGGCGTTCCACACTTCCGCCATGCGACCGCCGGCAACCCTCACCACCTGGACACCGGCCAGGTGCAGGTCGGGACTGTTCTTGCTGACCGCCTGCCACACCAGGGTCACCAATTCATCATTGCCGTATTTCAGCACGAAATGGTATTGCAGCTCTTTCTTGAGTGCGGCGGTAATGCGCTCTATCTGCTGATCGTGGGTCAGCTGGATATCACCGCCCGGGTCGTGGCGCAACATGGGGTTGGCACAAAGCGAGCGGATACGCTCGACATCTCTGCCCGTCCAGACATACTCATAGTATTCATTGACGATCTCAAGCGGAGCCCTGTTTGACATGTACAAGTTCCTCTGGTGGGTTTGTCTCGAATCGAAAAACAGCGGTTATGGTTGATGAAAGCAAAAAGTTTGTCAAAAAGTCCTGAATTTGCTCTTCAAGCCGCTGTTTTCAAAAAGATTCGCTCCCGCATCTCCACGATGCCCCAGAGCAAGGAACCCGGCCCACTGCTTTCTCCGGGAGAATTTTCTAATTTTATTGTTGAACTACCTTGCATGACAGCTTTCTAAACTGGGCACGAACTGATCAAAGAAAAACAAATTGGGAGGATAGACCATGACATCACTAAGAAAACTTGTACTGGCCACCGCGACCGCAAGCATCCTGATGGCATCGCCTCTGGCAGCACTTGCCGACGACAAGGATCTCAGCCAACAGCTGAGCGAAGCCCGGCAGGAAGGTTCCATCTGGACGGCGATCGCTCTCAACCGCCATCTCAACCCCTTCAAGATCGACGTCGATGTCGAAAGTGGTACCGCCATTCTTTCCGGTATCGTGGAAAATGACATCGACCGGGATCTGGCAGAACAGATCGCTCTCGGCATCGAAGGCATCAGTGAAGTCGACAACCAGTTGCAGGTCGATGGCGAAGCCACCAGAAGTTACGAAACCCAATCCGACCTTGCCCAGCGTTTTGAAGATGCCACCACGACAGCGACCGTCAAATCCAAGTTGTTGTGGAACCGTCATACCGAGGGTTTGAACATAGGCGTGCAAACCAGAGCTGGCGTCGTCACATTGACCGGCACCGCACAAAGTGCGGCTGCCAGGGATCTCGCCGGACGCCTTGCCAGGAATACCGACGGCGTGCGCAGCGTGGAGAACGACATCCAGGTCGATGGTGAAAAAACGCTGAGCGCAAAGGCGCAGGATGCCGCGCGGGACGTGGGCGACGAGGTCAGTGACGCCTGGATCACCAGCAAGGTCAAATCCAGCTTTCTGCTGAATCCGAACCTCAAGGGCATGGATATTCGCGTTCAAACCCAGAGCGGTGATGTCACCTTGAGCGGCGTCGTGAACAGCGGTGCGGAAAAGGATCTCGCCGAGGAAATTGCGAAAAATATCCGTGGTGTCGGCAAGGTGGACACCAGCGGACTGCAAGTACAAGGTTGATTCATCTGAGACGGAGCCATTCAACGGCCCTGTTTACAAAGGAGGCAAGCCATGTTGAGCTGGGCAGTAACCTTTCTGATCATCGCGCTCATCGCCGGAGTTCTCGGCTTCAGCGGCATCGCGGGCACGGCGGCAGGCATCGCGAAAGTGCTGTTTTTGCTGTTCCTGATATTGTTTGTCGTCTCGCTTATTTTTGGTCGCAGGCCGCCTTGAGGGAGGAGCTATAAGCTGTAAGCTGTAAGCTGGATTTTTTTGGGCTTCGGTTCTTTCAGTGGGTTTGCGGTTTCTGAGTTTCACGCTTCAAGTTGCACGTTTCACGTAGGTGCCTGTGGCGATGGCATCACACTGGTCTCGCGCCGTGGTACAGAGAGCCCCACCGACCTGCGGGCCGCCCCGTTCTTACGTGCAACGTGAACAAACGCTTAATCGTAAACCAGAAATTTATCTACAACCCTGTGTGAGGTAACCTGAGCTTTAAGCAGGAGTTCTGGAAGAGCTGAGCTCTTCCAGAGTTTAACTTAAAGCTTACAGCTTATAGCTCCCCCGCCAAAACTTCCGAGCACTGTGTAAAACCCACCCATCACGGCCGGCAATTGGGCGTGCGCCCTGCGGCACGCGCCTCTTCATAGAGCGCCACGGCTTGAGGCATGCGCCGTTCCAGGTCGCGGATGCGTGTGGACGGGGCCGGGTGTGTGGAGAGAAATTGTGCCGGGCGCGCGCCCGCTTCACGCTCCATGTTGCGCCACAGGGTAACGCTTTCGCGCGGGTCGAAGCCGGCGCGAGCCATATATTCAAGGCCGACGACGTCCGCTTCCGATTCGTCGGCGCGGGAATAAGGCAGGGTGAGCAGGATATCCGCACCCATGCCGATCAGCTGCGGATTGACACCCGTGCCCGCCGCCACCACCGACACGCCCATCTGGGTCGCCAGCTGGTTGGATACTCTGGCCGCCGAATGGCGCGCCGTGACGTGCGCAATTTCGTGCCCGATGACGGCTGCCAACTGGTGCTGATTTTCGGCGGCGCGCAACAGCCCGGTGTAGACACCGATCTTGCCCCCAGGGAGCGCAAAAGCGTTGACGCTGTCGTCCTCGAAGACGCCAACCTCCCAGTTGTAACGCCCCGGCGCCATCGGCGTGATGGCATTGGCGACACAGTTCACATAACCAGACACCTTGCTGTTGCGCGTGGTGGGCGTCTCCTGCTTGAGCTGATCGAACGCCTGCGCGCCCATCTGCGCCATCTGTTCATCGGAAACCAGAATCATCTGCGAGCGGCCGGTGGGCGACGTTTCACACCCGGCAATGACCAACACCAGGCCACAAAGCAGCGCGCACAAGAGGCGGATATTCATCATGTTTTTCAGCTCCATTGTTGATTCGATGAGCAGGCGTCCCATAGACCAAAAAAACGTCTCTCAATTCCCCGGGCAGTGAAGATCATGCAGCTGGCTTTGGAGGCTGCCGATAATTGCAGAGCAAACCCGAGGAGTCTCACTTGTCACTTACGGCTGCCCGGATGTTTGAACGCTAATGCAGCAGCGATTCCACAACTTCACGATCGGGAAAGCCATCGCTGATCCGTCCCGTATCCCGCTGATAGGCCCCAAGCGCCGCGCGTGTGGCAGGGCCGAAGACACCATCGGGCTCTCCGGTATCGTAGCCGCGCTGGTTGAGCGCCACCTGCAGCTCTTCCACCTGGCTGCGGCTGAGCGCTTTCTGATTGGCGGGCGGTGTTTGCCGCAGGCCGCCGCCACCGGCAATGCGATCGGCGAGAATACCGACGGAAAGTGCATAGGATTCGGAGCGGTTCCATTTCATGATCACGGAGAAATTGCCGTAGACCAGAAAGGCCGGGCCACGGTGCCCGGCGGGCACCAGCAGCCGCGCGGTAATGCCGGTCGCCGGCAGCGCCGAGCCGTCCGCACCGCGGACGCCCAGCTCACCCCACTGCGCCAGCGTGCGCGCACCGCTGTCACCGGTCAGGGAGTAATCGAAGCCCCCCGGCAGGCGCACCTCGCGCCCCCAGCGCACACCATCCTTCCAGCCCAGGTGGCTGAGGAAATTGGCGCCGGATGCCAGCGCATCCTGCTCGCTGCCCCACAGGTCGATGCGGCCATCGCCATCGCCATCGACCGCAAAGCGCAGATAATTGGAGGGCATGAACTGAGTGTGGCCCATTGCGCCGGCCCAGGAACCGCGCATCTGGCGAGGGTCGAGGGACTCCCGGTCCATGACTTTCAGGGCTGTGAGAAATTCGGCGGCGAAGAAATCACCGCGGCGCGGGTCGCATGCCAGCGTGGCGAGAGAATCCAGGGTAGGCATGTTGCCGAGATACCCGCCGTAATTGGTTTCGAGCCCCCAGAAAGCCACCAGGTATTGACCGGGAACCCCGTAACGCTGGGTTAGTTGATCGAGAAAAGCGCGATGGCGGGTATACAGCTCGCGGCCGCGGCGTACACGCTCCGGGGTCACCCGTGCACTGAGATACTGGGCGAACGTCTGGGCAAATTCGGGTTGCTTGCGATCGAGCTCGAGAACCCGCTGCTGTTGTCTCATCAGCGGGATGGTAGCCACTGCCCGAGAGGACAGATTCTGCGCGCGCGCCTTGTTCTGCAGGCTCGACAAACAAGAATCGAAATCGGGTGATTGCGCTGCAGCCAACGCCGACAGACAAGCTGCCGCAACGGCTGCGAACAGTTTTTTCCCCATGGCGAGATACCCCCCGACGACTGACTGGTGACGACCATTCTACCTATTCATCGGGGTATCGGCGAACCCTGCTGAAGCCCTTTTTTCATCGGGACGGCAGCAGGGTGGTCTCGCTCGCAACAATACCGCGCCTCAACTCAGTAGCGCGCGGCATGCGGCATCCTTACATCAATGCTTCGACCAGCACCGCGTTGGAATACACCAAATCGCCGCCTTGCGCCCTGCCCACCAAGTGGAAGTGGCAGCGTTCATTTTGGGGGTTGTAGTAAACGCGCAGCTGACAATCGCTGATGCTGCCGCAGTCCGGCGAGACCGCCAGTTCCAGTTCGTCGGGATTGATGTCGAGAAACATTTCCCTTTCCGCATTGCGACGCAGCCGCTCTTCCGCCTCTTCAAGGCGCAAGTGGCATTCTTCGCTCACGTGGAGATGAATGTTGTGGACCGGCATACGCTCGCCCGCTGCGCCGACCTTGCGCCAACCTTCCAGATCCAGTGTCATGGTGCCCATATTTTATTCTCCTGCGGTCGTCGTTCGACCGTCGCTATTATCAACAGACCCTGGAAAGTATAGGAACCTTGTACGCGCGTCAACTTTGTGTCACGCGCATTGTGTTCAGGCGCGCAAAAGCGGCACAATCCGACCCAAAAGCGAAAGAACAGACGCGGACCAAAAGGACATGATCTACAAGTGCAAGGCGTGCAGTTTCGAGGGCGCGTTCTTCAAGCAGGGGATGTGCCCGGCTTGCGGCTCTCACCATATCCTGAGACAGGACAAGACTCCCCCCAGGCCCCCTGCTCGAAAACCGTTTCGCCTGGCGCTGGCCCTGGCGCTGTGGGTCTATCTGATCCTGGAAATCTACCGCAACCTGCAATCCTGAAAAGACGGGCAGCTCACCACATGAGATCGTCGGGAATCTGGTAGGCCGCGTAGGGGTCTTCCTCGTCCTCTTCCACCGCCTCGGCGCTGCGTTTGTTGAGCACTGCGATGGCGGCCTCGTCGCGAAGCAGTATCTTTTCGGCGACCACGGCGGGAATCAACACGAAATCGTCGTCCAGCCGTGCAATGGCCAGGGTACCCACCGTCAACTGGCGATGGTGTTTGTCACTGACGTGGAGCTTTTTGATTTTCTTGCCATCCGTGAACTGATAAGGCACATCGCCCCGTTCGCGTGGAACGCGGTTCATCTCGATCAGCTGGCGCACTTGCGCCGCGATGGCCCTGACCTCCGCCTCGCGCTGGCGCTGCAGATTGATCTCGCGATCGCGGGCGGCCTTCTCGGCAAGCGCCAGGCGCGCCCGCTCCTTGACGTCGTCGGCAGACACCGCTGTGCCCTTGCCTTGCTTTATGGCCTTGTGTTTTTCATGTTTGACCTGTTTGGCCTTCTTCTTGTCAACAACGCCCGCCTTGAGCAATTGATCCTGCAGGGATGCCATGGCTACCTCGATGATCTGGGAGCCGCTCATTATCGGCAGCGGCCCTGCGCCAGGCAAGCCTGCGCGGCGCATCAGGGCACGATGCGGTTGGAGCGATCCACCAGATCGTCCCCGGACAGCGCGAAGGGGCGCGGCCTGAAATTCAGGTCGCGAGCCGCATCGCCGTGATCGAACACCAGATCCTGATTCATGCGCTCGACCATGTCCGCCAGCCAGCGCAGACGGCGCGGCATGAACCGGATCAGCGGCTTGACCAGGCGAAACAGAAATAGCGGCAGCGACGCCAGGCGCGGGCGGCGCCCGAGCGCATGAAAAAGGCGCTCGCACAGCTGCCTGTAACTGAGGGTTTCACCCCCCGACAGGTTGTAGGCGCGATTCGCCGCCGCACCCGAGAACACCGCAGCGATACAGGCCTGCGCCACATCCTCCACGTGAATCGGCTGGCGCAAGCCCACCGCGCGCCCCAGCAGCGGCAGGAAGCCGAAGCGGCGAATGACGCGCAACAGCGAGCTGACGTTGTGATCGCGCCCGCACCCGTAAATCATCGTGGGACGCAGAATCACCCAGGAGATACCCTGCGTTTGCGCCCAGTGCTGTACCTGCTCTTCCCCTTGTATCAGATTCTCAACGAGCTCTCGTTCCTGAAAGTCCGCCGAACCCGCCTTGCTGAAGCGGCTCGTGGACGACAGCACCACCAGGCGGCGTGCGCCCGACGCTTCGATGAGCGGAAAGTATGCGTGCAGTTCCCAGATCGGCGCCGTGCACACCCAGGCGTCAAGTACCACTGAGGTCTCGTCACCCAGGCGCTGCCATGACAGCCCCGCATCGCCCTGCGCGCTGACGTCAGGCAGCTCCCGTGCGAAGGCGGCCACCTCGCACCCCCGTATCCGCAGCGCCTGGACCACCTCCGACCCGGTAAAGCCCCTGGCTCCCAGAACTCCCACCCGTTGCGCCATCTTCTACTCCACGACCTTGCTTTGCCACGGTCGACATTGTCCGGCAAAGCGGCCCGCAATGCATGCTGCGGCGGCAGTTGCAATCCCGTCTTCCCTTGGGTACCGTCAGCCATCGTCCAACGCAAGCAGTTGTAACTTCAATGAAAATCGCCCCCCTGTTTCTGAGCACGCTGGGCCTCGTGGCAGTTCTCAGCGCCTGTACTCCCGATCAGCCCGGCCCTGCGGCAAGCATGCCGCTGTCGGGCATTGAACGCGAGGGCATGGACCCCGCCATTCGCCCGCAGGACAATCTCTTTCTGCACGTCAACGGCGCCTGGCTGCGCGACACGGAAATCCCCGCCGACAAGGCCTCCTGGGGCAGCTTCGATGTGTTGCGCGAGCGGACGCTCCATCAGCTCAAGGACATCATCGAGACCGTTCAGGAAAACCCGCAGAGCCACAACGAGAAACTCGTCAGCACGCTTTATCAAGACCTTCTCGATGCCGACAGTGCGGCCGAAACAAGGCTGGACGCCCTCGCCGATGACATGGCAGCCATCGCTGCACTGCAAAGCCATGATGAGCTCCCCGCCCTGTTCGCGCACCTGGCGCGGCGCGGCGTCACCACGCCTCTCGCGGTCGGTATCGGCCAGGATCGCAAGGACTCGGCGCGCTATGCCGTGTACCTGTCCCAGGGAGGACTCGGCATGCCCGACCGCGACTACTACTTCGACGGCGGCGAGCAAAGCCAGAAGCTGAGAGACGGTTACCGCAGCTACCTGCTGCGCCTGCTCGAATTGAGCGGCGACAGCGAGGATGCCACCGAAGTGGTGGCCGCAACCATCGACCTCGAGACCCGCCTCGCCGAACACCACTGGACCCGGGTGGCCAACCGTGATGCGGAGAAAACCTACAATCCGTTCAGTGGCAACGCCCTGCTGGACACCCTGGCACCGACGTGGCACACTTTTTTCGCTGATTTGGATATCAGCGGACAGCCTCACTATGTGGTGCGCCAGCCGGATTTCGTCGCTGCGCTTCACGAAATCGTCACGCAGACACCTGTGGTTCAGTGGCAGGATTATCTGAAGCTGCAGCTGCTCAATGCCTATGCGCCCTATCTGGGCACGGCTTTCGACGAGGCCCACTTCGCCTTTTACGGCAAGCTGCTGCGCGGCACCTCCGAGCAGGAACCCCAGTGGCAGCGCGCCATCAGCTATATGAACGGCGCCATCGGCGAAGCCCTGGGTGAGCTGTATGTCGAAAAGCACTTCCCGCCGCAGGCGCGGGCGCGCATGGAGGAGCTTGTCGCCAATCTCAAACAGGCCTTTCACGACGCCATCAGCGACCTGCCCTGGATGACCCCGGCCACGCGGGCACGCGCCCTGGACAAGCTGGCGGCCTTCAATACCAAAATCGGCTACCCGGACAAGTGGCGCGACTACAGCGCCCTGGAACTCGAAGCCGGCGATCTGGTGGGCAATATCCAGCGCATCAATGCGTGGCAGCACCAGCGCGACGTGGAGCGCCTCGGCGAGGCGGTGGACAGGGACGAATGGTTCATGCCACCGCAGATCGTCAACGCCTATTACAGCCCCAGCATGAACGAGATCGTGTTTCCCGCCGCTATCCTGCAGCCGCCGTTCTTCAACATGGCGGCGGACGACGCCGTCAACTATGGCGCCATCGGCGGCGTCATCGGTCACGAGATCGGTCACGGCTTCGACGATCAGGGCAGCCGCTACGACGGTCGGGGCAACCTCAACAACTGGTGGAGCGACGAAGACCGGCAACACTTCGACGCCCTGGGCAAAAAACTGGCCGCGCAGTACAGCCAGTACGAACCGCTACCCGGCCAGTTCACCAACGGCGAACTGACCCTCGGCGAAAATATCGGCGATCTCGGCGGCCTGGGCATGGCCTGGCAGGCATATCTGCTGTCGCTCGACGGTCGCGAGCCGGCGCTGATCGACGGCTACACCGGCTACCAGCGGGTCTTCCTCGGCTGGGCTCAGGCCTGGCGCGTCAAGCGTCGCGATGAACTGGTGAGCCAGCTGCTCAAGACCGGCCCCCACTCGCAACCGGAATTTCGCGTCAACGGCGTGGTGGAAAACATCGACGGTTACCACGAGGCCTTCGACACCGAACCCGGCGACGCCATGTACAAACCGCCACGCAAGCGCATCCGCATCTGGTGATCGCCCGGCGGCTTGCGAACTTGCAAACCGCCTGCTTGCGACTTCAATGTTTATCGCGCCGCGCGCATCAGCCCTGATTCCGCGCTTCCGGCAATCCGGGTATGATGGCGAGCAGATGCATTCACAGAACAAGGAGTCGGGGAGTTGATTGCCTCGCACGGTAGCGATGACCAGAAGGCAACAGTCGCGAAATCCGGCACCCTGCGCACCGTCGCGAGCGAACAGGGGCCCTGCCTTTTCGTTGCCGGCAACTGGACGCTGGCCGACTACCCGCACCTGAAGGAAGTCATCCTGGCTGACAGTCCCCCCTCTCCGGACTGCCTGGATTTCACGGCGCTGCAGCAGCTGGACACCGCCGGCGCCGCGCTCTTGTGTCGCGCCGTCGGCGCGCAACGCCTCGCCGCGCTGCTGCCCACCGCCACGGGGCTTTCTTCGGAGCTGGCGGGACTGCTGCAGGTGGTGGCGACAGCCGCCGCCACCGAAGAAGCCGCCGCGCCGCCGCCATCACACTGGCTCGACGGCGTCGCGCGTCTCGGCGAACTGATGCAACGCGGCTGGCGCAACTTTGTGGTGCTGGCCGGTTTCATGGGCCTGACCCTCACAACCCTGTGCCGCGTGGCGGTCAGGCCATCGCGCTGGCGCATCACGGCAGTGGTGGCCCAGATGCAGCAGACCGGGCTCAACGCAATGTCCATCGTCGCGCTGCTCACCTTCCTGGTGGGCGCGGTGGTAGCTTTTCTCGGCGCCACGGTGCTGGCCAATTTCGGCGCCAGTATCTATACCGTGAACCTGGTGGCCTATTCCTTTCTGCGCGAGTTCGGCGTACTGCTCACCGCCATCCTGCTCGCCGGTCGCACCGCCAGCGCCTTCACGGCGCAGCTGGGCTCCATGAAGGTGAACGAAGAGCTGGACGCGCTGCGCACTCTGGGTCTCAGCCCTCTGGAGCTGCTGGTGGTGCCACGCGTTCTGGCGCTGCTCGTCACGCTGCCGCTACTGACCTTCCTGGCCATGATCTCGGGGATCGTCGGCGGCGCCATGGTGGCGATGTTTTCGCTCGATATTTCCCTCACGCGCTATCTCACCATCGTTCATGAAACACCAGTGCGGCATTTTTTCGTCGGCATGGCAAAAGCGCCCCTGTTCGCCTTCATGATTGCCCTGATCGGCTGTCTGGAGGGCTTCAAGGTCTCGGGCAGCGCCCAGTCCGTGGGAGAGCACACCACATCCAGCGTCGTGCAATCCATTTTCGTGGTGATTCTGCTCGACGCCATCATCGCCCTGTTCTGCATGGAGATGGGCTGGTGAACGCGCCGCCACCCGCGATCGCGGTGCGCGGCCTGTGCAACCGTTTCGGCAGCAATGTCGTGCACGAAGGCCTCGACCTCGACGTCAGGCGCGGCGAAATCCTCGGTATCGTGGGTGGTTCGGGCACCGGCAAGTCGGTGCTGCTGCGCGCCATCATCGGCCTCATCCACCCCGCCGCTGGTGAAGTGCGGCTGTTCGGCGAAGACTTCCTCAACGTACAGGGCGCGCGCCGCCAGGAACTGGAACGCAACATCGGCGTGCTGTTTCAGAACGGCGCGCTGTTTTCGTCACTCACGATCACCGAAAACGTCGCCCTGCCCTTGATCGAACACGGTGGCCTGGCCCGCGACGATGCCGAACAACTCGCGCGCACCAAGCTCGCACTGGCAGGTCTGCCGCCCCACGCCGGCAACCTGATGCCGTCCGAACTGTCCGGCGGCATGATCAAGCGCGCCGCGCTGGCCCGCGCACTCGCCCTGGATCCGGATCTGCTGTTTCTGGATGAGCCCACCGCGGGCCTCGACCCCATCAGTGCCGCAGCCTTCGACCAGCTGCTGCTCACCCTGCGCGATGCCTTCGGTTTTACCGTGTTTCTGGTGACCCACGACCTCGACACCCTGTACACCACTTGCGACCGGGTGGCGGTACTGGCCCGCAAGAAAGTGGTGGTGGCAGACGAGCTTGAGATTGTCGCGGCAACCCGCGATGATTGGATCCAGGCGTATTTTCATGGCCCCCGGGGCCGGGCGGCCCAGGCCGCCGCAACATCGCAGAGGTAGGCCCCAATGGAAACCCGCGCTCACCATATTGTCATCGGCTTTTTCACCATCGCCGTGGCCATTGCCGCGCTGCTCTTCGCCCTGTGGCTGAGCAAGACCGGCGGCGACCGCGACAGTCGCCTCTACGACATCATCTTCAAGGAATCGGTGACCGGCCTGTCCATCGGCAGCCAGGTGCAATACAACGGCATCCGCGTGGGCGAAGTGACCCGCCTCGACCTCGACCGCGATGACCCGCGCAAGGTGATCGCGCGTATCAAGGTGCCCGAGAACATTCCGGTGACAGAAGCCACCAAGGCGCGTCTCACCATCGCCAACATCACGGGTTCGGCTGTCATCCAGCTGGTCAGCGGCCCGCCCGACAGCCCCAGACTCACCGCCAGGAGCGGCAAGGTACCCTCCATCGTTGCCACGCCATCGCCGTTCACCAAGCTGCGCAGCAGCAGTGAAGAACTGCTCGCCAATATTTCGCAGTTGGCGAGCAATGCCAACAAGGTGCTGTCCGATGAAAACACGCGCAATATGAGCAACATCATCGCCGACCTGGCCGCCACCACCAATGCGATCGCGGGCGAGCGCGACGCGATAAGCGGCACCTTGAATGAGCTGGCCGCCGCAAGCCGTGAGATTCATCGCGCCATGACCGAACTTTCAAGCCTGGTGGAAAAGCTCAATACGGGACTGGCCGCTCACGGCGACGATCTGGCAAACAGCGCCAAGAGCACTCTCGCCGCAATGGAGCAACTGAGCTCCACGCTCGACGGCGCGATTTCCAGTAATCAGGGCTCTCTCGACCAGGGGATTCAGGGCTTCGCGGAACTCGGCCCCATGCTTCAGGAATTGCGCACCACCATTGGCGCGCTCGGCGCGGTATCGCGCCGTCTCCACGAGGATCCCGCGCAATTCCTGATGGGCGGTGAAAAAATTCGGGAGTATCAGCCATGAGGGTATTCAAAAACCGGAGCCTCGTACTGGCAATGCTTGCCCTCGGCGGTTGTACGATATTGCCGGAAAGTCGTGAGGTGTCGCTGTACCAGCTGCCGGAGCCGTCGCTGGCCGCGGCCGGTCCGGTCACGTCGCCGTGGACCTTGCGGCTGCGCACGCCGCGCACCAGCGAAGCGCTGTCCGGAACCCGCCTGCTGGTGATGACGGACGACAACGAGCTCGCCGCCTACAGCGGCGTGCGCTGGGTGTCCACCACCCCGAGATTGTGGCTGGATCATCTCGCGCGCGCCACGGTCGCCGACGGCAGATTGAGCGCCGTCACCACCGACCGCGACAACCTGCTGGCCGACCGCGAGTTGTCCGGCATGCTGCGGGACTTCCATGTCGACTTTCGCGGCGCCGTGCCCGAAGCCGTGGTGCGCTACGATGCGGTACTGGCCGGCAGCGCATCGCGACGCATCATTGCAAGCCGCAGCTTCAGCGCGCGCGAGCCGCTCCACGGCAAGGATGCCGCCGCCATGGTGGCCGCGCTGGGCGCGGCATCGGACCGGGTAAGCAGTGACCTGCTGAACTGGATGCTGTCTGCAGAGTCAAACCCCTGAAAGGACTTCCAGAAAAACCTTGCTGTTGCCAACGACGCTTTATACCTGCCTTACCTCATGCGCACGCGGCCTGCGCCGCGGCGCGCTGGCTGTTGTCGTCCTGCCGGCGCTGGCGCTGGGTGCCGACGAAGGCCTGAAACTGGTCATCGATGGTGGCAACAACACCCTCAAGAACAATGTGCGCCACTATCTGGGCGACCTCGATCGCCTGCCCTGCGACGCCCGCGAACTGCATGTCCACAATGCCCTGTCGCGCGCCGATCCGGCAATTTCCGAAGCACTGCGCGCACTCGGCTATTACCACGGTAGCTGGAAGATCGACACATCCCGAACGCCGGCGAGAAACGGCAACGGCAAAAATGGCGAGTGCTGGCAGGTGAGCGTCGCCCTGACACCCGGCGACCCCACCCTGCTCACGGACATTCATGCCGAGATTCGCGGCCCCGGTGGCGACGATCCGGACTTCAGCAGCGTGCTCGACGATCTTCCCCTGCGCAAGGACCGCAAACTCAATCACGGCCAATACGACCAGGCCAAGCGCATGATCCAGCAGCGCGCCGCGGCACTCGGCTATTTTGCGAGCGAATATCGCGAAAGCGTGCTGCGCGTCAATCGCGAAACCCACAGTGCAACGGCTGTCCTCATCTTCGACAGCGGCCCGCGCTACCGCTTCGGCGCCATCAACTATCCCGACACAGTGTTGAAACAGTCGTTTCTCGAACGCTACCAGACCTTCGCCAGTGGCGATCCCTACGACGTCAACAAGGTAATCGGTTTCCAGAACAACCTGATCAACAGCCAGTATTTCGATATCGTCAGCGTCAACCAGCGCGAACCGGACCCGGATACCGCGACGGTGGACATCGACCTCGAACTGGCGGTGAAATCCCGCTATGAAAGCACCTTCGGAACCGGCTTCTCCACCAACCTGGGGCCCAAGGCCAGCTACGTGCTGAAAAATCGCCGCTACAACAGCGACGGCGACACCTACCAGATCTCCACCCAGTGGTCGCCGGTGGAGAGCAATGTGGGATTTCAGTATGAGCAGCCCGGCGCCGATCCCCTGCGCGAAAAAACCCTGTGGTCGGCGGGCTGGCGCCAGGAAGATTCCGACAGCGTCGACAGCACCGCCTTCCTCGGCGAAGTGTCGCGCGTCACCATGCTCGACAACGGCTGGATGCTGACCCGCTCCCTGAGCGTACTCAACGAAGATTTCCGCGTCGCCGACAGCGAAGGCTCCACCACCTCGTTCCTGGTGTACCCCGGCGTGCAACTGGCGCGCAGCCGCGCCAACGACGCCCGCTACCCAACCCGCGGCTGGCGTGTGACGGCCGGCGTCAAGGGCGCCTCGGAAGATCTGCTGTCGGACACCAGCTTTGTGCAGACCACCCTCGATGGCAAGTTCATCCTGCCGCTTGGCGGCGGGCGCCTGATCAGTCGCGGCGGGTTCGGCGCCACCTGGGTGGACGCCTTCGCCACCCTGCCCGCGTCACTGCGTTTCTTTGCCGGCGGCGACAGCAGTGTGCGCGGCTTCGATTATCAGTCACTGGGGCCGCGCAACAGTGCCGGCGAAGTGACCGGCGGCAAGAATTTGATCACCGGCAGTGTCGAGTACGATTATCTGGTGTGGGGCGACTACGGTGTGGCCGTGTTCTACGACACCGGCAGCGCCTTCGATACCAGGCAATTCAAGCTCTACGAGAGTGCCGGCTTCGGTCTGCGCTGGCTGTCGCCGATCGGTCCGATCCGCGTCGATTTCGCCTTTCCCCTCGCCGACGGCGGTTTCCGCTTCCATCTGTCGATGGGGCCTGACCTGTGAACCGCGCGGTGAAGCGCCTCACCCTGTTCGGCGCGCTGCCGCTGGTCGGCCTGCTGGCCGTGCTCGGCGCGGCCATTGCCTGGCTGCTGGACAGCGAGTCCGGCGCGCGCTGGATCGCGGCCCGTGTCCTGCCTGCGGAGATATCCTACCGCGAGCTGTCCGGAACCCTGAACCGCGGCCTGCACATCGAGGGGCTGCGCATCCGCCTCGAAGGTGTCGACGTCGACATCGGCCAGGTCGAGGGCCGCTGGCAGTTGCTCAGCGTGCTGGGCGGCCAGTTCCACCTCGAGCAGCTGACGGCCGCGGACGTCGATGTCACCCTCAAGGAAACCGACAAGCCCGAAGAGCCGCCCGGCCCCTGGCCGTCGCTGCGCCTGCCCTTTCCCGTAACCCTGAAGCTGATCGCGCTGACGAACCTGCGCATCCATCAGGGTGACAGCACCACCGAAATCCGTTCCGCGTCGCTGAGTGCGGTGCTCAGCCCCCTGCACGCCCACATCCAGCGCTTCTCGGTGGCGATGCCTGCGGGCAAAGTCAGCCTGTCCGGGCGCCTCGGCACCAGCTACCCTTACCCGGCCAACTTGGGTATCGCCTGGTGGCTGGATCAGGCGGACCAGCACTTTGCCGGCGAAGGCACCCTCAGCGGCCCCATCACCGCACTGAAAATCGAACACCAGATATCGTCTCCGTTCGTGCTGGCGAGCAAGGGCAGCGTCGACGTCCGCGCCGATCCGCAGGTGATGGCGATCGTTCCACAACAGGTGGCCTTCGCTCTCAACAACCACTGGCAGGGTCTGGATCTCACCTCCTACGGTGTGAGCGCCATCAGCGCGGGCAGCCTCGAGCTCGGCGGTACCGCATCCGATTACAGCCTGATCCTCGACACCGTTCTCGCGCCAAGCGCGGCACCCGTCACCGAGGACTCGTCTGCAGAGCAGGAAACGGCGGATGTGCTCGCCATGCTGTTGCGCGATTCCGAGTCTCCACCTCACCTGACCTTGCGGGCACAGGGCAGCCTCGAAGAGGCGCGCATCGCCAGCTTGCAGTTGGTCACCGATCGCGGCCAGGCCACGGTGAACGGCACTGTAGGCTGGGTCGATGGCATCCGCTGGGACGCGGCGCTGTCGGCAGCGGAACTGGACACCTCGATGCTCGCACCACAATTTCCGGCGCTGCTGTCGGCCACCATCAACAGCAGCGGCCAGTGGCTGGAAGGTCAGCTACAGACACAGCTGGACATCGCCAGCCTCACCGGCAAGGTGCGCGACCACTCTCTGGAAGGCAGTGGGCGGATGCGCGTTCACTACGGCGCCGCTGAGTTCGGCGCCGACATCGACGACCTCAAACTCGCCCTGGGTGCCAACAGGCTGGATGCCAACGGCGTGGTCGGCGCCACCTCCGATCTGAACTGGCGACTCAGCGCCGACAACCTGGCCGCCCTCGCACCACAAATGGGGGGACGGCTGCGCGGCGAAGGCAGTGTCAGCGGTACGCTGCAAGATATTCGCCTGCGCGCCAATCTCGATGGCGCGGATGTGCGCTTGCCCGGCGTCGGCATCGAGAGTCTGTCGCTGCGCCTGACTCCCTCCGCCGGCAACCAGCACAGCCTCGACGCCCGGATCACCGGCATCGATGGCGCGGGCCTGAACGATGCCGAACTGCGCATCGACGCACAGGGCAGCCCGCAGGATCACCGCCTGCGGGCTGCCTTCGCCGGCATGGACAATGCCGTGGAGCTATCTGTGGAGGGCGGGTACAACGCCGGCGCCTGGCAGGGCGCCCTCGCCCGGCTCGACATCAGCGAAAGTCCGATCGGCGCCTGGCACATGAGCGAGCCGGCACAGCTGCAACTCGGCGCGGAGAATGTTCGCGTCAGCGGCTTGTGCCTGGCCCAGGACGACAGCCGCCTGTGCGCCGATGTCGCCAAGCAGGGAGAAACGCTCTCCACCAAGGGTCGGATCGCGGCGCTGGATCTGGCCCTGGTCGCGCCCTGGCTGCCGCAGGAGGCCAGCATTCAAGGTCAGTTGGATGGCCGCTTCGACATCAGCGCCGACAACGGCGTATTCAACGGCAATTACAACCTGGAAAGCAGCGGCGGGCTGCTGCGCTACGAGACGGCCGGCGACGATGCCTTCGAGACGGTGTTCGACTTGACCGCGAACGGCAATGTTGCGAAAAACACCCTCGTCAACGACGCGCGACTGAGTATCGCCGACACCGGCGAAATCCAGCTGCACCTCGAAACCGGGCTCGATGCTCCCCATCGCCTCGCTGGCAACCTCAACGCACAGCTGCCGTCCCTGCAATGGCTCCAGGCCCTGACGACCGCCATCGAAGAACCAGAGGGCAGCATCCAACTGGGGCTGACCATTGCAGGAGATGCCTCATCCCCGCAGCTGACGGGTGAGGCCAGCATGCAAGACATCGCCCTCACCCTGCCCGCCGCGGGTATCCACCTCAGCGATGGCAACGGTCGTCTCACCCTGGCCGCCGATGAGCACTGGCAAATGGCGGCCAGTATCAAATCCGGACAGGAGCCGCTGGCGGTTTCCGGAGCCGGCAGACTGGGCACAGGTGCAGAAAACGCCCTCGAACTGTCAGTGCAGGGCAACAACGTGGTGCTCGTCGATCTGCCCGATACCCGGGTCGCCGTGTCGCCGGATCTGCGTGTCGCCCTGGCCGACAGCGCCCTGAGTGTGCGCGGCAACCTCGGCATTCCCAGCGCCCACCTGGTGATCCGTCCCCAGCCCGAGGGCGCCACCACGGTGTCGGCAGACGAAGAAGTGATCCCCGCAGAGGAAGTCGATGCCGCAGGCCTCGCGGTGGCAGCCGATGTTCGCATTCAGCTTGGCGACGACGTACGCCTCGAAGCCTTCGGCTTGAATACCCGCCTCACCGGCAACCTGCGCCTGCGCCAGCAGTCGCCCAACCCGCCGCGCGCCGACGGCACCATCGCCCTCGAGGATGGCACCTACGAAGCCTACGGCCAGAAGCTCGAAGTCACCCGCGGCCTGTTGTTGTTCCAGGGTGCGGTGGACAATCCCGGCCTCAACATCGTGGCGACTCGCGAAACGCCCTCCGCCACCGTGGGCCTGGAAATCGGCGGCAGCGCCCAGGACATCAAGAGCGAGGTCTTTTCCAATCCGGCCATGCCCTCCACCGATGCGCTGACGATTCTGGTCACCGGCAAACCGCTGGCCGATCTCAACGAATCCGACACCAACGCCGTCGCCAATATCGCCACATCCCTCGGCATCGCCCAGAGCCAGGGCATCACCAACCGCCTGCAAAGTGCCACCGGCCTCGACGTGGTATCCCTGCAAGGTGGCGACACCTACGTGGACAGCTCATTGGTCGTGGGCAAATACCTGTCATCGAAACTCTTCGTCAGTTATGTCCAGAACCTGTTTACCCCGCAGGGCAGCTTCGTCCTGCAATACACGCTGGGCAAGCGCCTCGGCCTCAAGGCGGAATCCGGCGAATACCAGAGCATCGATTTGCTGTACAAGATCGAGCATTGATTTTTTAGTTGTCAGTCTTCAGTTGACAGTTCACAGTTGTCAGTTAACAGGGGGGTGCCACGCTCACTGTGAACTGTGAACTGTGAACTGACACAAAACTGTCACACTCCCACGACATTATGCACCAGGCGATTTTACCCAGGACTTGCAGTCACCCCCATGAACAAAAAAGAACTCTATTTTCCCAAGGAGCTTAGCTGGCTGGCGTTCAACGAACGGGTGCTGCAGGAAGCTGCCGACACGCGCAACCCCATCATCGAGCGCGTGAAGTTTCTCGGTATTTTTTCCAACAACCAGGACGAGTTTTTCAAGGTGCGGGTCGCCGACGTGCGCCGCGCCGTAAAGCTGGAGGAAAAGACCGGCCAGGTTGGCGAGGCCGGCAAACTGCTGGCCCAGATACAGGACAAGATCGTCCAGCTCTCCAACAAATTCGACGCCATTTATGAGGACGTCCTGCGCGAACTGCAGAACAACAAGATTTTTTTCGTCACCGAGGAAACCCTGTCAGAGAAGCAAGGAAAATGGCTCGACGAGCATTTTCGCGAGCACATCCTGCCGCACCTGGTGCCCATCTGGCTGAATGAAACCACCTCTCTGGACAAGCAGCTGGACGACGAAGCCTCTTACCTCGCCGTGCAGATCAAGAAGGGCAAGAAACGCCAGTACGCGATTCTCGATATTCCCGACAGCGTACCCCGCCTCATCAACGTGCCGCCCGACCGCGGCCACGCGCGCAACTATTTCATGATGGTGGACGAAGTGATACGTCACTGCCTGGACCAGATTTTTGCACCTTTCGTGGAATACGATTCGGTGAAAGCCTGGTCCATGAAATTTTCCCGCGACTCGGAGTACGAGCTTTACGACGATCTGGATCTGAGCTTTACGGAAAAGCTCAGCCTCGGCATGAAGCAGCGCCTTACCGCGGAGCCGGTGCGTTTGAGCTACGACAAAACCATGCCCAGCGAGATGGTGGGCCTGCTGTGCGAACGCCTGCGCATCGAAAACGTCGACAGCGTCATTCCCGGCGGTCGCTATCGCAATTTCCGGGATTTCATCGACCTCAAGAATCCCGGGCGCAAATGGCTCGAAAACAAGCCGCTGCCACCGCTGCGCTGCGCTGCGTTCGACAGTCACCGCAATGTTTTCGAAGCCATGGACAAGGGCGACATCCTGCTCCACTACCCCTACCATCGCTTTTCATATTTCACCGAATTCGTGCGCCAGGCCGCCTTCGACCCGGCGGTCGTGGAAATCAAGATCAATATTTATCGCGTCGCCTACGACTCGCGCATCATCGATTCGTTGATCGACGCCTCCCGCAACGGCAAGCGGGTTACCGTCAACATCGAACTGCGCGCCCGTTTCGATGAAGAGCAGAACCTCGAACTCACGGAAAAACTCAGCGACGCCAACATCAAGGTCACGCTGGGCATCCCCAACCTCAAGGCGCACTCCAAACTCTGCGTCGTCAGCCGCCAGACGGGCAGCACCCTCAAGCGCTATGCGGTGGTGAGCACCGGCAACTTCAACGAAGCACGGCGCGCATCTATACCGATTTCGCCCTCTTCACCGCCCACCCTGAGATCTGCGAGGAAGCGTACAGCGTCTTTCAGTTCATCGAGACGAGTTACAAACACCCACACCTTGAGCACCTCTGGGTGTCGCCACTCAATACTCGAAGCCAGATCACGCAACGGATCGACAGGGAAATCGATCACGCCAGAAAAGGTCGCAAGGGGCTCATCAGAATCAAGCTCAACAACCTGGTCGACGACGAACTCATCAGCCATCTCTACAAGGCGAGCCAGGCCGGCGTGGTGATCGAGATGATCATCCGCGGCATGTGTGGTTTGCGCCCCGGTGTAAAAGGGCTCAGCGACAATATCCGCGTAATCAGCATCGTCGATCGGTTTCTCGAACACACCCGGCTCATCATTTTTGGCAACGATGGCGAGCCGGACGTATTCATTTCCTCGGCAGACTGGATGACCCGCAACCTGGACCAGCGCGTCGAAGTCACTTGCCCCATCTACGACCCGGCACTGAAAAAATACCTGCTCACCATCATGGGTGTTCAGCTCGCGGACAACCAGAAGGCGAGAATCATCGACAAGCAGCAGGTCAACAAATACCAGCCGCGCGGCAACAAGCGCAAAATCAGATCCCAGGAAGCGATCTATCAGCTGCTGGCGAGCACAGGCAGTATTGTGAAATAAAGTTCACAGTTCACAGTTCACAGTTCACAGTTCACAGTTCACAGTTCACAGTTCACAGTTCACAGTTCACAGTTCACAGTTCACAGTATGAGCGTGGCACCCCCCTGTTAACTGTCAACTGCAAACTGTGAACTAACTCCTGCCAACGATCAGAAGTGAAAATCGACACTCAGCAAATAGGACCGAGGTGGACCCAGCACAACACGTTGCGCCGGCCAGTTTGCCGAATTGGCATAGAGCTCATCGGTAACGTTGTCCACGTTGAGGCGCATACTCACATTGGGATTGACCTTGTAGGACGCCATCAGGTTGGCGATGGTGTAGTCGGGCAGCTTGCCGTAGGTGCCATTGGGAATGATCCGTGAGGCATCGTCCGGGCGCCCCACCCAGGAGTCGCCCACATGCTGAATGCCGCCGCCAACCGTGAGGCCGAACGGGAAGCTGTAAGTGGTCCACAGCGACGCGCTCTCCTTGGGTGTGAAGGCCAGCTCATCGCCGCTGGTGCGCAGCACGTCGCCGTAGTCGGCGGGATTGGCGCGGCGTCTCACCTCGTCAAGATAGGCACTGTGGTCGCGCTCGCTGTCCAGAATCACGAAACCGGCGAAGATATTCCAGGCCTCGGTGATCTGGCCGTTGATGCTGAACTCGACCCCCTCGACGATCTGTTTACCGTAACCCTTGAGGGTGGTGGCGGTATCGCCGACGTCGCGCCCGGTGATGGCAACGTCGCGTTTTTCGGTGTGGAAATACGCCAGACTCAGCCCCAGGCGCTCGTCGTAGAAATTCCACTTGGTGCCCACTTCCAGATTGAGGGATTTTTGGGGCTTGGCACTGGCAACGAACCCTGGAAAGGCGTTGTCGCCGGTGCGGGAAATATCCGGGTTGGACAGGAAAGAGCCCGGCGGCAGCGTCGCGAGGCCGGCCGCCGCGTAGATGCTGCCGTTTTCCACCGGCTTGTAGACCAGGCCGATCTTGCCGCTGAGAGTGGTTTCACTGTCGCGATAGCCCGACAGCGCTCCCGTCGGATCACCAGCAATGGTATGGCTGTCGATGGCGACTTCGTAGCGCTCTGCCCTCAGACCTCCGGTGAGCTGCCAGCTCTCATTGAACTCCATGGTGTCGTAGACATAGGCCGCCAAGGTATCGACACCCACGTCATTGGTCTGGGTCGGGGCGAAGGGCGTGGCCTCCACGCGACGGAAATCGGGGCTGAAGATATCGGTGGTGGAATTGACGCCACTGAAGCGATCGGCCTCCGACTCTTCACGGGAGAACTCGATACCCGCCACCAGGTTGTGGCCGACCTGGCCGGTGGCGAAGCGCATATTCAGATTGGTCAGATTGGTCAGCGTAGTGGTTTCGCGGTCGTAGAACTGGGTTTGCGTCGTGACAACCTGACTCGCGGGAGCATAACCGGTCACCACGGTATAGCGAGCCTGGTGGTCGTTCCTGGACCAGCGTGTCTGGTTGCTGATGGTGACACTATCGCTCAGATCGTGTTCGACGCTGATCACGAAGGCGTCGGAGGTGACGTCCTCGAAATCCGATGCCAGACCATAGAAGTTGTCGCGTTCGGATGAGCCGGTCAGCGGGTCATGACGCATCATGCCGCTGATCAGCGCGGCCGGCGTGCCCCAGTCCGGCCTGCCGTCGTCCTGCACATGCTGGTAGGACAGGTGCAAACGCGTCGGCGTGTTGAGCCCCAGGGACAGGGAGGGTGCGAAACCCCAGGCCGACTTGTCGGCTTCGTCGCGACCCGCGACACCGCTTTCCTCGACCATCAGGTTCAGGCGTACGGCGGTACTTTCGTTGAGAATCCGATTGATATCGGCGCTGGCGCGCTGCCGGGGGTCGGAGTCGTAACTGTCGAAACCGTAGGACAGGGTCGCCGACGTCGCATTTTCGAGACGCGGCATTTTCGTCACCAGGTTGATGTAGCCGCCACCGCTGCCGCGGCCATTGTCCGCCGCGGGGCCCTTGGCAACCTCGACCTGCTCGACATTGAAAATATCGCGGGTATAGCTGCCGGAGTCGCGCGCGCCATCGATGAAAATACTGCCGCTGGTATCGAAACCGCGCAGGCTGAAGTTGTTGTTACTGGTGGAAAAGCCGTTCTCACCCGCATTGAAGCTGATACCCGGCGTATTGTTCAACACATCCGTGAGCGTTTGCGCGCCCTGCTGGGCGAACACTTCCTGAGGGATGATCTGCAATGTCTGGGGCGTATCGATCAGCGGCGCGGTGAACTTCTCGGACGAGACCGTCTGGCGGAGATATTCCCCTCTTACTTCCACCGCCTGCAGCTTCGTGCTCCTGTCCTGCCCCTCGGCCGCGCGATCCGACGCGTCCTGAGCCTGGGCGAGTGCGCCGTAACTGGCACAGATGATCGCCGCTACCAGCGGCTTCATGCGCGACTTGCGCACGGACATTTCTCTTTCGTGTGAGCTTGTGTTCATTGTCATCTCCATGATCGATCGAAATTTGTTCGTTGTGCAGCCTGACAAACCAAAGGGCGCTGGCCTGACCCGACAACGCATATGATAGTGATTCGCATTAGTTACCGCAATCAATAGTTGATATGCCCATACGAGCCAGCCAAAATCATGGCGGGACACCCGCCGAACAGGTAGAGTCTGCATACCTTCGCAAGCGGAGATAGCGATTCCATGCTGCATACCCATGCCAACCTGCTCACCGAAGAACAGGTACAGTACTGCCGCCGCGCCCTCGCCCAGGCGCGCTGGGAAGACGGCCGCATCACGGCGGGTCACATTGCCCAAAAGGCCAAGAGCAACCTGCAACTGGCTGCCGCGGATCCGCTCGCCAACGAATTGGGCAACCTGGTTCTCGACGCTCTGGCAAGGCATCCGCAATTCATGGCCAGCGCCCTGCCCCTCAAGGTCTTTCCGCCGCGCTTCAACTGTTACCAGGACGGCGGCCACTACGGCGATCATGTGGACAACGCGGTATTCAGCGTACCGGGCACGCCGCACCGCATTCGCAGCGATCTGTCGGCGACGCTTTTTCTGAGCGCGCCGGACGAATACGACGGCGGTGAACTGATCATCGAAGACACCTACGGCAGCCACAGCGTCAAGTTGCCAGCGGGGCATCTGGTGCTGTATCCCAGCACCAGTCTGCACCGTGTCACTCCCGTCACGCGCGGCGCGCGCCTGGCCTCGTTTTTCTGGATACAAAGCCTGGTGCGCGACGACGGCCAACGCCATACACTGCTCGAACTGGATCTCGCCATCCAGGATCTGACCCGGCGCAACCCAAGTGATCCGGCACTGCCGCGCCTCACCGCCGTCTATCACAACCTGGTGCGCCAATGGAGCGAGACCTGACCGCCATGCCTAGCCGCTCTCCGCCCCTGCAGAGGATTCCCCGCGACATCGCTGCCGTCGCCGACTACGAACCCTACGCGCGCGAACGCATGACGCCCGAGGCCTGGGCCTGGCTCAGCGGCGGCGCGGCGGATGAAATCACCCTGCGCGACAACAGCGCCGCGTTCACGCGCCTGCGCCTGCACAGCCGGGTACTGCGCGATCTGAGCGGCGGGCACACCCGGCTCGAACTGTTCGGCAGCACATTCGACTACCCGATATTGCTCGCACCCATCGCCTACCATCACCTCGCCCATCCCCAGGGCGAGTTGGCCAGCGTACTCGGCGCGTCGGCGATGAAGGCCGGCATGGTGGTCAGCACCCAGGCCAGCACAACGTTAGAGGACGTTGCCGCGGCGGCGCAGACGCACCTGTGGTTTCAGCTTTATATGCAGGCGGAACGCGGCTTCACGCGCGAGCTGGTCGAACGGGCGCGCCGCGCTGGCTATCGGGCGCTGGTCGTCACCGCCGATGCGCCGGTCAGCGGCTTGCGCAACCGCGAGCAACGCGCGGGCTTCGCGCTGCCCGCAGGCGCCGCCGTCAACCTGCGCAGCATGCCCGCGCCGCCCGCGCACAGCGCCCGCCCCGGCGAGAGCCCGCTTTTCGGCGGGCCTCTGCTGGCCGCCGCACCGAATTGGCAGGATCTGGAATGGCTGTGCGGCATCACGGACTTGCCGGTGCTGCTCAAGGGTGTTCTGTGCGCCGAAGATGCCTTGCAGGCACTGGGCTGTGGCGTCGCCGGCGTGATCGTCTCCAACCACGGGGGCCGCACCCTCGATGGCCTGCCCGCCACCATAGACGCCCTGCCCGCCATTGCCGAGGCCGTCGCAGGGCGCGTGCCGCTATTGCTGGATGGCGGCATCCGCCGCGGCAGCGATGTTTTCAAGGCCCTGGCGCGCGGCGCTGCGGCGGTGCTGATCGGTCGTCCCTACATGTATGCACTGGCGGCGGCGGGCGCACCGGGCGTCGCCCACGTTCTCAACATTCTGCGCGCCGAGCTCGAAACCACCATGGTGCTGACGGGTTGCCGCACGCTGGCGGAAATCGATGCCTCGGCAATCTGGCGGGGAAGTCCGGGAGGCCAGTAGTGCTTCAACCGGATTTTGTGGGATCCACCTGTAGGTTGGGCTGAGGAACGAAGCCCAACAATTTCACGACCGAAGCGCCGCGCAGGCGGTTGCGGGCAGAAAACTTGGTGTCGCCGTCGTTCACCGCAAGAATCATCGACGAGGATTTCACCAGCGCGAAAGCGTCCATGCCGACATCGAGGCCCAGCTCCTCGACGCTGCCATGGGTTATGGCAGCGCTCAGCCAAACAGGGGCCGGATTGCGCCCGCCAGTTCGTGTATTCCCAGCACCAAAAACAGCACACAAGTAAAGCCGAGCAACAGATTGCTGAGGGGGCCATTGCGCCACTGGCGATCGAGGCGGCGGCTGTTCATCAGAAACAGCAGTGTCACGGCAAGAAAGGGCATGAACAATGAGCCCAGCACGCCGTAGCTGACGATCAGCAAAAACGGTTGATCGAGAAACAGCAGCGCCATGGGCGGAAAGGTCAGCCACAGCATGTAGGCACGCGCCTCCTTGCTGCGCAACCCCGGTGCCGTCACCCTACTGTCCGGGTCGGGAAGGCGCAGATGCGTGACGAAGTCGGCGAACATCAGGCTTACACCATTCAAGACGCCGATCAGTGACGAAAACGACGTCGCCCAGAAACCGACCAGAAAAATCACCGTCCAGATGCGGCCATAGCGTTCGCCGAGCACGCCCGCAAGATCGAGCAGGCCGCGACCGCCACCGTGCAAGGCGATATTTGCGGAATAGAGCAACTCGGCGCCGACAATCAGCATCGAAACCACAAAAATACCGGTCATCACATAGGCTGCAGTATTGTCGATGCGCATCACCGTCATCCAGCGCGGCTGGCGCCAGCCCTTTTCCCGCAGCCAGTAACCATAGGCGGCAAGCGTGATGGTGCCGCCGACGCCGCCGGCCAGTCCCAACACATAAAACAGTGAGCCCGGAGGCATGCGCGGCACCAGTCCGTGGAGGATGTCGCCCAGGTTCGGCGCCGCCACCACCGCGGAACCCACCACGGCCAGAAACATGATGCCCACCAGCAGCGCAACCAGTTTTTCGAACATGGCGTAATTGCCGATCCACACCAGCGCCAGCCCGAGGCACCCGGACATTACCGCAAAAACTTTCAGATCCACTGCGGGGAAAAGCGCCGCCAGCGGCAGCGCCGTCGAACTCATCGCCGTGGCGCCGTACACGAAGCCCCAGATCACCACATAGATTCCGAAATACAACGTCGCCCAGCGTCCCAGTGAACGCCAGCCCTGGAACAGCGTCTGCCCGCTCGCCAGATACCAGCGCCCCACGCTCTCGACCAGGATGATCTTGAGCACACAGCCGAACACCGCGGCCCACAGCAACGTGTAACCAAAGCGGCTGCCGGCCACCAGCGTGGCAACCAGATCACCCGCCCCGACGCCGGTGGCGGCGGCGATCAAACCGGGGCCGATCAGGCGCCAGCGCGGAGTGTCTTGCGAAGGTGGCGGGAGCTGTCCGTCAGTCATTGTCAGATGTGTTCCTTGTGGCCCGTTGCGCGCATGCGTTATTCGTTGTGGCTGCCAGACGCCGCCGCACCCGCGTCGACATCCCGTTGCGCACCATGTTACGGGCCCCGCCGTGCGCCGGCAAACAGCGCGGCCGGCGCTGAGGGGTTGATACCGTCTCTCAGTGGGGTACACTTGGTCTCTGGGTGTTAGCTGTAATATCGCAGTGAAGCAGGTGAAAGCGTAGGTCGGGCCGCCGCGCGGAGACCTCGTGCCCATGAATCACGCAACGCATCACCATGACCTGCCCCGCCCCCAGCTGCTTGCCGAACGCGCCTTTGCCACCCTCGAACGCTTCCTTCATATCGAAGCCCTCAGCGGCATCGTTCTGCTGGTGGCTGCCGCTACGGCGCTGGTGTGGGCCAACTCACCCTGGGCAGACAGCTATCACGCGCTCTGGCATACCCCAGTTTCCATAAGCGTTGGAAGCGTCGCCTTTTCGGAATCCCTGCATTTCTGGATCAACGATGCCTTGATGACCGTATTTTTTCTGGTTGTCGGCATGGAAATCCGCCGCGAGATTCACGAAGGCGCGTTGAGCAGCATCCGTCTGGCCGCACTTCCTGTGGCTGCCGCGCTGGGTGGCGTCGCCGTTCCGGCACTGATTTACCTGGCGTTGAACCTCGACACCGCTCGCCAGGCCGGCTGGGCGATTCCCACCGCCACCGACATCGCCTTCGCGGTAGGCGTGCTGGCGCTTCTCGGCAAGTCGATCCCCGGCAATATCCGTATATTCCTGCTCGCGCTGGCAATCATCGATGACATCATCGCGGTGCTGATCATCGCCTTCTTCTTTTCCGGCGGCCTCGACTACACCGGATTTCTGGTGGCAATTCCCGGCATCTTGCTGGTGCTGGGCTTTCAATGGATAGGCATAGGTTCGGCTTATGCCTATATCATCCCCGGCGCCATTCTCTGGGCCGGCCTGCTGATGACAGGCGCGCACCCGACACTCGCCGGCGTCGTCCTCGGCCTGATGACACCGGCGGTGCCGATACGCATGCGCGAAAAACCCCTGGAGCTGCTGGCGCGCGTCGCCAACGATCTGCTCGGGCGCAACACCGCCTCGAAACGCGATTCCATCCACCTCATGCAGCACCTTCGCCAGCTGCGCCTCGCCCAGCGCGAGCTGCTTCCCCCGGTGGAACGCGTGCAGATGACGCTGCACCCCTGGGTGGCCTACGCGGTCATGCCCCTGTTCGCACTGGCCAATGCCGGAATCAGCGCAGAGGGCATCGACCTGGCGACCGCCGGCGCCCATTGGGTGGCGCTCGGCGTCGGCCTCGCGCTCGTGCTGGGAAAACCCATCGGCGTGATCGGCATGAGCTGGCTCATGGTCAAGCTGGGCTGGTGCAGACTGCCGCCCGGCGTCACCTGGGGCGGCGTGTGCCTGGTGGGCCTGCTCGCCGGTATCGGCTTCACCATGTCGATCTTCATCGCCCTGCTGGCCTTCGCCGACGCCAACATGCTGGGCGCCGCCAAACTGGGAATATTACTCGGCTCGCTGGTCGCCGCCCTGCTCGGCCTGAGCTGGGGCTGGCTGTATGCGCGCCGGCTGCGACAGCACCCGGCATAATCCAGGCCCCGCCCTGCCCTGCTGCACCAGGGCGAGGCGACCTCAGGTTTATTGCCGTACTGGTGTGGGTGATGGTGATATCCGGGTCGGCGCTCTCGGTCGCGATGCTGCTGGCGTGGCGACCACGCTGGCTGAAGCCGTTGGTCATCTGGACTTTATGGCGCGGCTGCCCTGCGTGAGGTAGTGTGAGCTGTAAGCCGCAAGCTTTAAGCAAGAGCACAGGAAGAGCAGAGTTCTTTCAAAGTCAACTTAGAGCTTGTTCACGCTCTTTTTGCGGGCTCTGAGTTTCAGGTTTCACGTTGCGCGTTTCATGTAAATGCCTGTGGCGATGGCATTACACTGAGCGCCTCAACGACCAGTGCCCCCCTTCTTACGTGAAATGTGAAACTGTGTGGAGCCTGCCCGCAAGCGAACCACCGAAATTGTCGCTTGCAGGCAAGCTCCTACAAGGAAATCCCCGCGCCGCTGAACGCTCCACCTGTAGGAGCCTGCCTGCAGGCGACACAATCACCGAGGTACCCAACAAGGGCCACCTCCTGCAGGCAGGGGTGCTGTTCGCGATGTCCCGCGGGAGAGAGTTCGCAAGTCGGTGCAAACACGAATAAAAGCGCCCGGTCGCGGCCGCAGCACGTATACTCGGGCGATCATTACAAGGCAAGGGCGTGCCATGAAGTTTTCTGATCAAAAGATTCTGTTATCCGCCACCGACCTCATGCGGTTCATGGGCTGTGCGCACGCCACCTGGCTGGATTTCCAGTACCTTCATGGCAACGGGCCCGAACCCAAGGCGGACGACCCCGACGCCGTTTTACTGCAACGCCTCGGTGATGCCCACGAAGCAAACTATCTCGCTGAATTGCGCGGCACTGGCGCCACCGTCGTGGAAATTCCTCGCAGCAGTCTACCGGAGGCTGTCGACGCTACCCGCGCCACGCTCAGTGCAGGCCCCGCCGTGGTCTACCAGGCCGCATTGCTGCACGACCACTGGGGTGGCTGGGCCGACTTCCTCATGCGGGTGGACACACCTTCAATGCTCGGCGATTGCAGTTATGAAGTCGCCGACACCAAGCTCAAGCGCTCTGCCAGCCCCAAGCATCTTCTACAGCTTGTTCTGTACTCCGACCTTCTCGCTGAAGTTCAGGGCACAGAACCCACCCGGGCTCATCTGATATTGGGAAACGGTGACAAAGCATCTTTTCAACTGACCGAGTTTTCAGCCTACGCCCGCGCTGCCCGCCAGCGGCTGGAGAGCTTTATTGCCGAACCCACAGCGACCCGCCCCGTTCCCTGCGCAGATTGCACACTGTGTCGTTGGGCCGACCACTGCCAAAGTGGCTGGCAGTCTGAGGACAGTCTTTTCAACGTGGCCGGGATCACTCGTGTGCAAGTGCGCAAACTGGAAGCGAGCGGCATCACAACGCTCGCTGCGCTGGCGCAATGGGATCAATCGGTGCGCGGCATGGCCAATGCGACTCTCGACAAGCTGGTGACCCAGGCGCGGCTGCAACAGGCGAGAAAAAGCGGTCCACCCGCGTATACTCTGCGCTCCCAGGAAGGGGGCAAAGGCTTCGATCTGCTGCCACAGCCGCAAGCGGGCGATCTTTTCTACGACATCGAAGGCGACCCTCATTACGAAGGCGGCTTGGAATATCTGCACGGTGTATGGGCTGAGGACACCGGATTTCAGGCCTTCTGGGCGCACACCCACAGCGAGGAAAAACAGGCTCTGGCCAATCTGCTGGACTATTTCCGCGCCCGGCTGGCGCAATACCCCGAAGCCCGCATCTACCACTACGCGCCCTACGAAATCACCGCCCTGCGCCGATTGACCGCGCAATACGGAATCGGTGAAACATTTCTCGACCGCCTGCTGCGCGAACGCCGTTTCGTCGATCTCTATGCCGTAGTGCGCGGCGGCGTCATTATTTCGGAGTCAAATTACTCCATCAAATCCCTCGAAGTGTTCTACGGCCTCAGCCGCGACAGCGAAGTCAAAACCGCCGCCGGTTCCGTGGTGGCCTATGAAAAATGGCGTGAAACCGGCGATCAGTCCATCCTCGATGAAATCGAGGAATACAACCGCATCGACTGCATCTCCACGCAACTGCTGCGGGACTGGCTGGTGAACATCCGCCCCGCCATGCCCTGGCCGGAACCGGGCGCGGATGCGGCGGAAAAGGAAATAGAGGAAGAAGCCGACGTCCTCGCCTTGCGCGGTCAACTGGCCGGAGCCGCTCTGCCGCCCGAGCGGCAAGCGCTGCTGTTCAATCTTGGTCTGTTTCACAAACGCGAAGCCAAACCCGCCTGGTGGGCCATTTTCGATAGCCTCGGCAAGGATGACGAAGACCTGATCGACGACCTGGACGCACTTGGCGGCCTGCAAGCCATGGGGCCGCCTGAATCCGTCAAACGCTCCCAGCAACGCCACTACCGCTTTCCCCCGCAGGAAACCAAATTGCGCGGCGGTCAATTTGCCAGCATTGCCACCGATGACGGCTTTACCAAGGTCACCATCGAAACACTGAATCGAGAAACCTGCACACTCACCCTGAAAATCGGCAACGCCAGGGCTCACCTGCTGATCAATCATTTGGCGCTGCACCCATCCGCGCCCGTCGGCACGGATGTCATCGCCAACGCAATCAAGGACGTAATTGCCGACCAGTGCGGGCCGCGCCGCTTTACCGCGCTCGACGATCTGCTGTCCCGCAACCCGCCCCGCCTCGCGCCCGGCCCCGCCCTGGAAACACTGAACCAGGGTGACGCGCTGGAAACGGCCATGTCCGCCATTCCGCGCATGCAGAATACCGTGCTGCCCATGCAGGGGCCGCCCGGTACAGGCAAAACCTACGTCACCGCCCGCGTCATTCTCACCCTGGTGGCGAACGGTTTTCGCGTCGGCGTTTCCTCCAACAGCCACGAAGCCATCCGCAACGTGCTGATGGAATGCCGAACGGCATTGGATGCAGGTGAATACTCGCAGCCGGATGGTCCAGTTACGATGGCGCACAAAATCAGTCAGACGGACGGCGGCTACGCGGAGGATTACACCGGCGTCATCCGCACCACCAGCAACGATGATCCGCTGCTGGCATCGGCGCCTATCGCCGGTGGCACGGCGTTCTACTTTTCAAGGCCCGAGTGTGAACAGGCCTTCGACTGGCTGTTCGTGGACGAAGCCGGTCAGGTCGGGCTGGCCAACATGGTGGGCATGGGCCGCGCCGCGAGAAACCTGGTGCTGGTGGGAGACCCCCGTCAGTTGCCCCAGGTGGTGCAGGGCGCGCACCCCCACCCCGCCAACCTCTCCTGCCTCGAATGGTTGCAGGGCGAAGATGCCACCGTGCAGTCCGATCGCGGTATTTTCCTGCCGGTATCGCGGCGCATGCACCCGGCAGTCTGCGGCTACATTTCCGAACAGATTTACGATGGCCGCCTGACCAGCCACCCGGACACCGCGCGCCAGTGCATCAGCGGCACGCCCTACCCGGAAGCCGGCGCGTATTGGGTGCCGGTGAACCACCAAGGCAACGCGCAAGTCGCCGAAGAGGAAATCGACGCCATCCGCTCGGCCATCGCCGCGCTGCTCGCCGGTCAGTGGATCGACACAACCGGCAGCTCGCGCCCACTGGACGAAAGCGACATCATCGTCGTCGCGCCCTACAACGCCCAGGTCAATGCGCTGCAAGCCGCATTGCCGTCCGGCATCCGGATCGGCACCGTCGACAAATTCCAGGGACAGGAGGCGCCTGTCTGTATCGTTTCCATGACGGCCTCCTCCGCAGAGGAAAGCCCCCGGGGTATGGATTTCCTCTACTCGCGCAACCGTATCAACGTCGCCATTTCCCGCGCCAAGGCGCTGGCGCTGGTGTTTGGTTCGCCGAGATTGAGGGAGGCAAAGTGCCAGACTGTGGAGCAGATGCGGTTGGTGAATGTGGTTTGTGCGTTAGAGCAAGAAAAACATTAGGCGAGTCTAACAAGCATTTTTCATCATAAACAGAATGAAAATGAAATTTTCATTACGGATAGAGCCGTCGGTAAGGAGCCGTGGTAACAGCTATAACAATGCGTTGGTCGAGATCATCAACAGCCTCTACAATACGGAGCTGATTCTCCACCGAGAGTCATAGAAAACGAGGGAGTCCGTGGAAATGGCAACACTGCAATAGGTGCGCTGGTTCAATCATCATCGACTGCTGGGACCGATCGGCTATGTACCGCCGACAGAAGTTGGGACAAACTACTGGCGGCTACTCGCTGAGAACCAAAAGGGGCGGCCTGAACTCAAACCAAATGGCTTTCACAAACGTTGGGGCGACTCAATACAAGACATTGAAATATAAACACTTTTATAGAAATCAACTATTGAGCGGGAGTAGAGGGAAATATTGAACGATCTGAGGTGGTGTTGAAGGTGAGCCAAGAAAGTCACATTGAAAAAATGCTGGAAATTGCCAGATATGTAGCTGGAGATGCTAAGCCGCGGCAGGACTGTTATGTTCCAAAAGAAATGCCACCCGATAAAGCAGCAGCATCGATGGTGAGGCGCTTGCTACGCCCAGATTTAAGCGGTGGCAGAATTTGGCGCTGGGTTATTGAGAATCCTGATGCAGATATTGAGGATGCCAGGGAAGCGTGGCCGGATGAGAAGAAAAGTCAGCTCGAAATAGAGTTTAGGAGTTGCCATAATGCACGAAAACTCATTCTTTCCAAAGAAAATAACGAAAAGTACCGGAGTGGTGATACAGAGGACGAAATGGAAACTCCAGATGAGAAGATGAGGCAACCCGATGCGGTTCCGATCAACCGCATCTATTACGGTCCGCCGGGTACCGGCAAGACCTGGACTCTATCTAGTCTTCTAAAGACTGATTACACGCAATCCAGAGGGAGCGACAAGGAGCGGCGCGAGCAAATCATCGGCGAACGTATTGCCACACTGACCCGTTGGGAAGGTATGGTCGCCGCACTGTACGACCTGGGCGGTAGGGCCACGGTGGCGCAGATGGCGGAGCATCCTTTCATCGTGGCAATTGCCGCAGCCAAAGGGCAGGCCCAGAGCCGGAACTTCAAACGGTACCTGTGGACCGCCCTGCAACTGCACTCGCTCGAAGATTCGGTGACAGTGAAGTACGTGCGTCGCAATGCGCCTGGGGTGTTCGACAAGAGTGAGGATGCGGTCTGGTACCTGGCCGGTGACTGGCGCGAATCCTGTGCCGACATCGTCGAAACCGTCGATATGCTGAAGGCTGGCGGTGCTGTAGATGAAGAAATCCACCGTTACAGCTTCGTTACCTTCCATCAGTCCTATGGCTACGAGGAGTTTGTGGAAGGGCTGCGCCCAATGCTGGATGAAGAGGCCGAGGGTGGGCAGGTGCGCTATGAAATCCGTGCCGGCGTGTTCAAACGATTGTGTGAGCGCGCGCGCAGGGAGCCCCAGTATCGGTTCGCAATGGTCATCGACGAAATTAACCGCGGCAATATCAGCAAGATTTTCGGCGAGCTTATCACTCTGATCGAACCGGATAAGCGTGAAGGCGCGGAGAACGCAATATCGGTTACGCTGCCCTATTCAGGCGAGGTATTCTCAGTGCCAAAGAATATCGACATCATCGGCACGATGAACACAGCCGACCGTTCGCTGGCGCTTCTGGATACCGCATTGCGCCGCCGCTTTGAGTTCATCCCCGTGATGCCGGAACCAGAAGTTTTACAGGGGATCAGCGTGAATCACAACGAAAAGACCGTTGATCTTTGCAAAATGCTGACGGTCATCAACGAACGCATCGAAGCCCTGTATGACCGTGACCACACGATCGGGCATGCCTACTTCGTCTCGCTTGGACCGGTTCCATCAGATCAACGGTTTGATACGCTCGGCAATATATTCAAGAACCGAATCCTGCCGCTACTGGAGGAATATTTCTTTGAGGACTGGCAGAAGATTCGGCTGGTGCTCGCCGACAACCAGAAGCCATCCGAGCACCAATTTCTGACCGAAAGCGACGATCATGAGAGCAGTCTGGCCAGATTGTTTGGTTATCAACACGATCTCGACAGCTACGCGGCAAAGCGCCGCTATTCGTTGCAGCCGAGCGCATTGCAGAATCCGGATGCCTTTATCGGCATTTACAGCCCGCCGCGCTGACCGGCAGCCAACTCCATGAATGGCATCACCATCTACGAGTTCGACGCGCTGATCGACGAAACCAGGAATCCGGCCGGCGGCGATGGCCTGCATGTCATTCCTGCAAAAGTTTACACATGGCTGGAAGAACAATGTTTGGGCGCGGATGAGGGTGCCCGCTGGTTGAAGCTGACGCAACGCTCAAAGTGTCCTGCAATCCAGGTCACCAGCCATGTCGGTGTCATCCGTGCGCCAAATGGTTATCAGATCGAGGTATTGCCCAAAGTCGGCAAGGTGGTTGGTGGTGACGCTGCCGAAGCAAGGCAACTGCTGATCGACATGCTGTGCTGCCTTCGGGGTTTCCGGCATATCCAGACGGAGAGCGCCAAGCTTGCCGCGGCACGAATGCCTTTACTGGAAGTATTCATCGCCGAATTTCTGCGCTCGGTCGAGGCTGTGGTCAAGCATGGGCTTCGCGGCGACTACAGCATCCGCCGCGAAAATCTGTTCGCCCTGCGTGGCAAGCTGCTGATGTCGTCGCACCTGCGGCAAAACCTGTTACGGGCAGATCGTTTTTTCACGGAACACGACGAGTTCTCCGCCAACAGGCCGGAAAACCGCCTGCTGCATGCCGCGTTGCGTCGTGTGCTGCACCTATCTGTGTCACAGGAAAACCAGCGGCTGGGGCGGATGCTGGCATTTGCGTTTGGCGATGTTCCACCTTCGGATACACCGGCAATCGACTTTCAGCGTGTGCGGCTCGATCGCGGGATGGATTACTACACCGAGGGGTTGGCGTGGGCGCGCCTGATTCTCGATGAGACATCCCCGCTGACTGGTGTGGGCCGGCACCACGCGCCTTCACTGCTGTTTCCGATGGAAGCGGTTTTCGAAGCCTTCGTCGCCCGCCATCTTGAGCGTCAACTTGCCCCGCCGTCGATATTGAAAATGCAAGTATATGGCCACCATCTGGTCCGGCACCGTGGACAAGACTGGTTCCGGATGATCCCGGATCTGCTGATACAGGAGGCCGGGCGCAATCTGGCGGCACTCGATACCAAGTGGAAACTTCTGGATGGTCGCAAGTCCAGCGGCTGGGAGAAATATGGTTTATCCCAGGCAGATTTTTATCAATTGCATGCCTACGGACTGAGCTACCTGAACGGCCAGGGCGATCTTGTTCTGATCTATCCAAAGACAGCGACTTTTGAAAAGCCGTTACCCGTTTTCGAGTTTCCCAAACCGGAAGGTCTGCGCTTGTGGGTACTGCCATTTTGCCTGAAGACGCGCCAGCTTCTGATTCACGAAGAGGCTCCGTTTGCCAGACAATTTTCTGACAGGAAGAAAATCCGTCAGTTCGCTCGCCCTGAAGAATCTCCAAACAACCGTTCCGCAATCTCATAGCCTCGCTCCAGCCCTTCCGACGTGACCCGGACGGATTTGGCTTTTCCTTGCGGATTGGCGATGAACCCCCGTGCATACAGTCGATCCATCACCTCGAAATCGAACCCTTTCCATGCTCTGCCGCCATCGAAACTGAAAATCGCCAGTAGCGCGAGCACCGCGTCATCGATACGGGAATCGTCATAGTTCATGATTGTTACTCCTCTTTACCACACTATTTACGCTTCACTACCACCATGCTTCACACGGGCTCGTTTGCCGGGAAAACGCTTGCACGAATACCTTCCGACAAGCAAGCCGAGAACACTGATACCCTCATCGAGCACAGGCCACAGCGGATACCTTCTCCATTTTCCAGCAGTTCGCATGTGGATAACCAGTTCATCACCCGTGCAGTGAACATGCGCTGCGCGGGGATTACTTTGCCGGATCAAAGAAGTCATTCCAAGCCTCCTCGAACTTTGTTGCGTTTCCTGCACTATGTTGGCCACCCTCGTCAGTTTCCGGGTGGAAAATCCACTACTCGAAACCAGGGCCACGGGTTTGAGCCAAAACTTAGTCAGAGTGTGTTCTCTCTATAATTGCAGGGGCCCGGGAATATGGCAAAAACTCACACCCTAGCCGAGATGCCTTGCAGGAGCCTGCCTGCAGGCGGCACAGTCATCGGGACACGGCATACGGTCGCCTGCAGGCAGGCTCCTACAGGGTACGGATAATGCGTCGGCCGTGGGGTTAGCTCGGCGGTTACGTGCAACCTGTAACCTGAAACTCAGAGCCCGCAAAAAGATCGTAACCAGGCTCCAACAGCCTCACACATCAAACCGTGGAGAGTGGCAAATAATGCCGAGCGCCTGAATCATTTCAATGGCCTGCTACTAAACCCTAACCCCGAAACACTGGGGATCCATCCAGAAATAATGGATTAAACTTACACCCAGCCACGAAAGTTTTTATAGCGTTTCATAGAGATAAAATCTTTATGAAAAAGTAAACCCCAAGTAAACAGGGTTATGTAGTCTTTGGAGGTGAGTGGCAAGCAGCTACTTGAAGGGGATGGAAAAACCATACCCGTTGTGGGTATAGTTTTGGTGGTGAACGGATATGGATATCTTGAAGCGAAGGGATTTTGCACGGCGGCAAGCGAACGAGAAGCTATCCGATGCCGCCTTGTGCAAGGCGGCTCAGGAAATGGAGAGTGGTTTGATTGACGCGGACTTGGGCGGCTGCCTCTACAAGAAGCGGATCGTCCGCCCAGGTGCGGGCAAGAGCAGCAGCTACCGCACGTTGTTATCCGCCCGTGCTGGCCACCGTTATGTATTCCTGCATGGGTTCCCGAAAAGCGACAAGGCGAACATCACGCGGGACGAGGAAAAAGCGTTGCAATATGCCGGAAAGGTATTTTTGGAGCTATCAGCCACGGAGTTGGTGAAGGCATTGCAGGCTGGCATTTTACTGGAGGTGTGTTGTGACGAGCAAAATCATTGAATCCCTGCGCGACGACCTGGCCGCGCTGCGCGATGCGGGCGCGATCGGCAAGGTGACGATGCGCGAGTTCGACGCGATCTGCCCGCCGCCGGTGCGGGAATTCAGCGCCGACGACATCAGGCGTCTGCGCGAGGCGCTGCACTTCAGCCAGCCAGTGTTCGCTCATCACCTGCACACTACCGCCTCGACGGTGCGCAAGTGGGAACAGGGTGAAACGCGTCCAGCCGGCCCGGCGCTCAAGCTGCTCAACGTCATTGCCGACAAGGGGTTGCAAGCCATTATCTGATGCACAGAGAATCGGAGTGCCGGCGAAACCGAAGGCCTTGTCTTTTGCTTTCCATCACCGTCGAACGGAACAACCTGGCAAAAGGTTCAGCTATCCTGGCCTTCAACAAGGTTCAAGCCGCAGACACCTAAATTGGCGCTTTTTCAGGCACAACGACGATAACTCAAGCAGTGTTAACAGGCTCCAATCCAATTGCGGAACCCCCTTCACCGCTCATCCACACGAGCCTCGCCCCTCACATTGAACGCAGCCTTCATCCAGCGCGCTCCACGTTCCGCCCAGCAAAAAAACAGTGGCGTGAAAAATGTTGCCAGAAATGTCGCGGCGATCATGCCGCCGATCACGCCCGTGCCGATGGAGTGACGCGCGTTGGCTCCCGCGCCGCTGCTGATTGCCAGCGGCAGCACGCCGAGGATGAACGCCAGGGAGGTCATCAGGATCGGCCGGAAGCGCAGCCGCGCCGCTTCGATGGCGGCCTCGCTGATGGCCACCCCGTCCTTGACCCGCGCGGCGGCAAACTCGACGATCAGAATCGCATTTTTCGCCGCCAGGCCAACCAGAGTGATCAGGCCAATCTGCAGATACAGGTCGTTGTGCAGGCCGCGCAGCCATACGGCGACGAAGGCGCCGAACACGGCAAACGGCACCGACAGAATCACCGCGAACGGCAACGACAGGCGCTCGTACTGTGCTGCAAGAATGAGAAAGACCATCAACATCGCCAGCAGATACAGGCCCGCGGTGTTCTGCTCGATCTGCTTCTCCAGAAAGGCCTGGGCATTCCACTCGAGGGTATAGCCCGCCGGCAAATGCTCCTGTGCGAGTTCGTCCATCACCGCCAGCGCCTGACCGGAACTGTAGCCCGGCGCCGGCCCGCCCAGCAGGCGCGCCGCCGGATAGATGTTGAAGCGCTCGACCAGATCGGGGCCGGTGACCAGGCGAACCTCGCCCAGCGCGGTGATCGGAATGGGCCGCCCTTCCTTGCTGCGCACGTAAACGTGGCGCAGGTCCTCCACATGGGTGCGGTATTGCGCATCGGACTGCATCTGCACGCGGTACACACGACCGAGCAAGTTGAAATCGTTGATGTAGTAGGCGCTGAACGTGCTTTGCAACGTGGCGAATATTTCGTCGATATCCACGCCCAGCAGCTTGGCCTGGTCGCGGTCGATATCGAGGCGTATCTGCGGCGATTGCGCCGAGAATGATGAAAATACGCCGGCCACTTCCGGGCGCTGCGCAGCGGCGGCAACCAGTTGTGCGGTCGCGGATTCCAGCGCCTGATAGTCGGCGCCGACACGGGATTGCACGAACCCCTCGAAGCCACCCGTTGCCGACAGGCCTTCGATCGGTGGCGGCGGCGCGCCGAACACCAGTGCATCCTTGACCTCGGCATCGATCGCCATTACCTGGGCGACCAGCGCGGGCGACTGCAACGCTTCAGCGCGGCGCTCGGACCAGGGCTTCAGGGTGATGAACGAAAAGCCCGTGCCTGGACGCGGCATGAAGGTGTAGGGGTCCGAGCCGCCAAAGGATACCGTTTCCAGCACCGCGGGGTTTTCCGCCATTTTTTCGGCGATCTGTCCCATCACCGCATCGGTTCTCTTCAGTGATGCCGCGGGCGGCAGAAACGGCAGGGCGATGACGTAACCCTGATCTTCTTCCGGCACCAGCGAGGTGGGCAGCACGTCGGACAAGCGCCAGGTTGCGCCGAGCATGATCGCGAACAGCAGTGTCGCCAGTACACCGTGGCGGATGAAAAAAGCCACACCGCGCGCATAGCGCTGCGTGGCGCGCTCGAACCAGCGGCCATAGCGCGCCAGCCAGCCGCGCTGCTCCTTTTCCACGTGCGGCTTCAGCAACAGGGAGCACAAGGCAGGCGTCAGTGTCAGCGCCACGAAGCCGGAGATGATCACCGCCATCGACAAAGTGATCGCGAACTGGCGGTACATCTCCCCCGCCAGGCCGCCGAGAAACGCCACCGGCAGGAACACCGCCGTCAACACCAGCACGATGGCGATCAACGGACTGGTCACCTCGCGCATGGCGCGCCTGGTGGCCTCGCGGGCATCGAGGCCACTGGTGCGCATGTGGCGCTCGACGTTCTCCAGCACCACGATGGCGTCATCGACCACGATGCCGATCGACAACACCATGGCAAACAGGGTGGTGAGATTGATCGTCACCCCCATCACCAGCATGCCGGCAAGGGCGCCGATCAACGACACCGGCACCGCCAGGCAGGGAATCAGGGTGGCGCGCCAGTTCTGCAGAAACAGGAACACGACGAGAAAAACCAGCACCACCGCCTCGGCAAGCGTTTTCAAGACTTCCGTGATGGCGACGCGAACGAAGTCGGTGGTATCGAACACGATCTGCCAGCGCAGGCCCTGGGGGAAATCCTTTTCGAGGCGTTCCAGGGTCTCGCGCACACCGTTGGAAATATCGACGACGTTGGCGCCCGGTTGCGGGAACACGCCCAGCACCACCGCCGGCTTGCCGCCCTGCGTGGCCGAGACACTGTAGTCGCGGCCCGCAAGCTCGATGCGCGCGACGTCCTCGAGCCTGACGATGGAATTGGCTTCGGCCTTGAGGATGATGTTGCCGAACTCCTCCGGCGTCACCAGCCGGCCCTGCGCGGCGATACTGATGGTCAGGTCGGTGTATTCCAGCAGTGGCTCTTCGCCGATGCGCCCGGTGGCGAACTGCGAGTTCTGCTCGCGCACCGCGGTGGCGACATCCATCGGGGTCAGTTCGAATTGTGCGAGTTTGTCCGGGTGCAGCCAGATACGAATCGAATATTCCTTGCCGCCAAACGGGTCGATGGCGGCAACGCCGGGCACACGGCGCAGTTCGTCGGCGATGTTGATGAGCGCGTAATTGGAAATGAAGGTGTCATCGTAGCGACCATCGACAGCGTCGATGCTGATGTAGGACACCGCCGTCCAGTTCAGCTTGCGCACCACCACGCCCTGGCGTCGCACTTCCTCCGGCAGCAGCGGCAGCGCCGCCTGCACGCGGTTCTGTACGTTGATCACCGCCTGATCCGGATCGGTGCCGATGGCGAATGTCACCACCACCTGGGTATCACCGTTGGCCGAGGCGGCGGAGCGCTGGTAAATCATGCCCTCGGCGCCGTTGATCTGCTGCTCCAGCGGTGCAGCCACGGTTTCCGCCGACACTTGCGGCGTGGCGCCGGGGTAGGCGGTGGCCACTTCGACCATGGGTGGCAGGATATCTGGATAGAGCGCCACCGGGAGCGAACGCAATGCCACCAAACCGGAAATGACGATGAATGCCGACAGAACGCAGGCCAGCAAAGGCCTGTCGATGAACCGCGAAAACATTATGAGTTGCTCCCCACGGCTGCAGGGAGGCTCTCCAGAGCCACTTCTTCCGCCACCACCGGCGCACCGGGCTGCACTTTCAGCACACCGTCGACAATGACGCGATCGTCGGCGCCCAATCCCTCGTGCACTTCCAGCAGATTGCCGACCCCAAGCCCCAATGTCACCGGCTGAAACTGCACCAGGTTCTGGGCATCCAGCGTCCACACAAAGGGCCCATCGGCGCTGTGCAGCACGGCTCGCGCCGGCACATAAATACCGACATCCGTGTGCAGGCCCTCGACCGAGGCGCGCACGAATTGCCCCGGCGCCAGGGCGCCGCTGCTGTTGTGCAATGTGGCCCGCACTTCGACGGTGCCGGTATCGCCGTGCACGCGGGTGTCGATGAATTCGATCCCGGCATCGTCCGGCAAGGTGGTGCCATTGCCCGTGCTCAGGCGCACACTGACCTTGTCGGGCTGCTGCGAAAGCGCCTCGCGCACCAGGCGCGCCTCATCCTCCGGCACCGCGAAATCGATGTACAGACGATCCGACTGGGCAATCGTCGTGAGCAGGCTCGACTCGCCATCCGCGGCAATGAGACTGCCTTCCGAGCGCGCCTCGCGGCCTGTGATACCGGCAATCGGCGCGCGCACTTCGGTATATGCCAGATTGAGCCGCGCCTGTTCCAGTTCTGCCTCACTCGCCGCCACGGCGGCCTTGGCAGACGCGTATGCCGCTTCCGCAAGGTCGCGCTCGCGGTCCGCACTGAAACCGCGCTCCACCAATCTGCGCACCCGCTCGCGCTGCAGTTCCGCCTCGACCAGCCTTGCCTGCTCGATGCCCAGGCGTCCCTCGGCGCTGCGCACCGCGGCGGCAAAGGGCGCGGGATCGATACGGAACAACAACGCACCGGCCTCGACCGTGGCGCCTTCCTGGTAATAGCGTTTTTCCAGAATACCGGAGACGCGCGCCCGCACTTCCACCTCCCGCTCGCCACGGGTGCGCGCGGTATAGGACAGATCGAGCGGTACGGATATGGGTGTCAGCCTGACCACGCCCACGGCGGGCGGCGCTGGCGGCGGTTCCTCTGGAGCGCTGCAGCCAATCAGGCCCAGCACCAGGCATAGCAATGCATCAGTAAACCGCCATGTCCTGTCGCGACGCATGGTCTGAGTCGTGGAAAATCGGCTCACGATAAATCTCCCTGTTTTTACTGAGAAGCCGGAAATCGGGGCTGCGGGTTTGTAATGAACTATGGACCGCAAGCTTTGGGCCAGGCGCCGCCATGCCTGAATTTTCCATTGGGCAGGGCCGCTGTCTGGATGTCCGGCTACTGTGTCATCTTACGACACCTTCCCTGTAGGAGCTTGCCTGCAAGCGACCCTGTTCAGGTATGGCGCCTATGGCTGTATTGCCCAACCCGTCTCGTTTTTTGTCGCCTGCAAGCAGGCTCCTCGTACGGGTTGACCGCCTCAAGGTCAGCGCATTCGTGCTTATAGTACTGACCACTCCTGGCAACAACGAACTGCACTTGGGCCCAGGGTCTGTTGGCGATTTATGAGCGCGCGCTCACGAAACGGCAACAGGCCCTAGTATAACCACAAGGGCTCGACGAGGCGCGATATTATGTGTCGCGGAAAGACGGCAAGGACTCTCTCCCGCCGCCACCTTGAATCGCTTTCCCAAACCGTATACCGTCCCTTGCCCTGCAACGCTCGATGAGCAGCCCAACACACTATTGGAAACCGATGATGAGCAGCACCTCCCCCCTGATCACCCGCTTGCGCCACGACACCAAACGCCGCGTACTCAGCGTCAGCCGGGTAGAGCAACTGTCGGCGAAGATGGTGCGCGTGGTGGTGCAGGGCGACGAGCTCGAGGGTTTCGTCTCCGCGGGTTTCGACGATCACATCAAGCTGCTGTTTCCCGCGGGCACCGGCCTTGAACCGTCAGCCCTGTCGGTTCGCGATTACACGCCGCGCCGCTTCGACGCCGAAAGTGGCGAACTCTGGATCGACTTCTTTCTTCACGACGCCGGCCCCGCCACCACCTGGGCGGCCCAGGCGGCCGTCGGCCAGGCCGTGGAAATCGGCGGTCCGCGCGGCTCGTTCGTCATTTCCCCGCAGGGTATCGACCATCACGTTCTCATCGGCGATGAAACCGCCCTGCCCGCCATCAACCGGCGCCTGGACGAACTGCCAGCCTATACTCGCGCCCTGGTCATCGCCGAAGTGGACGATGCCGCCGAGTGGCCCGCCTTCGCCAGCGCCGCGACCATCGAAACCCGGTGGATCGAACGCGGCAGCTACGGCGCGCAAACCCCCGCCGATGGCCTGATCGCGAAACTGCGCACGCTGGAATTACCGTCCGAGCGGAGTTTTTTCTGGGTTGCACTCGAATCGCAATCGGCGCGCGCCGTGCGCCGCTATCTCAAGGAAGAGCGCGCCATTGACAAGGCCTGGGTGAAGGCCGCCGCCTACTGGAAGCGCGGGGTCTCCGGCGCCAAGGACAAGCTCGATGATGAGTGACGGGCCGGGGTTGAGCTGAAAGCTGTAGGAGCCTGCCTGCAGGCGACAAATCTCGGTGGCTGTCGCTTGCAGGCAAGCTCCTACACACGCCATTCGCAGGAGCCGCCAAGGCCGTCCGAAGTTCTTCAGCCACGGGTAAAATCCTTCGGCACAATCACCAATTCCCCTTGTAGGAGCCTGCCTGCAGGGCAGGCCCCACTACGAGGTACGGGGTTGCCTCGGCATTTACGTGAAACTCGGGCAAACAGTGCGATCGAGAGACGATGAACAGGCTCTCAGGCAGTTGCCATGACAAGCACCTGAGCTAGACTATGCGCAACGCTACGCCCCGGCAGTCATTGTTCCGGCATTGAAGCGCGCACCATTTGTCGTTGCCCGGCACTTATATGAACCGATCCAAACACGCGCCTCGCGCCTGAGCCGGCGTGTTTTTCGGTCGCAACGCCGGTAATTCAAACATTGTGAACAGGCCCTCATGGAAGCAGATCAAAGCGAAGTCAGCCGCTACATACAACAGCTCAGCCTGCCCGGCGATTCCCGCGAATCGCTATCGTTCTGCCCTGCCACGCCGGAAGGGCTGAAGGCCTATCTGGAGCAACTCGCCCACGGCAACCCCACCGTACTGTGCAACCAGCTCTACCAGTTGTTGCCGGAAATCGCCGCCCTGCAGGTGCCGCCGGGACGCAAGCTCGCCCTGCTCGATCTGGCCTGTCCCGAAGCCATCCAGTGCGTGGAGCATCTGACCAAGGATCTCGCCATCACGCCGGCCACCACCAAACTGCTGTCCCTGTCCATTGCCATGTTGCGCTATCTGGCCCAGGGCTATAAATCGGTGCTGGTCAACACCTTGCAGCTGCCGGCGGCGGCGCCAAACCTGATGATCAACAGCTGCTACGCCGCGATCAATGTACTGAGCCAGATTCTCATGGAATGCTGGGAATGTTACATCCAGCCGCCCAGGCACACCTGGCAGGAAATTCACGCGCTGTTCGCCATCGCGCGCCTGTCTCAGCTGGAAACCGTCAGCATCACCTCGCAAAAAGCGGCAGTGGGCATCGGCTCGACCATCAAGGCGTCCTATATGAGGCCGCTACTGCTGGCATGCGCCGATCCGTTTCGCTACACACCCCAGGATTTGCGCCAGATCGCCGCGTTTCTGGCGAGCGCGGGAAATCTCGTGGACTTTGCCGGCAACCACGGCGAGGGCATTTTCGTGGTCGACCCGGACAGCGACCGGGGCCCCCAGTACAGCTTCAAGGCCGGTGGCACCACCCAGCGCCACTTTCGCCTGAAGACCGAGCGCCTGGTCAAACACCTCGAGCAGAAAGCGGTGACCGGCACCTTCGGCGGGTTGCCCCGGCGCCTGGCAAAGGAGCTGTCGAAGTACTGGTCCCGCGAAATCAAGCGTCGCGAAGACCCGGTCAACGACAACAGCGCGTTGACGATAGTGGTAGGTCTCAGCCATATCCACCGCCAGCTCACCGGCTGCGCCACCATCGAAAGCTACATCGCGCAACTGCATGCAGAAGGCCGCCACGCCGGTTTCACGCTGCAGGATCGCAACGACAGCGATCTGCACCGCGACACCTTCCTGAAGCAGGACCATTTTGCCAACAGCACGGCTTTCCGCGACAAGCCCATCGAATACCTTGTGGAAGACAACCGCCGCCCGCTGCGCAAATATGTCGCGACCAGAATCAACTACAGCACCAACGGCGCGCGCATCGCGCTCAAGCCCCAGGGCGAGACCCTCTATGTCGGCGAGCTGATCGGCATGCAGCTCCACGGCAGCACAGACTGGCTGATCGGCCTGGTGCGCTGGACGCGTGTGTCCCAGGACCTGACTCGCAGCGCCGGCATCGAAATCATCAGCACCAGACCCGTACCCTGCGTGGTGTCTCAGTTCACCGCCGGCAGCCAGGAGCAGCGCCAGTACTACCCCGGCATCCTCACCGAGCGCGGCGCACGGCCCTGCGTGATTGCGCCGGCGCTACCCTTTCAGGAGTACGCCCAGGTTCAGATCGAAACCCGCAAAAGCAAGCGCAACCTGCAATTGCTCGAAACCCTGGAGGAAACCTATCACGTGGCCGCCTTCGGGCTGCCCTCGTCGCTGTGACGCCGCGCGGGCCGCGCGCTGGTGATCGACGGCTATTTGGCCGTATACTCGCTTCATCAACGACCACAGCGAGCATCTTTTGCGACAGGGCAGCAACGAGGACATGGAATACGACGGCAATATTGCAACCCTGCTGATACATGACGATGTCGACGAAGCCAATCGGCTCGTCAGCCTGTTGCGCAATGCCGACTACCTGATCGACCCCCACTACGCCGCCGATGCCGTGGAGCTGAACAAGAAGCTCCAGGAACGCAACTGGGATTTGCTGCTCGCCCAGTTTTCCGCCCAATCGGTGCCCGCCCGCAACATCATTCACCAGCTCCGGCGCTTCAACAAGGACATTCCGGTCATCTTCATCATTGCCGGGTTCAACGCCAGCGAGATCGTCGAGGCGCTCAAGATGGGCGCCGCCGACGCCATACCGGAGGACGAGGATCAGTACTTCATTCAGGCCATTGCCCGCGCCCTCTTCAACCTCGAGCAGCGCCGCAAGCTGCGTTACTGGAAGCGGCGCTTTTCCGAATCCGAAGACCGCTTCGAAAACCTGATCCTCAGCTCCCAGGACGCCATCGCCATCATCAAGGAAGGCACCTACGTGCTGGTCAACGACACCTACGCGGCATTTTTCGGTTATGACGATGCCGACAGCATGCTGCTGCTGCCGGTGTTCGACACCATTGCGGAAAGCAGTCAGGGCGACTTCAAGAAATATCTGCGCCCGCTCGATGAGCAGGACGCCTGGGACAACGAGTCCCTTCATTTCCAGTGCCTGCGTGGCGATGACAGCGCCGCGCCGGTGCGGGCGGTGCTGTCACAGATCGACTTCCACGGCGAGCCCGCGCTGCAACTGCTGGTGAAGAAGCATTTCATCGCCGGTCGCGATGAGGATGCGTCCCAGGTCGCGCAGCTCACGGCGGTACGGGAGACGGATATCGGCAAGATCCGCCTTCACGAAATGGTCGAAAGTATCAACAACACCATTCGCCGCGCCGTCAAGAGCAACGAAGATGCGCTGCTGCTCTACATCCAGGTGGACCAGTACGAGGCCCTGCAGACTCAGCTGGGTATCGGCAGAACCGAAGAAGGGATTGCGCAACTCGCCCAGTTCCTCGACGTTCGCGCGGCGGACCGGCTGACATTCGGCCGCATCCGCGAGGAGGCCTTCACCCTCATCGTGGCCGGCAGCGACACGCGCCAGGGCGTCGCCCTTGCCGACAGCTTGAGACAGGCCGCCGCCGCGCAAATTTTCTCGACGGCGGCGGGCAGTTTCACCTGCACCCTGAGCATCGCCGTCACCGCGCTCGGCGAAGCGACCACCTCGGCCGACGAGACCCTCGCGGCCTGTCAGCGCGCCGTTCAGGAACTCCAGAAGCCGGACCCTTCCGGCAAGGTGGGCAACGCGGTCAAGCTTTGCGAACAGGTTTTCGATCTCAGCGCCAATACCGCCGAGGACGAGGACATCCTGCGTATCGGCCGCCTTCTCATCAAAAAAGACCTGGTTTCCCTCGCCTTTCAGCCGCTGCTGCCGCTGCACGGCCTTAAGGACGAAATCTACGAAGTCCTGATGCGCGGCGACCAGTCGATGTTTGCCGAAGGCGAGATTCCCCAGGATTTCATTGCACGTATTTTCCGCACCGAAATCGGCACGGAGCTGGACCGGCTGGTCCTCGAGGCCGCGCTCAAAAAACTGGTGGCGAAAAAAGCGGCTGCACCCCTCACCAAGTTGTGCCTGCACCTCTGCCAGGCCACCATCGAGGATGACAAATTCACTCCCTGGTTGCACAAGACACTCGCCACCCATCAGGTGGCCGCAGCCGATCTGATTTTTCTGATGCGCGAGATAGACATTGGCCGCAATATGGGCAAAGCGGCAGACATGCTGGACAAACTCCGCAAGCTCGGCGCCGCCACCGGAATCACTCACTTCGGCGTGAGCATCAATCCGATGACCATTTTCAACCGGGTGTCCGTCGACTACGTCAAGGTCGACAACCTGCTGAGCGAAAAAGCCCAGAAAGACAAGAACGCACTGCTCACCCTGAAATCCCTGCTGCAGGAACTGAAAGCCGCGCAACGCACCGTGATCGTCCCGTTCATCGAAAGCGCTGGCGTGATTCCAACCCTGTGGCAGGCAGGTGTCGATTTTCTTCAGGGGCACTACATCCAGACGCCCATGGTGGAAATGAATTTCGATTTTTCGCAGGAGTGAGGTGAGTTTACAGTTCACAGTTTTCAGTTGACAGGGGGTGCACTGATCACTGTTGTAGCGTTGTCGGAATTCAACGTTAGGGCACCCTGTAGGAGCCTGCCTGCAGGCGACAATATCTTGCCGTGAGAGGGGTCGCCTGCAGGCAGGCTCCTACACAGGCAACCCCGTCACCCTCTCGGCGCTTTTACGATCAGTAAACAGTCATCAGTTGAAAGTCGCTCCCCCTGAAAACTGTGAACTGTAAACTGTCAACTCAACTCAACTGCGTATCCCTGTCGCGAATCCCCATCAGATACAGCACGCCGTCGAGGCCCAGGTGCGTGATCGCCTGCTTGGCGCTGGCTTTGACGATGGGTTTGGCGCGGAACGCGATGCCCAGCCCGGCGATACTTAGCATCAAAAGATCGTTGGCGCCGTCGCCGACGGCGACAGTCTGCTCCAGGCTGATGTTTTCCTTCGCCGCGAGTTGGCGCAGCAGCTCGGCCTTGCGCTGGCCGTCCACCACGGTGCCGGTGACACGGCCCGTGACTTCACCGTTTTCGACTTCCAGCGGATTGGCGAACAAATAATCGATGCCCAGTTTTTCCTGGATTTGGCGCCCGAAATACTCGAAGCCTCCGGACAGGATGGCGGTTTTGTAGCCCAGTTTCTTGAGGGTGGAAATGAGTTCTTCGGCACCTTCATTGAGGCGCAGGCGCTGCGCGATACTCTGCAGGCGGTCGGCCTTGAGCCCCTTGAGCAGGCCGACGCGCTGGGTAAAGCTCTCGATGAAGTCGATCTCGCCGCGCATCGCCGACTCCGTGATGGCCGCCACCCGATCGCCGACGCCCGCCTCCTTGGCCAGCTCGTCGATGACTTCGGCATCGATCAGCGTGGAATCCATGTCGAACACCACCAGGCGGCGATGACGGCGGAAGATGTTGTCTTCCTGATAGGCGATATCCACATCCATCGCAGAGGCGAGTTCCAGCAGCGCACTGCGAAACGCATTGTGATTGGCCGGCGCGCCGCGCACCGAAAACTCCACGCAGGCCTTGCTGTGCATGTCGATGCGGTCGAGGGGAATGCGCCCCGAGAGGCGGTTGATCTGATCGATATTGAGGCCGTGCTCCGCCGTCACCGCCGTGACTCTGGCGATATGCTCGGCCAGTACGCGCCGCGCCAACAGGGTGATGAGGTGGCGCGGCTTGCCCTGCTGCGACACCCAGTGCTGGTAGCTCTCCGCGCTGATCGGTTGAAAGCGCACCTGCATGCCCAGCTTGTGAACCTGGAACAACACGTCCTTGAGCACCGCCGCGGACTCCGCGCCCGAGGGCACCTCCGCGAGAATACCGAGGGTGAGACTGTCGTGTATCACCGCCTGGCCGATATCCAGCACGGACACTCCGCCCTGGGCGAGAACCTGGGTAACGGCGGTGGTGACACCGGGGCGGTCTTCGCCGCTCACGCTGATCAGCAAGATTTCCTTCACGGGCAAAAACACCTGAAAAAAACAAGGTCGCCATTATAGGCCAGCGGCTGGTAAGATAGCAGCGCCCCGAGGATGACGATGTAAACGCCGATCAATGCCTGTCCTGCCAAAAAATCTCAGCCCGCGGATCGCCATCGCTGTTGCCGGCTACATCGCCATCTCCCTCGTGGTGCTGGCGGTTACCCTCAACCTGCAGCTGAGCAGCCTTGCGCAAAACCAGCAGACCGCGCTCGGCAACGCCATCGGCGCGCAGCTGGCCGAATCCCTCAAGCAGCCGATCATCGACGAAAACCCGATCAGCATGCAGGTCATTCTCGACAACCTGCTCAACGATGCCGAGCCCGTGGTGCGCGCCACCGTGTACTCCACGGCGAACCGCATCCTCGCGCAAAGCCAGCGCTACGCGGTGCCGAGCACACAATTGGCGCCGTTCACCAGCCCGATCAACGTCGACAACACCATGCTCGGCCAGGTACGTGTCGAACTGGACAGGCATCTCATTCTCGACCGATACCACGCCCCGATCTGGAGCGCCCTGGCGCTGTGGTTTCTGATCAGCGCGGGCTTTGCCTTCTGGCTGATGAAAACCGGGCGCGATTATTCCCGCCGGATCGCGCGCCTCAACAAGAGTTTCGCCGCGGAGGACGGCAGTGGCGCGCAGCTCTCGGAGCTCGAGCAACTGGAAAAATCCCTCGCGCCCTTTACCACAGCCGCCAGCGCAGCGGACGCCACGGAGCAACCCCACAGCTACGCGTTGATCGCCGTGGGCATTCCCGATCTGCCGAAATGGCGCGCGCAGCTCAATGCCGAATCCTTCAGTGCCATGCTGGCCAGGATCGACGAGCTGCTCGACACCCACCTGCGCCTGTTCAATGGCGTACGCCTGCAAGCGCGCAGCAACACCTCATTGATCCAGTTCGACAGCGATGGCAGCGAGCATCCCGCCATTCGAACCCTGCGCTGCGCCAACGCCTTGCTGCAACTCGGCAAGAAACTGGCCGCGGATGAGCACCTGCCATTCACCATGCGCATCACCCTGGCCTACCGCAACCTCAACCATGGCGGCAGCCCCTGGCGCGTCGACCTGGAACGAGAGGAAAGCATCAACCGGCTCATCGACATTCAGCCGCTGGCCAGCGCCTGGGAACTGGTCATCGACAAGAACCAGCTCGCCGACAGCGACTTTCCCGGCTGCCAACTCGAAGAGTTCAGCGCCGCCGCGGTATGGCAGTTCCGCGCCTACGATGCCGAACAACAAGAAGACTTCGAGGGCCAGCTGGCCTTCCTCAGCGCCACCCGCGCCTGACGCGTCGCCACCATGAGCAAGCTCAATCCGCAACAAGCCGCCGCGGTGCATTACATCGACGGCCCCCTTCTGGTTCTGGCCGGCGCTGGCAGCGGTAAAACCAGCGTGATCACCCGCAAGATCGCCTACCTGATCAACGAGTGCGGCATCACCGCCCGCCATATCGCCGCCGTCACCTTCACCAACAAGGCTGCGCGCGAAATGAAAGAGCGCGCGTCCCGGCTGGTGAAAGGCAAGGACGGCCAGGGGCTGACGGTGTCCACCTTCCACAACCTGGGGCTCAACATGATCCGCCAGGAGATCCGCCACTTCGGTTTCAAGCGCGGATTTTCCATTTTCGACAGCGAAGACAGCCTCGCGCTGATGCGCGAGCTGATTCTGCGCGACGGCGACGTGAACGCCGAGCACCTGGAGCGTGTGCGCAACCAGGTATCCGCCTGGAAGAACGAGCTGGTGTCCCCCGGCGACGCGCTGACAATGGCGACGAGCCCCGGCGAAGCGGGCATCGCGATTCTTTACGAGCGCTATACCCAATCCCTGAAAGCCTACAACGCGGTGGATTTCGACGACCTGATCCTGCTGCCGGTGCTGATGCTGCAGGACAACGCCGAGCTGCTCGAAAAATGGCGCAACAAGATTCGCTACCTGCTGGTGGACGAATATCAGGACACCAACCTGTCCCAATACCGCCTCGTCAAATTGCTGACCGGCTCGCGCGGCGCCCTGACGGTGGTCGGCGACGACGACCAGTCCATCTACGCCTGGCGCGGCGCAAGGCCGGAAAACCTGGTGCAATTGCAGGAAGACTATCCGCACCTGAAGGTCATCAAGCTCGAGCAGAACTACCGCTCCACCACCCGTATTCTGCGCAGCGCCAACCGGCTGATCGCCAACAACCCCCACGTATTCAGCAAATCCCTGTGGAGCAACCTGGGCCTCGGAGACCCTATTCGCGTCATTCGCTGCACCAATGAAGAAACGGAAATGGAACGGGTGGTGAATGAAATCCTCACCATGCGCCTCGCGCGGCGCTGCCATTTCAGGGATTTCGCCATCCTGTATCGGGGCAATCACCAGGCGCGCCTGCTGGAAATCAAGCTGCAATCCCAGGGTATTCCCTATCAGCTCAGCGGCGGCACCTCGTTTTATTCCCGCACCGAAATCAAGGACGTGATGGCGTATCTGCGCCTGCTGGTCAACCCGGATGACGACAACGCATTCCTGCGCATCGTCAACACGCCGCGCCGCCAGATCGGCACCAGCACCCTGATGAAACTCGGCGAGTACGCCAAGGAACGCCAGATAGCGCTGCTTGCCGCCATCGATGAACTGGGCTTTGCCACACAGATTCCCGAGCAGAATCTCAAGCGCCTGGTTCAGTTCAAACGCTGGCTGGAAAACATCGAGCGCCAATGCCACGACGGCAAACCCATCGCGGCAATCCGCGAAATGCTCGACGACGTGGACTACCAGGGCTGGCTACACCAGAACGCGAGCAGCAGCGCCGTCGCTGAAAAGCGCTGGGGCAACGTGGAATTTCTGCTCTCGCAACTGAATCGCATGCTCTCCTCCGACGAAGAAGGAAGTGAAGACAGCGACAGCACAAGCATTCAGGACGCCATCGCAAAACTGGTGCTGCGCGACCTGCTCGAACGCCAGGAAGAAGAATCCGCCGACGACCGCGTTCAACTCATGACGCTGCACGCTTCGAAGGGCCTGGAATTTCCCCACGTGTTTCTCATCGGCATGGAAGAAGAGATCCTCCCCCACCGCAACAGCGTCGAAGCAGACAGCATCGAGGAAGAGCGCCGCCTGGCCTACGTCGGCATCACCCGAGCACGCCAGAGCCTGACCATGACCCTGGCCGCCAAACGCAAACAATTCGGCGAAGTGGTCGCCACCACGCCGAGCCGTTTCATCGAGGAACTGCCAACGGACGACGTGGAAAAAAGCGGCTTCGGCGACGACGATCCGGAAATCCGCAAGGAGCGCGGCAGAGAATCATTGGCGGCGTTGAAGAATCTTTTTGCGTAGGTTTGGTGTTGAACAACCTGGGCTGATTACTACACATTCATAGTAGGGCTAATACTACGCACGCGGGAAACGGCATAGGGCACTTAATGTCGTCACTCACTATCCTGAACAAGGCTCCTGGTGGCAATGTCTGCGGCCATCATTTATATTCCTGCTCAAGGTTCTGCGGCAAAACCTCGAAGCGAAATGCCACGCCTTAGGGCGTACCCCGTGCCTGGCTGGGTTGTTGTGACGTTACCGGGGGGCGAGTCCGGTACGCAGAACACACAGGGCTACCAGGCGCAGCCCTCCCCCTATTTCCTGCTGCCCACCAGTACTGTAGCTTGGCAGGGTGCTCATCTCGCTCTTATTACTCAGCAGGCGTCGCTCTTTCAGGCTCATGTCTCATTAGACAAGGCTGCAAACCTTAAAGTCATCGAACTCGATGACTTTAAGAATTTCTGAGCTGCCTATGCGGCTGTTAAACTTCAACTTGTTCGAGCATCGAGCCCATAACTACATTACCGAAACACCCCCACGGACGTGGGGAAGACCGCAGGGTCTGAACATCTGGGATAAGGAGCGCAGAAACACCCCCACGGGCGTGGGGAAGACTGCCTGACTCGATATTCCGTGGAGCAGCGGCAAGAAACACCCCCACGGGCGTGGGGAAGACACTCCTGATCCTCCACGCCAAACATCCGCTTGAGAAACACCCCCACGGGCGTGGGGAAGACACTGGACAACGCAGGGCGACGCAGCGGCAGCGGGAAACACCCCCACGGGCGTGGGGAAGACCCATGTCCGAGCCGCAGTTACCCGAAAAAACCAGAAACACCCCCACGGGCGTGGGGAAGACACATTTTCCCTGATCCATGCCTCGGCTCTCGGGGAAACACCCCCACGGGCGTGGGGAAGACAAGCCAGGCGAGGCGGCAGAGTGATCAAGCGGAGAAACACCCCCACGGGCGTGGGGAAGACAATGCCACCGCCTCCCGAAACCCGGTGGCGTCGGAAACACCCCCACGGGCGTGGGGAAGACTCCCATGAAGCGCCTTTCAGCTTGCTTGCTGCAGAAACACCCCCACGGGCGTGGGGAAGACTGTACAGCTCCTTGAGAGCCTCGGGGATTTCTGGAAACACCCCCACGGGCGTGGGGAAGACAGAGTAGCGCTCCCTACCTGTCTATCTGGGATGGAAACACCCCCACGGGCGTGGGGAAGACCGGGGACCAGGGAGCAGCCATGGCGTCAGGATAGAAACACCCCCACGGGCGTGGGGAAGACGGCCTCTTCGCTTTGCAGGCCGACAACACGCAAGAAACACCCCCACGGGCGTGGGGAAGACTGCCTGACTCGATATTCCGTGGAGCAGCGGCAAGAAACACCCCCACGGGCGTGGGGAAGACATCGGATCAACCACCCGGCTATCGAAAAAGGCAGAAACACCCCCACGGGCGTGGGGAAGACCCCAGAATCTGGCGCTGGAATTGGTGCCGATGAGAAACACCCCCACGGGCGTGGGGAAGACTCCGTCTTTTTGTCCTTCCAGACAATCACCACAGAAACACCCCCACGGGCGTGGGGAAGACGGGGCTACCAGCCAACTGGCCAGCGTATGTCGAGAAACACCCCCACGGGCGTGGGGAAGACCTGCGCCCCCTATCGTGGTCGCGCCGACAGGTAGAAACACCCCCACGGGCGTGGGGAAGACAAAATGGCGCGGGCAGTTTCTCGACTGCGATTGGAAACACCCCCACGGGCGTGGGGAAGACAAGCATGGCACCCGCTCAGCCGAGTACAGGATGGAAACACCCCCACGGGCGTGGGGAAGACTCTCCCGTCACTAGCTCAGCTTCCACGGCGAAAGAAACACCCCCACGGGCGTGGGGAAGACTTCTCTGCTTTCGCCATGGCCGCTTCGTAGTCGGAAACACCCCCACGGGCGTGGGGAAGACCCCGTAAATCGACGGATATTAATAACTCAGCAAGAAACACCCCCACGGGCGTGGGGAAGACAACCGCATCATGGGTGAAGGGCAATCGGCACCAGAAACACCCCCACGGGCGTGGGGAAGACATCGGAGTGACCGCAAAACTCACGCCCTCGTGAGAAACACCCCCACGGGCGTGGGGAAGACTGCCGAGCACGGAAGTCGAGGAGGGGCAGACGAGAAACACCCCCACGGGCGTGGGGAAGACATTTCCCACGCTTTATCCGAGTCAGTTAGCGTGGAAACACCCCCACGGGCGTGGGGAAGACCGCATTTCTCCGAGCGCGACGGGCGGGCGCAGAGAAACACCCCCACGGGCGTGGGGAAGACACCTGCGCTGGACTGTCTACGACAGCAAAGCGAGAAACACCCCCACGGGCGTGGGGAAGACTGGTTTCATGCCAGATACTCCTACCTATATAGAGAAACACCCCCACGGGCGTGGGGAAGACAATAGAACCCGCCAATAGAACCACCCAATAAAAGAAACACCCCCACGGGCGTGGGGAAGACTTGAGCTGGCCTGGTTCCATTCATTGATGCCAGGAAACACCCCCACGGGCGTGGGGAAGACCCTGCGTGGCACGCATAGGCGACGCGATATATGGAAACACCCCCACGGGCGTGGGGAAGACTTGCGCTATTAATGGCGCGCCAAGAACCTGTAAGAAACACCCCCACGGGCGTGGGGAAGACCCCAATAAGCCGGTCCTATATCAGGGCAACATGGAAACACCCCCACGGGCGTGGGGAAGACTTATTCAAAATGTCATGGAGAAGGTAACAGCAAGAAACACCCCCACGGGCGTGGGGAAGACACAATGGTCGCATAGGACATCATATCCCTCTGAGAAACACCCCCACGGGCGTGGGGAAGACAATAGAGGATATCTACAATGCACGGAGCAGGGAGAAACACCCCCACGGGCGTGGGGAAGACCCGTATTTCACCATCGAATCGGGATAACTTGAAGAAACACCCCCACGGGCGTGGGGAAGACGGCGGCCTTTCCTCTGTCAGTGTGTAACGTACGGAAACACCCCCACGGGCGTGGGGAAGACCGCTTCCCAGACCAGCCCGCAGTGCTAGGGCAAGAAACACCCCCACGGGCGTGGGGAAGACTTGATAAAATATTTCATACTCTGTCTCACTGTGGAAACACCCCCACGGGCGTGGGGAAGACTTGACTGAGGATACACTCTAATGGAAATCGACAGAAACACCCCCACGGGCGTGGGGAAGACTTCTCTCATGTCGCTGCGGTCTTCCCGGTGATAGAAACACCCCCACGGGCGTGGGGAAGACGGGCCTCATGCGCGCAGGCCCCTCGTGTGCGCGGAAACACCCCCACGGGCGTGGGGAAGACGGAGTAATTGGAGTAATTGAAGAAAGTATATTAGAAACACCCCCACGGGCGTGGGGAAGACTACCGGTAACTACCACTTACCGGCAGAGCGCTGGAAACACCCCCACGGGCGTGGGGAAGACACCAACAAATTGTTAATGAGCAGTGCCGAAAATACAAGATGTTCCGCTTATCCGTTTTTCAGGGTTTCGATGATAAGTTGCAAACCACTAATGGTCGTCATGGGCTTGCGCAAGGGACCAATGCTACGAACTTCGTATCCCGGCGGTCTAGGCAAGGAACGAAATATGACAATGCCCGATTCGGGTGGGCAATGTTTGTACAAGTATTCAATTACCGTTGTCGCCACCGAATCCTTGATTCCCGAGACAAATACGTTGGGGCGCGGCTCAATAAACCAGAGTTTCATGCGTCCACGCACGGCAGACGGTAGGTCATTTGCCACGACGACGAGCACGAGCCACTCCCAACATATCGGGTATGTCGTCGGCCAGCTTGGCCAGCAAATCCATATCGATGACCCTCTGCCGAAATGCTGCGGATACCTTATGTTTGTCGTAACGACCGGCCATATCCCGTGTCAGGGAGAAGGCCAAATCAATACAAAGATTTTCTTTATATAGATCAGCCAAATCATAGACGAAGGGCAAGGGACTGCCGGAGTGAATAAACCCGATGTGTGGTGAGTAACCCATGCTATGCACAGCTGAACAGAGAATGCCATAGAGCGCAGCATTGCTGGCGGTCAGCACCTGATTGGTGATATCGCTCAGATCGAACTTGCCGGGTGTGAATCGCCGACCTTTCCATCCAACCTGGTACTCCTCCGCCTTAGTCTGGTATAGCGTACGAACCCTATGGCCTTCCATGCCCATCATTTCCTTGAGGCTCTTTCCCTCCAAATCCGCTTCCGGGAAGCGCCTGGCGAACATGCGTCGTGCAACTTCTACGGACGCCTGTGGATCAGCCGAACATTCCACCTGCAACTTGAGGTTGCGCGTGTCCGCTGTGGGCAGAAAGCCGGCGGCGTAAAACAACAGGCTATCCTCACCTACCCAGCACACAGCACAGTTAGCGGCCGTAGCCGTCTTGATCGCGTCATGGGTGACCGTTGTACCGGGGCCGAGTAACAAGGCGTTGAGGGTGGCCACGGGTAAGGGCACGACATTGGCTTCAGAGTCGATCCACTTGATGCTGCTGTCATCGATCTCCAGCCGCCCGCGCTCGAGGTACAAAAAGGGATACTTGTCCTTAACCTGGGGTAAGGAGTCACGGGTAACCTTGACAAACAATCGCTGCCCTGCGGCCATGGGTATCACTCCAGCTTCTGCACCGTGACCCGCCTGTCTCTGTAACGCTTGTGCTCCCCAAACTGCAGGGGTACATCATTCAGCGTCAACGCCTCACCTTCGTGCTCGCCCTGCAATACCCTGAAAATAGCCCGGAGAGATTTCTCGTCGGCTAGTTCGCTGGCACACTGCATGGCGTGATCGAGCTCAGCATGTATACCCTGACAGACAAACTCGGTCGGCACACAGGTTTTGCGCCCCAGGTACAAATCCCATACCGGATTCTGCAAGGCCTCGGCCAATTCCTGCAATTCGGCATCCGGCCCCTGCAAGGCCACCGCATAGGCCATGTCCTGCAAATAGTAGCGATACGTCATTTTCGTACCGCCACCTACCGCCTTTTTACCCTCGCTGGTCTTTGGTATCAGCAAGCTGGCCCAAGGATCCTTATCATCATAACCACTGCCAACCATCTGAAAATCACGCAGCAGCGGTAGTCGTGGCAGCGGCTGGCCCTTTCGGTCAGTACGCACATAAGCTGTAACTTGCAGATCACGGTCTGACCAGATTTGCAGCCAATCGGCCTGCTCGCCAGCCGTACCTCGAGCGCAGCAGAGTAGACCAAGCACACCTGACTTGGTGGGAAAATCTAGGCTGTCGCGCCGCCCAAACTTTGAATCATGCCCCCAGGACTGTAACGGCGCCTCCAGCCAGAGCAACAGATAAGGTTCGCTCATGCTGCACCTCACGCGACGTGGCTTTGCAGATCGGCCACCAGATTATCGATGCTGTAGTTCTCGTTCTCGCCCCACTCATAAGTAGCCAATTTGCCGAACAATGAGCCGGTGATTTTTTCCTTCTTGTCCAGATAGGTCTTGACGCTGTCGATACTAGGCTGCAGATAGCCACCGTCGCGAGCTTTGATCGGGGTCTCAAAAGGCACCTGCAGACGCTGTCCCTTGCGTACCAGTACCCGTGCAAACTCCCATGGGCTGGCACCCGACTGGGTAGTCTGGCGGGCACTGGGCACGGCAATAAAGAGCGCCTGAGTAAACGCAGCAATGGCCTTTTTCAAATCATCATTTCCCATGGTTTGCGCCAATTGTCCAAGATCCAGGCTGATATAGCGGTAATAGGTAGCCGAATTGAATTCCAGACTTCCCATATGAGCCGATCCGGGTTCATCCTGAAGGTCATCCAACGCCGTGAAGAACTCCACTTCGTTGCTAACCTTGTGGGTGGAGATGGCGTGGGCGAAGGAGGCGGCCGCCTCGACATTCATATCTGCAGCCTTGGCAACCATGCGACCAAACAGGGCGATGTCCAGGGCATCTATCGCGGGAGACAGTGCCTTCTTGGCTACCTTGGCCAATTCTTTATCCTTAATTTTACCGGTGTCAAAATCCAACTCTTTTGCATAGACAGCAAAGGCCTCCGCTTCGGTGTCACTGATAAACAGCAACGTATCATCACTCAGCTGTTCAGCAATTTTCTTGCCGCAGGCCGCTGCCTGCTGTTCGCTGGCACCGGCCCGCTGACAGGCCCGAGTGAAGATTTCCTCAGCTTTCTTAGTGCGTATGCCCAGCTTCACACCCAGTTCGTGCATAGCCAGGCGAACTTGTCGCTTCCAGCACTGCGAACTGACGCGCGCACGGGTTACCCCGCCGACAGTGGCAGTTTTGGGAGCTCCTACGTCATCACGGTTCAAACAAGTGACGGGAAAAGACTGCAAAATATGAAACTCAATCCGGGTATTGCGATAGTTGTTGTTCATGGTGAACTTCCTTTTCAAGTGAATAGGTTGTCGATAATGGGGACGATTTGCAGCAGACCACATCCAAACGCACGCGCGCGGCCTATGCCTTGGGTAAAGCTTGTCTTGAACTGTTGAGGGGCTCTGACATGCAGCAGACCTTGTATATGCGCCTGGCCGATGGTGACAGAGCGCTGTTGTTTGTCTTTGAACTGAAGAACCTCAATGCGATCGACCTGCAGTTGTTTGTGATCGACGGCAAACCCCCAGCTGCTTTCGGCGCGTTCGGCGAACCAGTCAGCTACGACTTCACGACCACGCACCGCAATCAGCTTGCGAGATGCGCTGTCACGTCTGGTTGGGTTGACGATGACCTTGAAGCGGTACTGCGCATGATCGAGAAATCCCTCGGGCAAGGGCTTGCAATGGACTTCGCCATACTGGTCCTCAACTCTCGGCGCAGGCGCTCGGTCGGCCAGCATCAGAATCTTGCGGCTTTGGTGGTCACCGCCCTGATCGGCATACAGAATACCGCTAGCCTGGCTTTGACTTTTGTCAGCTTCGGAGCGCACGTCAGGGTATAGACTGTAAATTACACGGTGCAGCGAATAGGGATCAGTAATTCGCAGCGCCTTGACCGCCCTACGGTCAAGATGCAAGACGCCGGCAATCAGGCTCATGCCACACCCTCCTCTACCTGCTCGGGCGACTGGCCATAAAACTCTTGCGCCCATTGCGCCTTGATGGACTGGGTATGGAAGGGGAAATTCCGTAATTGCCTGAGCAGCCGGACAAAATTCAATGGCTGTCCAACCTTGCTATCAATCAACGTAAGGATCGGACGCAGAATACGACATGCTTCACCCAGTTCGTCACAAGCCAACAATCGCCGCAGGCGAGCCTTGGCCTGATTGCTCTCGCGACCATCATCATAGCAGTTGGCAATCGCGCGCCCGAGGGTCATCGAGCCATTGGCCGTGGCCTTCGATTTGGCAATAGCTGCCGCGACAGTGACAAAGGGCAGTCGCTGGTAGTCACGCTCCAGATCAACCCCAAGCGCCCCCAACACCTCCCAGCTCTGGTATTCGGTGGCCGGGTTATCGGCACGCCGCAAACGCGCAGCAAGCCCCTTGCCGTTGGCACAGCGCTTAAGAATTGCCTCAACAAAGCGTTCGTCGCGACTGGCCGTCGTCGCATTCTGTTCCTGTGTTTTCACTTATCATGCCTCCTGCTTCAAATAAATACTGTTATTCGGGCGACATTTGGCCCAGGCATCGAGTTGCCGTGCGGTTTCCCGGGGACAAAACTGATCAAAGGCCTGCTGTACATAGCTGGCAAAGCGGCGGCGCAGCTGTTGACACTGACGGGCGGACTGGTCACTGCCATCGCAGGCATCGACTAATGTCTGGAAATCACGCTCGCAGAGCTGCCAGAATAATTGGGTGGACTGGGCAGCGAGTTTGCTGCCGTCGGCTGTCTGTTCTTTGAAAAAAGCGATCACACGCCCGTAGAGATTTCTGGCCAGGCCATCCAGAGCATCCATTTCGCTTTTCAGCTGGGTGAACCAGGCTTGCCCAAGAACCTCAGCATGCAGCCAGATAATCGATTCGACGAAATCATCGTTGCCGGAGGCGTATTGCTCACCGGCATTGCTGCTCACACGCAGACCGCCTGACCAGATGCCAAAAACATCCGCCACATCTCTGGCGCGCTCCAACCCGGCACGTATTTGCCAGCTCTGAAAGCCCTGCCCCCCTGTTTGATCAATAAAGCTCAGTAGAGCTGTGAGTTCACGCCACGGACGCTTTTCTGGATCAGCCCACAGCGCCTTGGGATCTTTGCCCGAGTAATTGATGGCCATGCTCGGATCATGCATACCGTCCTTGTAGCCTGGATGAGCTATTCCTTCGGAGTAGTGCAATCCGTCTTCCGCCAAAAGACAAAAGCGACACAACGGTATCAAGCGACCTTGCATTGACTGACGTAACTCACGAGCAACCGGACAGTCTTCCCCTGACGGCATCACCTCCCATGGGGCTACCCCGAGGCCAGATGGATAAACACCCATCTGCCGGATCTGTGTGTGACTGAACAGATTCAGCCAAATGCTATGCTGCAATGACTCGCCCATTAGAAAGCTATGTAGAAAGCCCATATGGCCCACCGACGTTCCCGGCCTGCCGGTAGAGGCTTTACCCTTATCATTACGCTTACCGGCATAGCCTTGGCTCAAAACCACGCTGTTGTCAGTTTTCTTACCGGATAGAGCAAAACCCATAAGCGATAACAGCAAGAGCGCCCGATCAGCATCGCTAAGGCGACGCTCAATCTGAATCTGGCTCAGCACAGTGGTGTTGCCTGTGGAAACCTCTGGCAAAACAGCACCAAAAGACTGCGCTCTTGCATCGCGGATGGCCGGCATTTGCAAAAATGGCTGCTCACCATACAGATAAAATCGTCCACGCCATTTTTCCAGATAACCTAAGCAACGACTGGCCAGGCCGTCACTTCCAAGCACCTGCCAGTCAGTCTCACTATCCGGCGTAGCCGCAGCCTGGGCAATTGCCAGCAACAATTTCAGTAGAGCAATTTTCTGAATCGGGTTACCACCAAGGCTCCGGTACTGCGGATTACTGAAGATGCCACGCAAGCTTACCAGCCCATGATCTGCCACCGGAATCCAGGGCTCATCCACCAGATTGAAGCAATTTTCCATATTTATCATCCTAATCCTTGATGACCTGATAACCCAGGTCACTCCTGTATTCAAAGGCAGACCCGTTATAAAGCGGCACCTGCGCCACCCCTTGCAGGTGGCCTGTCTCATCCACCAGCGCCACACGAAACACGGCCTCATCCTGCGCAGGATTGCCAAGATAGAAACAATGTTGCAGGCCAAATTTCTCCAGTACATTTAAAGGCAGGGCCGCAGGTGCATCCTGAGGCCGTACCGCCACGATCTGACGCATGAGTGTTGCGCTGAGAGAACGCCACTCTGCTTTGGTCAACTGGTATCGCTTTAGCGGTAGCCGCAACTGACACCCGCCAAGCAGGGTGAGAGTCGACGCTGTACCGTCTCGATCACGCTCAATCCTCTTAAGCAGCAGCACCTCCAGACTGTCCGTTTCACTGTAACGTGTTTGTGCTTTACTTTCCGGCAAAGTATTACCGGACTCAGCAAGGGTTATACGAGCCAACTGCCGGAGTGCATCGCGCCCCTTGCGCCGCGTCGTGCCTTTCTCCAGCTCATGCAGCCAGCGGCTCATAGGCTCAGTTTCGTCACGGGAGATATAGGTAGCCTCGATCAGCGGTCGGATATCATCCGGCAGCTGCAGACTGACAAGTCCTTGCCAGACTTCCAAGCTGCGACACAAGACATAAGAACTGTAAACATGGGCGCTACTACCGAAGGCTGAAAGTGGCTGCTGAATGGCGCTGTCCAGTTCAGGCGCCAGTAGCCAGCATTCCCTGCGGGCACCGGAAGCCCTTGGTGTATCGGCATGCCGCCAAAGTCGGCCCATGCGTTGCAGCAACATATCGGTAGGGGCAAAACGACTGACCATGAAATCGGCGTCGATATCCAGCGACTGCTCAAGTACCTGAGTTCCCACTAGAATACGTCCCTGGCGTTCACGCTCTTTCCAACCCGGCTTGCCGAATTGGCTGACCCAGTAATCTTCGATGGTTTGACGGTCTTCAGCAGTAAATCTTGAATGCAACAGTCCACAGGCTACATCCAATTCGTGCGCCCGAGCGGCCAGATCCAAATAGCGCTGCTGCGCTTCAGCCACTGTATTCTCAATCCACAGTATCTGCTGGCCCTGCTCGGCGCGCACCAATGCACTCTCTATGGCTGCTCGATCGTCCCCAAGCAATCGCACTTCAACGGTTTCACTGCCGCCCGCCGGCAGTGCCACTTCGGTGACTGGCAAGCCGCTCGGACACGCAGTTATCAGCGGATAACCCGTATTTTTCAGCTCACAGTCGAGCAGCTGGCTGCGCCGTTCCTGATTTAGAGTGGCACTAAGAATTATGACCGTGCAGTGCAATGCTCGGAGCAACTCGACGAGCGCATCCAGCAAAGTACCAGTGTAGGCGTCATAGGTATGCACTTCATCCAGAATGACAACCTTACCGGCCAGACCGAAGGCCCGAACAAAGCCGTGTTTGACATTCATGGCCGCCATCAGTGCCTGATCGATGGTGCCGACGGCAAAGGGGGCAAGCAGGCCGCGCTTGGCTCGGTTGAACCAAGCACCTCCCGGCCTACCTTCTTCACCCATATCGGTAATTTGCCAAGCGTTGGCATGTAGAAGAAGGGAGCGGTGCGAGCAACCCTCGGTCAGAATCTGATCAAGATAGCTATTGAATCGCTCAAAGATTTTGTTTGACGTGAGCTGTGTCGGTAACGCGAAATAAACACCGTTGGCCTGTCCGGTCGAGAGCATACGGTAGGCGGCGAAGAGTGCCGCCTCGGTTTTACCCAAACCCATCGGCGCTTCCAACACGTAGACTCCGGGCCTTTTCACTTGGTCAATGAATGAAGCCTGTGCGGCCCGAGGTTCAAAACCAAATACGTCACAAAACTCAAGGTTACTCTTATAGGCGGCCGGAACGAACCCTGCGGCATCGAGCGCTTTGTCGATGTTCTCCTGCCACGGCTGATCCGGGTCTTCGAAAAATTCTCCAGAACCAATCCAATCAGCGACAGATGTCAGTCCAGCCAACACCCTTGCATGTGCCATTCCTGCAACCTGAGGCCAGTCAGCTTTCAGCGCTTGCTTGAGAGCATCAACCAGCTTGGCCCGCTCGGCCTGCCATGCCGCGCCGCCAAACTGTTCGTCGTCCGCCCGCAATCCGGCGACGGGCGGTGAGTATCCATGATGCTGCCCGAGAATTTCAGGCACATAGTCGGGAACCCCCAGCGCCTTGGCTGCTAGTTGACTCACACCGGCATGGCCGCCCCATTGGCTTTCTAATTGAGGATTAATACCGGGAAAATCGGGGAGTGACCATTGTGCGGGGGAGCAAGCTCGCCGTATTTTCTCCACAAATGTTGGACTCACCTTCCCTATGTCGTGGCCTGCGGGAACCAGATGGCTCCCGCAGGGGTATAGCGATTGGCTTCCACAGAAGAGCTGTCGCTTAACTAGCTCTCGCGCTACTTCGCCCACAATAAGACAATGCGTGAAGACGTCTCTGCCAGGCAAGACTTCCCCGGATTTGCCATAGAAGGTCTTGGCCGGGCACCTATGATAGGGTAATTGAGGCAGAGTAACGTCCGTGTTCTTCTTGGGTTTTATCATGCCGACCTGTATATAAAAGTCACCTTCACTAAAATTAGCCGCTGATGAAGGTGATGTTCTTGCCTACCTACGCAAGGCAGCCTTCAGACTATGCCCAACTATAAACTTCACTCACGCCATTTCGCCAGACCAAAAGGTGCAGTTACGGGGTAAATCCCGACGAGCGGCCACATTTGGGTATTGAGCGGTATTTTTCCTGTTTTTCTACAGCAACGATAATGGTGGAAATTCAGAGCGGTGCCATTCTTTATCTGTTTTTAGATTCCGAATCCGCTTGTCCCGGTCGCCCAGGTAAGAGGCGCTGGGAGGGTATGGGAAATCAGGGGATTTTATAGGCCGGGTAGTCGGGGTTGTTCATGCATATGCGGTGTGTGCACGCTGGATATTCGCGGCCAAGGCCGCTCCTACAGGAAGGTGGTTTTTTCGGAAAAGACCCCAGCTACACCCTGTAGGAGCCTGCCTGCAGGCGACCAATCTCGGTGGGGGGTCGCCTGCAGGCAGACTCCTACAGGACGGGCGAGAGAGTGCGTTGTTTACTCGCGGCCAAGGTCGCTGCTACGGTTTGTCGAGGCCGGACAGTTTTTTTGCCGCCTCGACGGTATTGTGCATCAGGCAGGCGATGGTCATCGGGCCGACGCCACCGGGCACGGGGGTGATAGCGCCGGCCACTTCGAAGGCGGCATCGTAGTCCACGTCTCCCACCAGGCGGCTCTTGCCATCTTCTTCGATGCGGTTGATACCCACGTCGATCACGGTGGCGCCGGGTTTGATCCAGTCGCCCTTGATGAATCTGGGCCGGCCCACGGCGGCGACGAGAATATCCGCGGTACGACAGAGCTCCGCCAGATTGCGGGTGCGGGAGTGAGCGATGGTGACCGTACAGCTTTCCTGCAGCAGCAGTTGCGCCATGGGTTTACCGACGATGTTGGAGCGCCCCACCACCACGGCGTTGAGCCCTTCCAGCTTGCCCAGTTGATCCTTGAGCAGCATCAGCGAACCGAGCGGCGTGCAGGGCACCAGGCGATTTTGGCCGACGAACAGCGCACCCACATTGAGCAGGCTGAAGCCATCAACATCCTTGCGGGGGTCGATGGCGTTGATGATGTCGTCTTCGTTCAGGTGCGCCGGCAGCGGCAGTTGCACGAGGATGCCGTGAACGCCGGGATCCTTGTTGAGTGAATCCACCAGCGCCATCAGTTCCGCCTGGGTGATATCCGCAGCGGGGCGGTGCTCGCGGGATTCCATGCCCAGTTGCTGGCAGCGCAGCACCTTGTTGCGCACATAGACCTGGCTGGCCGGGTCTTCGCCCACCAGCACCACGGCGATGCAGGGGCGCAGGCCATGGTCGGCGTGAAGACGCGCCACATCGGCTTTCAGTTGTTCACAGAGGTTATCGGCAAAGGCCTTGCCGTCGATGCGAATTGCCATGGTCAGCTCCCGAGAAAGACGACGGTCTTGTTGCCGTCGAGAAAAACACGATGTTCCGTATGGTATTTCACCGCCCTGGCGAGGGCGATACATTCGTTGTCACGGCCCACTTTTACCAGGTCGTCGGGCTTGTGGTTGTGGTCCACGCGGGTCACCACTTGCTCGATGATGGGGCCCTCGTCGAGATCGGACGTGACGTAGTGCGCGGTTGCACCGATCAGTTTCACGCCGCGATCGAACGCCTGGTGGTAAGGCTTGGCACCCTTGAAACCCGGCAGAAACGAGTGATGAATATTGATGCAGCGGCCATGCAGCTGGCTCGCCAGTTCGTTGGACAGTATCTGCATGTAGCGCGCGAGGATGACCAGCTCGGCGCCGGTTTCGGCGACGATTTCCAGCACGCGCGCTTCCTGGGCAGCTTTGTTTTCCTTGCTCACCGGCAGGTACACGTAGCGGATTCCTTCGCGCTCGACCAGCGGGCGCAGGTCGATGTGGTTCGACACCACGGCGACGATATCCATGTTGAGGTCGCCCTTGCCGTGGCGGTACAGCAGGTCGTTCAGGCAGTGATCGAATTTCGACACCATGATGATGACCTTGGTGGGCTGCCTGGCATTGCGCATTGCCCAGTGCATGCCGAGCCCGTCGGCTACGGCTTCGAATTGCGCGCGGATTTTATCGATGTCGGGCGAGTCACCTTCCGGTCGAAATACCGCGCGCATAAAAAATTTCTGCGTGTCCTCGTCATCGAACTGTTCCAGCGAGCAAATGTAACAGCCGTTTTCCGCCAGATAGGAACTTACCGCGGCCACTACGCCGGTGGCGGCACGGCAGTGCGCGGTGAGAATATAGGTTTCTCTGAAGGCGGTGTTGTTGTCTGGCACGAGTCCTGTCCTGTTGCTGTGTTTTGCTGATCAATGGGCCATGGGCCGAGAAACGAAGCTCAACAATTCGATGGTAAAAATAGGGCCCACAAATGTTGGGCTTCGTTCCTCAGCCCAACCTACGAGCTCTCCTCAGAGGGCGACGTCGAAAAGCTCTACCTGGGGCGGCCCAAGATAGATGCCCTTGCTGGTTCCCGCATTGGCGTGGGCCTTGCGGAAGGCTTCGGAGCGCGTCCAGTTTTCGAAGGACTGGCGCGAATCCCACTCGGAATGAGACGCGAACAATGCATAGTCGTCTGTCACCGGCCCCGCCAGCAGATGGAATTTCCTGAAGCCGGGCACGTCTTCGAGGTAGCTGTCGCGCGCTTTCCACAAGTCGATGAATTCCTGCTCTCTGCCCCTGGCAATCTTGAATCTGTTCATGGCGATGAACATGGCTCTGCTCCGTGGTTGATTTCTTTTTGGACTGATGTCTGACGCCTGACGCTATAAAATATCCTGCCTTTCCAAGCGTCAGACTTACCTCACACCCCCGCTTTCCAGCCGTTGGTCATCGGGTAGCGCCGGTCGCGCCCGAAGCCGCGCCTGGTGATGCGGATACCGAAGGGTGCCTGGCGGCGCTTGTATTCATTGAGGTCCACCAGGCGGATGACATGATGGACATCTTCCGCGCTGAAGCCTTTTTCGATGATGGCCTGTGCGCTCATATCTTCTTCGATGTAATACTCGAGAATCTGGTCGAGCACCGCATAGGGCGGCAGGCTGTCTTCGTCTTTCTGGTCCGGCGCCAACTCGGCCGACGGCGGGCGGGTGATGACCCGTTCGGGAATCACCGGCGAGATGCTGTTGCGGTAGCGCGACAACTCGAACACCAGGGTTTTCGGCACATCCTTCAGCACATCCAGCCCCCCGGCCATGTCGCCGTACAGTGTGCAGTAGCCAACGGCATTTTCACTCTTGTTGCCGGTGGTAAGCACCAGGTGGCCCTTCTTGTTGGAGATGGCCATGAGCAACACACCGCGCGCACGGGCCTGGATGTTTTCTTCGGTTTTGTCGACGGGCAGGCCTTCGAATACCGGCGCGAGCTGTGCGGTGAAGGCGTTGAATATCGGCTCGATGCTGATGCTCTGGTATTTCACGCCGAGAATGGCGGCCTGCTCGGCGGCGTCGTCCTGGCTCATCTGCGAGGTGTAGCGAAACGGCATCATCACCGCCTCGACCCTGTCGGCGCCCAGCGCATCCGCCGCAATCGCAAGCGTCAACGCTGAATCGATACCGCCGGACAAGCCCAGCATGACACCCTTGAAATGGTTTTTTTCCACGTAATCGCGCACGCCGGTCACCAGCGCCTGGTACACCGAGGGCAACAGCGCCAGCGGCTCCTTGAGCGGCCCCGATACGATCTCGACGGCGTCATCGCCGACGCGCAGCACCACCATGTCCAGCTCTTCCTGAAACATCGCGGCCTGCGCCCTCACTTCGCCGTCGGCATCGATCACCATCGATCCGCCGTCGAACACCAGCTCATCCTGGCCGCCGACCTGGTTGAGGTACACCACCGGCATGCTGCCTTCGAGGGCGCGCGCGCGCACCTCCGCGCGGCGCTGTTCGTGTTTGCCGCGGTGAAAGGGCGAGGCATTGATGTTGAGCATGAGCCGCGCCCCCGCCGCCATTGCCTGGCGCATGGGCTGCGGATGCCAGATGTCCTCGCAGATCGTGATTGCCGTGGCAACGCCCTCGATGGCCACCACGCAGCCGTCGCTGCCCTCGGTGAAATAGCGCTTCTCATCGAAAACCTGATAATTGGGCAGGTGTTGCTTGGCGTACTCCGCCACCAGTGCCCCGTCCTGAAACACCCCGGCCATGTTGTAGAGCAGGCCGTCGCGGCGTCGCGGGTAGCCGATCACCGCGGTGACCCCTTGCGTATGGAGCGCAATTTCGGCGAGCGCGGCGTCGATGCGCACATCGAGGCTGGGACGCAAGAGCAGATCTTCGGGCGGATAGCCGGTGAGCATCAACTCGGGAAACACCACCAGATTCGCCGCGCGCTTGTCGCGGGCCGCGCAGATGATGCGCACCGCCTTGGCGGTGTTGCCGGGAATATCACCTACCAGGGGATTGATCTGGGCCAGGGCTATTCTGATGTCTGTCATCGGCGTGGCGGCGGCATGTGAAAGAGGCGGCTATTTTCGGCTAAAATCCGTTCAATAGCAAAAAGTAGACAGCCCGCGACGCAATGGCCAATTCTGGAAGAAATACCGACAGAGAACGTTTCTCCGCAAGGCTCTTGCGGCTCTATCTGTTTTATCGTTTTTTTCTTTCCCTGCTGCTGCTCGGAGTGTCCGCGAGCACCTTCGCCATATCGCTGGTGGGCAGCTTCGCGCCGCGGCTCTATCTGAGCACCGCCATCGTCTACGTGGTGCTGTGCGCCATCACCCTCGGTTTCTACCAGTTGCAGAATCACCGGCTCAAGAGTAGCCAGTTGTTGCTGACGCTGATCACCGACATCGCCATTCAAACGCTGCTGATGTACTGCAGCGGCGGCCTGAGCAGCGGTATCGGTTATCTGATGATCGTCACCGTGGCCGCGGGCGCGATCTTCTTCAGCGGCCAGATGGCCATCCTGATTCCGGCCATTGGCAGCATCTGCATCATTCTCGAAGGCGTGGTCGCCATCTATGTGCAGGGCCGCGACGACGCCAGTATCGTTCCCGCCGGCGTGCTCGGCATCCTGCTCTTTCTCACCGCGCTGCTGTTCCTGCGGCTGAGCCGGGCGCTGACCGCCGCGCAGCGGGAAGCGCAGCAGGAATCGGAGCTTTCCGCGGAGCTGCAGGCGCTCAACCAACTGGTCGTCAACCGCATGCATACCGGCATCCTGGTGGTCGACGGCGAGCAGCGCATCCTGCAGATAAACCAGGCCGCGCGCCGCCTGCTCGGCCATGCGCCCGAGCGCCGCGCCCTCGAAATCGGCGATTTCATTCTCGGCGAGCCGCGCCTGGTGACGCGCCTGCAGAACTGGAAGCAGCGCCCGTCGGTGAAGGCAAGACCCTTTATTTCCCGCTTCGGCAACACCGAATTGCAAGCCAGCTTCGCGCACCTGGAACAGAGCGGCCGCGAAAGTACCATCATTTTTCTCGAAGATTTCCGCGCCGCGGCGCAGCAGGCTCAGCAACTCAAGTTCGCGTCGCTGGGCAGGCTCACGGCGAGCATCGCCCACGAGATCCGCAATCCCCTTGGCGCCATCAGCCACGCTTCGGAACTGCTCGAGGAAATTCGCGACGACGACACCGTCACCACGCGCCTGACCCAGATCATCGCCACCCAGGTAAAGCGGGTCAATCGCATCGTCGAAAGCGTTCTGCAGTTGTCGCGCCAGGGGAAATACCATCCGCAACGACTCGCCATCGCACCCTGGCTGCAGGAATTCATCGCGCAATACCGCCAGGGTCGCAACAGCCCGGCGGATATCCAGCTCGACATTCTCGCAGCCGCACCGGAGGTGACGTTCGACCCGGTGCATCTCCAGCAGGTTCTCACCAATCTGCTCGACAACGCGCTGCGCCACAGCCTCGCGGCCACGGGGCAAGCCAGCGCGTGCATTCAGGTGGACAGACTGGCGATGGAAAACCTCGTCAATCTGGATATCATCGACCGCGGCCCCGGCGTTCCGGTGGCGGATCGCAACAAGTTATTCGAGCCTTTTTTCTCTACATCATCCGGCGGTTCAGGGCTCGGCTTGTTCATCGCGCGGGAATTGTGCACCATCAACTACGCCACCATAAAATATCAGCCACCAGAAAATGGCGGCAGCAGTTTTTTTCGCATTACATTCATTCATCCGGAGAAAGTCCTCAATGCAACATCGGCAGCCCTCGAAAACGGCCAGAGCCCTGATCATCGATGACGAGCCGGATATCCGCGAACTGCTGACCATCACCCTCGAAGGGCTCGGCATTTCCGTCTCCCAGGCCAGCAACGTCGGCGAGGCTCGGGACATGATCGGCGCCAACGCCTTCGACCTGTGCCTGACCGACATGCGCCTGCCCGACGGCGACGGCATGGACGTGATCGATGCCATTCAGCAACAGCGCCCGCAAACGCCGGTCGCCGTCATCACCGCCCACGGCAACACCGAACTGGCCGTGGAAGCGCTCAAGAAGGGCGCCTTCGACTTCGTGTCGAAACCCCTGGAATTGAAGCGTCTGCGCGCCATGGTGGAAACCGCGCTCGCACTCGGCGCAGAACCCGTCGCAGGCGGCACGAAAAATCCGGGGCTCACCGGCAACTCCGCGGTCATGAACAAGCTGCGCGACCGAATCGCCAAGGTGGCGCGCAGCCAGGCGCCCGTCTTTATCAGCGGCGAGTCCGGGTCCGGCAAGGAGCTGGTGGCACGCGCCATTCATTACCAGGGGCCGCGCGCCAACGGCCCCTTCATTGCCGTCAACTGCGGCGCGATTCCATCAGAGCTGATGGAAAGTGAATTTTTCGGCCACAAGCGCGGCAGTTTCACGGGCGCGATCCAGGACAAACAGGGGCTGTTCCATGCCGCCGACGGCGGCACCCTGTTTCTCGATGAGGTGGCCGATCTGCCACTCGGCATGCAGGTAAAACTGCTGCGCGCCATTCAGGAAAAGTCGGTGCGCCCGATCGGCGGTCAGGAGGAAAAAACCGTCGATGTGCGTATCCTCAGCGCAACCCACAAGAATCTGGCCGCGGAAGCGGGCAACGGCAATTTCCGCGAGGATCTGTTCTACCGCATCAATGTCATCGAAATTCCCGTGCCGCCGCTGCGCGAACGGCGCGACGACATCGCCGAACTCGCTGAAACCTTTCTGCAGCGCTTCGCCGGTGAGTCATCGCAACCCGCACCGAAACTCAGCGCCTGCGCGCTGCAGGCGCTGCAGGAACACAGTTTTCCCGGCAACGTGCGCGAACTGGAAAACATTCTGGAGCGCGCCTTCACTTTGTGTGGCGGAGACCGCATCACTCGTCATGACCTCGACCTGCACCAGCGCATCGGGGTGGATAAACGGGATGTGGCGCCGGAAAATGTCGGCGACGACTATGTGGCCGACGGCTCGGAATCCATCGACAATTATCTGGAAGGCATAGAACGGGAAATCATCGCCCGCGCACTCGCGGAAAACCGCTGGAACAAAACCCTGACCGCGCAAAAGCTGGGGATTTCATTCAGGCAGTTGCGTTACAAGTTGCAGAAGTTGGGGATAGATTGAGTTCACAGTTCACAGTTCACAGTTCACAGTTCACAGTTCACAGTTCACAGTTCACAGTTCACAGTTCACAGTTCACAGTTCACAGGATGAGCGTGGCACCCCCCTGATAACTGTCAACTGTAAACTGATAACTAAAACCTCACCTCAACTCTTTCGGCATCGAGAACCTGATATTTTCCACTCGTCCCGACATTTCCTGCACAGCCGTGGCGCCCAGTTCTCGGACGCGTGCAACCACTTCCTTGACGAGTACTTCAGGGGCCGAGGCACCGGCGGTGACGCCTACGGCGTTGCGCCCGGCGAGCCATTGCGGAGAAATATCGGCGGCGTCGTCGATGAGATGAGCCTCGGCGCCGCAGCGCTCCGCCAGTTCCCGCAGGCGGTTCGAGTTGGAGCTGTTGGGCGAGCCCACCACCAGCACCAGGTCGCATTCCAGTGCCAGTTGCTTGACGGCATCCTGGCGGTTCTGGGTGGCGTAGCAGATGTCGTCCTTGCGCGGCCCTTCGATCAGGGGGAAACGTGCGCGCAACGCGTCGATCACCATGGCGGTGTCATCGACGGACAGGGTCGTCTGGGTAACGTAGGACAGCCGATCCGGATGGCGCACGTCGAGGCGGCGCACATCCTCGCAATTTTCCACCAGGTAGATATCGCCGCCATTGCTGCGGTCGTACTGGCCCATGGTGCCTTCCACTTCGGGATGGCCGGCGTGGCCGATGAGAATGCATTCCCGGCCCTGGCCGCTGTAGCGCACCACTTCCAGGTGTACCTTGGTGACCAGCGGGCAGGTGGCGTCAAAAACCTTGAGGCCGCGCTCATGCGCCTCACCGCGCACCGCCTGCGACACGCCGTGAGCACTGAAAATGACGATGGCGTCGTCCGGCACCTCGTCCAGTTCGTCCACGAACACCGCGCCCCGCTCCTTGAGACTTTCAACCACGAATTTGTTGTGCACCACTTCGTGGCGCACATAAATCGGCGCGCCGTGAATGTCGAGCGCGCGGTTGACGATATCGATGGCGCGGTCCACGCCGGCGCAAAACCCACGCGGGTTGGCCAAGAGAATTTTCATAACAACGTTTCCCGCCCTGCGGCCGCTCGGTTTGTAGGTTGGGCTTCGTTCCTCAGCCCAACCTACGAAAATCAAATTGAAGAACCACTAGTGGGTGACCACCGGTTCGACGGCGATGATGGCCACGCGAAATGACAGTGTATGCCCGGCGAGGGGATGATTGAAGTCCACGGTCACGCTGTCGCTCTCGATAGCCGAGATGACGCCGGGCAGTTCGGCGCGGTTGGCATCGGCGAAGGACACCACCAGGCCGGGCTGCAAGTCCAGCTCCGGCGAAAAATCCGCGCGCGCCAGCACCTGCACATTCGAGGGGTTGTGCTGACCGAAAGCCTTCTCCGGAGGCACGTCGAAGACCTGTTCCTGCCCCGCGCTCATGCCCATGAGCAGTTCCTCGAAGCCGCCGGGCAGGTTGCCGTCGCCCACCTCGAATACCGCGGCGCCCCCTTCGAAATTGGAATCCACGACCTGTCCGTCTTCGAGCGCCAATGAAAAGTGCAAGGTGACGCGAGTGCCTGCGCCTATCACCAGTTCAGTCATGGCTCGCCCTCCCGGGGAAAAGGGTTTTGTAGATCATCAGCACGGCGCCCACCGAAATGGCGGAGTCGGCGATGTTGAAGGCGGGAAAATAATGGCTGTGGCTGTAGTGTACCTGGATGAAATCCACCACGTAGCCCAGCACCAGGCGGTCCCAGAGATTGCCGAGCGCGCCGCCCAGGATCAGCGCCAACGCCAGCTTCTGCAGATATTCGCGGGGTTCGCTGCGGAATATCCAGGCCACGATGACGCCGCTCACCACCAGCGCAATAGCGGCAAAAAACCAGCGCTGCCAGCCACCGGCATTGCTCAGAAAGCTGAACGCCGCGCCGGGATTGTGCAACAGGGTCCAGTTCAGCACCGGCAGCACTTCCACCGGCTGGCCGTACACCAGCACCTGGCTGGCGAACTGCTTGCTGGCCTGGTCGAACAGGATCACCAGCGCCGCGACAGCCAGCCACAACCAGCCTCCGGCTGGGGACAATGTCTTGCTCATCAGGCAAAACGCCGTGTTTCGCCGCTGCCGGCCACGTTTTCCACGCAGCGGCTGCACAGCTCCGGGTGGTCGGGGTGGCTTCCCACGTCGCTGCGAAAATGCCAGCAGCGCACGCACTTTTCCTTGTCGGAGGCAGTGATGGCGACGCGCAGCCCGTCGAGCAGCGACGGCGCGCCCTTGCCTTCCGGGTCGCCGGTCTGAACACTGGCCGCCGAAGTAATGGTCACGAAGCGCAGCTCGTCGCCGATCTTGTCCAGCACGGTCTTCAATTCAGGCGTGACGTAGAGCACCGCCTCGGTCTGCAGGCCGCCCTTGACGCGGCCCGCGCGGCGCTCGTCCTCGATGACCTTGTTGACCGCTTCCTTGACCGCAGCGATGGTTTGCCAATCCGCCAGGCCGATGTCCGCCGACGCGGGCAGGCGCGGCAACGCGTACCATTCCTGGGTGAATACCGTGGCACCGCGCGCGCCGGGCATGTACTGCCAGATTTCGTCGGCGGTGAAGCTGAGGATGGGGGCAATCCAGCGCACGAAGGCTTCCGCCACATGGTAAATGGCGGTCTGCGCGGAACGGCGTGGGTGGCTGTCGGTACCGCAGGTGTAGATGCGATCCTTGATGATATCGAGATAGAAGCCACCCAGCTCATTGACGCAGAAGTTGTGCAGTTTCTGGTAGATGGTGTGCAGGCTGTATTGCTCGTACAGACTGACGATCTCATCCTGCAGGGCCGCGGCGCGATCCATGATCCAGCGGTCGAGCCACACCATGTCGCTCTCGGCGACGGCGTTTTGCGCCGGGTCGAAACCGTCGAGGTTCGACAGCATGAAGCGCGCCGTGTTGCGGATGCGACGGTAGGAATCGGCGGTGCGCTTGAGGATCTCGTCGGAAACGCCCATCTCGCCGCTGAAATCCGTTGCCGCCACCCACAGGCGCAGCACGTCCGCACCCAGCTCGTTGATCACTTTTTGCGGAGCGATCACATTGCCCAGCGACTTGGACATCTTGTGGCCCTGCGCATCCACCGTGAAACCGTGGGTGAGCACCGCCTTGTAGGGCGCATTGCCGTTGATGGCGATGGCGGTCTTCAGCGATGACTGGAACCAGCCGCGGTGCTGATCGGAGCCCTCCAGATAGAGGTCGGCCGGGTAGCGCAGCTCCTCGCGCCGGCCGATCACGGTGGCGTGGGTGACGCCGGAATCGAACCACACATCGAGCGTGTCGGTCACCTTGATGTACTGGTCCGCGTCGGCGCCAAGTAGCTCCGTCGGATCCAGGTCGAACCAGGCATCCATCCCTTCCTTCTCCACCTTTTGCGCCACGGCCTCGATCAGGCGCGGTGTTTCGGGGTGAAGTTCTTCGCTGTCCTTGTGGATGAAAAGCGCGATGGGCACACCCCAGGTGCGCTGGCGCGAAACGCACCAGTCCGGGCTGTTGTTGAGCATGGCCTCGATGCGCGCCTGGCCCCAGGACGGCAGCCAGCGCACGCCCTTGACCGCCTCCTTGGCGCTATCCAGAAGGCCGTTGGCATGCATGCTGATGAACCACTGCGGCGTGGCGCGGAAGATCAGCGGCGTCTTGGTGCGCCAGCAGTGGGGAAAACTGTGGGTGATCTTGCCCTGGGCCAGAAGGCGGCCTTTCTCGGCGAGCAGTGCGACGACCTTGTCATCCACCTTGTAGACATGATCGCCCGCGAAACCGGGCACATCGTCCCGGTAGTAGCCCTTGTCATCGATATAGTTCAGGGTGCCGATGCCGTATCTGGCAGCCACCACGAAGTCGTCCATGCCGTGATCCGGCGCGGTGTGGACGCAGCCGGTACCGGCGTCGGTGGTGACGTGATCGCCAAGCAATACCGGCACCTGGCGCTCGCCGTAGAAGGGGTGCTGCAGCAGTATGTGTTTCAGCGCCGCGCCCTTGACGCGGGCGACGATCTCATGACTTTCGGCGCCGATTTGCGCCAGCACGTCGTCGAGCAAGGCTTCGGCGAGAATCAGGCGCTGCGCCCTACCGGCGGCGTTCAGCGCCACCACCACGTAGTCGAGCTCGGGGCTCAGGGACACCGCGCGGTTTGCCGGCAGCGTCCAGGGCGTGGTGGTCCAGATGGCGACGGCGATTTCACCCGCGCCGGCGAGCGGGCCGGTGATGCGTTCCAGAGCGGCAACGTCCACCACCGGAAAGCTCACATAGATCGAGAACGAGGTCTTGTCCTGATACTCTACTTCCGCTTCCGCCAGCGCGGACGCGCCCACCACGCTCCAGTAGACCGGTTTGTAGCCCTTCACCAGGTGACCGTTCTCGGCAATCTTGCCCAGGGCGCGGATGGTGTCGGCTTCAACCACGGGATTCATGGTGAGGTAGGGATTGTGCCAATCGCCGATCACACCGAGGCGCACGAAATCGCGCTTCTGGCCCTCGACCTGCTTGGCGGCGTATTCGCGGCACTTCTGGCGGAAGGTTTTGAAATCGACCTTTTCACCCGCCTTGCCGATCTTCTTCTCGACATTGTGCTCGATGGGCAAACCGTGGCAGTCCCAGCCGGGCACATAGGGCGCGTCATATCCCGACAGGATCCGCGACTTGACGATGACGTCCTTGAGCACCTTGTTGACCGAGTGACCGATGTGAATGTCGCCATTGGCGTAGGGCGGGCCATCGTGAAGAATGAATTTGTCGCGACCGACGCGCGCCGCGCGCAACTGGCCGTACAGGTCGAGCCCCTCGGCGTTGGGCGTGTGCCATTTTTTCAGCATGTCCGGCTCCCGCTGGGCCAGGTTGGCCTTCATGGGGAAACCGGTTTTCGGCAGGTTGAGGGTCGCCTTGTAGTCTTTGCTTTCGTCGCTCATGCTCGTCGATCAGTCAGGCCCTTGCGGGCAAAATAGGATTTGGCGCTCTCGACGTCGCGCAGGATATTTTCCACCAGCTCGTCACGTCCGGAAAAACGCTTCTCTTCGCGGATTTTTTGCAGAAACTCCACCGTCAGGCGGCAGCCGTACAGATCGCCCTGCCAGTGCAGCAGGTGGACCTCCAGAATCGGCTTCACCAGCCCGCCCACCGTAGGGCGCACCCCGACATTGGCGACGCCTGGGAAGTCCTTGCCATCGTGGATCACATTGACCACGAAAACCCCCGACAGCGGCGCGCGATAGCGGCGCAGGTTGATGTTCGCCGTCGGCACCCCCAGCTCGCGCCCCAGCTTCTGGCCGTGAATCACCTTGCCACCGATGCTGAAGGGGCGCCCCAGCAGGGTCTCCACCAGGGCGAAGTCGCCCGCTTGCAGCGCCTCGCGCACCCAGGTGCTGCTGATGCGCTCGCCGTTGTGTTCGACGGTGGCGGTATCCAGCACCTCGAAGCCGAACTCGCGCCCCGCGTCGCGCAGCATGAAAATGTCGCCGGCGCGGTCACAACCAAAGTGAAAATCGTCGCCGACGATCAGGCAGCGCACATTGGCGCCCTCCACCAGCACCTGCTCGACGAAGTCCCGCGCCGTCATGGTGCGCAGCGCGCGGTTGAAGTGGAGACAGAAGATCTCCTCGACACCGGTGGCGCGAATGGCCTCGATCTTTTCGCGCAGACGCATCAGCCGCGCTGGCGCCTGTTCGTGGAAGAAGAACTCCCTCGGGTGAGGCTCGAAAATCATCGCCATCGCCGGCAGGCCAAGCTCCGCCGCGCGGCGTTTGACCTGGCTCATGATCGCCTGGTGACCGCGATGAATGCCATCGAACGTGCCAATGGTGGCCACCACGCCATGATCGCGAGGCGCAAGGTTGTGCAAGCCACGGATGAACGCTTTTGCCACAAGAATCCCGCGGAAAGAGTTTGCAAAGGGGTGGATTATACATAGGCTGCGCGCATCACGTAACGCAGCGCTCCCAAAGACACGCCACACCCTGCCACTGGCGGCCCTGCAGGAGCCCTCCTGCAGGCGACACGTTCCGGTGGCTATCGCTTGCGGGCAAGCTCCTGCAGGGGCAAGGGCCAGACAAATCCGAGCCATCCCAACAAATCATCACAGTGACATCCCCCTCGTACCTAATCCCCGAACGCAGGCCTCTCTACTGCCGCCGCGCCCCCCAAGGAGCCTGCCTGCAGGCGACAAATTCGATGAGTGGAGTCGCCCACGGGCAGGTTCCTACACAGGTGGGTGAAAAACGGTGCGCAACGGGTATGATTGGGCACCTGCGTGGTGACATGCACGAACAACAAGGAATCCGATGGCTCTGCGAACATCTATCATCTTCGCCCTGCTGGCCGCGCTGCTGATCAGCGGGTGCGGCAGCGGCGAAACCAATGTCGAAAGGGGAAACCGGGAGCAGATCTTCCATTTCGGCAATGGCACCGAGCCCCAGGAGCTTGATCCCCATATCGTCACCGGTGTGCCGGAAAGCAATATCATCGGCGCGCTGCTGGAAGGGCTGGTGGGCAAGGATCCACAGACCCTGGAGCCGATCCCGGCGGTGGCGGAGTCCTGGGATATCAGCGACGACGGCAAGACCTACACCTTCCACCTTCGGGAAAATGCGCGCTGGTCGAATGGCGATGCGCTGACGGCGGAGGATTTCGTGTGGTCCTGGTGGCGCGCGTTGCAGCCTGCGCTCGGCAACAGTTACGCCTATATGCTGTTTGCGCTGGTCAACGCCGAAGCCTATGCCAGTGGCGACATCGACGATTTTTCCGAGGTCGGCGTGAAGGCGCTCGACGCCCGCACGCTCGAGGTGCGACTCAACAACCCCACCCCCTATTTTCTGCAGCTTCTCGACCACTACAGCTATTACCCGGTACACCGCGCCACCATCGAAACATTTGGCGCCGCCGATGAGCGCGGCAGTCGCTGGACGCGGGCCGGCAACTTTGTCGGCAACGGGCCGTTCGTGCTGGAAACCTGGAAACTCAACAAGATCATCAGCGTTCGCAAAAACCCCCATTACTGGGATGCGGACAGGGTGCGCTTGAACGGCATCGATTTTCATCCGATCGAGAATGTCGCCACCGAAGAGCGCATGTTCCGCGCCGGGCAGCTCCACATCACCAATACCATCCCCATCGACAAGATCGAGATCTACGAGAAGGAAAACCCCGAGTTGCTCCAGGTGGATCCTTACCTCGGTACCTATTACTACAGGTTCAATGTGCGCGTGCCCCATCTGCAGGACAAGCGGGTACGGCGTGCGCTGAACCTGGCCATCGACAGGGAAGCCATCGTCGAGCGCATCACCAAGGGCGGTGAGCTGATCGCCACCAGTTTCACGCCACCGGATACCATGGGCTATACCGCCACCTCGGACCTGCGCTTCGATCCCGACGAGGCGCGGCGCCTGCTCGCCGAGGCCGGCTATCCCGACGGCCAGGGCTTTCCCGTGACGGAGCTGCTCTACAACACGTCGGAAGGCCACCAGAAAATCGCCGTCGCCATTCAACAGATGTGGAACAAGTACCTCAACATCCAGATTCGCCTCAGCAACCAGGACTGGAAAGTGTTTCTCAGCTCCGTCAACCTGGGCCAGTACAGCATCGCCCGCGCCGGCTGGATCGGCGACTACGTGGACCCCAATACGTTTCTCGATATGTGGGTGAGCGGCGGCGGCAACAATCAGACCGGCTGGAGCAACGCCCGCTACGATGACATCATCCTGCGTCTGGCGCCCGCCGCCGGCAGCCGGGAGGAGCGCTACGCACTGCTGCGCGAGGCGGAGGGCATTCTCCTCGATGAGCTGCCGGTGGTGCCCATCTACATCTATACCAGCAAGAGCCTGATCCAGCGCAGCGTGCACGGTGTTCACGGCAATTTGATGGACCACATCCTTTACAAGAACGTGTGGCTTGGCGATGAAAATTGAGCGACTGCGCGGCACAGGAGCGTTTTTTCCGTCCAGCCTGCGGACGGACCTACCGATAAGGGCAGTGTGAAACCATGCTGAAATTTTTCATCTCCCGCATGCTGCAGGCCGTACCGGTGCTGCTGGTGGTGGTTACCGTTACCTTCTTCCTGGTGCGCCTTGCACCCGGTGGACCCTTCGACGCAGAAAAGGCCGTGCCGCCGGAGGTGCTGAAGGCGCTCGAAGCCAACTACAAACTCGATCTGCCGGTGTGGCAGCAGTACACCAGTTATCTCGGCGATCTGCTGCAAGGCGATTTCGGGCCTTCGTTTCGCTACCCTGGGCGCGACGTTGGCGAACTCATCATGGCGGGGCTGCCCGCCTCGGCGGAACTCGGGTTGTACTCGCTGCTGGTGGCGTTGATCATCGGCGTGCTGGCGGGGGTGATCGCGTCGCTGCGCCCCAACACCGCGCAGGACTACATTCCCATGTCCACCGCCATGATCGGCATTTGCCTGCCCTCCTTCCTGCTTGGTCCGCTGCTGGTGCTGATCTTCGGCATCTGGCTGGAGTGGCTGCCCATCTCCGGCTGGGGCGACATGCCGGGCGACAAGATTCTGCCCGCCATCACCATGGGCTCCACCTATGCCGCCTACATCGCGCGCCTGTCGCGCGGCGGCATGCTGGAAGTGCTGTCGCAGGACTACATCCGCACCGCCCGCGCCAAGGGCCTGCCGGAGCGTGTGATCGTGCTCAAGCACGCCCTGCGCGGCGGCCTGGTGCCGGTGATCGCCTATCTGGGGCCGGCCTTCGCGGGCCTGCTCAGCGGCTCGTTCGTGGTGGAAACCATTTTCCAGATTCCGGGCCTGGGGCGCTTTTTCGTACAGGCCGCGTTCAACCGCGACTACACCATGATCATGGGCAGCGTGGTGTTTTTCGCATTTCTGATCGTGGTGTTCAACCTGCTGTCAGACCTGCTGTCGGTGTGGATCAATCCGCGCCTGCGCCACCAGACCCAGGGAGGCCACTGATATGGCCAACGGCACCACCGTCGACAACGTGCTGATGAAGGCGGAGCGCGGCACTTCGCTGTGGGCAGATGCCTGGGTGCGGCTGCGCAAGAACAAACTGGCGCTGCTCGGCCTCGCGATTCTGGTGTTTCTCGCCGTGGTTTCCGTGCTGACGCCGTGGATCGCGCCCTACGGCTATGAAGAGCAGAACCTGGCACTGGGGGCGGCGCCACCGTCCCGGGATCATTGGTTCGGCACCGATATCTTTGGCCGCGACCTGCTCACGCGGGTGATGTGGGGCGGGCGCATGTCGCTGATGGTGGGCTTCGTCGCCACCGGCGTGGCGCTGGTGATCGGTGTACTGTGGGGCACCGTGGCCGGCTACGCGGGCGGGCGCGTGGACGCCATCATGATGCGCCTGGTGGATATTCTCTACGCCCTGCCCTTCATGATTTTCATCATCCTGCTGATGGTGGTGTTCGGGCGCAACATCATTCTGCTGTTCCTCGCCATCGGCGCGGTGGAGTGGTTGACCATGGCGCGCATCGTGCGCGGCCAGGTGCAGAACCTGCGCCGCCAGGAATTCATCGAAGCGGCGCAGAGCCTTGGCCTGTCGCGCTGGCGCATCATCCGCAAGCACCTGATTCCCAACACCCTGGGGCCGGTGATCGTTTACACCACCCTGACCATTCCCAGCGTGATGCTGCTGGAAGCCTTTTTGAGCTTCCTCGGCCTCGGCGTACAACCGCCGGAAAGCTCCTGGGGCCTGCTGATCAACTACGGGGTGGAAACCATGGAGGAATATCCATGGCTGCTGATCTTCCCCGGCTTGGCTCTGGCGATAACGCTGTTTTCGCTGAATTTTCTTGGGGACGGGCTGCGGGATGCGTTGGATCCGCGCAGTTCAAAAGATTGAGTTTTTGGTCGGACGTCTGACGTCTGACGTCGGACGCAAAAGCGGTCCGCGCCATGGGCCAGTAAGTTGGAGGAACGAAATCTTGGGTACACATCTTTTTCCACTACGGAGCGCTCTTAAAAAAGCGTCGGACGTCAGACGTCAGACGTCCGACCAAACATCCTCCGACATGGCCCCCCAAGCCGCCCCCGGCAGGAACTAACCAATGGCACTCCTCAAAGTCACCAACCTGAAAGTCCACTTCCACACCCGCAACGGGGTGGTGAAGGCGGTGGATGGTGTGAGTTTTTCGCTGGAGGCGGGGCAGACGCTCGGTATCGTGGGGGAATCCGGGTCGGGCAAGTCGGTGTGTTGCTACAGCTTGCTGGATCTGATTCCGCGCCCACCGGGTAAGATCGAGGACGGCACGGCGCTGTTCGAGGGGGAGGATCTGCTCAGTTGTTCCGCCGAGCGCATGGCGCGCATTCGCGGCAACGATATCGCGGTGATCTTTCAGGATCCGATGACCTGCCTGAACCCCTATCTGACCATTGGCGAGCAGCTGATCGAACCCCTGCTCTTCCACCGCGGCCTCAAGCGCGAGGCGGCCAAGCGCCAGGCCATCGCGATGCTCGACGAGGTCGGCATCAAAAATCCCGAGCGCCGCTACGACAGTTATCCGCACGAATTATCGGGCGGCATGCGCCAGCGCGTGATGATCGCCATGGCGCTGATTGCCGAACCGAAACTGCTGATCTGCGACGAGCCCACCACGGCCCTCGACGTTACCATTCAGGCGCAGATTCTCAAATTGATCCGCGAATTGCAGCACAAGCGCCAGGTGGCGGTAATTTTCATCACCCACGACCTGGCGGTGGTGTCGCAAGTGGCCGATCATGTGCTGGTGATGCAGAACGGCAAGATGGTGGAAAGCGGCAGCGCCCACGAGCTCTTCGCCAATCCGCAAGAGGAATATACGCGCAAACTGATCGCCGCCATTCCCAGTGGCAGCAAGCCTGCAACGCAGGCTGCCGCGCAACGGCAACCCCTGGTGAAAGTCGAGAATCTGTGCACCTGGTTCAAGGACTATTCCATAGGTTTTTTCAGCCCGGCGGCACGCAAGGCGGACAGTCAGGTCAAGGCGGTGGACGGCGTCGACCTGCATATCGAGCGCCACGAAATTCTCGGTGTGGTGGGCGAATCCGGCTCGGGGAAATCCACCCTCGGGCGCGCCATTTTGGGCCTTGCGCCCATCACCAGCGGCAGCGTTTTCTACGATGGCACCAACATCGGCGCCTGTTCGCCACGGCAGATGAAACCGCTGCGGCGCAGGATGCAGATGATTTTTCAGGATCCCTACGCCTCGCTCAACCCGCGCATGACCATTTTCGAAACCCTGGCGGAGCCTCTGCTGGTACACGGGCTGGCGAATCGCAAGACGGTCACCGCCCAGGTGCTGGCCCTGATGGACGACGTGGGCCTGGCTCACACCCACATCCGCAAGTATCCCCACGAGTTTTCCGGTGGCCAGCGCCAGCGCATCGCCATCGGCCGCGCCATCGCCACCAAGCCGGAATTCATCGTCGCCGACGAGCCGGTATCGGCGCTGGACGTGACCATTCAGGCGCAGATTCTCGACCTGATTCTGGACCTGGTGGACAAGCACAACCTGACCATGATGTTCATCTCTCACGACCTCGGTGTGGTGCGCTACATTGCCGACCGGGTACTGGTACTGCACCACGGCAAGGTCGTAGAGCAAGGCGACACCGAAACCCTGTGGACGGCACCGCGAGAGGAATACACGAAAAGCCTGCTGGCGGCGATTCCACAATTTTCAGGATCAAAGGGAGCGGAGCTGTAAGCTCCAAGTTAAGCGCTGGCAGAATTCAGTTCTGTCAGAGTTCAGTTCTTGCAATGCGCCTGCTTAAAGCTTATGGCTTACAGCTCGCCGGTTACTGTGTAAATCGCCAGAATGAGCCACTCACTTGCTGCGCCGACGTCTACCGCCATGTTGCATTGCGCCGATTACCGCACGAATTTCGCCGAGCTCGATCGACTGCTTACCCGCCACGTGGCGCTGTGGCAGATCCGGCCTTTCCATTGTCGTGAATTGTGCTGGATAGAGAGCCACCCGACACTGTGCGACGCTCTGTTGAAACTCGATGAAACCGCGTTGCAAGCCTTGGAGAGTAGCGAGGAGGCGCTCAGCCAGTGGCTGTGTCCGTGGCTCGGCGACGATGCCCGGCGGCTGGTGGCGCTGACGCGGCTACCTGTGGTGGCGCAGCGGGAGCGCGTGGCTCCCGCGCGTTTCGAGACAGGTATCCCAGGACGAAAATGGCTGCAGATTCAGGCGTTCGCCGCTGCCCTGCCGCAAGAAAATACGCCATTGCTCGAATGGTGCGCGGGCAAGGGCCACCTGGGCCGCCTGCTGGCGGTAACGGACAAGCGTCCCGTCACCAGCCTGGAATGGCAACAGGCGTTGTGTCAGGCAGGGCTTTGCGAAGCGCAGCGCATGGGCGCACAAATGCGTTTCGTGCACGCCGACGCCTTCGCGCCGGACAGTCACCGCTATCTTGCAACCGGCGGCCACGCCGTGGCACTGCACGCGTGCGGCGATCTGCATCGCACCCTGATACGACACTGGGCGGCGAGTACCAGCAGCCATCTCAGCCTGTCGCCCTGTTGCTACCATCTCATTCGCAATGAATATTACGAACCGCTGTGCGATGCGGCAAAGAAAAGTGCATTGCGCCTGAGCAAGACGGACCTGCATCTGGCGATCGAGGAAACCGTCACCGGCGGGCGCGGGGCGCGGCGCAGGCGCCACACCGAAGTGCTGTGGCGTTTGGCATTCGATGAATGGCAGCGCGAAGCGCGCGGGCTGGATCAATATCTGAACGTGCCAGCCTTTCCAAAAAGTCTGCTGTCCGGGGATTTTGCCGCGTTCCAGCGCTGGGCGGCACAGGAGAAAGGTCTTGCACACGCGGGACCGCTCGACTCCGCAATGTGGCTGGCAAAAGGTGAAGCGCGCGTGCGTTTGGTGCGGCGCATGGAACTGGTCAGCCATTTTTTTCGCCGCGCGCTCGAACTCTGGCTGGCGCTCGACGCCGTGCTTTTTCTGGAAGCCTCCGGCGCGCAGGTGAGGCTCGGCATTTTTTGTGAGAAATCGCTGACGCCGCGCAATATTTTTATCGATGCCCGTAAAGTTTCCCTGTAGGAGCTTGCCTGCAAGCGACAATTCAGTGGTGTCGCCTGCCGGCAGGCTCCTACAGGTGATGCATTCAGCAGCGCAGGATATTCTCTTCTGGAGACCCTGGGATTTCCTTGTAGGAGCTTGCCTGCAAGCGACAATTTCGGTGGTATCGCCTGCCGGCAGGCTCCTACAGGTGATGCATTCAGCAGCGCAGGAATATCCTCTTCTGGAGACCCTGGGATTTCCCTGTAGGAGCTTGCCTGCAAGCGACAAATTCGGTGGCTGTCGCCTGCCGGCAGGCTCCTACAGGTGATGCATTCAGCAGCGCAGGAATATCCTCTTCTGGAGACTCTGAGATTTCCTTGTAGGAGCTTGCCTGCAAGCGACAAATTCGGTGGCTGTCGCCTGCGGGCAGGCTCCTACAGGTGGGTTTTAGAGCGTCAGCAGGAAGGCTTCAAGGTCGCTTTTTTCCTCTTTGGTCAGTTGTGAACCCAATACCAGGTTGAAGAACTCGATGGCGTCGGCGATGGTGAGCAGACGACCGTCATGCAGGTACGGTGCGGAGTCCTTCAGGCCACGCAGCGGGAAGGTCTTGACGGGACCGACGGCATTGGCGAGGTGGCCGAGTACATCCTTCTCCTTGAAGAAGCGCTCGGTATGAAGGTTGTGCATCAGGTTGTCGGTGTAGTACGGCGGTGTGTGGCACTCGAAGCATTGGCCCTTGCCGTTGAAGATTTCCTCGCCGCGCAGTTCCGCTTCCGTTGCCTTGGCAGGGTCGAGACGCCCGAAAACATTCAGCTTCGGCGCCGGCGGGAAGTCCAGCAGTGCCTGAAACTCCGCCATGTTGTGCACCTGGCTGCCGCGCTCGAGAACGTTGACGCCTTTCTTGGTGGCGGTGACCGGATCACCATCGAAATAGGCGGCGCGTTGTTCAAACTCGGTGAAATCCTCGACGGTCTTCAGAGCCCGCTGCGAACCGAACAGGCGCTGGATGTTCACGCCCCGCAGCGTGGGCGTATCGATCCTGTTGCGGTGATTTTGAGGGCGAATGTCGCCCACCAGGTGGGTGGCGGCGTTGGTGTGGCCGTTGACGTGACAGTCGAAGCAGCTCACTCCGAGACTCGGTTCTGCGGAGCGGCGGTCTGCGGTGGCATTGAATTGTTGCTGCGGAAACGGTGTCACCAGCAGGCGCAAACCCTCGAGTTGTTTGGGGTTGAGAATGCCGTTGAACAGCTCGTAGTAGTTGGCGATGGTCACGGTCTGGCCCTGGGACACATCACCGAGGTCCGGATGAGTGGTCAGGTACATGGCCGGTGGAAATTCCGGCAGGAAATGTTCAGGCAACAGGAACGAGATATCGAAGCGCGTCAGGTCGCGGTTGTCCTGCTTCTTTATCTGGTCGATATGGAACTGAGGAAACAGCATTCCCCCTTCCCTGTGCTTTTCGTGGGGCAGCGGGTAAAAGCCCGCCGGCCACAGGTTTTTCTCCTTGATCTCCTCCGGCGTCATGGCGGCCAGTTCTTCCCAGGTCGTGCCGGCCGGGAGCTTGACGCGCACACCCCCTTGCACCGCCCTGCGACCACCGCTGGTGGTGACGCCCTGGATGGGTTTGTTGGAGAGATCGTAGCGCTCCTGCAACAGCTTTTTGAAGTCGCTCTCGACACCGGCTTTTTCTCTCTCGAGGCGCTGCTTGACGACGTCGAAGGGCTCGCTGTCGACAACCGGCGAGTAGCTGCTGGGGGTTTCCGCGTGGGCGACGGACAGACTGAGGGCCGCTGCGGAGATCAGGGTGATCAACGGTTTTATCTTCATGACATATCCTTGTTTATTGTGGGGACAATGAATTCAGGATAGACCAAAAACAAGTTTTGTGGATTTGAAGTTTTTGTTCGCGGCCGAGGCCGCTCCTATGCCGAGGGGCGGAGGTTTGCGCAGGAGGTCCACAGGAACCAATTTCGGGGGATTAGGGTATGATCTGCGTGGCGATACTTCACCTCCGTCAACCACACGACAGGCTCCACCGATGACCACGACCAAAAGACTTTCCGCCTGGCCCGTCATGACGGTCCTTGTGTTTCTTCTCGCGCTGCCGGGCTGCGCCGGCATGCAACCCGGCTACCAGGAGCCGGAGGTCTATCTCACCCGCCTCGCGCCCCTCTCCGGCAACGGGATGGAGCAGCGCTTTCTGGTGGGGCTGCGCATCGTCAATCCCAACCGCGGCGCCATCAATATCGCCGGATTGTCCTATGGTGTATCCGTGCAGGGACAAAAACTCGTCAGCGGCGTGTCGTCCGATATTCCCCGCATTCCCGGCTACGGCGAGTCGGAGGTAACGCTGGAGGCCGCCACCAATCTGCTCGGTGCCGTGCGCCTGGTGTCGGAACTGCTGACAAAGCCAGCCGAAGCCATCAATTACGAACTGGAGGCCCGCCTCGACGTGGGCCGTTTTGCCCTGCCCATTACCATCAAGGAAACCGGCGCCATCAAGCTCGGCAGTGCCGTTTCCGGCAACTGATCAGTACCCCGCAGGCCGATTTACAAGGAGGATTCATCTTGAACCAGACAGTTTCCAGCCAATCCCGCTCCGATCAGAACACAGCGCGCCCGCTCTCCTCCGAGGAGTTCGACGCCATCCACGCCTACTGGCGCGCCTGCAACTACCTGGCCGCCGGCATGATCTACCTGCGCGCCAACCCGCTGTTGCGCGAACCCCTGAAAGTGGAGCACATCAAGAAGCGCCTGCTCGGCCACTGGGGCGCCAGTCCCGGCTTGTCATTCATGTACGTGCACGCCAACCGGGTGATCCGCAACCACGATCTCGACGCCATCTTCGTGGCCGGCCCCGGCCACGGCGCGCCGGGCGTGCTGGCGCCGGTCTACCTGGAGGGCAGCTACTCGGAGATCTACCCCGAAATCAGCGAGGACGAGGAAGGTCTCGCCGCGCTCTTCAAGCACTTTTCATTTCCCGGCGGCTTCGGCAGCCACTGTACGCCAGAGCTGCCGGGCTCGATCCACGAAGGCGGTGAACTGGGCTACAGCATCTCCCACGCCTTCGGCGCGGCGTTCGACAACCCGGATCTGATCGTCTTCACCGCCGTGGGCGACGGCGAGGCGGAAACCGGCCCCCTGGCGACCGCCTGGCACTCCAACAAATTCCTCAACCCGATCCGCGACGGCGCGGTGCTGCCGATCCTTCACCTCAACGGCTACAAGATCAACAACCCGACCATTCTCGCGCGCATCAGCCACGACGAGTTGGACAGCCTGTTCCGGGGCTACGGCTGGACGCCGATATTCGTGGAGGGCGACGACCCTGCCGTGATGCACCAGGCCATGGCCGCGGCGCTGGACCAGTGCGTCGCCGATATCCGCGCCATCCAGCGTGAGGCGCGCGCCAGCGGTCATGCCGGGCGGCCGCGCTGGCCGATGATCGTGCTGCGCTCGCCCAAGGGCTGGACCGGGCCGCAAACCGTCAACGGTCGCCAGGTGGAAGGCAGCTGGCGCGCTCACCAGGTTCCGCTGGCGGACGTGCGCAGCAGTTCGGAAAACCTTGCTCAGCTGGAACAGTGGCTGCGCAGCTACAAGCCCGAGGAGCTGTTCGACAACGAGGGTCGCCTGGTGCAATCCCTGCGCAAACTGTCGCCCGCAGGACGGCGCCGCATGGGCTCAAACCCCCACGCCAACGGCGGTTTGCTGCGCCGCGATCTGCGCCTGCCGGATTTCCGCGACTACGCCGTGGCAGTGCAGCAACCCGGCAAGGGGCGTGCCATGAACACCAAGCCCCTCGGCGCGTTGCTGCGCGACACCATGGCCCGCAATCTGGATAACTTCCGCGTCTTCGGCCCCGACGAGAACACCTCCAACAAACTGGACGCCATTTACGACGTCAGCAAGAAACTCTGGCTCGCGGAGCGCCTTCCCGTGGATGACGACGGCGGCGAACTGGCGGCGGATGGCCGCGTCCTGGAGATGCTCTCCGAGCACACCCTCGAAGGCTGGCTCGAAGGTTATCTGCTGACCGGGCGTCACGGCTTTTTCGCCACCTACGAATCCTTTGTGCACGTCATCGACTCCATGTTCAACCAGCATGCCAAATGGCTGGCCATCTGCGAGCAACTGCCGTGGCGCGCGCCCATCGCCTCGCTCAACCTGCTGATCACGTCCACCGTGTGGCGCCAGGATCACAACGGCTTCACCCACCAGGATCCGGGCTTTCTCGACCTGGTCGTCAACAAGAGCCCGAAGGTGACGCGCATCTACCTGCCGCCGGATGCCAACTGCCTGCTGTCCACCGCCAACCACTGTCTGCGCAGTCACGACTACATCAACGTGATCGTGTGCGACAAACAGAACCACCTGCAGTTTCTCGACATGGACGCCGCCGTCGCCCACTGCACCAAGGGCATCGGCATCTGGGACTGGGCCAGCAACGATCAGGGGGCGGAGCCGGACCTGGTCATGGTCGGCTGTGGCGACATCGCCACCCAGGAGGCCCTGGCCGCCACGGCCCTGCTGCGTGAGCATTTTCCGGATCTGAAAATCCGCTTCATCAACGTGGTGGACCTGTTCCGCCTGGTGCCGGAGTCGGAACACCCCCACGGTCTCAGCGACCGCGACTTCGACAGCCTGTTCACGGTGGACAAGCCCATCATCTTCAACTTCCACGGCTACCCCTGGCTGATTCACCGCCTGGCCTACAAGCGCACCAACCACGCCAACCTGCACGTGCGCGGCTACGTCGAAAAAGGCAGCATCAACACGCCGCTGGAGCTGGCCATCGTCAACAACATCGACCGCTACAGCCTCGCCATCGACGCCATCGACCGGGTCGCGGCGCTGCGTGTGCGCGGCGCCCACACCAAGGAAAAGCTGCGCGATCTGCGCATCGCCGCCCGCCACCACGCCCACGAGCACGGCGTGGACAGCGACGAGATCAGCGGTTGGGTATGGCCGCTGGATTGAATCGATGGCAGGCAGTCATGTTCGCGGCCGAGGCCGCTCCTACAAGGGAGGTATCGAGATTTCTTTCCGGGAAATCCTGGCGCCGCCCACGCGTCGGGCTGCATCCCCACCGTAGGGGCTGCCTTGGCCGCGATATTCCGTGCCGCGCCATGTTCGCGGCCGAGGCCGCTCCTACAGGGGAGGTGTCGAGATTTCTTTCCGGGAAATCCTGGTGCCGCCCACACGTCGGGCTGCATCCCCACCGTAGGAGCTGCCTTGGCCGCGATATTTCGTGCCGCGCCATGTTCGCGGCCGAGGCCGCTCCTACAGGGGAGGGGTCGAGATTTCTTTCCGGGAAATCCTGGTGCCGCCCACGCGTCGGGCTGCATCCCCACCGTAGGAGCGGCCTTGGCCGCGATATTTCGTGCCGTGCCATGTTCGCGGCCGAGGCCGCTCCTACAGGGGAGGTGCGATGTTCTCGTTGAAGCGCAAAGGTGACTATCGCGTACAGCTGAGCCGCACGCTGAAGAAGCCCGGCCGCTACAACGTCGAGCTGTATTTGTTCACGCCCCACGAGAGCAATTTCTCGTCCTGGACGCTGGCGGAACAGCAATTCTTTTTCAATGCCATCGGGCACCGTTTCGGGCTCGTGGGATTGCCGGAGAAGGATCGCGCCAGCAAAGCCGATCGCTCGTTCGCGCTGCTGTCGCCGCACTACGAGATCGTGTACGGCTCCTGGCTGTCCCACTACCTGACCTCGATGGAGCGGCTGCGCCAACAGGTGCAGAACAACGGTATCGCCACGGAACCGGTCAGGCGCGCCCTGCGCCTGAGTCAGAATTTTGCCCAGCGCCTGCGCAAATCCACGCCCCAGCAGAGCAAGCAGCTGCGCTATTTCCGGCAGATGGATATTTATTTTTCCTGGCACGCCGAGCAGGTTCTGCTGGAATGCATGACGCTGGAGGGCTTTGCCGAGCTGGATGAAGAACTCCGGGAGGCGATTGCAGAGTTTCTGCAACAGGAATACCGGCACCGCCGCGAACAGCAGTATCTGAGCGATTTTCAGGGCACGCCCACGCGGGTCTGGAACCGCATGAAGCTGTATCACCGGCTGCTGGAATATCCAGTGCTGTTGCGCTCCAGAGTCAGCGAGCTGGGTGCCGGTACACGCAAGACCGTCAAGGCGGTGTCGACGGTGCTGATCATGTCGCTGTTCACCTATTTCCTGTTCAATACCCGCGACAGCAGCCAGCAGCTGTCGCTGACGCTGCTGTTGACCATCGCATTGATCTACGCCATCCGCGATCTGCTGCGCGACGACATGATCAGGGCCATCACCCGCTGGCTGCGCAAGGGCAAGCCGCGCTGGCGTATCCGGCTGTTCATGCCCTACACGAAAAAAATGCTGGGCCAGCAATTGGTCTGGCTGGACTACCGCAAGCTGCCCGGTCTGTCGCGCCAGGTGCTGGAGCACGCCGGCAAGTGGACCAGCAACGAAGAGCGGCAAGTCATCTGCTATCGGTCGGTGCTCAATCTCGACAAGACGGCGCTGGAACAGAACGAGATTCAGGAGCGCCTGAGCCTGGATTGCGAGCCGCTGTGCGAGATGATTCAGGCCAGCCGCGATCAGCTGTTCGCCAGTGAAGATCCGGACGACCTCGGCGCCGCCATCCAGATCCATCACATCGAAAAACAGCACGACTACAACTTGCTGCTGGTGTACAGCGAAGTCGGCCAGGGATTTTCCTCGGCGCAACGCTGGCGGTTGCGGCTGGGCACGAACGGCATCGTGCAGTGCGAAAGCAAAAAATCGTACTGGCCCGCGCCGGAGGAGCAGCAAGGCACCAATCGCCGTCACCGCTGGCCAATGTTGCGACGCTGACCCGCTCGGGTCAGCGCAAATCCGAAGAATCAGGCCAGCGCGATATCGATCGCGTTAGATCTCCGAAGGCCGCAGCGTCGCATTGGCACCGCCGTCGCAGAAAATGATTTGGCCAACCATGTAACTGTTGTCCGCGCCGCCCAGAAATGCGATGAGCCTGGCCACCTCTTCCGGCTGTGCGTGACGGCCCAGGCGCATGGGGGAGTGAGTGTTGAGCCAGCTGATTCCCTTGTCCGCTTGCAATACATCACTTGTCATCGCAGTTTCCACCACACCCGGCGCCACGGCGTTGATAAGGATACCCGGCCCGGTCCAGGCGTCAGCCACCGATGTTTTTCTGACCCAGGCCGCCACCGCTTGTTTTGTCGAAGCGTAGGCCTGTTCGGCAAATTGCCGCGCCAATGATTTTGCGCTGCCTTCATCACCCGCGAGACAGGCCTTCACCAGCGCGTCGCACGCCGGCTGCATCACTGCGGTGGAGGCGATCGCCACGACCCTCGGGCTGGCGCTGCCGGCGAGAAGGGAATGCAGCCCTTGCGCCAGGTCGACGGTGCCGAAATAATTCACGCCCGTCATGACATCAGCATCGCCGGCGCCGATACCCGCGCAGGTAACCAGGGTGTCCACGCGGTCGGGAAAGGCTTGTTTCACCGCCATGAGGGCCGTATTGCGACCCTCATGGTTCGACAGATCGGCAATGATGTCGGCATCTCGCCGGTCTATGCCAATGACGCGATCCCCTCTTTCCCGGCAGGCTTGCGCAACCGCCCGACCGATGCCCGATGCGCTGCCCGTTACGACGGTTTTTCTCATTCCACATGACTCCTGAAACATCAACTAGGGCCTATTAACACCACTTGAATAGTCGGCGTTGTGCCTGAAAAAGCGCCAATCAAGGCGCGACGAACGTGGTTTGGTCATTCCAAATGAGCGAGGAGCAACGTGGAGTGGCGCTTTTTCAGGCGCAACCCGAAGGGCTGGGGCCATTTTCCCGCCCAGCTTCGTTGTCAGTACCCAAAGCACTCGCTGTGCTCGCGGGGCAGGCTCTCGTTCATATAGGCCCACTATATTTCTCTCCTTCCGCCTCGCTGGTCGAAAAAATGGCCTCCAGCGACGACTATTCAAGTGGTGTTAATAGGCCCTAGAATAATGGAAAAATGGCGGCAGAGTAGAACGACATTTACCTATGCAGGGCAAGCGCCATGTTTGACTTGGTGCTTCGTCCCCTGCCACGCCTCCGGAAAAGCGCTTTCGAGACATACCACGAGCCCATCCATGGGGACGCGACAGACATTTTCCAGCCATTGTAAAATCCGCACCGGATATCCTATCGTTAATCAATCCTGTAAAGAGGCCGGATCGCCATGCGTTGGGAAAGAGGAAGACGAAGCAAGAATGTGGAGGATCGCCGTGGCTTGAGCAGCGCCGCGCCGTTGGCGGGCGGGGCGGTATTGCGGTTTCTGCCCATGTTGATGCGTTCGAAGGGCGGCCGCTGGCTTTTACTGGGCGGTGTCGCCGTTTTCTTCGGCGCGCGCATGCTCGGTATCGACCTGATGCCGCTGCTGTCGGGTGGCAGTTCGTCAGGGACATCGTCGTCCCGCTCCTTTACCCAGGAGGAGCAGCAGCTGGCGGAGTTCGTGTCCGTGGTACTGGCCGACACCGAGGATACCTGGGACCAGCTGTTCAGCGCCATGGGGCAGAGTTACAAGCACCCTGCCCTGGTCTTGTTCAGCGATCGCGTGCAGTCGGCCTGCGGCGCTGCGCAGTCCGCCATGGGGCCGTTTTATTGCCCAGGCGACCACAAGATCTATATCGACCTCAGCTTCTACAACGACCTGAAAAGCCGCTACAAGGCGCCGGGGGATTTCGCGCAGGCCTATGTGATCGCCCACGAGGTGGGGCATCACGTGCAAACACTGCTCGGTATTTCTCGGGAAGTCCACGCGGCGCGCAGCCGTGTGTCGGCCGTCGAGGGCAACCGCTTGTCGGTCAAGCAGGAGTTGCAGGCCGATTGCTTTGCCGGCGTCTGGGGCCATCACGCCGACAGTCAGCGTCAGTTGCTGGAGTCGGGTGATCTCGAGGAGGCGCTCACCGCCGCGGCGGCCATCGGCGACGACCGCCTGCAGCATCAGGCGCAGGGTACGGTGGTGCCGGACAGTTTCACCCACGGCACATCGGAACAGCGCGCACGGTGGTTCACGCGCGGTTTCGAATCCGGTAACCCGGGCGAGTGCGATACGTTTGCGGCGCAGCGGTTGTAGGAGCCTGCCTGCAGGCGACCCGTCTCGGCAGGGGTCGCTTGCAGGCAAGCTCCTACAGGGGCGGGTTCAGACAAGTGATCAATGGCTGAGCAGACGGCGCATCCATTCGAGCAGCGCCATGGGTAGCGCCTGCGGTTGCGGAAGGAGCGCGTAGCGGCTCGCGCCGAAGACGTAGGGCAGATAGTGACTGGCCTGGCGGTCGATGGTCAGACAGAACGGTGAGATGCCCTGCAGAGTCGCCTCCACCACCGCCTGGTGCATATCTTCCACCCCGTAACGTCCTTCGTACTCGTCCTTGTCGCTGGGCTTGCCGTCGGAAAGCAGGAGCAGCAGGCGGTGCGACGCCAACTGACCCATGAGACCGGCACAGGCGTGGCGAATGGCGGCGCCAGCTCTGGTGTAGTGTTCCGGTTCGAGGGCGCTGATGCGCAGCGCCACCTGGTTGCTGAAAGGTTCGTCGAAGCGTTTGATCTGGCGCACCCTGACGGCGCCCGGCCCCTCGCCGGAGAACGCTTCGATGGCATAGGGTTCGCCCAGGCTTTGCAGGGCGATGGCCACCAGCAGCAGCGCCTCGCGCTCGACATCGATGACGCGCCGGTTTGCCGCGATCCAGCTGTCGGTAGAGCCGCTGACGTCGATCAGCAAGGTGATCGCCATGTGGCGATGCGCCTTGCGGCGGCTCTGGTAAAGCATGTCGGAAAACGGCTGGCCGGCGCGAAAACTGGCGTAGCTGTCGATGTAGGCGTCGAGGTCGATGTCGTCGCCATCGGCGCGCCTGCGGTGCCAGACACGGCGCGCCTGGAGCATCTCGAAACGGCGACGAATCAGATCGAGCATGCCCTGGTGCGCTGCCAGCACGGAATCCAGCCACTGCTGCGAGCCCTGAGCCGCGTCCTGCACTAGAACGGTGGCGCCGGGAGTGCGATAGCACCTGCTGCGCCAATCCCATTCGGGGTAGTCGATGCCCGGCGCTGAAGCGGCGGACGCGGCGCCCGCTTGCGGTGCCGCCTGGGCGTCGGGCGGATCGTCGGAAATCAAGACTTCCTTGGGTCGCGACGGCGTGGCGACGAGGCGCGCCGCGGGCAGGTCGGAAACCATTTCGCTGTACTGGTCGGCACTGATTTCATCGTCGCGATCGGTGGGCCGGTTGAGGCCCATCGGGTCTTCAGCAAGTTGGTGGGGCTCGTCGGCCTGCACCATCCAGGCGCCAGCCGACTGCTCGTCGTCTTCGTCCTCGGCAGCTTCGCGCACGTCGGGGCGGCGCTGCATGTGGGCGCTGCGCGGAATTTGATCGCTGTCCGCGCTGCCATCGTCAGCGTCATTCTTCGTTGCCACGGCGCCGCTGTCAGGGTCGCGAAATTCGCCGGTCCACCAGTCCTTGAGCAGCACAGCGCGTCCGCGCATCTGATCCAGATCCAGCTCCGCGGCAAGCCGACAGGCACTGGCGAGCGATGCTTCCGGCGTGTGCGTGGCAGGCATGCCAGGGGGCGGTTCGTTACAAGCGCTGCGCAGAATTTTGCGCAGGAAGTGTTCGACGGGCAGCCGCTGCCGGGGAAATTCATCGAGTGCGGGACGCGCCGCGAGGGCGTGGCGGCGCAGGCGATCGAGCGGTCCGGCCATGGCGGGAAATAGCGCGAGCAGGTCACCATCTGCCGCGAACGCTTCCAGTATCAGATAGATATCCGCGACCGCCGCGGGCAGGCGGCGATCGAGCAGTGCGGCGCTGCCGCGTTGGGCGCGGCACGCCTGTTGCAGCGCCATGGTGCGATAGAGTTCCAAACCCTGGGTGGTGTCGCTGAGGCGCGAATCCGGCGGCAGCCACACACTGGTGCCATTGGTTGCCGGAACAGCGAAACGCTGACGGGGGCGCTCCTGGCGGCGAAACAACTGGGCGAGCAAGGTCGGCGGCGCGGGGGGCTGGGCGTTGCGGAGGCGATAATGTGTTGCGAAGGTGGCCGTCAACAGCAGGTCGATGCGCTCGGCGACATCGGCCAGCGTGACAGTGACGGGAGTCTCTGCCGGGGGCTGGTAGCGCCGCCACAGGCGCTGTGCGTAAACCGTGGCGTGCCGCGCGGCATCGACGATGACGTCTTCGGCTTCAGCCATGGAATCTACACGAAGGTGCCATCGACCAGGTCGCGCATGGCGCCGACCAGTGATTCATCATCCGAGAGCGGCGACACCAGCGCCGCATAACAGGCTTCGCGCGCCGCGATGCCCGCCGCCATGAGCGTCGCCGCGCTGATCAGCAGACGTGTGCTGGGCACTTCCGCCAGGCCGCGATCCTTCAGCCTGCGGAGACGCTGCGCGAGTGTCACCAGGGCGCGGCAGGACGGCGCATCGGCGCCGCTCTCCCGTTCGACAATGGTTGCTTCCTGCTCCGCTGACGGAAAATCGAGATCCAGCGCCACGAAGCGCTGGCGGGTGCTGGGCTTGAGATCCTTCAGCATGTGCTGATAGCCGGGGTTGTAAGACACCACCAACTGAAAGCCGGGAAGCGCCTGCAGCACTTCGCCGGTCTTGTCGATGGGCAGGATGCGGCGGTAATCCGTCAGGGCGTGGAGAATGACCACCGTATCCTGGCGCGCTTCGACCACTTCATCGAGATAGCAGATGGCGCCCTCGCGCATGGCGCGGGTCAGAGGTCCGTCCTGCCAGGAGGTGCCGTCATGGCGGATGAGAAAGCGGCCCACCAGGTCGCTCGCGGCCAGATCGTCGTGACAGGCAATGGTCACCAGCGGTCGACCGAGGCGCCAGGCCATGTGTTCCACCAGGCGCGTCTTGCCGCAACCGGTCGGCCCCTTGAGCATGACCGCCAGTTGGCGGTCGTGACATTTTTGGAAAATCTCTACTTCATTGCCGATGGGGAGGTAGTACGGCTCCTGCTGATTTGTCATTCAGGCGTCAGTTCCTCGCCCCTGTTGCGGCCAGATCAGCGTCCGACTGGGCGTCAGTGACCGCCTCGAACCTGGGTGGATAGCGGAAGAAATCAATGATGAAAAGCGCCACCCCGACAGCGAACAGCGACGCCGTTGCAATCAGCATGACGAAGTGCATCTGGATCTTGAGCTGGGCATCGAGATAGCCCATGCCCATGATGCGCTCGAGATAGACCTGGCCAATTCCCGCCGTTGCAAAGGAAAGCGTCATACCGAACATGCCGATCACCTGCAGCCAGAATGACCAGTAACCCATCGCTGACCCTTGCTCGCGCCGACCCTGGGTCAGCGATGGCAAGGCGTAGGTGATCATGGCCAGCACGATCATGGCGTATGCGCCGTAGAAAGCCGCGTGACCGTGCATGGCGGTGATCAAGGTGCCATGCGTCCATTTGTTGACACTCGGCCAGGTATGCGCCAGGCCCAACAATCCCGCACCGAACAGCGCAAATACCGCGCTGCCCACGGTCCAGTGCAGCGCCAGTGTATTGGGGTGATCAAGCCCCGAGCGGCGCATGGCGGCGTAGGCATAGACGGCCATGCCGGCCAGCGCCAGCGGCTCGAGAGCACTGAAGAAACCGCCGATCGGCAGCCAGTACTGGGGCACGCCTACCCAATAATAGTGGTGCGCGGTACCGAGAATTCCCGCCAGGAACACCAGCCCCACAATCACATACAACCACTTTTCCATCACTTCACGATCGGCGCCGGAGAGACGAATGAGCAGATAGGCCAGGAACGCGCCCATGATCATCATCCACACACCCTCTACCCAGAGGTGAATGGTCCACCACCGGTAGAAAATCGAGACGGTGTAGTTCTCGTAGTGAAGCAGCGCCGGGAAGAACAGCAGCGCGGAACTGACCAGGCCGATGATCAGCACGCCCTCGGTGGTGGTGAGCCGCCCCGATTTCCTGATCGTCATACCGATGTTGTAGAGAAATATCAGCATGCAGATGACGATGACGATCTTGTGGGGCAAGGGCTGCTCCAGCAATTTGTTGCCAGTACCGTAGCGGAAAAGGTAGCCGATGATCGCGGTCACGCCCATGAGTGTCCACAGAATCAGCTGTATATAGGCGAGCTTGACGCTGTGCAGTTCGGTGCGCGATTCCTCGGGAATCATCCAGTAGGTTGCGCCCATGAAGCCGACCAGCACCCAGACGATCAGCAGGTTGGTGTGGATGACTTTGGTCACATCGAACGGCAGTATGCTCAGCAGCGGGTCCGGGCCAAGATATTTGGTGGCCGACAGCAAGCCGAACACAAGCTGGAGACCGAACAGCACCATCGCTACCGCGAAGTACCAATAGGCCACTGACTGGGACTTGTAGCGCATCTTTGTTCTCCCTGAGTGCCGAGCCAGGCTGTCGGCGGCGGACGCCTGGCCTCGATTATCAATTACTTGAACGTTGCCAGGAATGCCGTCAACTGCTCGATCTGTTCCGCAGTGAGGCTCTGGTCATAGCCGGTGGGCATGAAGGACGTTCCCCCGGCGGAATACATCTGCCCCGGAACGATATGGGCGCTCGGCGCAATGATGGATTCGCGAATATAGCCTTCGACGTCGGTCGCATCGCCCTGATAGTCAGGCGAATTGATGACCTGCTCCGCGCGCGTGGTGAGCCCCGCCATGGTGGGGCCGGCCATGTCTGCACCGGGCGCCAGGGAGTGACAGGCGTTGCAGCCAGGCGTCGCGGTGAAGAACACATGCTCGCCGAGGGCGCGGATATCATCGTCGCTGTCCACGGGGCGCGTACCCAGTTCCGCGTCGTCGGCACCGGCCACCGTGGCGGTGCTGGAAACCATGCCACCCGTCACGAGAATCGGCCGCGGCGGCCAGCCCTGGTTGTCGACATTGCTGACCCAGTCGAGAAAGGCGATCAGGTTCGTGATTTCGTCGTCGCTCAGATTCTGGTTCGGCATCACGCGCCGGTGTTTCTTCTCATCGTAGAAACTGCCGGGATCCTTCATGAAGGCAGCCAGATAGGCTTCACCCCGGTGCTGCGTGATCTTGGTCAGGTCAGGTGCGTAGTACGCCCCTTCGCCAAACAGCGTATGGCAGTTTATACAATTGTATTTATGCCATACATCCTGACCCTGCTTGACCTGCGGCGTGATGTTTTCCGCGTTGGTGAGCGTGGCGAACTGGCGGTGGCTGTCGAGAGTAAGTCCGAGAAAAAGCAGTATGGACAGTCCCGTTGCCACGACTGCAAAAATGCGTGCTTGCCGGTTAGTCATTGGCTGGCCCCCTCAAACCCTGATTCCTACCCACAGTATGATGATCATCGAGAGCGCGTAGCCCATGGCCCCAAGCATGAGCAAAAGAACCACGTAACTGAATATCCGGAAGGGCTGGTATAGTTTCCGCACCGCTGTATTTCCTCCATCGGGTGGTATCGCTGTCCGTTGTGCTTGTTTATCGCTTTGCGCCTTAGACTAGCCCAAGCCTCGAACAAACGCTAGGCTTTGTTGGCGTTTTGCCGGGCATGAAGGGTGGCAGCCTTTGTTTACAGTGCTGTGACGCCATCCACCATGAACTGCACGGCGATCACCGCCAGCAGCAAGCCCATCAATCTGGTGATGACGCGGATGCCGCCCACCCCGAGCATGCGGTGCAGCCAGGGGCCCATATGCAGTACGCCGTACACCAGGCTGCAGGCAGCGAGGATGGCCGCTATCAGCCAGACCTCGCCACCGCCATCCCCCAATTGCTGACGCCACACGAGAACCGCGGTGATCGCGCCCGGCCCGGCAAGCATCGGCACAGCCAATGGCACCAGAGCGATATTGTGCTTCTCGAGCCCTTCTCTTTTTTCGGCGCCGCTGCTTTTCAGGCCCGTGGGAATCAGCGCGAGCATCTGCAATGCATAGATGAAAAAAATAAAACCGCCGGCGATCTGGAATGCGGGAATGGTGATACCGAACAACGCCAGCAGCCCGTCGCCAATGAGCGCGAAGACAACAAGGATGACGAAACTTGCCACACAGGCAACCGCGGCCATGCGGCGCTGCTCGGCACTGCTGTTGTCGGCGGTGAACATCAGGAACAACGGCAGATTGCCAAGAGGGTCCATGATGATCAGCAGCGGCACCAGGATGGTGAGAAATTCCTGAACGGTCACGGCGGATCCCTGTTGCTTGTCGAGGTGGCAGTATAGGCTACCGAGGGTCGGGAGCTGCATCTGCAAATCGGGCGTATCGCTTGTTCATGGGCCTCAGGCCCTGACACGAATGGCACTTACTCAAGGCGTTCGGCACTCCGTACCCCGGTCGCTGTCTTGGGGAAAGTTTTCCGAGACACGCCGTACCCAAAGCACTCGCTATGCTCGCGGGGCAGGCTCTGAACCCTTCCATGGGGGCTCGACAGCGCCATCCCTGGCGCTGACGGTCTCGGAAAACTTTCCCCAAGACAGCGCCCTCACAGCGTTGCCAAGCTTAAGTAAGTGCCATTCGGCCCTGGCACTACTTGAATGGTCGGCGTTGCGTTAGACTCCAACCTTCCTGACACCGAGAGTCTTGAAAGCCCACCCCGGACAGAGACCCGACAGCGGTACAGCAGCCACATAACCACCAAGGGACAGCCACGCAATGGATAAAAAGCATTTACTACTGGCGGCAGTTCTTTCGATCTTCACGACGGGATGCGCGATCACCAACCAGTACGAAGTCGCCGAGTACGAGCCACTGCTGGAGCACAGGCTTCCGGAAATATCGGTGTTTTATCTGAAGGCTTCCGACGCCTTCTACCAGGCGTGCGAGGACTTTAATCGCTCTTCCACGCAAAAGCACTGCGAAATCAACAATATCGATTTGCGCTCGATCAAGGATGTCTTTCAGGAAACCGAATTGTTCGAGAGAGTGACTCTTGCGGATCAAACTGCCGATTACAAGTTGCTGATAACCAGCGCAACCTATACGCACAATACCGCGGAAGACGGTGCCAGCGCCTACCTGGCAGGAGCCACCTTGCTGATGGCGCCGGTCTCCATCACCCAGACCATCAAACTCGACGTATCCTTGCAGTGGCTGGATCTGGAAGTGGAGCGTTATCAGCTCGACATCCCTTTCACGCGTAAAATATCCCTCTTGTCTCTCAACCAGGATACCCGGCTGGACATCGCCAAAAGCGTTTCATCACACCTGCTGCAACGTTTTCAGGAAGAAGACTCGTTCTCGGCGGCAGTGATTGCCGGACGGCTGGAATCCGCCGATTACGGCGCCCAGCTCGAGTTGCCGGAGCGCGTCGCGCCACACATCAAGGAGGCGAGCCATGTTTACCATCATCCCCTTCACGGCGCTCAGACACGCTACATCCACGAAATATTCGACTTTGAATTCATCGATGTTTTTGTTTATCCGATTCGCCAGACAGACTGGCGTGATCACCGTCGCTCGCTGGCCATCGAGGCTCAGAATTTTCGCGACGAGTTAATGGCATTTCAAAGAGAAGGTGAAATCAATAATTTGATGTTTGAACAGGAGCAATATCATCTTTGGTCGATCGGCGACCAGGATCTGACAGTGATCCACGTGCCAGTGACATTTCGAGACGCCGACAACGTCGACCACAACAGCCATTGCTATATTTTCATTCAGCAGGATCAATTCATCAAAATCCGCTCATCTTTCGCGGACACCAGTGCGGACGCTCCCGATCTGGAGACCTTCACCAGGGCGATTGCCAGCACCATCAAGGTACCGGGGGAATCGCCGTTCATGGCGCAGCTGCGACATTATTGGCAAGCGAGCGCTCCGAAGTAACGATTCGCGGCCGAGGCTGCTCCTGCAGGTTCTCACACATCGTGGATGAATATCCGAATTTCTGATTCGCGGCCTGATTCGCGGCCAAGGCCGCTCCTACAGAGGGAGCAATCGTGTAGGAGCGGCCTTGGCCGCGATGTTGGTGGTTTTTTGTTAGCGGCCACACCCGCTCCTGCGGTCAGTCTTTTTTCGCGTAGGCGTGCGCGGCAAAGGAGCGGCCATTGACTGACGCACCGGCGTAGGATGATTGCAGGGCGCCGACCAGGAATTCGTGGGGGAAATCCACGCGCGGCTTCGAGATCGCATCCAGCTCGGCGATTTCTTCCGCCGTCAATTTCACATCGAGCGCCGCCAGGTTGTCCGTCAACTGCTCGAGGGTGCGGGCGCCGATGATCGGCGATGCCACACCGGGGCGGGCCAGCACCCAGGCCAGCGCCACGCGCGCCGCACTGGTGTTGCGCTGTTTAGCGATGTTCACCACCACATCCACGATATCGAAGGCGTGGTCGTTGTCGTTGCGGGCAATGGATTGCTGGCGGCCCGCGGATTCCGCCTGGAGATTGCCGCGCTGGTATTTGCCACTCAACATGCCGGCGCGCAGCGGACCCCAGGGGGTGACGCCCAGGCCCATTTCCTGCGCCATGGGAATCAGGTCGGCCTCGACGGTGCGCTCCAGCAGGGAGTACTCGATTTGCAGCGCCACCAGCGGCGCCCAGCCGTTGAACCGGGCCAGCAACTGGGCCTGCGTCACTTTCCAGGCGGGGGTGTCGGACACACCGATATAAAGCACCTTGCCGCTGCTCACCAGATCGTCCAGGGCGCGCATCGTCTCATCCGCCGGCGTGAAGGGGTCGTACCAGTGCTGCCAGTAAAGGTCGATGTAATCCGTCTTGAGGCGGCGCAACGATTCTTCGCAGGCCGCGACGATGGCCTTGCGGCTGGCGCCCCCGGCATTGACGTTGCCGGGGTGCATGTTGGCGCTGAACTTGGTGGCGATCACCAGCTTGTGGCGCAGCGCCGCGTCACCGTTGATGTAGTCGCCGATGATGCGCTCGGAACTTCCGGCATTGTAGAGGTTGGCTGTGTCGATGAAGTTGCCGCCCCGGTCGATATAGGTGTCGAGAATCGCCGTGGAGGTTTGCGCATCGGCGCCGAAACCCCACTCCTGGCCGAAGGTCATGGCGCCGAGGCAGAAGGGACTGACTTTCAGGCCCGAACGGCCCAGCGTGACGTAATTGTCGAGTGACATTGTTTAACCCCTGAAAAGTATCGTTAGAAAGACAGACAGAATACCGGTTTTTGGAACCTCTCGTTGGAAATGAAATGCTGTTGTCGAGGTTCGCGGCCATCGGCCTGGCACGCGGAGCGCCCCCTGTGCCAGGTCAGCCCTGCAGCCGTGCCTTGGTTTACAGTAAGGCAATAAAATGCGTATGATAAACCCCATAGAAAATACAGCAATCCCTTGCAGTTACATCCGCCCAAGTTCCAGGGTTTCATCACATCCGCTCGCTTGCGGCCGGCCTTCGTGCTCTGGATCAGGCAACTTATTGGACTCAATCCGGAGACTCCCGATGCTCACCGACCTCGATGAAACGCTCCACCATCAGGCGCCCCTCACCTTCGATCACGCGTATACCACTGACCACCGCTTTTACGACCGCCAACTGGTCGGCGCTTTTCACCCCGACGGCAAGGCGGGTTTTCTCGCGGGTATCACGGTCTTCAAGAACATGAACGTCATGGAAGGCTTCGTGATGACGCAGCTCGATGGCAAGGTGCAGTACAACCTGCGCTTCACCAGGCAACTGCGTCCTTTCCCGCAGAATTCCAAGGCGGTCATCGGCCCCTTGTCCATCGACATCGTCGAGCCGTTCAAACACCTGCGCGTCAAGCTCGAGCCGGGCGATTACCCCAGCGCCATGGATTACCACTTCCACAGCGTTCTGCCTGCACGCCTCGAAAATCCGCACCAAAGCATGCTCGATGGCCGCAAGACCACCGACTATCTGCGCTACAACCAACTGGGCACCAGTTCCGGGTCGATCAGCATCGCGGGCCAGACCTTCGACATGCAAAACTGGTTTTCCTGGCGCGACCACAGCTGGGGCGTGCGCCCTGGCGTGGGCGGCTTCGAACCCATGACCGGCACCCGCGTCGGCGGCAAGACCGGCGGCGCCGTGGCGTCCGCGTCGCGCACCGGTGGCAAGGGCATGTTCCTGCTGTATATGGGCTTCTGGAACGGTCACCAGGGTGGTGGCGTCCAGGTCATCGAGGATGGCGAGGGCAAGCGCATCTACACCGACGCCGATGTGCGCCAGGTGGTGGGCGGTGAAATCAGCGACGAGCTCCATGTGCGCGAGGTCGAGCACGACATCACCTTCGTGCCGGATACCCGCGTGTTCGAGCGCGCCACCATGAAGCTTCACCTCGCCAATGGCGAAACCTGGGACATCAAGGCGCAATCCGTGGGCTCGCGCTGGGTCTATCGCGGCGGCGGTTACGACAGCGGTTTCAACGACGGCCTGGGCCAGGGTGTATGGCGCAGCCAGGAACTGATGATCGAGCAGGATCAGTACGACGTCAGTCATGCGGAAGATGTGGTGTTCCCCGACGGCTCGGTGGCGCGCCCCCGCCACCGCGAGCAGATCACCCGTTGCGAAATCAACGGCGCGCCGGGTTCCGCCTATGCGCCCATGTTCGTCATCGGTGCGCACCCGCGCTTTGGGTTCAGCGAATGATCACTCAAGAGACACTTCAACAGTACTTTTCCGAGCGCCTCGGCACGGCCACCGAGGTAACCCGCTTCAAGCGCACCTTCCCCGGCATCTCGCGGGAAACCTTTCTGGTGTGGACCCGGGAGGCAGGCGGTGCCGAGGGCGGCTATATTTTTCGCGCCGACTCTCCCGGCGGCCCGGTGTGTCCGGTTCCGCTGGAATTCGAGTGGAAGGTGATGAGCCTGGTGCACAAGACGTCGGTGCCGGTACCCGAGCCGCTGTGGTTCGACGCGGCGCCGGAAATCACCGAGGGTCGGCCGGTGATGGTGCGGGTAATGGTCGAAGGCTCGAACGAAATCCCCGGCCTTTACGACGAGGGCGCAGAGGCCGCCGCGCGGCGCCAGCGCGTGGCTTGCGATCATGCGGAAAAACTCGCCACCCTGCACAGCCTGGACTTCGAAGCCTGGGGCTTCAGCGAATTCATGGACGTGCCATCTTCACCGGCACTGGCCGCGCGCCACGATTTCGATACCTGGACCAGCAAGTGGCGGGCTGTGCGCTCCGATCCCATGCCGATGATGACCGAGGCGGCCTCCTGGCTGGAGGAACACCTGCCCACCGATACCCCGCGCCTGTCCCTGTGCAAGGGCCAGAACGGCATGGGGGAGGAAATCTGGAAGGACGACAAGCTCGTCGCCCTCAGTGACTGGGAGCTGGCCCTGATCGGCGACCCCTGCCAGGACTGGGCGCTGTCGCAGGGCATGCTCACCCTGGCCGACCCCAAGGTCACCCTCGGCCACTACCGGGACGTCGCCGGTTTCGAGCTGAATATCGAAACTCTGGACTTTTATCGGGTATGGGAAGTGTGGCGCACCACCGTGGTTCTCAACAACGGCCTGCGCGCTTTCCTCGAAGGCCGCGATACCAGTTTGCCGCGCATCACCCTGTGCCTGGGCCGCGTCAAACTGTTCGAACAACTGCTCGCGATGATCATCGGCAAATCCATTCCCGAAGCCGCTGCCATCGTTCATCAATGGCGCAAGAGCCCGTACCGCCCGGAAAACGCCGCGGCCTGACATTTTCGAGGAAACCTTATGAGACCATCTGTTCAAGAGATTCTCGCGGCGGCACAGAAGGCGCTTCAGGAGAAGGTCGCGCCCGTCGTGGAAGACCAATGGGCTGCCAGCGCCCTGCGCAGCATGGACGCGATTCTCAATCACCTTCAGGCCCGCGTGCCGATCGAGGGCCCCGTGCTCTACGAGGACAACGAGGATATCGTCGCCCTTCTCTCTTCACTGAACATCGACCTGGCCGCCGCCGACGCCGCGCTGGCGGAGGAGGTAAAGAGCTTTCTCGGCGCCGCCGCCACCTTGAAGGAAACCGCCTATCCTTCCGTCGACAGCCTGAGCGTGCTCAACATCCAGGGCCGCGACGTCATCGACAACCTGCTGCGCCTGTGTATCACCCGGCAGGACCAGGGCGCCTTCACCGAGACCCACACCAATATCCGCACCTACCTGGATCGCCACATCGAGCGGGAAAGAGCCTTCTACTTCCCCACCTTTGTCGGCCGCCCGGTCTGAACCGTTACTTTTTCGAGAGAAACCCATGGATTCCAAAATACTCACCGAAGCACTCCGCAGCCTGTTGCTGGCCGTTCGCCAGGACATCAAGCCCGACCTGAGCTCTGCCCAGGCGCAGAGCCGCGCGGATATGATCGACATGGTTCTGGCACGCCTTGCCACCGAAGTCGACGTCGCCGCTGACGCCGGCACCCCCGCCGCCTCGCCGCTCAGCCGCGACGAGCTCGACGCCTTGCACAAGGCGGTGGCCCCGGACATCAACAAGGAAGCGGAGCTGCACGGCAAGATCGCGGCCTTCGCGGATGCGGAACAGGCACGGCGCTCCACCATCGAGAGCCGCCTGGCGGAACTGAGCAAGGTCGCCGCCGTGGCGGAGCAATCGGGCGACAACAAGCCGCTGCCCAAGGAATTCTTCAGCGAATACCTGCGCGGGAAATTCCCCGACCGGCCCGCGGCGGAAGTCACCAAGGTGACCGTGATTCCCGGCGGCCGCTCCAAGGGCACCATCCTTCTCGATCTCGAAGGCCCCGATGGCCCGGACGCCATCGTCATTCGCCGCGACTTCGCCGTGAACACCACCGGCGTTTCCGTGACCTACGAATACCCGATCATCGAGGCCCTGTTCAAGGCGGGCGTCGCGGTACCGGAACCGCGCTGGCTGGAGGAAGACACCTCCGTCATCGGCGGCGCCTTCATCGGCTTTTCGAAGATTTCCGGCAAGGCCATGGGCACCCTGTTCCAGAGCGATGCACCGCCCGGATTCATCAAGAATTTCGCCGCGACCCTGGCGCGCATGCACGCCCTGGACATCGACAAGGCCGGTATTGGCGACAAACTGCAATGGGGCGACGCGGCACACCCGGTCAAGGCCATGCTCGACGATTACTATCGGGATTACATCAACGATGTACCGCCGACCGCGATCATGGACGCCGCCTTCGCCTGGCTCTATCTGCAGTTGGACAAGATCGGCAACCAGCGCACCCTGGTGCACGGCGACGCGGGTCTGCACAACACCATGGGCGAGGGCGATACCTTCACCGGCATGCTGGACTGGGAATTCTGCCACGCGGGCGACCCGGCGGAGGATCTCACCTATCACAAGCATCTCATCGAAAAACTGTTGCCCTGGGATGACTTCATGGCCGCCTACAAGGCCAGTGGCGGTCAGGACGTCTCCGAGATTCGCCTGCAGTTCTTCACCATCTGGCGCTCGGTGCTGCTGGGGGTGATGATGGGTCGCGCCACCAACATGTTCTACAAGGGCATCAACCACGACCTGCGCATCGCCACTATTGGCCTGAACTCGTTTCCACGCATCATGAACGACCTCGCCCGCGATCTGGCAAAATTCACCAAGGCATAAGTGAACCCAGAAGTACCGGCTGCACCCACAAGGACAGCCGGTACGCGCCGCATCCACACATCTAACAAGAGCGCACCATGAATCCCCGCGAAACCGCCGAACTTCTGCAAAGTCTGTTGCTCGCCCTGCGCGACGACGTGAAACCCGACCTCGACTCCGCCAACGCCCGCCACCGAGCCGAACTCATCGACATGCTTCTGGTGCGCATGGCCACGGAGCTGGAATCCGCAGACTACAACAGCAGCTCGCCACCAGCCGTATCGCATCAGGATGTGGACAACCTGGCTGCGGACACCACACCGGACATCAACCAGCGCGCGCAACTCGAACACAGTATTTCCGCCTTCGCCGCCAGCGAGAAGCAGCGCCGCAATGACCTCGAAACCCGCCTCGCGGAAATTGCCGCACGGCAATCCGGCGGCGGTGGCTCGGGAGAAGAGCTTCACATTCCCAAGGAGCGCTTTACCGCCTACCTGCGGCAACGCTTTCCCGACGACCCGGCGCTGGAAGTCAGCGCACTCACCATCATTCCCGGCGGTCGCTCGAAGGGCACCCTGTTGCTCGAAACCCGCGGTGCCCAAGGCGAGGGCGAAATCGTTATTCGCCTTGATTTTTCGTCCATGGTGACCGGCGTGTCGGTTGCCTATGAATATCCGGTGGTCAACGCGCTCTACCAAGCAGGCGTGCCCGTGCCCGAGCCCCTGTGGCTGGAAGAGAAAAGCGAACTGACGGGTGGCGCCTTCGTGGCCTACGCCAAGATGTCGGGAACAGCCATGGGCACGCTGTTTCACAGCGACGCACCAGCGGCGTTCGTCAGGGAATATGCCCGCGTGCTCGCCCAGGTGCACAGCATCGATGTGGAAAATGCCGATCTTGCCGACAAGCTCACCTGGGGCGATGCAGCACATCCGGTGCGTGAAATGGTCAACAGTTTTTATCAACGCTACCGCAATGAGCTGACGCGCCTGCCCCTTGTCGACACCGCCTTCGCCTGGCTCTACCTGCAGCTGGACAACATCGGCAACCGCAAGGCACTGGTCCATGGCGACGCCGGTCTCCACAACACCCTGGGTGATGGCGGCCGGCTCAGCGCGCTGCTGGACTGGGAGCTGGCTCACGCCGGTCACCCCGCCGAGGACCTCTGTTACTGCAAACAGGTGGTGGAGGGCATCATGCCCTGGGACGATTTCATGAGCGCCTATCAGGAGGCCGGCGGCAGCGCCATCTCCCCGCACGAGGTGGCGTTCTTTTCGGTGTGGCGCTCGCTGCAGCTGGCGATTCAGTGCCTCGGCACTCGCCAGATGTTCACATCGGGCGTGGATCAGGACCTGCGTATCGCCGCCATTGGCTACAACACACTGCCCAAGTTTCTCAACATTCTGGCGACGGATCTGGCGAAATTTACTGTGCGGTGAGGTGAGGTGAGGTGAGCTGTAAGCCGTAAGCACGAGCACTGGAAGAGCTGCGGTTTGACAGAGTTTGACTTGGAGTCTGTTCAGGATCTCGCATTTTCGACTGAGTTTCACGTTTCAAGTTACACGTTTCACGTAGATGCCTGTGGCGATGGCATCACACTGACCACGCGCTGTGGTACAGAGAGCCTCAGCGACCTGTGGGCCACCTCGTTCTTACGTGCAACTTGAAACGTGAAGCTCAGCGCCGCAGCCCAAATTCTCAACTTCACAGCAATATGCTTTTCGAAAATCATCGATATAAGGAAAACCCATGAGTTCATTCCCAAAACTTGTCGAGGCACCCTTGCCGAGGACCCTGGAAGCCGTGACCACGGCATGGCTGAGCGAGGCGATCGCGACAAATTATCCCGGCGCTGCAGTGACGGATTTCCGCACCGCCGGCGAGATCGACGGCACGGCCAGCAAGGTTCGCCTGGCACTGACCTACAACGACAAAGGCCGGGAATACGGCCTGCCGTCCAGCGTCTGGCTGAAAGGCGGATTCGAAGGTCGCGCGTTCGGCAACGCGGCGACCTTCGTGGCCGAAGCCAGATTCTTTGCCGATTGGGCACCGCTGTTGCCGATCAACATTCCCAAGGCCTATTACGCGGGGATCGATCCGAGCGGCGAGCAGGGACTGGTCATCATCGAGGACCTGGACCTGCGCGGCGCGACCTACGGGCGCTCGACCAATCCGCTGACACCGGACCAGGCCGCCGCGGTGCTGGATGTGCGCGCGCAAGGTCACGCGGCGCTGTGGGAATCACCGAAAATCGCCAATCTGCGCTCCTACGCCGACCGTTTCGCCGGCGCCAATCACTGGATCGCGGAACTGACCAAGCCCGGGGTCTACGAACGCTGGCTCGACACGCCGCGATTCATGCACGTCCCTAAGGAACTGCACGATCCGCATACCTATGCGGCCGGCATGACCGCGCTGTACGGCTTCAGCGCGCAGGGCGCTCAAACCTTCAACCAGGGCGACTCCCATGTGGGGAATGTGTTCTTCGAGGCGGATGGCCGGGCGGGGATACTCGACTGGCAGGCTTACATCCGCTGCAACGGCATGGTGGATATTGCCTATTTTCTGATCGGCGCGATCACTATCGCCGACCGCGGCAAACACGAGCGCGATCTGCTGAAGGGTTATCTCGAGGCGCTGAAAAAATACGGCGTACAAGCACCTCCGAGCTTCGACGAAGCCTGGCTCGACTACCGCCGCTTCGCCCTGCACGGCTTTGCCTGGACCATGACCACCCCGGAATTTCACCCCGAGGACGTGATCCAGGCCTACGCCGAGCGCTACGGCGCCGCTGCGGAAGAACTGGAAACCCTGAAGGCGCTGGGGGTTGGTTGATCGTATAAATCTGTGGGGGCGCCTGCCTGCGGGCGATCCCAGCATCGAAATTGGTCGCTTGCAGGCAAGCTCCTACAGAGGGGCGGTGGTGGGTTTTGTTCGCGGCCGAGACCGCTCCTACACGGACCTGACCCGGAGACCTCGCTGGAGGTTATCTCATTGCCTGCGGTGGGGCGCCCACCTGTAGGAGCCTGCCTGCAGGCGACCTCAGCATCGAAATTGGTCGCTTGCAGGCAAGCTCCTACAGGACAGGGTATTTATCGCGCTGTTTGCCCGCCGTCCACGATCAGTTCTGCGCCGGTGATGAAGCTCGATTCGTCGGAGGCGAAGAAGAGGATCGCCTCGGCGATTTCGCGGGGGGCCGCCATGCGCTTCAGGGGAACGTCGCTGGTGAGTTTTGCCAGCACCGCTTCCGGTGTGGCGCCCTCGCGTTGTGCGATGAGGTGGGTTTGTTTTTCCACCGCTTCGGTGAAGGTGCCGCCGGGGGCGATGACGTTGACCCGGATGTTGCGGTCGGTATCGGCAAAATGCAGCGCTGCGGTGCGCGACAGCGCCCGCACCGCGCCCTTCGCGGCGCTGTACGGAAAAGACGGCGGCAGCCCGACGAAGGCGCCGATACTGGAAATATTGACGATGGAGCCATTGCCGGTGATGGTCTCGCCCGCCAGCTTGGTACCCAGAAAAACGCCGTCCGCGGTCACTCTCTGGTTTTGATGCCAGATATCGAGCGTTGTTTGCTCCAGGGTGACGGGCACCCGGAACGCGGCATTGTTTACCAGAATCTGCAGAGAGCCGAAGCGCTCCAGGGTTTTCGTCATCAGGTTGCGCCAGCTCTGTTCATCAGCGGCATCGAGCGCAATGAAACAGACACCCTCCCCGCCGCCCGCCGCCTCGACACTGGCCAGTCCGGCGCCTTCATCAAGGTCCGCGACCACGACGCGGGCGCCCTCTTCGACGAACCGCTTGACCACCGCCCTGCCAATGCCCCCGCCACCACCGGTGACGATGGCGACCTTGTCTTTCAATCGTTCAGCCATGATTATCTTCTTTCTCTTTTAGTTAACAGTTTTCAGTTGACAGTTGTCAGGGGGGTGCCACGCTGATCCTGTGAACTGTGAACTGTGAACTGTGAACTGTGAACTGTGAACTGTGAACTGTGAACTGTGAACTGTGAACTGTGAACTGTGAACTGTGAACTGTGAACTGTCACCTCGCCTATTTCTTTTCCATCGCCATGTCGGGATGCACTCCCTGCGCGCCGTAGCCGGTCCAGGCGATGGGGTCGCTGGCGGCCATGGCTTCTTCGAGGGTTGCCTGTGGTCCCGCCTGCTGCCAGCGGTTTGCGAGGATACGGCGCCCGGTAAAGGCATTGGATGCAGCGGATGCCAGAAACACAGCGGGTGGCGCCATCACTTCCGGAGGCAGCACCAGTTCTCTGGGCAGCCCCACGTCGTCGGTCATGCGCGAGCCCGCGCCGCCGCCGGGCACCAGCACGTTGGCAGTCACGCCGGTGTCGGCCAGGTTGTTGGCCCAGACCGCGGTTTCCGCTTCCAGGGCCGCCTTGGAACCGCCATAGAGGGAAAACCGCAGCATGGTATCCAGGCTGGTGGTATTGCTGATAATGCGGCCCCAGCCGCGCTCGACCATCGCCGGCGCGAGGCGAATCGACAGCACCATGGGCGCCACCGAGTTGATGGCGAAGAATTTTTCGATCACCGCCCGGTCCGCTTCCCAGAACTTGAACGGCTTTTGCAGATAGTCGGTGCGCAGGATGTTGACGCTGACACCGGCATTGTTGAAGAGAATGTCGACCTGGCCAAACACCGCCTCGGCCTCTTCCGCAAGGCGCTCGGCCTCGCCGGGCTTGTCCAGATTGGCGACGATGGTCGCGACCCGCTCCGGCGCGGCGCTCTCGCTCGCCGTTTCTTCCAGACTGGCCTGATCGGTGGACGACAGAATCACGCGGTGTCCCGCTTCCACCAGCGCAAGGGCCATGACCTTGCCAAGACCGCGGCCGCCGCCGGTGATGAGTGCAACTCTCGATGTATCTGACATTACTTCTCCTTATTTCTTTTTTGGTAGCTGTTTTTTGTGCCAGTGATATGGCACATGCGAATGCACAGAGGGCCATGTTCGCACTTGGTGCGCGGCAACGCCAGAGGTTGAAGCGTCTTCCGGCCTCAGAGCTGTGCGAAACGCTTAAAACGGCGCTCTGTTGCACGTAAGTCGGAAGTTTGGGCTACGTGGAGCTATAAGCTGTAAGCTCTAAGTTGAACCCTGGCAGAACTCGGTTCTTCCTGTGCTTCGGCATAAAGCTCACGGCTTACAGCGCACTTCGCCGCCGGTATCCACATGACACCTGTAATCTATTCCACACAAGGTGGACCTCAGGGCAGCTCCCTCGCCTTGTGGTATTCCTCGGCAAGCTCGGCGACGATTTCAGCGGTGGTGCTGATCTGCTTGGTGGCGAATACGCCCTGACCGCCGGACCATACGTCCTTCCAGGCCTTGGTGCCGCCGCTGCCGACGTCGATCGCCGCCTTGCCTTCGCGAATTTCCTCGGGGTCGAGGCCGGAGCGCACGATGCTCGGCACCAGATAATTGGCCGACACACCCGTGAAAAATGCCGTGGTGATGATGTCCCGCGATTCGCACTCCACCAGCATGCGCTTGTATTCCTCGTCCACGCGGCATTCGCTGGTGGCGATGAAGCGCGTGCCGAGGTTGGCGAAATCGGCGCCCAGCACTTCCACGGCACGCACCCCGTAACCGTCGACGATACCGCCGCCGACCCCGAGCGGACCGTCGAAAAACTCCCGCACCGCGGGCACGAAGGCGAAGGGTGACAGCTCGCCGGTGTGGCCGCCAGCGCCGGCGCATACCAGAATCAGGCCGTCCACGCCCGCATCCACCGATTTTCTGGCGTACTCCACGGTGTTGACGTCGGCAAACACCAGGCCGCCGTAGCTGTGGATGGCATCGACGATGGGGCCCGGCTTGGCCCAGGCAACCACCACGATGGGCGGCTTGTATTTGAGGATCAGCTCCAGCTCTTCCTGTACTCTGGGGTTGGAGCGGTGGGCGATGAGATTGGCGGCCCAGGGCGCGACCCGGCCGGGATTGGCCTTCTCCGCTTCCGCGAGGCACGTGCTGATGTCCGCCATCCAGCCATCGAGGATTTCTAGGGTGCGGGCATTGAGCGTGGGCAGGCTGCCGATCACACCAGCCTCGCAGGCGGCCACTACGGAATCCGTGCCGGACACCAGGAACATCGGGGCAGCCATCACCGGGATTGCCAGGCGCGCCTTGATGGCGGCCATCTTCGCCTTGCTATCGGCCATTTTAGTCCTTATGTCGAGAGTCATGCGGAGTCCACTGTAATTGACAGAGCTATAAAATAAGGGAAAGATTATATTGAAAATACGGTCTCGACAGCAATCTGCGCAAGCCTTTCCACCACAGGGAAATTGCACCTTGTGCGCATAAAACGAGGGGGACATACTCGATGTCTCTGCCAAACGCCTGGCCTGCGCGGTTGTGCAGCGCCGGGACAATCAATAAGGAGAAGGCTCCATGCCCGTTAAAGTGATGAACTTCGATCTGCGCCACCCCGCGCAATTCCGTACCAGCGGCGCCGACATCTACGCCGCGGCCCTGGATATGTGCGCGTGGGCGGAAGAGCATGGTTTTGCCCGCATTGGCATTCCCGAGCACCATCAGAACGACGACGGTTATATCTCCTGCCCGCTGGTATTCGCCGCCGCCGTGGGCGGGCGCACCCGGCGCATCAAGGTGCGCACCGGTATCGTGATCGCGCCACTGTACAATCCGCTGCGCCTCGCCGAGGAAGTGGCGGTCGCCGATCTGTGTCTTGGCGGACGCCTCGAACTGGGCATGGGCCTGGGTGTTCTGCGCGCCGATTACGAAGCGTTCGGCGTGGATTTCAGCCGTCGCGGCAAACTGCTCGATGAGCTGATCCCCTTTCTCCGTCAGGCCTGGAGCGGCGAGCCCTTCGAGTACCAGGGCAAGACCCTGAGAGTCACACCGCGCCCTGTGCAGCAGCCCATGCCCATCTATCTGGGCGGTATGTCGGAGGCCGCCACCGACCGCGCCGCGCGCCTGGCCGACGGTTTCCACACCCTGATGCCGCAAAGCTGGGAGCGCTACCGCAACTCCTGCCGCAAATTCGGCAAGCCGGATCCGGGCCCTTTCGTGGCGAGGGGGCCGCTATTTTTGTGGGTGACGAAAGACGACAAGGCCAAGGTTCTGGCACAACTCAAACCGCATTTCGACCAGCAGGTGGAAAGCTACGACGAACAGAACCGCAAGGCCGGCGGCGGCCTGGTGAATCCCTGGGAGGTCAGGCCGGGCCACAAGCCTCCCTATGAAATCGTCACCCCGGAAGAGGCCATCGCGCTCGCCAACGCGCTCGGCGCCGAGGGCGAGCTGATCTTTCAGCCCTTGCTGTCCGCCATCGACCCGGAGCTCGCGTGGCAGATGCTGCGCCTGGTGGAGGACGAAGTACTGCCGCACCTTGCGCATTGATGATAAGTCGGAAAATTTGGCTTCGGCTGTCGCCGAGCTGTAAGCTTTAAGCAGGAGCACTGGAAGAACTGCGTGCTGCCAGCGTTTGACTTAAAGCTTACAGCTCGTTCACCCCACGCAGAACCGAGGCCTGAATGTCCATCTGCCGGGTACGCCACAATCGCAACCTTATGACATCGCCCGCAGGCATGCGCGGGCAAATACCTCCAGGAGTTCCTGATGCAACATTCCCCCTATCCGGGATTTTACGGTTGGCGCATGCTGATCGCCCTTTGGCTGATCTATTTCTCGGTGGTGGGCTTCACCTTCTACGGCACACCGGTGATGTTCCCCTACATGGTGGCCGACCTGGGCTGGAGCCGCGGCCAGGTGTCCCTGGGCTTCATGACCGCGATGCTGATGATGGGCTTCGCGGCGCCGGCATCGGCCTGGAGTCTCAACCGCTTCGGGGGGCGCCACACCATGCTTGTCGGCGGCCTGCTCGGCGCCACTGGCCTGCTGTTGATGCTGTTTACCGACAGCGTGCTTCTGTACGTGCTGTTCTTCGGGCTGGTGGTTGGCACCGGCATTGCCCTGGCCGCCAACATTCCGGTGCAAACGGTGATCACCTACTGGTTCAACCAGCGCCGCGGCACGGCCTTTGGCCTGGTGCTCGCGGGCGGGGCCATCGGCGGTTTCGTGGCACCCCTGGCGCTCACCGCCACCATCGACGCAGCGGATGGCCAGTGGCGCATCGGCTGGGTGCTGCTGGCGACCATGATGGCCATCGCGGGCCTGACCTCGCTGTTGTTCGTGCGCAACAAGCCCGCCGATCTCGGCCAGCATCCGGACGGTATCGATCCGGCCGCGGCGACTGCCGCTGGCGACAGCGCGACGCCAACGCGCATCTACCGTTGCGCCACGAGCTGGCCGCTTGCCGCCGCCATCAGAACGCCGCAACTGTGGCTGGTGACCGCCGCCATCATCGGCGGTCAGTTTCACTGGCAGGTGTTCATCACCCAGGGCCCGCTGCACCTGGCTGACCGGGGCTTCACCACCGAGCAATACAGCCTGATCTACGGCATCACCGTGGGCACCAGCATCATTGGGCGCCTCGGCGCCGGCTTTATCGTCGACCGCGTGGAGCCGCGCCTGATCTTCATCACCGCGCTGATACTCGGCGCCGTGGGCAGCGTGCTGTTCTGGTTCATCTCTCCACAAAAGCCACTGACGCTGCTGTTTCCCTTGTTCAGCGGCATTTCCTTCGGCGCCATCACCATCGCCTATCCCAATATCATCGCCAATTATTGGGGTACCACCGCCTTTGCATCGGTGAACGGCTTCATCTTTCCCATGATGATCATCTGCAACAGCAGTGCGGCCCCGCTTTCCGGCGCGATCCACGACGGCACCGGCAACTATTTCATCGCTTTCTGCATAGCCTGGGTAATGCTCGCAATCGCATTTTTTGCTACTCTTGCCCTCTCTCCGCCGCAACGAAAAGAATCATCGGCTGCGGCGATGGTCGAGCAATAAGGATTTCCCATCAGCGCAATGCCGAGTTCCTCTCGGCGACAACCATAATTTGAAAAGGAGTACATGTGATGACCGCAACTGCAACCGCCGCCGTGGCGTACAGCCCGGAAAAAGAATTCGTCCTCGAAGAGGTCACCCTCGACGACCTGCGCCCCGATGAGCTTCTCGTGAAAATCGTGGCCGTCGGCATTTGCCACACCGACGCGACACTCAAGCAGATGCTTCCCCTGCCTGCTGTTCTCGGTCACGAGAGCACGGGCATCGTCGAACAGGTCGGCGCTGCGGTCACCAAGGTCAAACCCGGCGATCGCGTGGTTATCTCCTATCCTCACTGCGGCACCTGCCCGAGCTGCGCCGACCACCATCCGAATCTGTGCGACAACTTCGCCGCACTCGCCATGTCGGGCGCGCGCCCCGACGGCAGCGCCACCATTTTTCTCGGCGACAAACCACTGACCAGCGCGTTTTTTTCGCAGTCATCCTTTGCCACCAGGGCCATCACCCTGGAAAACAACGTGGTGAAGGTGGATCTGGAAAGCGGTGAAGACCCCAACAAACTCGCGGCCCTGCCGTGTGGCATCGTCACCGGCGCCGGCGCGGTTCTCAACAATCTCAAGGTGCAGAAAGGCCAGAGCCTGATCGTGTTCGGCGCCGGCGCGGTGGGCCTCAGCGGCGTGATGGCGGCGCACAGCGCCGGAGCGCACCCGATCATCGTCGTGGACGTGGTGGAAGAGCGCCTCGCCCTGGCCCGCGAACTGGGGGCGAGTCACACCATCAACGGACGCAGCGAAGATGTGGTGGAGCAGATTCGCGCCATCGTGCCCCGCGGCAGCGACTTCGCGCTGGAGACCGCGGGCCACATCAACACCTTCAACACCGGTGTGGCAAGCGTCAAGAAAGGTGGCGCCATGGCGATGGTGACGGCGCCCAACATCGGCGGCACCTTCGAATTCAATGGCATGGCATTTCTGAGCCAGACCATGAGCCTGGTCGGCATCAACATGGGCGGCAGCGTCACCGAGGAGTTCATTCCGCAACTGATCGCCTTGAACAAGGCGGGCAAATTCCCCTATGAAAAGCTCATCACGTTCTACCAATTCGATGAGATCAACCAGGCGTTCCACGATTCCCACATCGGCAAGGCCATCAAGCCGGTACTTGTCATGCCCTGATGTTACAGGGAGTGAACACAGGCAACAGGGCTTTTACACCGTAGGGGCAGTTCATGAACTGCCCCTGCACCCTATGAGTAGAGGCCTCTGGAACACACTCAACTCCAGGAGAAACTCATGAGCAAACCCTTGAGCGGCAAGGTCGCCATCGTCACCGGCGGGTCAAAGGGCATTGGCCAGTCCATTTCCGAGGTTCTCGCCGCTGACGGCGCCGCCGTGGTGGTGAATTACGCCAGCGATGCCGCGTCCGCCGAGACAGTGGTCGCCGCCATCGAAAAGGCCGGGGGCCGCGCCATCGCGGTCAAAGGCACCGTAACCAGCGCGGCAGATGTCGAGGCGCTGTTCAGCGCAGCGCAGGAGAATTTCGGCGCCCCCGATATTCTCGTGTGCAATGCCGGTGTCTCCGCCCTGCATCCGATTTCGGCGGTTACCGAGGAAGAGTTCGAGCGCATCTACGGTGTCAACGTGAAAGGCCTGATGTTTCTGCTGCGCGCCGCGGCGACGCAATTGAAGGACAATGGCCGCGTCATCACCATTTCTTCCTCGACGGCTGTAGCACCGCCACCCAACGCCTTTTTGTATGCATCCAGCAAGGCGGCGGCATCGATGATGACCCAGATCGCCGCGGCCGAGTTCGGCGCGCGTGGCATCACCGTCAACGCCGTGCTGCCGGGCCTTACGGAGACGCCGATGATCTCGGCCATGCCCCAGGCATACAAGGACGCCGCCGCCGCGGCCTCGCCCTTCGGGCGCATCGGCAGGCCCGAGGACATTTCCTCCATCGTGGCCTTCCTCGCCCGGGACGAGGCACAGTGGGTCACCGGCCAGTCCATCGTCGCCAATGGCGGCGCGCGGCGGTAATTGTTATGGAGCTGTAAGCTATAAGCTTTAAGCAGGCGTGCTGCAAGAACGGGGCTCCGAGACAACACCACGGCCGATGTACTGGGCCTGCCCGTGCAGGAGCCTGCCTGCAGGCCTCCCACAAGGCTAAACCGGGGTGTCAGCGAAGCCGGCCAAGCGTATCCGCCAGCGCCAGCGCCGCCAGCGCCACCCTTTCCTTGTCGGCGTCGCTGGTCATCAGGGTGTCGGCAACGGCGTGGCGAACGGGCAAGGCTTGCTGAGAGGCAGCATCGCGGCTGTCGAGCACAAAGCCATCGATGACATCCCGATAAAACTCCACCACCGTTGCCGGTGTCACGGCGAGCCCCAGCTCCGCCATGATCTTGGCGGTAGGCCCCTTGACGGCATTGCCGCCCATTACCGGGGTGACGGCAACCACGGGGGCGCCATTTTGCCGCAACAACTCGCGCATGCCCGGCACCGCAAGGATTGGCGCAATACTCAGCCAGGGGTTGGAGGGCGCGATGAGTATCGCCCGCAGCGGCTCGCGCAGTGCCGCCACCACCGCTGGCGCAGGCTGCGCGCGCTCCGCGCCGGCGAACCGACAGCCGCGCAACACCGGCTCGCAGCGCAGGCGCACGAAATAATCCTGAAAAGGCAGCTCCCCTTGGTCTGTCACCACCAGGGTGGCGACGCGGTCGTCACTCATGGGCAGTACGGTAGAGGGAATCGCAAGACGTGCCGCGACCTCGGCGGTGATCGCCGTCATCGCATCGCCCTGCACCAGGCGCTGGGTGCGTATGATATGCAGCGCGAGATCAGCGTCGCCGAGACGGAACCAGGTTTCACCACCGAGATCGCCGAGGGTTTCCATGCAATGCCAGGTCTCATCGCGCCGCCCCCAGCCGAGCTCGGGATTGGCCAGCCCGCTCAGGGTGTAGAGGGCGGTGTCCACATCCGGACAGATGCGCAGGCCCAGGTGATCGAAATCATCCCCGGTGTTCACCACTGCAGTAAGGGCGCCCGCTGGCAGCACCCGCTGCAGACCAAGCAGCAGCTTGGCGCCGCCAACGCCGCCCGACAGGCACAGGACTCGGTCGGTGCTCATCGAAAAAGATCCTCGCTCTCCGGTCGCACCAGCCCCCGCGCCGCCAGCTCGGGGGCAAGCGGGCGCAGACCTCGCACCAGCACGGCGGGACAACCCTCGGCCGCCTCGCCCATCACCAGCCCCGCGGCGGTGGCCACGGCATCGCCGAAAGCCACCTGACTGACTTCGAGTACCCGCCCTTCCCGGTCATCCTGGCCACGCAGATCCACCAGCGCAGGGATGCCCGCCGCACCGATCGCCACATGAGTCACCCCCAGGCGCCAGGGGCGACCAAAGCTGTCGGCGATGACCACACCGGGCGCGAAGCCATATGAATCCGCCAGACGTCGGCGCAGCGCCGCGGCGGCCGCATCCGGTTCAGCCGGCAGCAGCAGCACCGGCTCCCGGCCTTCCTGCACCGGCACGTTGGAGTGGTCGATGCCGGCATTGGCCATGACACAGCCGTTGCGGTGACGCACGATCAGCACATGGGGCACGGCGCGCACCACGGCGACGGATTCGCTCAGCACCACTTCCACCATGCGCGGATCCTTGAGGGTGAGCGCTGCCAGCTCGCGCGCCCGCGCCGAGGGGGTGACGGTCCTGAGATCGACGATGCGACCTTCCGCCTTGGAGACGATCTTCTGCGCGACGACGACGATGTCGCCGCGCTCGGGCGCGACGTTCTGGTTTTGCAGTGATTCCTGCAGCAGCGCGCCCAGGTCATCGCCGGGCGCGACTTCCCGCGCCGATGGCAGGGGGTAAACGGTCATGGGTTGCAACGGCTTATCCTTTGGCGAGACAATTTCGGGAGCCATTCTACGCTGCATAAAAAATCCGCCAAGTCTCGGTTCTGGGTATTGGCGCCTGCCTGCCGGCGACAAAAACGACGCAGACGGGGCAATATCAGCCATAGGCGCCATCCTGTATAGGGTCGCTTGCAGGCAAGCTCCTACAGAGGGCGGAAACTAGGAGCCTGCGCGGCAGAAACAGATTTGCACTGCTGACAGGTGCCACGGCTATTTTTTAAGACCGCGGGCGCAATGATGTGGGGGCATGCGGTGTCTGACATGTATCTGGCGGCGCCTGCCCAAGTGCAATGACAACCGGAAGGCGGGATTTGTCCGTCACGCCCTCATGCCCACGCCGCCATCCGCCGCAGATTCAGCGCCAGACACACCAACTTCCACTCCGCTTTTACCTTCTCCAGACCACGCAAGCTGAACTGCTGGAATCCCAGTACCGATTTGATCCACCCGTTGGGCGCTTCCACGATGGCTTTGCGACGACGGTAGGCCGCCTTACCTTCACTGCTGCTGAGCTTTTCCGCCATCCGGGCGGTATGCGGGTATTTTTG